>ENA-OQCN01000934-OQCN01000934.1-human-gut-metagenome-genome-assembly--contig:-NODE-934-length-15291-cov-7.068583_pt1 | contig 15291 bp, 13 predicted proteins | sample MGYA00242497_ERZ504576 | MGnify/ENA primary metagenome ERZ504576 (study PRJEB26092, sample SAMD00036296) | human gut metagenome | host: Homo sapiens | study: EMG produced TPA metagenomics assembly of... | reverse complement strand
CACACCACTTTGAAGAGGGCAGACCACTTCGCATCATTCTACAAAGGACATGGAAGTTTTCGATGCTTTAATTACCAATCAACAGCAGGAAAATTGAAATGCCGTATGTAGACAGAATGCAGAAAATGTAGTCAAAAGGCGGATGAACTGTATACAGTGTGTAAACATAAAGAAGGACAGCACATGTATACCTTGTAAACGGTACCACTGTACCCTCATTGGCACCGGATTTTCCTGCTCACACAAGAGAACAGGAGGAGAAGGATTGAGCGCAAAAGACTCAATGGCAAAGGAATACTTTGCTGACAATGCCAGGTTTGCTGACCTGTGCAACAATATACTGTATGGAGGAAGAGAGGTCATCCTGCCGGAAAACCTTAAGGAAAGGGACACGACAGAGGTGCTGACCGCACTAGGACTTGACAAAAAGACCATAGCGGTGCAGAAGCTTAGGGACATCTTCAAAAATGCCAGCATCAAATATACTGGCAAATCATACGTTGTCCTGATAGGAGTAGAGAATCAGTCGGATATACACTATTCCATTCCGGTAAAAAACATGTTTTATGATGTCATGGCATATGGCAATCAGGTAAAGGAAACAGCCAAAAAGCACCGCAGGGAAAAGGATACCGCAACTTCTGATGAATTTCTCTCGGGATTTACGAAAGAGGATAAGCTGATTCCAGTAATTACGATTACAGTGTATCTCGGGACAAAGGAATGGGATGGACCAAGGAGGCTGTCAGATATGTTTGGTGATGTGGACGAGGAGCTTCTGCCATTCATACCGGATTATAGGATTAATCTGCTAGCTCCGAGGGAGATAACCGACTTTACAGGATTCAGAACCTCAATCAGGCAGCTTTTCGAGGTATTACAGAATGCTTATGATAAGGAAAAAATGCAGGAAGTGCTGCAGAACGATGAAAAATTTAGCAAGGTGGACAGAGAGACAGTCGAGGCAATCAACCTGTTTGCAGGAACGGATATAGACATAGATGAGAAAGAAGAGGTGATTGATATGTGTAAGGCATGGGAAGAACAGAAAAATGAAGGCAGAGAATTAGGCAGAGAAGAAGGTCGAGAATTAGGCAGAGAAGAAGGCAGAATTCGTCAGGCAAAAGTAACGGCTTTAAAACTTCAGAAAAAAGGACACTCAATAGAAGATATAGCTGAATGTGTGGATTTTGATGAGGAAACTGTAAAAAAATGGCTTGTGAGCTAATATTGTAGTGAAATGTAAATTAGAGGAAGCAATCTTTGGGCGAGAACTTGGAGGTTGCTTCCTCTTTTGCTGACAGTAGGATGGGGCTTCATTCTCTACGAACGGCTGGCGAATATACTCTCGGGTGAGCGAATAGCGAAGCTACTTAGCTACTGTTGAATTATGCGCATGAAACACAGAAATGAACTGCCACTGGGATGTAATATATTGTTGCTGTTCAAACGCAAGCTTGACACCACGCTGTCAAGCTATGCGCCAATAAATCAACTATTGTCAGATTACAGCCCCTGCCTCGTAGAGGCACTTTTAATGGGCTGTAATCGTTACTGGTCACACTGATGGTGTGAGCAGTAATGGGCAAGGAGAACCGAGCCACGGACGGCGCGTTTCGACGGTTTCGTCAAGCATAGAAAATCTAAAAGCATAATTCCTACAGTATCTAGGCAGCTCCGCTATTCGCTCACGAGAGAGAGCGTGCACAAGCCGGGCACATGGAATGAAGCCCCTTATGCTGTGGCGGAGTATAGCTCTGGAGAAAATTTTTATTGAAAATATGATATAAATGCAATAAAACGGATGAAATTTGGGTGAAATTGCTAAAGAAAGCGAAAAAAGTTGTGCGCCAATAGTGCTATTGTACTAGAAAATAACTTGCATTATGCTTTGATTTATGGTACAATGAGCGCATACAAACCAAAGAGATGCTGATAGGGCACAGCTCTTTGCACAAAAACCATGTTATAATGAAAAGGAGAAAAGAACTATGGTAAAGAATGTATTTAAAAAGTTAGGAAAGAAACAGAAGAACAACAAAGGTTTCTCTCTCGTAGAGCTTATTGTTGTAATCGCCATCATGGCAGTGCTTGTAGGTGTACTTGCTCCACAGCTTATCAAGTATGTTGAGAAGTCTAGAGAGGCTACAGATATCCAAACATGTGATAATATTGCTACAGCTTTAAAGACATATTATGCAGACGAAGAGGTTGCGGCTTCGGCTACTGCTACTACGGTTACTGTTACATTGGGTAAGACAGAGCTAGGAACAGTTGCTGATACGGCTGTTAAAGATGCCGGATTAACAAAAGCGAAAATTAAAGGCACAAAGTGGACTGGTGATAAAATAACAATTGTATATAATAAGGCAGACGGAACTATTACATATACAGGAGATTCTCCATATTACCATTCAGACAAAGATCAGTTCAAAAAAGGCCCTAAATCATAAATAATATATAAAGAGGCTTTTAACCATGACCACAGAACTGATACCCATCTACATCTTAATATTTGCATTCGGTATAGTTATAGGCAGCTTCCTAAATGTCTGTATCTACCGCATACCGCAGCATGAGACAGTGGTGACTGAAAGATCCCACTGCATGAGATGCGGGTATCAGCTTGCGTGGTACGATATGGTGCCGGTTTTCAGCTGGCTGTTTCTTCGTGGCAGATGCCGCAAGTGCAAAGAACCGATATCACCTCAATACCCTATTATTGAGGCGTTAAACGGTATATTATACATAGTAGTTTTTGCAGTAAATGGACTTGAGCTTACGAGTATCATCTACTGCTTTCTTACATCTGCACTCATAGTTCTGAGTGTGATAGACTGGAGAACATATGAAATTCCATTCGGAATCAATATATTTATACTGGTACTTGGAATCCTGCATGTGTTTTTAGACCATGATAACTGGTCTGAATATGTGATAGGATTCTTTTGTGTCAGTTTATTCCTTGAAATCCTTCTTCTTGTAAGCGGAGGAAGAGCCATAGGTGGCGGAGACGTCAAGCTCATGGCATGTGCAGGCCTTGCGATAGGCTGGCAGAATATTACATTAGCATTTTTCTTAGGATGCATCATCGGTTCCGTGATACATCTGATTCGTATGAAAGTAACAAACGCAGGCAACAGGCTTGCGATGGGACCGTACTTGGCAGCCGGAATATTTATTTCGATGCTATGGGGTGAGAAAATGATATCGGCATATTTGACACTCGCAGGCTTTTGAAAAACGTGTTATAATATAGCGTACTTAGTATAAAACAGGTAGTACGACAAGCAGTGAGACAAAAGCAGAGAAAACACAGATATGCCGAAATATATATATAGAATGTTTGTAACTGAACAGTTACGAATGTTTTACAGATGTATACAGTGTAAAACAAAGATAAACACGGAGGACTAGGTTATGGCAAATAGGGTACTCGGTATTGAAATAGGGGAGAACCTTACCGGAGTAGTTGAGATTGATTACAAAGCAAAAAATCCCAAAATTTACAATATGTTCGGCTTCCCGACACCACCGGGGATGATTAATGATGGAGTGGTACAGCCGGATGGGATGTTTCGTTCTATCTTATACAGTAAGCTGAAGGAAAAGAAGATTGCCACCAAAAAAGCTGTTTTTGTTTTAAATTCAGCGCGTATAGCAAGCAGAGATATTGAGCTTCCGCTTGTTAAGGAAAAACAGCTTAAGGAAATGATTGCAATGAATGCATCGGATTATTTTCCAGTGGATTTGAGCCAGTACAAGCTGGTACATCAGATTATAGAGAAGATTGACAGACCGGAAGAAAAGAAATTACGTCTTTCGGTTATTGCTGTGCCTAATGATCTTATTTTGTCGTATGGTGCTCTTGCAGCTGATTGCAGGCTGCAGCTTGTAGCACTTGACTATAGTGGAAATGCCATCAAGCAGCTCATGAGAAGAGAGATTCCCGGAGATGTGAAGGTGACTGTCAAGGTGGATGAGGTTTCTACCACACTGACTGTAATGGATGGAAGCATGGTAAAGCTGCAGCGCAATGTCAACCATGGACTTGCTGATGCTATTGAGGCGATTCAGGATAGTGAGCTTTTTGGAGAGTATCTGTCATTTACCGATGCAGTTGATGTGGCACGCAGAAAGACCTGCCTTGCGATAAGGCTGATGGCACAGTACCTGATGAGCCGGCGGGCGGCGGCATGGATCCTATGGGGCATGAGATTGATTCTGAGCGCTTTAAGAAGCTTCGCCTGAATGTATCATATTCACTTTCCAATCTGATAAGCAGTCTCGGACGAGTTATAGACTATTATCAGTCGAGAAACTCAGATACTCCTATCGAGAGAATTTTCCTCATTGGCTTAGGTGCTGATTTCAGCGGACTCTCAAAGCTTTTGACCAATGAGCTGAATGTCAAGGTGGTTCCGCTTCAGCAGTTTGACGGTATACATGTGGCAAAGAGCATAAACCTCGCAGAGGCAAAGCTGGCAGAGTATTTCAACTGTGTCGGATGTTCACTGAGCCCGCTTGATATACTTGACAGTAAGAAAAACAAGGGAATCGGTGCTCCGCTTATGGCAGGAACAGCTGCAGGTGCCATGCCATCCGGCGGCGCACAGGCAGGTATGCAGGGAAAACCACCTGTCGGTCCTGATGGGAAGCCTCTTCCCGTACCGGCAGGGGAGGAAGCCGAAAAGCCTGTTTCTTTTGCAGTGCAGCTTCTCATTTTTGGCTTGTGTGTGGTAGTTGCAGTTGGTATCACGGCATACAGTATTTTTTCAAATCTTGTTTTAACTTCAGACAATATGACGCTTAAAGCTCGTGTTTCTGATTTGTCATATGCACAGAATATATATGATGTGTATAACCAGACCAAGAAGGACTATGACTGGACCAAGCTTCTTGAGAGCGCCTCATCCAACAAGAATGATGAGATAACGGGCTTCGTGGATGAGCTGGAGCAGAAGCTTCCGTCAGAGGCAAAGCTTGTGAATATGTCTGTTACGACTGATGGTGTTTCGATGACCATCAAGACAGGCAGCAAGGATATAGCGGCTGATGTAATTGCACAGCTTCGTACATTTGAGAGTATCATGGTATCCAATGTGTCAACCATCACGGAGGAGGTTGATGAGACCGGTGCTTCAAAGGTTCAGTTCACAGTAGATTGCACATATGTAAAGGCTGATGACAGTGCTGCTTCTGAATCGGCAGATGGCACAGGCAGTGAGCCGGCTGATACATCAGGGGACACGTCCTCACAGGCACAGACGGATAGCAATTCATCATCAGATACAGACAGTACAAATCAGTAGGGGGTGTTAGGATGTCAACGAGAGATAAAAAGTTACTTATTATATTAGCGGGTGTTGCCATTTTAGCACTGACATATTTTTTGATTTTTATTCCACAGTCCAATAAGAGGGATTCGCTCAAGAGTGAAAACATGAACCTGAAATCACAGTACAATCAGCTTTCAGCACTTGCGGCAAAGGCGGATGACTACACAGAGAAGACAAAGGATATGTCTGATGCCATGCAGCAGGTATATGACAATTTCCCTTCATATTTACAGATAGAAAACGGCATCATGGATGCGGTTGCTATCGAGAAATCTACCAATACAAATATTACAGAGCTTACAGTCGGCTCACCGACAGCTATTGATGTGAATAATCCGACCGGTGAAGCCGGTACAGATTCTTCGTCAGGAAGCAGTTCAGACAGCAGTACCACGGATAGCAGTAATGCAGACAGTTCGCAGAGCTCTCAGACCGCTGATGGCAACAGCTCTCAGTCACAGACAGGCGACGGCAGTGCAGCTGATGGCAGTACATCAACAGGCTCTGCAAAGTCTACGGTTACAGGTTATCAGCTTTATGATGTCAGCACAGTTATGGCATTCAAGACAGAGTATCATGGGCTTAAGGCTATGCTTGGAGAGGTGATTGGTTCATCACAGAAGAAAACTATCAGCACGCTCAACGTGAGCTTTGATGATTCGACAGGCAAGCTGACAGGTGAGATGCTTGTGGATTCATATTTCCTGTATGGACTTGATAAGCCATATGAGGCACCATACATACCTGCAGTACCACATGGTACAAATAATCTGTTTGGTACAACAAACTAACTGATTATTATAATATTAGGTTATTAGATTAGCGGGTTATTGAGACCGTAAGTGATAAATATCAAATGTTAGATTATTGAGTTATGAGATAACAAAATACAAGAGGGGAGGAAGCAGATTTGAGAAAGCTAAAAAACGATGATCGAGGAGTAACACTTGTGGAGATTATTGTGTCGATTGCTATTCTCGCAATAATCGTGCTTCCTTTTTTGAATGCATTTGTCACAGCTACAAAGACCAATGTAAAGGCTAAAAACGAGATGAATGCTACACATCTGGCGACAAACATTATGGAGGGTATTGAAAAGAACTCCATGAAGACACTGGCATATCAGTTTAACTATCCGTCGGAGGGCTTTGATGTGGCGGACGGTTTTAATATATCAGATGGAAGCAGTGCATGTGAGCTTCTTAAGAAGTCGGGTAAGTTTGATAATGTAAAGAGGCTTGAGGATATCAGTGCTGAGATTGTAAACAAGGACGATGTCATCACTAGCTGTATCCACAAGACTGATGCATCAGCCAAAATAAGCGATACATCGCTTTGGAATTTCAGGGAGTCGGATGCGCACAAGTATTATTTCTATATGTCTGGTGTGCAGTCAGGCACAAAGAAATACAATGCTCTTGTGACAGTGGATGCAAAATCGGACGCAGAGTCGGACAATAAGGTTAAAAAGTACAACATGGACGAGGTAGCGGATATGTCGGCCATGGATGCAAATTTTGACTGCATGAGTGCAGACAAGTATTCTGCTACAAATATTATATATGCATTTAATAATATGCCTGGTGTAGGCGGCATCACTCAGCAGGATATCAAAAGAACTATCACCATAGATATAGAAAAGTATGGAGCTTCGAGTAATAAGGCTACCAAGGTTACGGTGTCGTATTCATATTCTATCAATAAGAATGGAGTAAGAAAGACTTTTCCGGATCCGAATAGTGCACTGAAGATGATTATACCATGGTGATTTATGATAATTCTTCAGATACTGTGAACCATAATCTAAGGAATGTCTATCTGTTTTACAATCCATGGTACACATCTACAGGAACACTTTACAATACCTGCAACGATGTCATTATAATCAATAATAAGGACAAGCTGGACTGCACGGTAAACATTGTAAAGCAAAAGACTATATCGGATCAGTCAGAGTTGAGCACGAAGGAGAGTACATATAAGGCATATGTGAAGGTAAGTGAGCCGGGAAATCGTACAGGTCATGCTTATACTCATATAGCCACCAATCTGAATGTAAATATGGGAGCACCGGATAATCCACTACAGCCCGATCAAGCTATATATGGCTTTAATAACAATGTAATTCAGAATGATGTAAAGGCAATTGTCGATATAAAGAATCTGACAAAAAGCAATGCATCTGAAAGGCTGTATGATGTGAAGGTGGCTGTATACGAGAGCAAGGCTTCACTGGATGATATATTTAAGGATAAAGACCCGGTTGTTACGATGACCGGAAGCATGGGGTATTAATTATGAAGCGTAATGATAACCGTGGTGCTTCCTTTGTGATGGTTGTAGTTGCAATGGCTATAGTGGCTGTTTTAGCTGTGACTGTGCTGTGGATAGCGCTTATGAACCTCCAGATGAAGGTGACGGACGAAAAAAATACAGACAACTTTTACTCGGCAGAGGGTGTGCTGGATCAGATATGTACCGGTCTGCAGGGAGATATTTCCAAGGCTTACTCAGCAGGATATACAAAGGTTATGGAGAATTACTCTGACAGCAGCATAAATGAGGCCGGCAGACAGAGTATATTTGCGCAGGAGTATTTAAAGAGCTTAAAGGGAAGTCTTGAGTCTGACAATACCGGTATGCACTATAAAACTGAAAAGCTTAAAGACTATGTGGATAGTAAGCTCACAGACGAAAACTCAAAGCCACACGCTGTGGTCAAGGCGGTAAATGCCGATGAAAATGGAAATGGACTGCTCAAGGTATACAACAGCCGCGCAGTCATTAATGGCATCAGGGTAGAGTATACCGATGAAAAGGGATTTAAATCAATAATAGAAACAGATATTTCTCTGGGAGTTCCATCCATGAGCTTTACAGCATCGGGAGGAGTTCCGGAGCTTTTTACATATTCTCTTGTCGGAAATGAAGGACTGGATATTATATCAGGACTTAATAAAGTGAATCTATCCGGTAATCTCTACGCCGGCTGTGAAAATGCGGCAGGCACAGGGACTTCTACTACGAGTGTTACCATTCCAAACAATGCCACACTTGATGTAAAGGATACCAGCTATATGATTGCAGAGGGCGATATAGAGGTGGGAGACTTTGCCGGAAAAGATACTGGTACAATAAAAAAGAATATGGCGGGGGTACACAATAACAGTACACTTTCTGTTGATTCACAGTGCCAGCTGTGGACAAGCAACATAAATGTAAATGGTGCAACAGTCAATTTAGATGGCATGACATATGTGGCAGATGACATGACCTTAAAGGGTACAGGCTCAAAGGTTACACTTGGCAAGAATAATAAGAATAACAATGCGAAGTACGTCGGCTTTGGCAACGGAGGTGCTGACAAGGAAAATCCTGTCGCAGGCGATAGCTCTGCTATTATCATAAACGGCAGGGAGGCATCTCTTGATATGTCAAATATCAGGGAGCTTATGTTAGCAGGAACCGCATATATCAATACCCAGGCTATTGTAAACTCAAGTAGTGTGGGTACACAAAACAGCAATGTGGGCATGGGTGAGTCAATCTCTGTAAAGGGTGACCAGATAGCATACCTTGTGCCGCCTGAGTGCATAGGCACAAGTGGAGATGGTGCGGATGCCAAATCGCTTTACAACAAGAATCCACTTTCCTATAAGGAGTACAAGGATATCACGGCAACCGGACAGGATCAGACAAAGTATACTGAAGTTAATGCTAATGTGGTCAGCACAAAGACAGGTAAGTCTCTCTCGCATATCTGCCGGAGAAAAAGACAATCGACAACTGTATAAAGAAGGTCTTTGTTCCTTCTACTGATAATAGTGATGATGGACTTGTATACTATTATGTAAATCTGCCAACGAACAAGGCAGCTGAGTATTACAGAGACTATTTTGGCGCAGACAGTGACAAGCTCAATAGATACACTAAGTTCTATACTGACAGCATAAAGGTAAATGAGGCAGCAAGCATCTATACTGCCGGCAATTACAGCATCTACGATGGCAGCAATTTAAGCCTTTTGAAGGGCATAGCTGATGGTGTGGACATGGATGCACAGTCAGATGCCTTACAGCGCACGTATACTGCACTAAACTCAAAGCTTTTGACAAATTATGCGGATTTACCGACAAATGCAGCAAGTGTTTCGCTTTTTACAAATATAGTTAACAATACCAATTTGTTGAAAATAGTGCCAAATTCCGGTAATAAACATATATTTGAGACTGAGTATCAGGGGAAAAAATACCAGGCAATTGTCAAAAACGGTAACTACACCTATGATGCAAATGACAAATCACATAATGTGGATATAATTGTTGCTACGGGAGATGTGACACTGAATGCTGACTTTACAGGTACCATAGTTGCAAAGGGCAGGATAATTGTAAACAAAGACCAATGCGAGATTGATAATGGTACTCAGGAGGTATTTAAGGCATTGCTTCTTGAAAAGGTAAGTGATGCAGACGATGCACTGCACCTGTATGATGTGTTCATGGACGGTGCCAACTATCTGGGTAATGTTTCTTCTTTTTCAAATAAGAAAGAGGCGGACACAAAAATAGATTATGCTACGCTCATTACATACCAGAACTGGACCAAGGAGTAGAAAACAAGCGGCTTTTAAGGCGCAAAACAGCTGCGAAATATTTATATTTGGCAAATTTTGACGATATATACAAGGGAGGAATCCAATATGTCTGTAACAGAAAAAAAGAATAATGGCGGTTTCTCTCTGGTAGAGCTTATAGTAGTGATAGCGATATCTGTCGTACTTATAGGTGCGGCAACCATATCCATTCGTTCGGTCATGGGTGTTGAGGTGAAGCAGTGTGCCAGAAATATTGAATCGATAATTAACAAAACAAGAGTTACCACGATGGGAAAGGACAGCGCAGTTCTTGAGATATATAAGGATGCATCAGATGGTGCCTACTATTATAAGACAACCATAAATGGTACAGTATCTGCTCCGAGCAAAGTCGGAAAGAGCAGGATTGATGTTTACTATTCCATGAAGGATGATTATAGTGACAAGACACAATTGAACAGCTCAGACAAGATAATGCTTCAGTTTGACAGAAGCTCAGGTGCACAAAAGCCTGATGCCAATGGTAAGTGCTGCAGCCGTATCTGGATTCAAAAAAACAGCACAGAAAAGGTTATCACGATATACAAGGAGACCGGTAAGGTGGTATGTGAGTAATTTACATAGTTTAATGATGAATATTTTATTTTGACGCAAGGCTGTTATAAGGTTGTATGATGAAATCGGAGAGGAAGATGAACCATGAAACTTTTAAGGCGCATGAACAAATCAAATAATAGGAAAAACAGTGGCTTTACACTTGTTGAGCTTGTCATTGTCATGGCGATAATGGGAATACTGGGTCTGGCTGTTGTGGGCTTTATCGGTACGAGCACGAAGCAGTATAAATACGCTTCAAAGGATGTAGATTTACAGTATGAGGCACAGCTTACGATGAATCAGATAGGAGACCTGATAATTGATGCGCAAAAGGGTGTCAAGTATGAGCCTGCTACAGTGGCAGCGCCGGTGGAGGTGGCATCAGCAGCCCCTGAGGCCGGTTATATTGCAACTGCATCAGCGGAAGAAGCGTCATCCGAAGAAGCATCATCTGAGGAAACATCATCCGACAGCAAGCTGATTATCTACAACAAGGATTGTACATACAATATCATATACAGACCATCAGAGCACAAAATTTATCTGCGAAAGGATACACTGGATCCTGCAACAGGTGCGGTGAAGGCAGATGGTCAGGGCAAGGAATCTCTTATGGCAGAAAATGTCACAGGCTTTACCCCAGATTTAAGCGAGGCAGAAAGCAAGAACTCTGTCGGAATTGTCGTGGACTTTAAGGCAGGGGACAAGAAGTATACATCAAAGCAGAACTTCACTATGCGCAATAAGGTGCCGACAGGAGCAGATGTGGAGTATGTGGCACCGGCAGAGCCTGAAGGAATAAGGATATATTACAAAGGCAAGGATGTAACCAATGGAACGGTATACTATGAGATGATTAATGATCCAAATAATAATAGATTACAGTTTACGGATAAGATTCTTGGCGGAAAATATGATGCAACAAAAGCTACCTGGTCAGTATCAGCTGAAAATGGAGATGTTGATGATCAGGGCAAAAAAACCGGTGATGTCTATAATATTTTGATCAAGAGTACTACCATAACACAGTTTGAGGTATATGTACAATCTGATGAAAACAAAGACCTTAAGGCAAAGGTAACTGTAAACGTAGCACATCCAATTAATATTCTGCAGTGTGATGCAGATAAGCATTTTAATTTAGGACAGACTCATCATTTGAATATTGATGAAAATGAGTTAAGGAGTTCTCCATTAAAAGACAAATATCAGGTTAAGGATTTTGTATGGCATATGGAGGTAGAAAGTGTCAGCTCAACAGGTGCAACTGAGCACAAGGGAGATATATCCTTTAAAATGGGCGATGATGGCAAACTGATTTATGGTCCGGAGGGCAATGGTGAGCCTGATGGAATATTTAAGTTTAGTTCAAAGGAGATTGGCGGAGAAACCGGAGCACAAGATAAGCCTGATGATCCTAAATATAGGAACTATCTTAATTATTATATTGTAGATGGTAATCAAAATAAAGAAATGCATATCACTCTCGGAAAAAATTTTCTTGTCGGAGAAAAGTTAAATATCAGCGTATGGCTTGGACTTGAGAAAGAGCCTAAATTTAAGTCAAATACAGTTACGTTTTACACATATTATTAAACCGAGTAGTTTTTTACAAAGGAGCAATCGCAATGAGCAAATTAAGAAAAAAAAATAGTGGTTCCAATATCACTCACACTTACAGGATGTCTCGTTGTGGCAGCTTTTGTGCTGAATGACAGCCTTACAAAGGTCGATGCAAATGTAGCATTCAATGGAATATCTGATATAGTCAGTTCACATGGCAAGGACAAGCCATTCAATATAGTGGAGGTAGTGCCTGACAAGAAAATGGCATCCATCGGCTATCTGATTGATGGTCAGGAGCCTGACGATTGGTTTGGAACACTGAAGAAGATGTCTGACGAAGATGGTGCCGGTGTACAAAAAAGGGCTGACTATATGTCAGGTCTGAAAACAAAGCTTGAGCCTATTACTACTGAAAACAAGGACAACACAAAGCCACTTTATTATGAGCCGTATGAGGAGAGCTATGTCAATCAGGGAGATGGCTGGAGTGAGCTTAAACTTGTAAATATGGATAGAATAAATCAGGGTACCTCTGGCTACAAGATGACCAAGCAGGAGAATGGTGACTACAAGTTCAATACTGATTACAAGCTCTCTGTCGATAAAGACGGCTTGCCTACAGGTCAATACAGACAGAATGTTGACTATTATGTTTTCATGCAGGGCGATGATGAGACGGAAGATGGCTCTGAATCTGTGGATACAGGCAGTACCGGTAATACAGAGAATGAAAATGGCAATCAAATTAAGGCACCCGGAAAAAGAGGCTACTACAGTGTTGCTTTTACTGCTGTCGAATTGCCTAATGGCATGACAAATACACAGTATCTGGTATCTGATGATAATACACAGAAGGCTGATGGAAATACAGACAGCAGCACAGACAATACGAAAGAAGCAGGCACAGGTGACGATACAGTTGAGAAGCATGTAGTCTATGCTATCAAGAGCTCATATGCCATTGTTTGTGATAAGGGTATGCAAAACGTCGCCAAATATGATCCAAAGGCCTATATATACAGGGCAGACAACTCAGATACCACATCACCGTATAAATTGTTGCAAGAGCCGACCAAATGGCAGCTCTGGCAGGTGCCAATAAGCCGGATTATGATAAGTATACATATTATACGGTTGAGATGGAGTATGTGCCTGCAGATAAGATTACGGATGACGAGACCTACTACGAGGTGGACAGTAATGTACCTATCGAGTTTAATTATGATGAAACCGGTGAGTATGGAGCAGTGCTTGATACTCAAAATCCGTATGAGAAGATAAATACAGGTGATACATCAACCACCGACTCAAATGAGGCCAATGAGAAAATAATTCTACATGATACAGACGGATATTTTGATATAGTTAAGGACAGCCAGACATACACCTATGTGGGTGAGGGAAATGGTGATTATATCATGGTGGCTGATAAAAACGGCTCGCTTGATTATCCTGTAAATACTACACACATATATTATAAGGGTGGTTTCAAAAACAATAACTGGTTCAGAACAGGTGTGTTCAATCAGGAGGGCAAGACAGGCGATGATGATAAGACTGCAATATGACCTTCAAGGTAAAAACGGTCACACCCAAGGAGCTTGAGCAGATAGATGTATCAACAATTGATTTACTCTATCTTTCCGGCTCAAAGTCCGTCCTTTCAAATGATTTAGGAAACGATGCTGCAACATATAATACTGATAATGACATTTCATGGGACAAGGTAAAGCAGATAGTCCAGCGCGTGCACCAGAGTGGTATCATGATGCCTGTTATAGTGGATAATGGTATTGTGTGGCCTGATTCGAATGCAGATTACTCCAGCAACATTAAAAAGCTTGCAGGCCTTTTGAGCTGTAACAATTTCAGCTCCTTGAATTTTACCAAGGACTCAGCTGATAATTTTATTAGCTGGAAAGATAACAATGTCATAACGTATTACCAAGTTGACAGTTCAACTCATACACATGGCTATGTAATTGGCAACGAATATGTCATTCCACGAAACTATAATCCTGATAAGGATGTACCATTTGTTTTAAGAGATGATTTTGCTTCTGCGTTTATTGAAGATAAAGATGAAACTAAATTTGTCGAAGCAGCTAAAAATGAGAATTTTGACGAGATAGCAGAGTACATCAACTCAGAGAATACAAGCAGGAAAAAAGAAAATGATACTCTTGGAAAGGACGAGTATGCGTATTATGACAAGAAGATTTCAAAGGCGATAGTTTTAAGCTATATCATATCGTATGCTGATAAGAGAGACATTATAAATCCGACAGATAGTCTGAACATACTGGATATAGAGCCCGGAACTGTAAAAAATGAGTCTGACGCTTTAAATTATGATAAGCTAAAAAATTGGCTTAGATCAAGATGCCCGGAGAAAAAAAAGGTTACGATAACAAGGGTTACGAGTGCAGAATTTATTGGAAGAATAGAGGATCTCAATAATTATGATATGATATATATGGGACTTGTAGCCGATAATCTGAATTATAGAGATGGTCATACAGTATATAATGATTGGAAAATGGATGGGCTTAAATACTCAAATGTTGGTGACATTGTTGTTATAAATCCGAAAGATGTGGTAAATTATTGGGGATATGATATGCTCAAGAATGGTCATGCGGGATTGCTGGATACTGATTATATAAATGATGGAGAGGCGCTTAATACTCAGCTTACATCAAGAGGAAATGGAAATAATGCTGATTATTTAACTGCTCCAAACACATACAGAGGCTCAGGCAATGATATTACTAAGCAGAAGGTTTCAGAATTGGAGGATTATATAAAGGCGGGCTTTCCTGTCGTCTTTTCAGATGGCTTTTTCAGCAATGATAGCAAGTATAAAAGTGGAATTAATGAGGATTACATTGATAACTGTTCAAATGTTTTTACTCTTTTATGTTATGCAAAAGATAAAGATAATGTTCTTAAAGTGGACAACAAGGGAGACTTAAAAAATAAGTCAAATGAGACAGCGGTGCTTGTTACCTACCTGACTACTGAAAAACCTGAAATATTACTCAAGGAGCAGGAAAAAGTAAAAGATACAGATTATGTTGAGATTAGTAATAATCAGATTACATTGGAATTTTCAATAAACAATGCAGGTGGTGCGGATTCTAAAGCGAGTTTTAATGCACAGCTGTTCTTGGATTCAAATTCTGATGGTAA
>ENA-OQCN01000933-OQCN01000933.1-human-gut-metagenome-genome-assembly--contig:-NODE-933-length-15316-cov-2.324643_pt1 | contig 15316 bp, 18 predicted proteins | sample MGYA00242497_ERZ504576 | MGnify/ENA primary metagenome ERZ504576 (study PRJEB26092, sample SAMD00036296) | human gut metagenome | host: Homo sapiens | study: EMG produced TPA metagenomics assembly of... | reverse complement strand
ATGTACGCAGATCTATTTCCCTCATATCATTACCATCTAAAAGGACCTTCCCTCCGTCCGCCAAATGAAAGCCGATCACAAGATTAACACAGTCGTATTTTCCTGCACCTGACTCCCCGACTAATGCGATCGTCTCCCCCTGTTTTACATGCAGGTTCAGGTGATTTAACACCGGTTTGTCACTGTTTTTATAATGAAAGGAAACATCTTCAAAATCAAAGGTGCCAGTTACGTCCTCTAACTGCTTTTTCCCCTCATTCTGCTCCACATCCTCTGAGAGGAGCACCTCACCAATGGAATTGACAGATTCAATGCCTTTCGCGATTGTCGGAAGCAATGTAACGATTGCAGACACCTGATTGACCACCGTTGCAAAATAACTCTGGTAAAGTGTGATATCTCCCGCCATAATGCGTCCACGCAACGCAAGATAGCCGGTAAATGCCAGACAGACGACCTGAAACACCTGGAATACCGCCCATCCGACTGAACCAAATAATGCCTGTACCAGATCCAGTTTATATCCCTTTTCTGCCACTGTAAAAAGCTGCCCGCTCATCTTATGTACTTCTTCGTCCTCCAATGCATGTGCCCTTGTCACCGGGACAAGTTCCACCATTTCCATCACACGCGCAGATGTTTCTTCCATTTCTTTTCGAAATTCCGTATTTCTTTTTTTCATGACCGAGCGGAACGAAACCATCGTGATTGCCGCAACCGGAGTTGTCAACAGAAAAAATACAAAAACGATCTTACTTTTTGATGCTGTGACCACCAGCGCAACCCCGATATTCAGTGCAATATTTAAAATGCTTAAGAACATCTGTGTGGAAAGTGTCTCCACCGCCTCCACATCACGCATAATCTTAGACTGCAGCCTTCCAGACTGTGTCTCCACATGGTAGGCGATCGACAACTGCTGAAGTTTCCGGATCAATGCCTTACGAAGTCCTGTTTCTGCGTAACGTGTTGCAAGGCTTTTATATGATGTATACAGATAATTCATTGGTATATTAAGTGCGATCAAACCAATCTCAAGGGCTGCACTGATCCAGATATTTCTCACGGTATCAGGATTCTTCTGTGTCACATCATTGATGATATTTGCAGTTATGATTGGAAGTACCCACACACATGCATGCTTTATAAAAAAACAGATAACTGCCATAACAAATTTATGATAATTTCCTTTGTACAGTGCTATCAGAATCCGTATCGGATGACCTTTATATCTGCGATAACTTTCTATAAACCAGTTTTCTGTATCTATGCCATTTTTCGGCGACGTTTTCCGTTCAAAATTCTCCATTTTCTTATATCCTTTATCATTTATAGGATGATTCTAATTCTTTTCTTTGTAAAAAGCAATATTTCAGCAAAACAAAAAATGCCACAGCAGCATCCTAAAATACTGCCGTGGCATTTCATCAATCATATTCTAATTATACCGGATATGCACCATTCTTTGTATCTGCAATTGTTGCATCTACTTTTTTCTGCTGTGCTTCACGGTATTTGAAGAACTCAGTTGCAACCTGTGGGAACAATGCGTAAGATAATACATCTTCATCCTGCTGTTTCCACTGTTTCATCTCAGCTTCAATCTTGTCAAGCTCTGGCTCTAACAGATCTGCCGGACGACAGGTAATTGCATTCTTCTTCTCATCGCCTAATACTTTGTCAACAACTTCCGGATTGAACGGTTTTACAGTCTGACCGTATTTTCCAAGGAGAACATCTTTCGTCTCTTTGGTCGCTACTTTGTAACGCTCACCCATTAATACGTTGAATACAGCCTGTGTACCAACGATCTGTGAGGAAGGTGTAACAAGCGGCGGCTCACCAAGATCTTTACGAACACGCGGTACTTCTGCAAGTACTTCCTCGTATTTGTCCTCTTTCCCCTGCTCTTTTAACTGGGAGATCAGGTTGGATAACATACCACCCGGTACCTGGTATAATAAAGTCTTGATGTTTACACCTAATACTTTCGGGTTCATCAGACCGCTCTCTAATGCTTCCTCTCTCATCGGACGGAAGTAATCTGCGATCTCAGCAAGTTTGTTCTGGTCTAAACCTGTATCAAACTCGGTTCCCTTGAATGCCTCTACCATAACCTCAGTAGCCGGCTGGGATGTTCCAAGTGCAAATGGAGACATTGCAGTATCGATGATATCACATCCTGCCTCTACTGCTTTCAAATATGTCATGGAAGCAACACCTGATGTATAGTGTGTATGTAACTCTAACGGGATATCGATTACTTCTTTGATCGCACGTACTAACTCGTCCGCTTTCTGTGGAACTAAAAGTCCTGCCATATCTTTGATACATACAGAATCAGCGCCCATATCCTCTACTCTTTTTGCCATATCTGTCCAGTAATCTAAAGTATAAGCATCACCGAGTGTGTAAGATAAAGCAACCTGTGCATGTCCTTTTTCTTTGTTACATGCGCTTACTGCTGTCTGAAGGTTACGAAGATCGTTCAGACAGTCAAAAATACGGATGATATCAATACCGTTTGCGATAGATTTCTGTACGAAGTACTCTACCACGTCATCAGCATATGGACGATATCCTAAGATATTCTGTCCACGGAATAACATCTGTAATTTTGTATTTTTGAATCCGTCTCTTAATTTACGGAGACGATCCCATGGATCTTCTTTTAAGAAACGAAGGGATGCATCGAAAGTAGCGCCTCCCCAGCACTCAACAGCATAGTATCCAACCTTGTCCATCTTGTCTACGATTGGAAGCATCTGCTCTGTTGTCATTCTTGTTGCAATCAGAGACTGATGCGCATCACGCAATACTGTCTCTGTTATTTTTAAAGGTTTTTTAACAACTTCAGCCATTTTTTCCTCCTTATACAGCGAACCTGTTTTTGTTCTGCTGTGTGATTAAATTCCAAAAATTGCCATAAATACACCAGCTGCTACTGCTGTACCGATAACACCGGCAACGTTTGGTCCCATTGCATGCATAAGTAAAAAGTTCGTAGGATCTTCCTCTGCACCAACCTTCTGTGATACACGTGCAGCCATAGGAACTGCAGATACACCGGCAGAACCGATAAGAGGATTGATCTTGCCTTTGGTAATGAAGCAAAGTAATTTACCGAACAATACTCCGGCTGCTGTACCAAACATAAATGCGATCAGTCCAAGTGCAACGATCTTTAAAGTTGTAGCATTTAAGAATGCCTCTGCACTTGTTGATGCACCAACGGATGTACCAAGTAAAATAACAACGATGTACATTAAAGCGTTAGATGCTGTCTCAGATAACTGACGAACCACACCACACTCACGGAACAGGTTACCAAGCATTAACATACCAACGAGCGGGGCTGTTGTCGGAAGGATCAGACATACAACAACGGTTACCACGATTGGGAATAAGATTTTCTCAAGTTTGGATACCGGACGTAAGTTCTGCATCTTGATCGCACGTTCTTTTTTCGTTGTAAATAACTTCATAATTGGCGGCTGAATGATCGGCACCAGTGCCATGTAAGAATATGCTGCCACAGCGATTGGTCCCATCAGACCGGACTGTCCAAGTTTTCCTGCAAGGAAAATGGAAGTAGGACCATCTGCACCACCGATGATAGAAACGGCTGCTGCTGCTTTATCATTGAATCCCATCAGGATTGCAAGGAAATATGCGCCGAAAATACCAAACTGTGCTGCTGCTCCTAAAAGGAAGCTGATCGGGTTTGCGATCAGAGGTCCAAAATCGGTCATCGCACCAACGCCAAGGAAAATAAGGGATGGCAGGATTGACCATTCATCTAAGGTATAAAAATAATGGAATAAACCACCGACACCGTTACTCATCTGTTCCGGAGCTGCAAAGATATCCGGATAAATGTTTACCAGAAGCATACCAAATGCGATCGGAACGAGTAACAACGGTTCAAACCCTTTTGCAATTGCAGATACAGGAAAATACATGCAACTAAGATCATTACGAAATTTCCCCATGTCAGGTTAAAAAAGGCAGTCTGATGAAGGAGGTTGCCCATTGTCTCAGTAAAATAACTCATTGTTATCCTCCTAAAATTAGTTGTTTAAAGTTGCCAGTAATGCACCTGCTTCTACCATGTCACCAACACTTACGTTGATGCTTGCTACTGTACCATCTTCGGTAGCAACAACCGGTGTCTCCATTTTCATGATTTCAAGAACTAAGATTGTGTCACCTTTCTTTACAGATGCACCTACAGAAGACTCGATCTTAAATACTTTTCCTGCTGCACCTGCTTCGATCTTTACGTTACCTGCGCCACCTGCCGGTGCTGCTGCCTTCGGAGCTGCTGCCGGAGCCGGAGCTGCTGCACGTCTCGGTGCTGCTGCCGGTGCACTTACAGCACCATTCTCTTCTACAGTAACATCATAAACATTTCCATTTACGGTAATTGTATAGCTTTTCATTGAATCATCCTCCTGTGATCATTACTTTTTTACGACATATATTTATTATAACTTGTCTGCTTCGCCTATCTTCTATGGATAGAACGTACTACGAATCCATCTGCTGATGTTCCTTCTGCCGCCGCGATTGCTGCAGAAATAACTGCAACCAGTTCTAAATCATCAGTAAGCTGGGATGTCTCCTCACGCTGCTCGATCTGTTCTACAACCGGATCTGCCACATCTTTCTTCGCACCAGCATTTGCTTTTTTGTTCTGTAAATACGGAATCACTTTAAAGCAGCTGATGATCAGACTGATCAGGATAAGAACTACAAATACGGTTCCCATTCCCATCAATGTATTCATACCTGCTTTTTCCATTTTCTCGCCAAGTGAATACACAAGATCTGCACTTGCATCTGTAAGTTCCGGTGCTTCTGTCTCGTAATTGTATTCATATACATAAGAAACAACTACATCTCTGTCTGAGAAATGTAAAACCTGGTCTGCAGTCACAGTCTTCTGTGCTTTTGTCACAGTAAGATCTCCAAGTCCCTGATAGGAACCCAGATCTGAAACTGTTTCACCCCAGGATGTCAGTAAGTGGGCAAATGCATCCATTCCGTTTGAGTCATAATATTCTGCACCACTCTGTATATCTTCATCTGAAAACGAAACAAGCGCAGATACTGTCTGCTCCATGTTATCCTGGATATCAGAATAACTCATACCAAAATAATCAACGCTCTCAGGATCCGTTCCACATGCTGTCATTGCCAGAACCATAAAGCAAAGACAAAGCATAAGAGATAATTTTTTCTTCATAACTTCACCTTTCTATTTTGTTCCATGTTTCTTGTCCGGTACACCTGCACATTTTGTGTATAATAATTCAAATGCATCTACAAGGTATTTTCTGGTGTCTGCCGGATCTAAAATAAGATCTACATAACCACGTCTTGCTGCAGTCATAACACTTGACTGTAATGCATCATATTCTTTTGCTTTTGCTGCGAGTTCATCTGCAGATGCATCTGCGTACATGATCTTTGCTGCAAGCTCGCCATCCATCATACCGATCTTTGCATCTTCCCATGCATATGTAAAGTCTGCTCCGATTGCTTTGGAGTTCATTGTCACATAAGCGCTTCCGATTGCATTTCCGGTGATCAGGTTTACTTTCGGGCAGGTTGCATCAGCGAATGCCATTGTCATGCGTGCAAGTGCTTTTGCAAGTCCTTTTTCTGCACAGACAGTAGCTGCATAACCTTTTACGTTTGTTAAAGACAATACCGGGATCTCGAACGCATCACAGAAGTTAACGAACTCTGCTGCCTTGCTGCATCCTCTTGCTGTCAGAGCTCCGGAGAACTCCTCTGCTTTTTTGCCCTCTTCATCGTAAACTTCTGAGCAGTTTGCAACAGCGCCGACTGTCATTCCGTTTAACTGGATAAATCCGGTTACCATATCTTTTGCATAGTTTTTCTTTGTTTCAAAGAATACATGTCCGTCTGAGATCTCACTTAATAAATATCTTGGATCGCCTTTCATGGCTGCCATGTTCTCACATGCACGGTTTAAATCATCCTGACACTCAGATGTGTATACATCTCCTTCATTATTTAAAGGAAGGAGCTTACTAACTCGCGGATCTCTGCAATGATCTCATCCTCTGTTCCAACAGCATCGATACAACCGTTTTTCTCACTCTGGAACTCTGCGGAAGAAGTATCGCATTTTTCAATACGGTTACCCTCGATCGCATTCGGGGAATTGATGAACATTTTTCCTTTGCTCTCCATAAATGCGAAATCAGATAATGCAGGAACTACTGCAAGTCCACCGCCACAGCTTCCGAAAATAGCGGAAATCTGCGGAACAACGCCGGATGCTGCAACCTCCTTTGCGTAGATCTCACCAAATCCGTTTAACGCATCCACAGATTCCTGTAAACGCATTCCGGCGCAATCGATAAATCCGATCACCGGTGCTCCCATTTTCATTGCCATGTCATATACGGCTGCAATCTTCTTTGCATGCATCTCTCCGATAGTACCGTTTAATACAGCTGCATTCTGGCTGTATACAAATACCAGATTGCCATCCACCAGACCATGTCCGGTAATTACACCATCGGACGGTGTATCTGTGTCTGCAAGATTAAAGTCTGTATTTCTTGCGGTTACGAGAGAACCGATTTCCATGAAACTGTTCTCATCGACTAACTTGGTAATACGCTGCATTGCCAAGCTATCATTACTACTATTCATCCTTTTTGCCCTCCATCTATAAAGTTTGTTACCACATCTTTTGACATGGTACATAGTGAATAATGTAAAAATATAACAAATTCCGCTAGGATAAATTATAGATGGTCAGTGACAAATTTTCAAGAGAATTGTTAATTTTTTGACAGTTTTTTTTTGCATACAAGGAATTTAGGGCTTTTACATTGGAAATAATTCTGCTGTTTTTTTTACACACCAGCAAAAATCGATTCTTTTTACCGTATTCTTCACTGTGACCACACGTTTTGCCAGAACCTCATCTCCCAGAAAGTATGTTATCTCACCGATAAAATCTCCTTCCGTTACCGATGCATAAAGTTTCCGGGATAATTGATACTCTATGTGTACTTCCTGGTCTTTTTCGATCAATAGTTCCACATTTTCTTTCACCGGCGCAACTTCAAGTTCTGTCGTTACCTCTTCGCCGATCTTTGTGCCCTGTCCGTCCACCACCTGTACCGGAGCACATTCCCCTGCGTCCAGTTCAATCTCATCCAGACTTATTTTCCGGAACCGGGAAATTCCATACTGCATAAGTTTTTTTGTATCTGCCCACTTATATGTTTTGTTATTCGGCCACCCGCAGGCAAGCAGTGCAACGATAAAAGTTCTGTCATCACGTTTTAATGCCCCGACATAACAATATCCCGCATTACCGGTAAAACCGGTCTTGCCTGACAATGCCCCGTCCATCATCTGCAAAAATGCATTATGATTACAGCAGGTGTAACTGTTTTTACCATCTATATCAGAAAACTGATACTGTCCTTCCCTTGTGATTGTAAGAAATTGCTCTGCCATTTCTGATGTTTTGATGCAGTACCGCATGATCAAAGAAAGATCTGCCGCTGTTGTGTGATGAAAGCCATTTTCATTTTTGGCATCCAGTCCGTTCGGTGTGATAAAATAACTGTCCTCACAGCCGATCTCCTCTGCTTTATCGTTCATAAGTTTTGCAAAATCACCCGTCGTGCCTGCAATGTGTTCTGCAATCGCCACAGCGCAGTCATTATAAGATTCCAACATCAGTCCGTACAGCAGATCTTTCAGATAAAACTTCTGCCCCTCCCGCATACCCAGATGAACTTTCGGCTGTGACGCTGCAAGCGTACTCACGGTCACTTCGCTGTCCAGGTCGCAGTTTTCCAGTGCAATGATACATGTCAGTATTTTGGTCGTACTGGCATTCGCCATCGCCTGGTGCCCGTTTTTTTCATACAGGATACGCCCGGAATCCGCATCCATAAGCACAGCTGCTTTTGCATACAGGGAATTTTGATCCGGCTTTTCTGTCACTTCCTCCATCCGCACATTTTCTTTTTGATCAAAAGCCTCCACGATCTGTATCCCATATCCTGTTAAGATCACAGTGACAAGGATCCATGCCAGCAGTTTTTTCCACATACACCAGACTCCAAAAAAGCATTTCATCAATCCTTATGTATATAATACGCAAAAAATGCTCATTTTTTGTGAAAAAAAAAGCATACGAAACCAGATCAGATATCCAGTTTCATATGCATTTCCGCTTCCGCTTCCTGTTTGAATTCTTCTACCTGGACCGGACTTAACACGGGAAGTTCATCGATTGACTGAACGCCAAAACTCCTTAAGAATTCCTCCGTTGTGCCAAAAAGCAGCGGGCGTCCCGGCGCATCCAGCCTTCCAAGTTCACATACCAGATTGTACTCCACCAGCTTGTTTACCGCATGATCGCAGGAAACACCTCTGATCTTTTCAATTTCCGCCTTTGTAATCGGCTGCTTGTAGGCAATGATCGAAAGGGTTTCAAGCAGAACGTCGGTAAGCACATGCTTTTTCGGCTGCTTTGCGATTTTCACCAGATATTCATACATTTCGCCCTTCGTACACATCTGATAAGAACCGTCCAGTTCCATGATCTTAACGCCGACGCCATCATCCTCATAGCGCTGCATCAGATGTTCTATGATCTTTTTTGTCCGTTCTGTATCAAGTTCCAGTGTTTTTGCTATACGCTCTAATTCCACAGACTCTCCCATTGTAAACAGGATCGCCTCAACGATTGCCTCATATTTTTTTCTTCCATACCAACCCTCTATTCCGGTGTGTAAAAATTCCACACAGATCCCATTTCATTTCTGCTGTCACACAGCTAGGCCGCAATTTTTGATTCAATTTTTATATCATCAAACGTGTATTCCTGGGAAACAACGATCTTTCCCATCTTCATCAGCTCTAATATTGCCAGAAATGTCACAACCACTTCCATTTTCCCGGACTGTGCTTCTAAAAGACTCCGAAACGAAAAATGTCCGTGATGCAGACTGTATTCTTCCACATATGTCATCTTATCAGAAAGTGACACTTCCTCTTTCTCGATTCTTCCAAACTTCGAACGGACCGGATCGATCTTATCCGCCTGTTTCTTTATGATGGACTGAAAAATATCATTCCAGCCTCGCAAGTGTTACCCCGGACATCAGTTCATTCACATCAACCGGTTCTTCATATGCAAGAACTTCGGGCGGGATTGTCGGTGCTTTAAACCATACTTTTTCCGCATCAATCTGACGGTCCCTGAGTTCATATGCCATACATTTATACATTTTATATTCCAACAGCTGCTGCACAAGTTCCGCTCTCGGATCTTCTTCTTCATCATCCTCGCTTTCTTTTGCAGGGAGCAGCATTTTTGATTTGATATCAAGCAGTGTCGCCGCCATCACGAGAAATTCGCTCATCACATTTAAGTCCTGTCTGCGCATTTCGGCAATATATTCCATATACTGGTTTGTGATCTCCACGATTGGAATATCATATATATTGACTTTATTTTTTTCTAACAGATGTAAAAGCAGATCTAACGGCCCCTCAAACACCTGAAGTTTTACAGTTAATTCCATCTATGTCATACCCTCTCATTCCACAAATATTGATTTTACCGTGGATTCCCGCAAAATTCAAGATTTTTATGCATAATGTACATCCTTCGCATCTAAAATAAATTATAACAGAACCTACGGAGGGCATATTCTTGAAATTCATGGTTTCCATTCTGCTCGGTCTCAATCTCCTTGTGCAGGGCACGGTACTTCCTGCATCTTCCTGTTTCATTCCGAATGTAACCATCCCCCTGTCTCCTGCTGCCCAGACAGATACTGCACCTGCTGCAGACTTAAATATCTCCGCACCAAGCGCCATTTTGATGGAGGCTTCCACCGGTGCCGTCGTCTACGAAAAAAATTCCCACGAGGCAAGGCATCCGGCAAGTGTCACCAAGATTATGACGCTGCTTCTGATTTTTGATGCACTCTCATCCAAACAGATTTCCTTAGATGACACGGTGACCGTCTCCGAATATGCAGCAAGCATGGGCGGTTCTCAGGTGTTTTTAGAACCGGGTGAAACCCAGACAGTCGAAACGATGATCAAATGTATCAGTGTTGCGAGCGCCAATGACGCCTGTGTTGCCATGGCAGAACATGTTGCCGGTTCCGAATCAGAATTTGTCCGCATGATGAACGAACGCGCAAAAGGACTCGGTATGAATGACACCAATTTCGTCAACTGCTGTGGTTTAGATGCCGACGGACATATGACCAGCGCCAATGACATTGCACTGATGTCGCGCGAACTGATCACAAAATACCCGAAATCCATGATTACTGCACAATCTGGATGGAAAATATCACCCACACTACCGCAAAAGGTCCTCGGAGTTCGGTCTGACGAACACCAATAAGCTGATCAAACATTACCAGTATGCCACCGGCTTAAAAACCGGATTTACCAACACTGCCATGTACTGTATTTCCGCAACCGCCAAAAAAGATGATATGGAACTGATCGCCGTCATCATGGGGGCTCCTGATATCAAGTCACGCTCTGCGGATGCCACGACTCTTTTGAATTATGGGTTTGGGAAATGCAGGATTTACTGTGACAGCCACGAAGATAAGTTAGACGATCTCCCGGTTGAAAAAGGCCTTGCGGATTCTGTAGGCATCATTTACCAAAGACCTTTTCAATACATGACAACAGACGGAAGTGATCTTACCGGCATTACCAAAAGCATCGAACTGCCGGAAAATGTGACAGCACCAGTAAAAAAAGGAAACACTGCCGGGAAGGCGGTCTATTCTCTAAATGGAACGCGATCGGCAGTGTCAATATTGTATATGCGGATACAGTCGATGCTGCAGATTATAAAGATTATTTTTGCCGCACCCTGTTATATTTTGTTCCTTAAAAATACAGAGTCCGGTGTATCACTGATTTGATGTCATGAAACATTCTGTTATTACATATCACTGATCTGATGGTGTGGAACATTTGTTCTCATATTATAACAACGGTGCAAACAGACGCATCAGGCTCTGAACCATACGTACCGGAAGTCTTCGTCTGCGGCAGAATGAAACATCCATCTCCTCCGACTCTTCAAATGTCCTGAGGCAGTCTTCCTTTACCTGCATGACTGCCTTAGACCGGTACATAAATACACCACATTCAAAGTGTAAAAACAGACTCCGGTAGTCAAGGTTTACACTGCCGACCGTCGCGATCTCATCGTCACAGACAAAACATTTTGCATGGATAAATCCCGGTGTATACTGAAAAATCTTCACACCATTCTTTAAAAGCGGTTCATAATAAGACTGTGTTAAAAGATATACTGCCTTTTTATCCGGCACACCCGGTGTCACGATCCTTACATCCACACCGCTCTTTGCTGCATTTGAGAGACAGATCAGCATTTCGTGATCGATGATCAGATATGGTGTAAAAATATACACATAGTTTTTCGCACGGTTTATGATATTCAGATAAATATTTTCTCCGACGTTTTTCATTATCGAGCGGACTGTCACCATACGGCTGTACAAAGCCATCGGAGGTAAATTCTTTCTCCCTGTAAACAGACGGCAGGAATCTGCTGTAATCTTCCGTGGAACGGTTGATATAATTCCACATTTCCAGAAACATTGCCGTAAGGCTCCAGACTGCCTCTCCCTCAATCCGCACTCCGGTATCCTTCCAGTATCCAAACCTTTTGACTTTATTGATATATTCATCGGCAAGATTGATACCGCCTGTAAATCCAATATACCATCCACCACAAAAATTTACGGTGATCGCGGTTGTTCATCACCACAGAGATCAGTGGTTTAAACGGATTGAATGTCACACAGGGAATCCCTCTCTCCTGCAGCTTTTTATAATATCCAAAAGAAATAGAATTGATGCTGCCGACATCATCATAGATAAAGCGCACATCCACTCCGGCCTTTGCCTTTTCCTCAAGAATATCAAGGATCGTATTGAACATATATCCTTCTTCAATGATAAAATACTCGAGAAATATAAAATGTTTTGCACCGCGCAGTGCCTCTAACATATCCGGGAACATTTCTTCCCCGCAGCTGTAATATTTTGTCTGCGTGTTCTGATATAATGGAAATCCCGCCCATTTATCAATATAAGATGACTGCAGATATGCTGACCGGCTTTCTTTTTCTAAGCCTTTCTCCTCTGCGCTATCTCTCTGAAACAATGCTTCCACCTGACGGTTGACAGCATCCATTCTCTCTCTTGTATGTTTGGTCAGACCGGATCTTCCAAATAAGAAATATAACCATAAGTCCAAAAATCGGCGACAATAAGATCAAAAACGTCCACGAGAGTTTATTCGCCGGATTTGTCCATTTATTGACGATTACAAGCACAACAATGATTGCTATCACACGCACAAGCAAATTGACATACGTAAACTTGTAACTGAGCTGCCACAATACGACACACAGCCATAACACCTGTAAAATGATTGCCATGGCAACCACAAAAAATCTTCCAAACATGAGATGTAATATTTTCTTCATACAAATCTCCATTCTCCCTGCACGCTTTTCAATGAAAGCAACGTTTTCATCTGCACAAGTTTGTGCCACAGTACAAATATGTGCTTATTGTAATAATTTTCCTCTCAAAAGTCAACGCACGAGATGATCCACATGTATCATCCCCCATCCGATCCTGCCAAGCTGCGCACTTCTCGGATATGCTCTCTCATAAAGGCGCAGCTTCATTTCTGCCGGAGTAAATGATGGATACTTCTCAAATGCAAGGGCAAGCGCCCCTGAGACAACCGGTGCTGCCATGGAAGTTCCGCTTTTTACCTGATATCCGCTTTTATCCTTGCTGCAGCTTGTAATACCGGTTCCGGGTGCGAGGATTTCCGGCTTTACGATGCAGCATGCAGTCGGCCCCCTGCCGCTGTATCCGGTTTTTAAAACTTTTCTCCCACGGTCATAGGTATCATCATCACTGCTTCCGACCGTCAGTACTTTTCTTGAAATACCCGGAATCGTCACCGTATTTTCTTTTGGTCCGTTATTTCCTGCAGCGGCAACGACCATGATCCCTTGCATCCCCACAATTCATCGATCGCATATAAAAGCTTTCTCTGCTCCTCCACACCTGCGCCCGGTAACATTCCTACCGATATATTTAATATCTTAATATGATAACGTTCCCTGTTCTCTTTGACCCACATCACTGCATCAAGTACTTTTTTCGTATTTCCATTTCCATTTTCATCTAAAACCTTTAACATGATAATCCTGCATTTTGGTGCAACTCCACTGTATATCCGAACCTTATGTGCAGTATCTTTCAGATACTGCTCAGACATTTTTCCGTTTCCCGCAATAATCCCCGAAACATGGGTGCCGTGACCATTATCATCATACATTTCCTTTCTCCCATAACAAAAATCATGAAAATATATGATTCTGTCCTCAAAATCCGGATGTGCAACAATACCGGTATCCATCACTGCAACGGTAACATTCTGTCCGCTAAGTCCTGATCTGTATGCATAATCCGTGTGAATCATCTTCTTCACCCGATCCATAGTCTCTCCCATTCTGTCAAAGAACTTCCATATTATTATATGAAGAAATTTATTTTCTGCTAAAAATGATAAGAAAATGTTAAATTTTTCTGAATATTCAGAAGTATGTTTGACACTTGGCATGATTTTCCTTATAATAAATAATAGTTAATTAGTGAACTATTTTGGTTCGCTTTAAAATCAAAAAAAGAAAGTAGTGTGATGCCATCTTGAACAAAAAACTCAAAGAAAAATTTGACGAATCCGTAAATGCAGTCCTGCCGATCACGGTGATCGTGCTCCTGCTTTCCATTTTTGTTGTTCCCATGGAAACCGGAACGATCGCCCTGTTCTTAGTCGGTGCATTTATGCTGATCATCGGCATGGCTTTTTTCCAGCTCGGTGCAGAAACTGCCATGACACCTCTCGGCGAAGGCGTTGGTTCTTCCATTATGAAAACAAGAAAGCTTCCTGTTTTAATCGGCGTATGCTTTCTGATGGGTATTATCATAACCCTCGCAGAACCCGATCTTCAGGTTCTTGCAAATCAGGTTCCTTCTATTCCGAACAATACCCTGATCTTTACGGTTGCACTTGGTGTCGGCGTATTCTTAGTGATCGCCGTACTTCGTATTCTCTTTCGGATCAGTCTTCCAGTTCTTTTGTGCATTTTTTATATTGCACTGTTTTTTCTTTCTTTCGCGCTCCTGCTGATTTTATTGCAGTCGCATTTGACTCCGGCGGCGTGACGACAGGTCCCATGACAGTTCCCTTTATTATGGCGATCGGTGTTGGTCTCTCCGCAACCAGAAACGATAAAAACGGTTCGAGTGACAGTTTTGGTCTGATTTCTTTTTGCAGTGTAGGTCCTGTTTTAATGGTCCTTCTGCTTGGCATTTTTTATCATCCAACTGGTGCCGCATACAATGAGACAACAATCCCGGACGTAATCACGATGCAGGACGTGATCCGCGAATTTGTACATATGATACCGGATTATGCAAAAGAGGTTCTGCTGTCCATCCTTCCGGTAATTTTCGTATTTCTGATCTTCCAGCTTATTTCCAGACGTTATCACAAGCCACAGGTGATCAAAATGATCATCGGTTTACTCTACACGATCATCGGTCTGATCCTTTTCTTAACCGGTGTAAACGTCGGATTTGCTCCTGTTGGAAGTCTTCTTGGAAGCAGTCTTGCCGGCCAGCCGTGGAAATGGATTTTAATCCGATCGGTGCCTTGATCGGTTACTATATCGTAAAAGCAGAGCCTGCGGTCCAGGTATTAAACCGTCAGGTTGAGGACGTCACAAACGGCTCTATTTCCAGAGATACCATGAATTTAAGCCTGTCGATCGGTGTATCCGCCTCCGTTGCACTTGCATTGCTTCGTGTTCTTACCGGTTTAAACATTTACTGGCTTTTAATCCCGGGATACCTGATTGCACTGATTCTGACAAGATTTGTACCAAAAGTATTTGTCGGCATTGCCTTCGACTCCGGCGGTGTTGCGAGTGGTCCTATGACTTCCACTTTTCTGCTCCCGCTTGCCATGGGTGCATGTACCGCGATCGGAGGAAATGTAGTCACAGATGCTTTCGGAGTTGTTGCGATGGTTGCCATGGCACCACTTATTGCAGTTCAGGTCATGGGTGTCTCCTATAATATGAAATTAAAGAAAGCAAGTACCCCTGCCGCCGCCATCATTGGCATTGACGACAATGAAATTCTG
>ENA-OQCN01000932-OQCN01000932.1-human-gut-metagenome-genome-assembly--contig:-NODE-932-length-15318-cov-2.367454_pt1 | contig 15318 bp, 18 predicted proteins | sample MGYA00242497_ERZ504576 | MGnify/ENA primary metagenome ERZ504576 (study PRJEB26092, sample SAMD00036296) | human gut metagenome | host: Homo sapiens | study: EMG produced TPA metagenomics assembly of... | reverse complement strand
ACAATTCCAACAATCTTTGCAACCAGCAGTAAAGACCAGCAGAAGATAAAGAATTATGAAGATATGGGATGTAAAGTTCTGGATGTCCCGGAAAAAAATGGACACATAGATTTAAACAGACTAATGGAACTTCTGGGAACTGCAAAGATAGACAGTATCTTACTGGAAGGAGGAGGCACTTTAAACTGGTCAGCACTCGAAAGCGGTATTGTTCAGAAAGTCCAGACCTATATAGCACCCAAACTTTTTGGGGGAGAAGTGCAAAGACACCGATAGAAGGAAAAGGATTTCCTGATCCTGCCAGCGCAATATTATTAAAAAACAGCGAAATAATCAGAATAGGAGATGATTTTCTTATAGAGAGTGAGGTGAAGAGTAATGTTCACGGGAATTGTTGAAGAACTGGGAACTGTGAAAAAAATAAAAAAAGGAGCAAATTCAGCAGTATTTACGATACGGGCAGAGAAAATTCTGGATGATCTGAAAACAGGGGACAGTGTAGCTGTAAATGGAATCTGCCTCACTGTAACTGCATGTCTGGAAGATGGTTTTATCAGCAGATGTGATGCATGAGACATTGAATCGTTCTGCGCTGATTCAGCTTTCTTTGGGACAGCATGTAAATCTGGAAAGGGCAATGCCTGCAAATGGAAGATTTGGAGGACACATTGTTGCCGGGCATGTGGATGGAACAGGAAAAATCACGGAAATTCGCAGAGATGATAATGCTGTCTGGTACACCATTCAGGCTTCACCACAAATTATGAAATATATTGTGACAAAAGGTTCTGTAACAGTTGATGGAATCAGTCTTACAGTGGCAAAAGTCTCAGAAACAGACTTTTCCATTTCTGCAATTCCTCATACAGTAAAGATTACAGTCCTCGGAGAACGCAAAGAAGGAGATATCGTTAATCTGGAGACAGACATAATTGGAAAATACGTGGAAAAATTAATAACGCCTGTGAAAGAACAGCCGATAAAAAGTAATATTACACGGGATTTTCTGAATAAGTATGGCTTTTGACAGAATTAACCACAAAGCGGTTATTCGATTGATGCAGAACTGTACAGTGGATGTTTTATCTGCCTGACACGAACCAGATAAGCAGCCAATACGAATGATTTTGCCCTCTTAACAACAGAAAAATATATTGTATCAGAAAATACATTGCATAAGGAGAGAAAAAATGAACGGATTTGATTCAGTAGAAGAAGCTCTGGAAGAACTTCGGAATGGAAAAATTATTCTGGTAACGGATGATCCGGACAGAGAGAATGAAGGAGATTTTATCTGTGCAGCAGAGTTTGCCACAACAGAAAATATTAACTTTATGGCAACTCACGGAAAAGGACTTATCTGTATGCCAATGTCTGAGGAATATGTAAGAAAACTGCAGTTCCCGCAGATGGTAGCAGAAAATTCAGATAATCACGAAACTGCTTTTACTGTTTCCGTAGACCATATCAGCACCACTACAGGAATCTCTGCGGCAGAACGTTCTGTTACTGCCATGAAATGTGTGGATGAGAATGCAAAACCCGAAGATTTCAGACGCCCCGGACATATGTTTCCACTTCTGGCGAAGAAGAACGGTGTTCTGGAAAGAAACGGACATACAGAGGCAACTGTAGACCTGTGCAGACTTGCAGGGTTAAAACAGTGCGGGCTGTGCTGTGAAATTATGAGAGAAGACGGCACTATGATGCGGACTTCTGAGTTACGGGAACTTGCCGGAAAGTGGAATCTTAAATTCATAACAATTAAAGATATTCAGAATTACCGTAAATGCCATGATATTCTGGTGGATCGCGTGACGACCACAAAAATGCCGACCAGATACGGAGAGTTTATGGCGTATGGATTTGTAAACCGCCTGAATGGGGAACATCATGTAGCACTGGTAAAAGGTGAAATCGGAGATGGAGAAAACGTTCTGTGCCGTGTGCATTCAGAGTGCCTGACAGGAGACGTTTTTGGATCACAGCGTTGTGACTGCGGACAGCAGTTTGCAGCGGCGATGGCCAGATTGAGGAAGAAGGCAGAGGGATACTCCTTTATATGAGACAGGAAGGAAGAGGAATCGGACTGATCAATAAACTTCGTGCCTATGAACTTCAGGAACAGGGAATGGATACACTCGAAGCGAATCTGGCACTTGGATTTGCCGGAGACGAAAGAGAATACTACATTGGTGCGCAGATTCTGAGAAATCTTGGGGTAAAAGAGCTGAGGCTGCTGACAAATAACCCGGATAAAGTTTATCAGTTGGAAGAATTTGGCATCAGGATCAAACAGAGAGTTCCGATACAAATGAATGCCACAGCGTATGATCTGCGTTATCTTAAGACAAAACAATTACGAATGGGACATATTCTGAAGTATTAAATACAGCGGGGATTTTCATATATAACGATAACGTTCCCGAAAATAAAATTTACCGTATATAAAAACCTGTACAGGTTAAAAAATATAAATTTACAGATGAAAGGACCAGAAAAAATGAAAACATTAGAAGGAAAATTAGTATCAGATGGAATGAAAGTAGGAATTGTAGCAGCCCGCTTCAATGAATTTATAACTTCCAAGCTGGTAAGTGGTGCCATGGATGGGCTGACACGTCACAATGTAAAAGAAGAGGACATCCAGGTAGCGTGGGTACCAGGTGCTTTTGAAATCCCACTGATCGCGTCTAAAATGGCAAAAAGTGGAAAGTATGATGCGGTTATCTGCGTAGGTGCTGTGATTCGTGGAAATACCAGTCATTATGATTATGTATGCAATGAGGTTTCCAAAGGGATTGCATCAGTATCACTGGAAACAGGAGTTCCGGTATTATTCGGAGTACTTACCACAGAAAACATCGAGCAGGCAATTGAACGCGCAGGTACAAAAGCAGGAAATAAAGGCTATGACTGTGCACTCAGTGCCATTGAAATGGTAAATCTGATCAAAGAATTTGAAGCTTAAATAGACAACAGATCAGACCCTGAAAGTGAAACCAGTTCACGAAAATCGAAAGGTAATGGTGCTTCCAGAAGGAGCATTTCATCTCTGAAAGGATGCTGAAAAGAAACTTTCCATGCATGAAGGGCTGCCCTGGAAAAGGAAGCACAGGAAGATATTTTATCGTCTGAATGATAAAGAGTATCTCCAAGCAAAGGATGTCCTGTGGATGCCATATGGACACGGATCTGGTGGGTACGTCCGGTATCCAGCTTAAGTGTGATAAGCGACCAGTCCTGACTGGAAAAAAGAGTATGATAATGAGTAACTGCTGTTTGATTTTTCCCGATAATGCAGATGAATGTAAGGAAAGATCAGCAGCAGTTTTCATTTTCAGATGATTCTCCGGGTCTTGCATCAGCGGTAAATCTAAGGTATGCCAGACACCAGGCATATCTACAGGCAAAATACCGGATACAGCGGCAAGATATTGCTTGTGAATTTTGCATGGAGATTTTACAGATTGAAGCCTTGAAGCTGCTACCTGATTTTTGGCAAAAACCACAATCCCGGAAGTCTCCTGATCCAGCCGCCCCACCGGGCGGACACAGACCTGTTCATTTTTCTCTCGAAAGTAACCGGCAACAAGATTGGAAAGGCTGTCTGTATAATGCATTCCCGTTGGATGCGTAACCATTCCTGCCGGTTTATCAACTGCCAGAATATCCGTATCTTCATATAAAATATTCAGAGAAAAAGAAGTTTCGGAAACTGGAGCTGAAGCTTTGTTGGAATGGAAATCCGACAAATCTTTACTTCTGATTCCGTCATTATAATTTTCAAGATGCGCAGAAGCAGTCCCGGCTTCCTCCAGACAAACGCGGATCACATCGCCTGGATATATTGTCTCAGTTACACGACAGCGAACTCCGTTTCTGGTAATCCCGTCCGGTCGAAACTTCGCCTGGCTGATCTGCCGTTTTGTAAGTCCTGCATTCTTTTTCAGAAATGCTTCCATTTTAAGTTCTGTAGTTTGTTCATCTATTCTAAATTCCAGATATCGTTCCATCTTAATACTTTTCCTGTGTAATATATTCTGATATTGATACCATTGATATTACAGGGCAAAAAATAAACTGTCAATGCAAAATTATGTCAGCGTAATGCATAAAATATACTGAAGAAAAATTGCAATTGTGCTATGATATAAGAATCAAAACAATGAAAGCGGGGCAGAAAATAAATATGAAATACTTAATCATTGGAGCCGGAGGAACCGGTGGTGTTACCGGATATTATATGAAAAAAGCAGGCAAGGACGTAACCCTGATCGCGAGAGGTGAACACCTGAAAAAAATCCAGAAACAGGGTCTTACATTGGAGAAAATGTGGGATAAAACAGAAGAAACAATCACTATCCCGGCTACAGATATGGAACATTACACAGACCATCCGGATGTGGTTTTTGTCTGTGTGAAAGGCTATTCTCTGGATGAAACTATTCCGTTTATCAGGCGAATCTCAAAGAAAACAACCATCGTAATTCCTGTTTTAAACATCTATGGAACCGGTGGGAAGATGCAGAAACAACTTCCTGAACTTCTTGTAACAGACGGATGTATCTATGTCTCGGCAAACATTAAAGAATCAGGCAGACTTCTTCAGCATGGACAGATCCTGCGCATTGTATTTGGCGTAAGAGACCAAGCAGAATTCAGACCAGAACTGAGAGAAATCCAGAAAGACCTCTGTGACAGCAACATTGACGGGATTCTTTCTGAGAATATCCGACGCGAAGCACTGGAGAAATTCTCCTACGTATCACCAATCGGTGCAGCAGGACTCTACTATCATGCAACAGCCGCAGATTTCCAGAAAGAAGGCGAAGCCAGAGAACTCTTTAAACCATGATAAGAGAAATCGCAACACTTGCAGAAGCCATGGGAATCCCGTTTCAGAAAGATATGGTAGATGTAAACTTAAAAATTCTCTCCAACCTCGCACCGGAAGCAACTACCTCTATGCAGAGAGACATCATGGAAGGAAAACAGTCTGAAATAGATGGATTAGTCTATGAAGTAGTAAGAATGGGTGAAAAATATCATGTTCCGGTACCGGCATATGAGAAGGTGGCAGAGAAACTTAAAGCATTATAAAGACATCATTTATAATTTTGTTGTCTGATATTTGAAGCAGTACAAAAAAAGGGATGCGAATCATTCGCATCCCTTTCATAATCATTTGGACAATTTAAATTATAACTGAGGACCAGCTGCAACAAGTGCTTTACCAGCAGCGTTTCCTTCGTATTTAGCAAAGTTCTTGATGAATCTTCCAGCAAGATCTTTAGCTTTTACTTCCCATTCAGAAGCGTCAGCATATGTGTCACGAGGATCAAGGATACCTGTGTCTACGCCGTTAAGCTCTGTTGGAACTTCGAAATCGAAGAATGGGATCTTCTTAGTAGGAGCGTTAAGGATATCTCCGTTAAGGATTGCATCGATGATACCACGAGTATCTTTGATGGAGATACGTTTTCCTGTTCCGTTCCATCCTGTGTTAACCAGGTAAGCTTTTGCTCCGCTCTTTTCCATTTTCTTAACAAGTTCTTCTGCGTATTTTGTCGGATGCAGTTCAAGGAATGCCTGTCCGAAGCAAGCAGAGAATGTAGGTGTAGGCTCTGTGATTCCACGCTCTGTACCAGCAAGTTTAGCTGTGAATCCAGACAGGAAATAGTACTGAGTCTGAGCTTCTGTCAGGATAGATACTGGAGGAAGTACTCCGAAAGCATCTGCGGACAGGAAGATTACGTTCTTAGCTGCCGGTGCAGAAGAAATCGGGCGAACGATGTTTTCAATGTGGTTGATCGGATAAGATACACGAGTATTCTCTGTTACACTCTTATCTGCGAAATCAATCTTGCCTTCAGCATCAAGTGTTACGTTCTCAAGAAGAGCGTTACGTTTGATTGCATTGTAGATGTCTGGCTCAGATTCTTTGTCAAGGTTGATAACTTTAGCGTAGCATCCGCCTTCGAAGTTGAATACGCCGTTGTCATCCCAGCCATGCTCGTCATCACCGATCAGGAGACGTTTCGGGTCTGTGGAAAGAGTTGTTTTACCTGTTCCGGAAAGACCGAAGAAGATAGCTGTGTTTTCGCCGTTCATATCTGTGTTTGCAGAGCAGTGCATGGAAGCCATGCCTTTAAGTGGAAGGAAGTAGTTCATCATAGAGAACATACCTTTCTTCATTTCTCCGCCGTACCATGTGTTTACGATAACCTGCTCTTTAGTTGTGATGTTGAACATTACAGCTGTTTCAGAGTTAAGGCCTAATTCTTTATAGTTTTCAACTTTAGCTTTGGAAGCGTTGTATACAACGAAATCTGGCTCGAAGTTTTCAAGTTCTTCAGCTGTTGGCTGGATGAACATATTTGTTACGAAATGTGCCTGCCAAGCAACTTCAACGATGAAACGGATAGCCATACGAGTATCTTTGTTAGCACCGCAGAATGCATCTACTACGAAAAGTCTCTTGTTAGAGAGCTCTTTTTTAGCGATTTCTTTTACTGCATTCCATGCTTCCTGAGTTGCAGGATGGTTATCGTTTTTGTATTCGTCTGTTGTCCACCATACTGTATCTTTGGAGTTCTCATCCATAACGATGTATTTATCTTTAGGAGAACGTCCTGTGTAGATACCTGTCATAACGTTAACTGCACCAAGTTCGCTGACCTGACCTTTTTCAAAGCCTTCCAGTTCCGGTTTGGTTTCTTCTTCAAATAATACTTCATAAGAAGGGTTGTAGACAATTTCTGTAGTTCCGGTAATGCCATACTTGCTTAAATCGATTTTTGCCATCTTACGTTTAACCTCTTTTCTTCGTTAATGAAAGTGCCTGATCAAACAGGCTTAAGATACCTTACCAAAAAAGCGAATGGATATCGCTTCTCTTTTACTATTATACATATTTAACGCTTAAAATCAACAGGATTTTTGCGTTTTTTTTGAATTTTTGTTAAAGATTTATCAACTTAAATCTGATGAAAATCCGTCACTTTTCACAAAAGGTATGTAAATTTATTATAGTGGCAATATGGGAATACTATTCGTGGATATGATAATATTCTGTCTGACTGGAACAGGCAGGAAAGACAACCAGGAAATACTAACCAGGAAAGCTGCTACTATGTGGTTGTGCTGATAAAAGATGCATGTTAAAATAGGAAAGAATTATCCGGCTGAAAATGACAGAGTATTATACAGCAGAGAAAAATAAAGAGAGGATGAAGATTATCAAAACTTATTATTTAATTGATTATGAAAATGTAGGAAGTGAAGGCTTCAAAGGATGCGAAAAAATTACGGGAAACAGATATTATCCATCTTTTTTATACAGATAACAGCAGAAAAATAGACCTTGATATTATCAATGATCACGGAGAGTCAAAACTGATCACGCATAAAGTACCGACAGGAAATCAGTCAGCAGATATGCATCTGGGCTCTTATCTGGGATACCTGATAGGAAAAGAGTGCACAGGTCAGGATGAAGAATGTAAAATTGTTGTAATCAGTAAGGATACAGGATTTGACCATATTATAGAATTCTGGAAAGCAGAAAAAAATGTGAAATTCCAGAAACGAGAAAATTTCCGGAAAACAGGTACAGGCAAGAAAACAGACCGGTAAAGAAAAAGACAGACAGGCAACAGAACAAACTGATCAGAAAACAGAAAAACAGTTGGATGAAAAACCTGAAAAACAGTCTGTCAAACAATCAGAGAATCAGAATACAAAAAAGCCAAAACAAAAGATAATTGACATGAATGCCGGAACAAAGAAATTACAGCAGGAACTGGTATTGGTTCTCGACAAGGCAGGCATGCCAAAGGAAGTAGTAAACTATGTTTCCACAACTGTGGAGAAAAATGCAGAAGACAAAAACAGAAAACAGCAGATTTACAGATCTATCATTTCCAAATACGGACAGACCAAAGGACTGAATATCTATAACCATATTAAAAAGAAAATTTAATGGAATAAAAAATAGCGAAATAAAAGAAGGAAGGCCGGGAACCTTATGGATTCCCGGCAAAAGTATGAAAAAGAAAAAGTTTTATTTGCAATTACTCTTTGCTCTGTACAGGTAATAATATAACCAGGAAATGTGAGAAATATGTGGTGAGAATTTGAAAAAACTGTGAAATAGATGGAAATTTAAAATGAACGTAACAAATTGCATAAGACCTGACATTGAAAGCATTTACCAGTTATGATAAGATAAAAGTACAAAAGATGTAACTATTCAGATTTCTATTTTCAAAGAAGATACTGAACAGTTATCAAAAGACTATGAATATCAATTATTATAATTGTGAAAACAGGGAATGGTTATGATATTTTGAAGATACAGGAGATAAGGTATGCAGCTAAATCTGGAACAGAAAAAACTGATTCGGAGTTCAGCCATGGGACATTCAATTATTAGAGGGGTAGCAGGTTCTGGAAAAACTACAGTAGCAGTACATAGAATTTCATTTTTGCTTGATAATTATTGTTATGGTGCGAGCGATAAAATATTGATGGTCACCTATAATAAAAGTCTGACAAATTATATTGAGTATATATATGGTCAGATTGATAAAGATGACCAATATGGATTGTTTGATAAAACAGAATTACAGAAAAACGTAAAAATAACGAATATAGATAAACTGTTGTATTCTTATTTTAGAGCATTTTGTCAGGAAAAAGGGAAGCTGCTTCAAATTGTCCAAGGACAAAAAGAAATTGAAATATGGCAGAAAAGTCTCAGTAATGTAAAAAAGACATTCGGGGATGTCAAAATTCTGGATGCAAAGTATTTAGGATTTTTGAAAAATGAAATTGCATGGATTAAGGCTTGTAATTATGTGGAATATGAAAGTTATCAGTCGGCTGACAGGATTGGAAGAATGGGAAGCAAAGGAAGCAATGAGGGACCACAGAAATTACAGAAAAACAGCCGGATCAGACAGGCGATTTATGAATTAATGGCAACATATACGAAAGAGTGCTATGCGCAAAATCTTTGTGATTTTCAGGATGTCGCATTGTATTGCTTTAAAGTATCTGAAAAACCATAAAATATCTGGATATACACATATTATTATTGACGAAAGTAGGATTTATCCAGAGTTCAGCTGCAATGTCTTATGCAAATGTATGATTCTGAAAAGGATTACAGTAGTATTATGTTTGTAGCAGATACAGCACAGAGTATTTATAGTACATCATGGCTTGTGAAGGGACGGAGCTTTACCAGCATAGGTTTGGATATGACAGGAAGAAGCACATCCCTTGCAAAAAATTATCGTACAACCACACAAATTGCTGAGGCTGCATATAGTCTGATCAGAGAAGACTCAGATATTGTAAATGATGATAACTTTGTAAAACCTTCACTTATTGATAAGCAGGGGATTTATCCGGTTTTTGCCCGGTATAATACAATTGGGGAAGAAATTTTGGGAGTGGAAAAAACTTTTAAAGAAACTTCTTAAACGCTATGAAGCGAAAGAATTGCAATTGTTGCCAGAACCAAAAGAATCCTGGAAGAAGTTAAAAAAGAAACAGATGAGAATATAAAGATGACGCTGTATACTTCTCAGGAAGGAATCAATTTCGGAGAAGAGGCAATTAAGCTGCTGACTATGCATTCTATAAAAGGGCTTGAGTTTAAAATAGTAATTCTCATGGGATTATCAGACAAATTAATTCCGAATCCTATGTTATTGCAGGAAAATGAAGATGCTGCTTATGTAGAAACAATGGAAAGAAAATTACTTTATGTAGGTATGACAAGGGCAACAGAGAGACTGTATATGAGCTGTCATGGTGTTCCTTCGAGGTTTATTTCAAGTATAGAACCAAAATTTCTGAAAATGAGGGAGGGAGCGGCATTTCGTTGCCTGACAGATATTCCCTTACAGAATTATATGTTTAAGGACAAAATTGCAGATCCGTATAGTAAAGAAGAAAAAATACGTCAATGGTTGTTGAATGAACTGAAAACAGTTTATCATTATCCGTCAGAATTGCTAGATGTAGAATATAAAGTACAGGTTTTCTCAAAAATGGGATTTGTTGATGTCGTTGTCATGGTTTATAAAATAATCGGATAGTACCGTATATTATGGCTGAGGTAAAACAATACCAGGCAGGAATAAGCGTAGCTGAAGAACAATTGCGCTCTTATATGGCTGTAAGTCCAGAGGTTTGCTATGGAATTATTACAGATGGAAATGAACTGAAACTTATCAATAAAGAGGGAGTAGAAGTAGAGGATATTCCGAAGTTTGATGTTTCAATGCTTCCGTCAGGAATTGCTGAATATATATATGTGGATTTTGTACGGGACAAAAATACAGGTATATGTGTGACGAAGAATGTCCGGACGAATTTATCCTTCAGGAAGAAAATGCGCAGAGAAGTTTAAAAGAGAATGAACTGGTACAATGTCCTGTATTTGCTGAAATAGCAGCAGGAACTCCGATAGAAATGACGGAAGGTATAACAGAGATATGTAAATTACCCTTAGAATGGATCTCAGTACCTGCGGAAACTTTTCTTTTGACTGTACGGGGAAATTCTATGATTAATGCAGATATTAATAATGGAGACAAAGTCGTTTTGCGGAAAACAAATGTGGTAGATAACGGGCAGATTGCGGCTGTAGAACTTGATGGAAATGTCACATTAAAAACTTTTCGAAAGATGGGAAGTACCATTTTGCTAATTCCGGAAAATGATGAGTATGAACCATGATGGTCAATGCGGATCAGATCAGGATACTGGGTCATGCGATCGGAGTAATAAAAAAGAAAAATAATGTGTAGAGTAATTTGAAATTGCTTTGCTATAAAATGGAAAGGAAACTATGAATATACAAATATTCGGAACAAAGAAAAATTTTGACAGCAAGAAAGCAGAACGCTATTTCAAAGAACGGGGAATTAAATATCAGTTTATAGATATGAAAGAAAAAGGCTTAAGTAAAGGTGAATTCCAATCTGTCTGCAAGGCGAATTGGTGGTTATAACAAACTGATAGATACTGACTGCAAGGATAAAGACCTGCTGGCATTGATTACCTATATTGCAGAGGAAGACAAAGCAGAGAAAATCCTCGAAAACCAGAGCATCATCAAAGTCCCTGTGGTAAGAAACGGAAAACAGGCGACAGTGGGATATCAGCCGGAGATCTGGAAAAGCTGGAAATAAAAAATGTGAATATATTTAAAATGATAAGAGATAAAAGAAAATAAAGATGGCAAAGATCAGAATCATAAAGAAAAATAATGACTGCAGCATGGAATACGAAGTAGGTGATATTTGCGAGGTCACAGGCACCTGGTATGGCGGTGTTCACATCAATGGCCGTTCCGGAATCCCGGTTTCCCTTGATAAAGAAGAATATATGGAACTCAACACAGAACCGGAAGAACCTGACAGTGCAGAAAATGAAAATACATCAGAACCACCGGAACACGATATCCATGCAGGCGACATTGTGCAGCATTTCAAAAGAGAATGGGTATCCCCGGATACTTCCGAATATCTCTATAAAGTCCTTGCAGTAGCCCATCACACAGAAAACGGTGAAAAACTGATGATCTACCAGGCCCTCTACGCACCTTTCAAAATCTGCGCCAGACCCTATGATATGTTCATGAGTGAAGTAGACAGAGACAAATATCCGGATATTAAACAGAAGTACAGATTTGAAAAATATACTGAAAAATAGATGATTGATACTTTATGGAATTGCTATAGTAAAACTGGCACTTCTGCCTGTACAAAAATATTTTGTTGCTGTATAGTAATAACAAATAATAACAGCACACGTTTCCAGAGATTTTATGGGATTATCTGAAAAATGTGCAGAAAGAACGGAAGGGAAGGAAATATGCAGAAAGTATTAGTAGTTGTAGACATGCAGAATGACTTCATCGACGGAGCTCTTGGAACAAAAGAGGCAGTTGCCATTGTACCTGGTGTAAAAGAGAAAATTGAAAATTTTGATGGAGTTATTCTTTTTACCAGAGATACCCATGAAACTTACTATCTCGACACCCAGGAAGGAAAGAAGCTTCCTGTACCGCACTGTATCCGTGACACTGAAGGATGGCAGATCAGAAGCGAATTAGATGCACTCAGAAAAACAGAACCTATTGACAAAGAAACCTTTGGTTCCACAGATCTTGCAGGAAAACTTGTGGCAATGAATGAGGATAATGAAATCGAAAGTATCACATTCGTAGGTTTATGCACAGACATCTGTGTTATTTCCAATGCACATTCTGGCAAAAGCATCTCTCCCCGGAAGTTCCGATTATTGTAGACGCTAAATGCTGCGCAGGCGTAACACCGGAAAGTCATGAGAATGCACTGAAAGCAATGGAAGTATGCCAGATTCAGATTGACAGATAAACTGCAGAGCAGTTATTCGGTTATGAGCAAGTAGCAAAGCAGATGATTTTATCCACCTGACAATTCAGATATGAGGAGTGACAAAATAATGAAGACAATTACACGAGACGAGGCATTTACATTATTAAAAAAATACAACAAGGATCCATTCCACATTCAGCATGCCCTGACTGTAGAAGCAGTAATGAAATGGTATGCCAATGAACTTGGCTATGGCGAAGATGCAGAATACTGGGGAATTGTAGGACTCCTCCATGACATTGACTTTGAGTTATATCCGGAAGAACACTGTCTGAAAGCTCCGGGAATGCTCCGCGAAGCAGGCGTAGGCGAAGATGTGATTCATTCAGTTGTATCCCACGGCTACGGCATCACAGTAGAATGTGGCGCAACTATTGACGTAGCACCGGAACACGAAATGGAAAAAGTACTCTTTGCGGCGGACGAACTTACAGGACTTATCTGGGCAGCAGCACTTATGAGACCATCCAAAAGCACAAAAGACATGGAACTCAAATCCCTCAAGAAGAAATATAAAAGCAAGGGCTTCGCAGCAGGATGCTCCAGAGAAGTCATCGAGCGAGGAGCCGAACAACTTGGCTGGGAACTGCAGAAGCTGCTCACTATGACACTGCAGGCAATGGCAGACTGCGAGGATGAGATTAAGGCGGAGATGGACGCGGAAGCATAAATATTAAAACTGAATAATAAAGTAACAAGAATTGCTTAGAAAGAAAGGGACATATCAGAGGTAGAAGGTATGTCTCTTTTTGTATTACAGTGAATTGAATATAATAGGTAATGTCGAACGAAAATTGTTGCCGTTTATGTCGAAAAATTGTATAATATGACGTAAAGTAGTTAGCTTTATCAGATGACTTAGGCAGTAAAGAATATAAAAGAGAAATAATGTCTGAAGAGACATTTGGAAATTGGATAAAAATAATGAATAAGACTTTAAATTACTATAACGAAAATGCACAGTCCTTTGCGTCTGGAACTGTTTCCGTAGAGTTTACAGAAATGCAGGACAAATTTTTGCAAAAGCTTAATCCGGGAGCATATATACTCGATTTTGGTTGCGGCGCAGGAAGGGACACGAAATATTTTTTGGACCAAGGCTATCTGGTAGAGGCAATAGACGGTTCCGAACAGTTATGCCAGATTGCGAGTAAACATACTGGAATCAAAGTTAGACAGATGCTGTTTCAGGAACTGAAAGTGAATGAGAAATACGACGGCATATGGGCTTGTGCTTCCATTCTTCATTTACCGAAAAAAGAACTAAAAGAGGTTTTCAAGAAAATGCTCACAGCGTTGAAACCTGGTGGACGGATTTATACTTCTTTCAAATATGGAGAGTATGAGGGAGAGCGAAACGGACGATACTTACAGATTTTACAATAGACACATTTGCGGATTTTGTACAGGAGATACACAATCTGCAAATAGAAGAACACTGGATCACAGGAGATGTCCGACCGGGAAGAGGTGAGGAAAAATGGCTGAACTTAATTATGCAGAAAAAATGAACATCGGATATGAAAATGAATATTCCACAGATGCCATGACCGGCGGACCTGATAAAAGAAGACAATTATATTATCAGTTAATCCAGAGTATGAAGAAAGCAGAAAGCGTTGATATCATTGTTTCATTCCTTATGGAATCAGGAGTAAGAAATGCTTCTTCAGGAACTGGAAAACACCCTGAAACGCGGAGCCAAAATCCGAATCCTGACAGGAAATTATCTCGGAATAACCCAGCCGTCTGCACTATATCTGATTAAAAGAAACTCGGTGACAGAGTTGATCTTAGAATTTTACTGCGAAAAAGGCCGTTCTTTTCATCCAAAGTCTTACATATTCCATTATGCAGACCATAGTGAACTTACATTGGATCGTCCAATATTTCAAGAAGTGCACTGACTTCAGGAATAGAATGGAACTACCGTTTTAGCAGCAAAAAAGATCCAGAAAACTATGCTGAATTTTTTTATACATTTGAAGACTTGTTTGAAAACCATTCCATCATAATCGATGATAAAGAATTAAAGAGATATTCCCAGAACTGGCATCGTCCTGCAGTTGCAAAAGATCTTGACAAATATGACTTTGAACAGGATACAGAAGATACTAAAATTAAAACAATGTATGAACCAAGAGGGGCACAGATTGAAGCACTCTGTGCATTGGAAGATACAAGAGCAGAAGGAGCAAAGAAAGCGCTCATCCAGGCTGCAACGGGTATCGGAAAAACTTATCTGGCAGCATTTGATTCCAAACCATATGAAAAGGTTTTATTTGTTGCACACAGAGAGGAAATCCTGAAACAGGCGGCAGATTCTTTCCGAAATGTAAGAAATTCGGAGGATTATGGATTCTTTACAGGAGATGAGAAATGCACGGATAAATCAGTTATCTTTGCTTCAGTAGCAACTCTCGGAAAATCAGAATACCTGAATGAAAAATACTTTGCACCGGATTACTTCAACTACGTAGTAATCGACGAATTCCATCATGCAGTCAATGATCAGTACAGAAAAATCGTAGAGTATTTTAAACCCCAATTTCTCCTCGGACTGACAGCAACACCTGAGAGAATGGATGGCAAAAATATATATGAAATCTGCGATTATAATGTGCCGTATGAGATTTCATTAAAAGATGGCATCAATAAAGGAATGCTGGTTCCATTTCACTATTATGGAATTTACGACGAGACGGATTATACAAAACTGCATGTGGTCAGAGGAAAATATGTAGAAGAGGAACTAAATAAAACTTACATAGGAAATCTTTACAGACATGATTTGATTTACAAATACTACTGTAAATATGGTTCAAAACAGGCATTAGGATTTTGCTGTTCCAGAAAACACGCAGAGGAAATGGCAAAG
>ENA-OQCN01000931-OQCN01000931.1-human-gut-metagenome-genome-assembly--contig:-NODE-931-length-15336-cov-2.419028_pt1 | contig 15336 bp, 24 predicted proteins | sample MGYA00242497_ERZ504576 | MGnify/ENA primary metagenome ERZ504576 (study PRJEB26092, sample SAMD00036296) | human gut metagenome | host: Homo sapiens | study: EMG produced TPA metagenomics assembly of... | reverse complement strand
CGGATGTTATTCACAAGCGGGTGGCGGGTTGGTCAGGCTGGAAAAGAAGATGGCCTTCAGGCTCACGTTCTGCAGTCGGCCATTCACCTCGTCAAAGGCGGTAAGGCTCTCGGCCTCGTGGCCGAAGGCCTGCACCACCTTCTGGCCCTCGATCATCTCGTTGACCAGCGCGGTCTGCTCGCCGCGCACGGTGCTCTGGCTCTGGAAGTAACCATAGCTGCGCTTGGCAAGGAAGCTTGCCACCACCAGGCTCAGCGGGGTGATGCACACCACCACCAGCGTGATGGGCACATTCTCGCTGAGCATGAACAGCAGGGTGCCGAGGATGGTCAGAACGCCGCTGAACAGCTGTGTAAAGCCCATCAGCAGGCCGTCCGCAAAGGTATCCACATCGGCCACCATGCGGCTGACGATATCGCCGGAGGGGTGGCTGTCGAGGTAGGAAAGCGGCAGGGTCTGAATTTTGCGCAGGGCTTCGTTGCGCAGGTTGCGGCTGACAAGAAGGTGATGCGGTTGTTGCACACGCTCAGCAGCCACTGCGCAAGAGCGGCCACACCGGCAACCACCAACACCTCGATGATAATGCGCATCACACCGCCAAAATCTACGGCACCCTTGCCCAGCATCATATCAATGGCGCTGCCGCAGAGGATGGGGATATACAGCTGTGCGCCCACGCTCACGGCGGCCACCACAAGGCTGCACACCACAAACAGGGAATAAGGTTTGATTTTGCCCAGAACACGGGTCAAGGTGGCCTTGCGCTGCTGCGGGGTCAGCTTTGTTTTTGCTTTTGCACTCATTTCTGCGCATCCCCTTTCTTGAACTGGCTCTCGTAGATCTCCTCGTAGACGGGGCAGGTCTGGCGCAGCTGGTCGTGGGTGCCGATACCCACCAGATGGCCGTCGTCCAGCACCAGAATTTGATCCGCGTGCTGCAGGCTGGCGGCGCGCTGGCTCACGATGAACACGGTCAGGCTGCCGGGCAGAGCAGCCAGTGCCTTGCGCAGGGCGGCATCGGTGGCGTAGTCCAGTGCGCTGGCGCTGTCGTCAAGGATCAGAATTTCCGGCTTGCCCACAAGGGCGCGGGCGATGGTCAGGCGCTGCTTCTGTCCGCCGGACAGGTTGCGACCGCCCTGCTCCACAGGCTCGTCCAGCCCAAGGGGCTTGGCTTTGACGAACTCTGCAGCCTGTGCTGTTTCCAGTGCGGCCCACAGGTCCGCATCGGTGGCATTCTTGTTGCCCCACAGCAGGTTGGAGCGGATGGTGCCGCCAAAGAGCTGGGCCTTCTGCATGACCATGGCTGCCTTGCCGCGCAGTTCTTCACGGGGATAGTTCCGGGCATCGCGGCCCATGATCTCCACCGTGCCCTCGGTGGCATCGTAGAAGCGGGGAATCAGGTTGACAAGGCTGGATTTGCCGCTGCCGGTACCGCCGATGACACCAATGGTCTGGCCGCGCTTTGCAGTGAAGCTGATGTCGGAAAGGCTGGGTGCGCCGGCACCCGCATAGGTCAGGCTTACATGCTCAAAGCGCACGGCATCGCCGGATTTTTCGGCGGGCACCTCGCCCAGAAGCTTTTCCGGGAAGGCCATGCCGGGCTTGGTGTCCAGCACAGCCTGCACGCGGCCTGCGCAGGCCAGCGCCTTGCTCACCTGCACGATCAGGTTTGCCAGCTTGACCAGCTCCACAAGGATCTGGTTCATGTAGTTCACCAGCGCAATCACGTCGCCGGAAGCCATGCCACCCACATTGATCTCAATGCTGCCCACATATAGCAGTGCCACAATGGCAATGTTGATGAGCACATAGGTCAGCGGGTTCATCAGGCAGAGATATGGCCTACATGGAGCTGCATCTTGGTCAGCAGGTCGTTGCATTCTCAAAGCGCTCTACCTCGCTCTTTTCCTTATCAAAGGCACGCACCACGCGCACGCCGGTCAGGTTTTCGCGGGTCAGGCCCAGCACCCGGTCAAGGCGATTCTGTACCGTCTTGTACAGGGGCCGGGTAGCAGCCATGATGCCGAACACCACCACGCTCAGCAGCGGGATGGTCACTACAAAGATCAGCGCTGCACGGGAATTCACCGTAAAGGCCATGACCATGGCACCGATCACCACGAACGGGCTGCGCAGGAACAGGCGTAAAAACAGGTTCAGGCCGCTCTGCACCTGATTCACGTCGCTGGTCATACGGGTGATCAGGGTGCTGGTGCCGAGGGTGTCCATCTCGGTAAAGCTCAGGGTCTGGATGTGCTCAAACAGGGCGTGGCGCAGAGCTGTGGAATAGCCACGGCCGCCTTTGCGGAAAAATACTGTGCCGTCAGGTGCAGGCAAGGCCGATCATGGCCAGCAGCAGCAAAATGCCGCACCGCACAAGAATATAGTGGAAGTCGTGGGCGGCAATGCCGATGTTCACGATATCCGCCATGACCAGCGGCACGAACAGGTCGAACGTGGCTTCCAGCATCTTGAAAAGGGGCGCAAGCACGCTCTCGCGCTTGTAGTCCTTCAGATAGCCTAGCATCTTGTTCAAGGCGATACTCCTTCTTTCTTGCATTATAAGGTTTATGAAATCCTACTTATTATAGCGTACAAAAACTTAAAAAGCCATAGAAAATGTTTTTATTGCAAAAGTGTGCTGAAAACCGCCGGGCAAAATGCCGAAAACGGTTGAAACCAGGGTGGGGGTATGCTACAATGATTTTAAATATTGCACAAAAGGGGAAACAGGAATGCTGATAAGTTTGGTCGTTCCGTGCTACAATGAGGAAGAATCACTTCCCATTTTTTATAAAGAGGCCAGCAAGATCGCACAGCAGATGGGAATATCCCACGGAGCAGATTTTGAGTTCATCTTTGTGGATGACGGCTCAAAAGACCGCACACTGCAGATCGCGCGGGAATTGCACCGGAAAGATGCCCGTGTGCGGTACATCTCCTTCAGCCGGAACTTTGGCAAGGAAGCAGGCATTTATGCCGGATTAAAAGCGGCAAAGGGCGATTATGTAGCAACGATGGATGCGGATCTGCAGGACCCGCCCTCGCTGCTGCCGGAAATGCTGGAGCTGCTGCTCTCCGGCGAATATGACTGCGCGGCCACCCGCCGCACGACACGCGGGGGTGAACCGCCCGTTCGCAGCTGGTTTGCCAAAAAGTTTTATCAGATCATCAATAAGCTCTCGGATACAGAGATCGTGGATGGAGCAAGAGACTTCCGCCTGATGAGCCGCAAAATGACTGATGCCGTGCTGAGCATGGCGGAATATAACCGCTTCAGCAAGGGCATTTTCAGCTGGGTCGGCTTTAAAACAAAGTGGATCGACTACAAAAACGTAGAGCGTGTGGCGGGCACAACAAAGTGGAACTTCTGGGGTCTGCTCAAATATTCGATCGAAGGCATTGTGGGCTTTTCCACAGCTCCGCTGCTGATGGCGGCGGGCCTTGGCCTTGCCTTTTGCGTATTGGCGTTTGTAGGCATCATAATCGTGGTGGTGCGTGCACTGATGTTCGGCGACCCTACTTCCGGCTGGCCGAGCCTTGTCTGCATTATCCTTTTGTGCAGTGGTGTGCAGCTGCTGTGTACGGGAATTGCGGGCGAGTACCTTGCCAAAACATATCTTGAAACAAAGCACAGACCAATCTATATTGCTGCTGAGACCGAAGAAAATCTGGACGCGGAATAAGGCGTTTCAGGAAAAATGTATTTTTCACGGGGTGCCAGAAGAAGCTGATCTGGCACCCCGCTTTTTTTGAGCAGGGAAAAATGAATACATACAGATAGGCGTTGTACCCAAAGCCATTTCCTGCTATACTAAAAATTGACTAGAAACTGGAAGAATGGTGAGCAGATGGCAAAAAGACAAGACGGCGGCATCCGGCTGCGCCCGGTGGGCACCCGCAAGCATCGGCAGAACGCTCCGGCCTACAGCCCGGCGGCACCGGCTGCCCGGCCTTTGAGCAGGCAGTGGAAAATTTATATAAAGGCCAGAACGAAGAAAGCTTCTGGACGCTGATGGGCGCTTTGAACTATGCACTGGAAATGGAGACCCATGTTCTGGTGCCGCTGCGCACGGCACTGACGGTGCACAACACGCCTGCACCGTGGACGGAGCATCCGGTGCCCACGGCAAAGGCTAAGGACCTGCAGTTGTGGACCCTGCGCAACGAGAAGGGCCGCACATGGCTGCCTATGTTCACCTCTGCAGCTGCGGCCTGCGCCGACCGCAGCACTTCTGCCCGGCCAATGGCAGATTACACCCTGCAGGATGCCATGGAGCTGGCCCTTTCCACTGAGGGGATCGACGGCGTGGTGCTGGACCCGTGGAGCCACTCGGCTACGCTGGACGGCGCTCTGCTCAATGGTTTGCTGCACGCGGGCCATACGCCGGAAGACCCCGGTGATGAGAAAGCAGATGCTGGAAAGGAAGCCGCCCGCAAGGGCAACTGGGCGCAGGCTGTGGAATGCTTTGAAAAAGCAGCCGAGCTTGGCAGCGCCATGGGACTTGCCCTGCTGGCAGACTGTATTTATAAGGGCCGCGGCACCCGCACGAACCGTGCCAAGGCCCGCCGCATGTGGAAGGAAGCAGCAGACAGCGGAGAGATCTTATCCAACATTGCACTGGGCGATGACTGCGCTGCCCGGGGCGACAATGGCCGGGCACTTTTGTATTACCGCCGTGCCCGCACCAACGCAGCCATATGCCGGATACCGAGTACACTCCGCAGGTGTGCCTGCGTGTGGCCCAGACCGAAACGCGCTACACCAGCCGCAAAAAGGCGCTGGCACTGGCCGCAGAAGCAAGGCAGGGCTTTGCCATCAAGCCCGTGAGCACGAGCCGGACGCAGAGCAGTGGCTGGCCGAAGCCGACCAGCTCATCCGGGAACTGACCAGTGAACTGCCTGCCCGAGCCACAGCTTACGACATGGAATCTTTACAATTGGACTAAAAAATCGTCATATCGGGACGGTAAGATATACTCGGAAATGATTTGAAGAGCTGCGCCCAAGATGCACAGCACCGGAGAGGAAACAGACAGTATGAGCAAAGTAATCGGCATCGATCTCGGCACGACCAATTCCTGCGTGGCAGTGGTGGAGGGCGGCAAGCCCGTGGTCATCACCAATGCGGAGGGTGAGCGCACCACCCCCAGCGTTGTAGCCTTCACGAAGGACGGTGAACGTCTGGTGGGCGGTGCGGCCAAGCGCCAGATCGCCACAAATTCCGGGCGCACCATCTCCAGTATCAAGCGCCATATGGGCAGTGACTACCGGGTGCACATCGACGGCAAAGACCTGACCCCGCAGGAGATCAGCGCCATGATTTTGGCCAAGATCCGCCGCGATGCCGAGAGCTATCTGGGCGAGCCGGTGACCGAAGCGGTCATCACGGTGCCCGCCTACTTCGACGACAGCCAGCGCAAGGCTACGCAGGATGCAGGCCGCATTGCAGGCTGAACGTGCTGCGCATCATCAACGAGCCTACTGCTGCCGCTGTGGCCTATGGTTTGGATAACGAAGCATCGCAGAAGATCCTCGTCTACGACCTCGGCGGCGGCACCTTTGATGTGTCCATCATCGAAATCGAGGACGGGACCTTTACGGTGCTTGCCACGGCGGCGACACCCATCTGGGCGGTGACGACTTCGATCAGCGCATCGTGGAATATGCCGTGGCCGAGTTCAAAAAATCGGATCGCATCGACCTCTCCCGCGACCCGGCAGCTATGGGCCGACTGAAAGAGGAAGCCGAAAAGGCAAAGAAGGAGCTTTCTGCCGCGCCGTCGGCACAGCTGAATTTGCCCTTTATCGCAGTGGGCAAGGACGGCCCTCACCACTTGGATATCTCACTTTCCCGCCCGCAGTTCGAATGATGACCGGCGACCTGCTGGCCCGCACAGTGCTCCCGTGCAGAATGCGCTGCGGGATGCAGGCATTTCTGCCAGCCAGCTGGGCAAGGTGCTGCTGGTGGGCGGCAGCACCCGGATGCCTGCGGTGGAGCGTCAGGTGAAGGAGCTGCTGGGCTGCGAACCCAGCCACAGCCTGAACCCGGACGAGTGTGTTGCCATGGGTGCGGCTGTGCAGGGCGGTCTGCTGCAGGGCGGCGGCAAGCTGGCCGGTGCCACCGGCGCAGCGGCGCAGGGCCTTGTGCTGATGGATGTGACCCCGCTGACCCTCTCCATTGAGACGCTGGGCGGCGTGGCCACCCCGCTGATCACCCGCAACAGCATGATCCCCACCCGCAAGAGCCAGATCTTCACCACCGCACGGCCCATGCAGACCAGTGTGGAGATCAACGTGCTGCAGGGCGAGCGCCACTTTGCCCGCGACAACAAGAGTCTGGGCAAATTCAAGCTCACTGGCATCCGGGCAAGCTTCTCCTCCAAACCGCAGATCGAAGTTACCTTCGATATCGACGTGAACGGCGTGGTGAAGGTATCTGCCAAAGACCTTGGCACCGGCCGGGAGCAGAACATCACCATCACCGGCAGCACCAACCTTTCGGAAAATGAGATCCAGCGCGCCATGGCAGACGCTGCCGCCTACGAGGCCGAGGACAGCCGCCGCAAGGAGCGGCTGGACCTGCACAATCAGGCCGAGGTGCTGGCCTACAAGGTGGACGAGGCTCTTTCCAAATGCAAAAAGAAGCTGGACAAGGACGAGAAGAACCGCATCAAAACCGACCTCGCCAACCTCCGCCGCTGCCTGCGCAAGGATAAGCCCGAAAAGATGAATGAAAACGAGGAAGCCAATCTCCGTCAGGCCAAGACCAGCTGGAAGAAAGCGCCAACCATCTGATGGTGCTGTATACCAGTGAGCAGGGTAGCAGCGATAACGGAGAAAATCATCTGTAATTTTACCAGCAGGACGGCAGATAGTTTCCTAAGTAAATGATCCGCTGGGGTGGGATCCTGTTGCCGCAGGCAATAGGGTGGGCGATGGAATGGCCCGTTGCATTTGCGTGGAAAGCTATCTGATGGCCTGCATCATAAGAACAACAAAAACCTCCGCTGTGTTTTGCACAGCGGAGCGTTTTCTATGTGGAAAAAGTATTACAGCATCTTGGAAAGGAATGCTTTCAGTCTGGGATGCTTCGGATTCGTGAACAGTTCCTGCGGCGGCTCGTCCTCCTGGATCTTGCCGTCGTCGATGAAGATGACGCGGTTGGACACCTCGCGGGCGAAGCCCATTTCGTGGGTGACCACCAACATGGTGATGCCGGTGTGGGCCAGCTCCTTCATCAGTTCCAGAACCTCGCCCACCATTTCGGGGTCGAGGGCGCTGGTGGGCTCGTCGAACAGGATCACGTCCGGATCCATGGCAAGGGCACGGGCAATGGCAATGCGCTGCTGCTGGCCGCCGGAAAGGCTCTTGGGGTAGGCATCGGCCTTGTCGGCCAGGCCACGCGGGCCAGCAGTTCGTCTGCCTTGGCGGAGATGGCTTCCTTATCCTTCAGCTTCAGCAGGGTAGGGGCCAGCTCCAGATTTTTCTTCACAGTCAAGTGCGGGAACAGGTTGAAGTGCTGGAACACCATGCCCATCTTCTGGCGCACAGCGTCGATGTGGGCTTCGTCCACCTCAGTGCCCTCGAACTTCACGGAGCCGCTGGTGGGGATCTCCAGCCGGTTCAGGCAGCGCAGGAAGGTGGACTTGCCGCAGCCGGAGGGGCCGATCAGGCAGACCACGTCGCCGCGGTAGATGTCGATATCAATACCCTTCAGCACGTCCAGGGTGGGGGTGGGCTGTTTTGCGCCCTTTTTCTTTTCGCCGCCGTAGGTCTTGGTCAGGCCGCGGACTTCCAGAATCTTATCGGTCACTTTGAGCAAGCCTCCTCTCAAACTTTGCCAGCAGACGGGTGAACAGCATGACCAGCACAAGGTAGATCAGTGCATCACCCAGCAGCGGGAACATGGGTTCGTAGGTGCGGTTCATGATGCCCTGCGCGGCGTACAGCAGCTCCTTGCCGCCGATGACCGTGATCAGGGAGGTATCCTTCAGCAGGACGATGAACTCGTTGCCCAGTGCGGGCAGCACCGCACGGATGGCCTGCGGGATGATGATGACCACCATGGTGGTCATGTAGTTCAGGCCAAGGCTGCGTCCGGCCTCCATCTGGCCGGGGTCAACGGCCATCAGCCGCCGCGGATGATCTCCGAAACATAGGCACCGGAGTTGATGCCCAGTGCCAGCGCACCCACCATGGTAAAGTTGCGGCTGTTGGCAAAGATGACCATGCTCATGATGAGCAGCTGCACCATCATGGGGGTGCCGCGGATGATGGTGGTGTAAATTTCGCAGATGATGTTGAAGAAGCCCAACACCGGGTTTCTGCGGCCGGGGCGCTGCTGATCGTGTGCCACGCGCACCAGTGCCACCACGCTGCCCAGCACGATGCCCAGTGCCAGCGCAATGGCAGTGACCAGCAGGGTGGTGCCCACGCCGTTGATGTACTGCGTCCAGCGGTCTTTCAGGATGAAGGCCTGATAAAATTTGAAGAAGAACTCCTGCTCGAAGCTGAGCTTGGTGCCGCTGTTGAGCAGCTCTTTGAGCAGTTCGTATTGAGCAGCCATTCGCATCCTCACTTTCCTGTTTTGTTAGAATTTTGTAACCTTATTTTTCCAAAAAAGGGGAGGTGCCCCAGTTGGGGGCTGCCTCCCCGTGGTTCCGTTATCAGCCAGCTGATTATTCAGCGGTGATGTACTTGTCCACGATGGCCTGCAGGGTGCCGTCAGCCTTCAGCTCTTCCAGAACGGAGTTAACGGCGTCCTCCAGCGGAGAGTTCTTTGCCATGCCGATGGCGTAGTCTTCCTCGGCGTAGCTGGTATCCAGGATCTTCAGGCCGGGGTTGGCAGCAATGAACTCCTGGGCGGGAGCGTTGTCGATGACAACGGCATCCACCTGACCGTTGTTCAGAGCCTGCACAGCGGTCAGACCGTCGTCGTAAGCCACGACGTTTTCATCACCGAAATCATCGGAGCAGTAGATGTAGCCGGTGGTGCCGCGCTGGGTGCCGATCTTCTTGCCTGCCAGATCATCCGGAGAGGCGATATCGGAGCCTTCGGGAACGATGATGGACTGGATGCCGGTAGCGTAGCTGTCGGAGAAGTCCATCACAGCCTTGCGCTCGTCGGTGACGGTAACGCCGGCCATAACGATGTCGGCCTTACCCTGCTGCACGCTCAGCAGAGCGGCGTCAAAGTCCATATCATCGATCTGCAGCTCCAGACCCAGCTTGTCAGCGATGGCCTGAGCAGTCTCGATGTCGATGCCCTCAAACTCGCCTGCATCGGTGGTCATCTCATACGGAGGGAAGGCAGCGTTGGTGGCCATGGTCAGCTTGCCAGCCTCAACGGTGGTCAGCTCGCCAGCGGCAGCGCTGGTGGAAGCAGCTTCAGAAGAAGCAGCAGAGCTTGCCACGGAGGAAGCGGTGCTTGCGGAAGAACCACCGCAGGCGGTCAGAGCCAGAGCGGCAACGGACAGACCGGCAGCTGCCAGAAAGCTGCGACGAGAGATCTTTTTCATATTCAAACACTCCTCAAATGTACTGTATGTTTTTGCGGTACGCCAGAACGATGCGATTCATCGAACATCTGGCGAACGAATTTAGTATAGATTGTACAAATTGAAAAGTCAATACTTGTGCAAAAAATCTCATCATTTGAAACCGAATTGAAAACAATTATACAAAAAATGCGTCGAAGAAATGTATATATACAAATTATAGATATCTTGCGATCTCTTCTTTGCTCCGCTTTGGCACGCAGTAATCCCGGTTCTCGTCCAGATAATATTTTACGCCGGTCTCAGCCGTCAGCGGCACAATGTGAGCCTTGTGGGCCGGGTAGCCGAACGCCACCATGAATGCCAGCTTCTGCGGTTCTTCAATGCCCAGCAGTTCGGTGAGGGCAGGCTTGTTGATCGCGCCCATGATGCAGCTGCCCACGCCTTTGTCCCATGCGGCAAGGGTCATGTTGGCAAGGGCGATGCCGGTATCGGTGGCAAGGTCGCCGGGGATGGAAGTGTCCTGCACCACGGCCACATACAGGTGGGCAGCTCGTCGGCTTTGGGCGTGCCCTGCTCCGGCGGCAGATAGGCAGCCCACTTGACCCAGCGGCTGCACCTTTGCCACCGCCTCGGGCTTGTTCACCACCACCAGACGCACAGCCTGACGGTTGGCTCCGCAGGAGGACAGGCGGACGGCCTCGACGATATCTTCCACCACATCCTGCGGAACAGCTTTCTGTACAAAGCGGCGGTAGGTGCGGCGGCTGACAAGAGTATCCATAACAGACATAAAGAGCACCTCCTTTATATAAGTGTTGTCAAAAGTATAGCAGATGCGGCAGAGTCTTACAACGCTCCGGCGCAAAAAAGCTTGCACGTTGGACAGTGATCTTGCCTTTTGCGACAGGCTGCGATTGCATCCGACAAATGATACATGGTAAAATATGGTAGAAGAAAGGAGGCGGCGCAATGGTATTGGCGGCAGGCATCGTGGGTTTTATTCTGGGGGTCAATTTGGGTTTTTTGTTTGCCGGGCTGATGCGGGCGGCAAAGGAGAAGGACGAGCAGACAGAAGATGAAAACAAGACATGTTGAGAATGAATGAAAATAACGGAGAACAAAAAGGGCCGCTGTACGGGATGCTGTGCAGCGGCCCTTTTTGCCGGGTTTGACCGAACTTACGATTTTCTCTTGGTCGCTCCTGTTTTTCTGCATCCGGCGGAAAAAGATGCCAAAAACACTTGACAAACTGTTACGGGGGGGGGTATTATATAGGAAAAGCAGGCTCCACAAAAAAGTGATGGGGGCATGCAAAAAGATTGTGAGGTTGATTCTTATGTCTAACATTTCTCGTCGTAAGTTCCTCAAGGGTGCAGGTGTGGCTGCTCTGGCTGTTGCTGCTGCCGGTGTGCTGACTGGCTGCTCCAATGGGGATGCTCCTGTGATTCCCGAAGTGACCAAGGAAGTTAAGGTCATCTTTATTTGCAACGGCGCAACTGCTGGCAAGGATGGTTCTGTTGTTGTTAAAAAGGACGCCAAGACTGTTCTGGTCTCCCAGATTAAGGCTGAGCAGATCCCGCAGCTATACTGTGGAGAGCACCGGTGAGCTGAAGATTAAGGAAATCGACGGCAAGGAGTGCGTGCTTGTCACCCTGAAGAAGATCGATACCGGCAAGAAGGTTACGGTTGCATTCTACGACTCCGTTAACAAAGCTATGCTGAGCACCACCATGACGATTACCGTTGCATCGGATACTGAGTTTGTTTACAAGACCGATCTGAAGGAAGCTCTGCCCGGCTACGAGATCATCGACAACGGCAAGAACCAGATCAGCAAGAACAACCGCGTTGTGATGGAGGTTAAGCCGGTCAACCCTGCGGAGCAGAAGGAAGTTACCGTTTACTACTATCAGCAGGGCATGGAGCAGAACGATGCCAACTGTATCGGCATGGCTACCATGAATGTGGACAAGACTGTTACCTTCCTGTATGCAAATGAGCTGCCGAAGGTGAGCAAGGAAGTCTGGATGGCAACGATAAGTATCTGTCGAAGGTCGTGCCTGTGGGCAATGGTCCGTTCCGCATTAACTATCTGGGCAACAATAAGGGCGAAGTGAAGGTTGCTGCAAACTTCAAGTACATTAAGGCTTAAGCCTGAAACTGCGATCCTCTTTCTATAAAAGTAAAAGCCAGAAGGCTGCTGTGGGTTTCTACAGCAGCTTCTGGCTTTTGTTTGTGAGAGAATCAACCGTGTTTTTTCGGTATCGGAATGCACAGCACCAAACTGATGCCGATGGCCAGCGCAACGGCTACCTTAAAGGTGCTGATGCCGTTGGAAAGGGCCAGCGCATTGTTGCCCTGTATAAAATAGTAGGCGGTGTAGTAGATGCCCGCACCGGGCACCAGCGGGAAGATGCCGGACAGCAGGAACACCGTTACCGGCATTTTAATCACAATGGCAAACACGCGGGTGAGCAGGGTGAGAGGAATGACCGCCAGCAGGGAGGCTGCGGCACTGTCTGCCCCCAGCATCACGGCCAGCTCGTAGACAAACCAGCCCACGGCACCCACCAGCCCGCAGAAGAACAGGCTTTTGCGCGGACAGCCGAACAGAACGGCAAAACTCAGGGTGCCTGCGCCGGCAATAAAGAACTGCGCGGCCAGCTCCCCAATTTGTGTACTGGTCAACATCATGCCACGACCACCCCCGTAAAGAATGTATAAAGGCTCAGCACAAGGCCGGTGCCAATGGCAATGCTGGCTGCAATGAGCAGCGCATCGATCATGCGGATGGTGCCGGAGAGGTAATCTCCGTGCACAAAGTCGCGGATGCCCATGGTAAAGGCGATGCCGGGGGTCAGGATCATCAGCGAACCGATAATAGAATGACTGGCCGGTGTGCCCAGCATTCGGCAGGCCAGAATGCACACCAGCGTGATAAGCGCAGCACAGCTGATCTTGCAAAAGCCGCCGGGCAGCTCGTGCTGCTCACACAGCAGCAAATAGCCGCTGGCAAGAAAGCCTGCCAGTGCCGCCGCCAGCGCACTGCGCAGTGTGCCGCCGAAGATCAGCGCAAAGCAGAATGCACCGCACATGCCGCTGACCAGCTGCACCCAGTCCTTGGGAAAAGGGATGCGCCGCGCCAGCACCAGACGGCTCTCAGCTTCGTCCAGCGACATGCTGCCCTCTGCGATCTCGCGGGAGAGGGCGTTCACTGCCGCCACTCGGCCCAGATGAGTGGTGCGGGTAGGCACATTGCGCACCTCGCTGATCTCGGCGGTGCCCGCACTGGCAAAGATGCCGTTGGTCAGCACGTAAACATGGAACTCCCGCAGGTGGAATGACCGGGCCATGATCTCCATGGTCTGCTCCACCCGGAACACCTCGGCACCGTTTTCCAGCAATGTCTGGCCCGCCGCCATGGTAAAATCCATGATGCGGTGGCGCAGTTCTTCATCCGGGAAAACCTCGCGGCTGTTCATTGCCGCACCTCCTTTATAAATAATGCTGTCTTATTCTACCATGTCCGCGGCTGGCGCACAAGATAAAAAAACGCAATTTCCTACTAAAAACTTCGTTGTAGGTGTTGACAAATCCGGTCGATTGGATTATTATAAATGCAATATCACAAAAATGGCTGTGAAGAGAAGAGTAGGCCTTCGCATTGATCCTTACCAGAAAGCCCGGGCGATGGAAAAGGGCAGGAAACAGGAAGCTGAAAATGGTCTCGGAGCTGTGCGGGCGAGGTGCATGAGCGCTAAGTTCGCAACGGGATGCGCCCGTTACAGCGTCCGGCTGTAAGCAGCAAAGCTGCCGCAGCATTGAGGCTGTGCCCGCAAGGGTGCGGTAAACCAAGGTGGTACCACGGAAGTATGTTATGCTCCCGTCCTTGTCTGAGCGTTGGCTCAAGGTCAAGGACGGGAGCTTTTTTCATGCATCCGTCAAAGGCCCTTAGCACGGAACTGTGCCGTGCGGGCCGCTGTACATTATAATAAGCAAATAGAGAGGGAACAAAACTATGATTACTCGTCGTGATTTTCTGAAAGTTACCGGAGCTGCAGCTGCTGCAGCTGCCCTGACCGCATGCGGCGGTTCTTCTTCCACCGCATCTTCTGCTGCTTCCGGCACTGCTTCTTCCGCAGCTTCTTCTGCTGTGGCTAAGCTGGACAAGGTGAAGGTGGCTGTGCCCAACGACACCACCAACGAGGCACGCGCCCTGACCCTGCTGGAGAAGAACGGCTTCTTTAAGCTGAAGGCTGATGCAGGCCTGACCGCAACCGCAAAGGACATCGAGGAGAACCCTCTGAATGTTTCCGTCGATGAGGTCGAGGCTGCTCAGGTGCCCAATGTCCTGCAGGACGAGGACTACGCCGTCATCAACTCCAACTACGCATCCCTGCCGGTCTGGACCCCACGACCGATGCACTGGCCATCGAGGACGGCTCTTCCGCTTACGTCAACGTTCTGGTCTGCAAGGACGGCAACCAGGAGGAGCCCAAGATCAAGGCTCTGGCCGCTGCCTGCAGAGCCAGCAGGTCAAGGACTTCATGGATGAGAACTATAAGGGTGCCGTGGTGTCCGTTGTGGAGAACCCCACCGACGGCTATGACGCTTCCGTTGACTACGACGCTCTGAACGGCGAGACCGTGAGCTGCGCCGCTACCCCGGCTCCCCACTGCGAGGTGCTGGAGGTCTGCAAGGAGATCCTGGCCGCCAAGGGCATCACGCTGGACATCCAGGAGTACGATGACTACATCATCCCCAACAACGTGGTCGAGGACGGCACCGTTGACACCAACTACTTCCAGCATCAGCCGTATCTGGATGACTTCAATGCAGAGCACGGCACTCACCTGGTGACGGTTGCCGGCATCCATGTGGAGCCCATGGGCATCTAGGCGGCAAGCAGGACAGGCCTGGCACCCATCGAAGGGCTAAAAGGAGCAAATTTCTGTGATCGAGATCAAACACCTTTCCAAGACCTTCCAGATGAAGGACGGCGCGGTAAACGCGCTGAAAGACATCAACCTGACCATTCCGGATGGTTCCATCTACGGCATCATCGGCATGTCCGGTGCGGGCAAATCCACGCTGGTGCGCTGCATCAACCTGCTGGAGCGCCCCACCGAGGGCAGCGTTGTGATCGACGGCACCGCTATGGAGACTTTAAACGCAGCCAGCTGCGTGAGCGCCGCCGCGATATCACCATGATCTTCCAGCAGTTCAATCTGCTGATGCAGCGCAGCTGCCTGAAGAACATCTGCTTCCCCATGGAGCTGGCCGGTGTGAAAAAGGCCGACGCCGAAAAGCGCGCCAAAGAGCTGCTGGAGATGGTGGGCCTGCCCGACAAGGCAAACGCCTACCCCGCCCAACTGTCCGGCGGCCAGAAGCAGCGCATTGCCATTGCCCGCGCCCTGGCCACCAACCCCAAGGTTCTGCTGTGCGACGAGGCCACCAGTGCGCTGGACCCCAACACCACTCATTCCATCCTGACCCTGATCAAGGACATCAACAAGAAGCTGGGCATCACCGTGGTGGTCATCACCCACCAGATGAGCGTGGTGGAAGAGATCTGCGACAGTGTGGCCATCCTGGACGGCGGTGTGGTCATGGAAGAGGGCTCGGTGCAGGAAATTTTCGCCAACCCCAAGACGGCTGCGGCAAAGCGTCTGGTCGCCCCCAACGGCGGCAGCGCAGCCCGCGACCTTTCCAGCTTTGCGCCGGACGATCATGTGGTGCGTGTGACCTTCAACGGTTCTTCCGCCGCAAAACCGCTGGTGGCAAGTCTTGCCGCCGAAAAGGGCATTCTGGTGTCGGTGCTCAGCGCCGATACCC
>ENA-OQCN01000930-OQCN01000930.1-human-gut-metagenome-genome-assembly--contig:-NODE-930-length-15349-cov-6.947773_pt1 | contig 15349 bp, 16 predicted proteins | sample MGYA00242497_ERZ504576 | MGnify/ENA primary metagenome ERZ504576 (study PRJEB26092, sample SAMD00036296) | human gut metagenome | host: Homo sapiens | study: EMG produced TPA metagenomics assembly of... | reverse complement strand
TTCGATGCCATCGGACCTCTTAGAACCATTTTTTTGATCTGCTTCTCTGAGTAATGGCTGCTTCCCATCACCTGTACTTCATCAACCTGATAATACGTAAAAAAGAAAATAACGCCTGCCAGCAGCAGAACTGCGATCAGTCCTGTAACTTTCAGCTGATTTTTTTTTGATAATTTCATAAAGTTCCTCTGTCCTTTATCAAAAGACCGCCCAATGCGGTCAGGTCTTCACAGATATGCTCATAACCTCTTTCAATGAAACAACAGCCCCGGACTTTTGTTGTTCCGCTGGCAGCAAGAGCTGCGATCACCAGTGCAGCACCACCACGAAGTTCCTGGGCTTCCACTGTACATCCCATAAGTGGATATCCGCCGTGGATCACTGCCTCGCCATCCTGGATCGTGATATCTGCCCCCATGCGGCACAGCCATGGGGCTGTTTTATATCTGTCTTCAAATATTTTCTCCCGGATCCTGCTCTCGCCAGGTATCGTGGCAAGCACTGCCATAGCCGGTGACTGCAGATCCGTAGGAAAACCCGGGTACACTTCCGTTTCAAGAAGTTTCAGCGGACTACCCGTGTTTTTTCCGTTGACTATTAGTTTACCACCAAGAATATCATATTGTCCACCCATTTTCCGATATACTTCCAGTATTCCGTCCATTTCTCCTAAAGGAGGATTCTCTATTATGATCTCCCCACGTGTGGCTGCTGCTGCCAGAAGATAGTTCCTGCAACGATCCGGTCAGACGGTATCACCCCGTCTCCCGGCCGCAAACATTTCACCCCTTCAATGCAGATAATATCTTTTTCCGGAAATATCTTCGCACCCATTCCGTTCAGATAACTGCACAGCCATCCGACCTCAGGCTCACAGGCACAGCCCCTTAAAATCGTTCTGCCCTCTGCAAGTACTGCCGCCAGAATTCCCTGCTCCGTAGCCCCCACACTGCTTTTTGGAAAAAAATATCTCCGCACCTTTCAGTTTTCCACAGGATGCTCTGATCTCTGTGTCGTTTTCCACGATTTTCGCACCCAGGCTGCGCAAAACTTTTATATGAAGATCAACCGGCCGTTTTCCGATGACACATCCGCCGGGATACCCTGTGCTGGCCTTATGGTTCCTCCCCAGCATTGCCCCCAGAAGGATCACGGAAGACCGCATTTCCGGAAAATGCCTCTGTTATCACAGTACCCTCAGCCTGGCTGCAATCCAGATAAAGGTCATGACCCTGCCACCAGCTCACAGCTCCCAGATCCCGGAGGATTTTTTCCATAAGAAATACATCCGCGATTCTGGGACAGCCCCGCAGCACGCTGGTTCCTTCACTTAAAAAAGCTGCTGCCATGATAGGCAGAGCCGCATTTTTCGAGCCCTGGATCTTTATGGTTCCATTCAGTGGTTTTCCTCCGGTTACGACGATCTCATCGCTGTCATTCAAGTCTTCCACTCCTAAAAAGGGCCTCTTGCTTTTTATTCTATGCAATCCTTCCGCTTCTGTGACTGCTGACGCTTAAGGCAAGGCCCATCTCTCCCATAAGAAAGACAACTGAAGTTCCACCATAGCTCACAAAGGGCAGAGTGATTCCCGTGTTCGGGATCGTATTGGTCACAACTGCAATATTAAGGATCACCTGGATCGCCATATGTGCCATGATCCCTGCGCAGAGAAGCGTTCCTTCCAGATCGCGGCAGCCAAGTGCAAGAACACAGAGCCGCCACATCAAAAGCATAAACAGAGAGATCAGCACAAAAGCCCCGATGATCCCTGTTTCCTCGCACACAATTGAAAAAATCATATCATTCTGAGCTTCCGGTACAAATCCCAGTTTCTGCAGACTGTTTCCTAAGCCTCTGCCAAAAATCTCTCCGCTTCCAATGGCATATAAGCCTGTATGGTCTGAAATCCTTTTTCGTATTTTTCCGGATCACGCCAGATAGCCAGACGTTCCAGACGGTAGCTCTCTGCTGCAAGAAATACGGCAATAAATCCGATGCCCGCACTGCCCAGTGCAAGGAACTGAAGATATCCTGGATTCGCTACAAAAATAAGTACAGCACCGATTCCCAGAATGATCACCGCCGTACTTAAGTTGTTGGAACCAACCAGCCCCACTACCGGAAGCAGGGTCAGCATTGTTCTTGCCATAAACCAGAAGCCTGTTGTCTTCTTTTTCGTCCTGCTGATCTGCCACACAAGAAAAAGGATCACTGCCATCTTTGAGAACTCAGAGGCTGAAAAGATAACGGACCCAGATTCAGCCATCGTTTGGAACCATTGATCTCCTGTCCGAAAATAAGGACCGCCGTTGAAAGAAGCAGTGAAAACAGGTATGCGGCCGGAGCCAGAACAACCGGCAGATGGTAGTCCGTTTTTGCTACCAGATACATAACAAGCAGCCCCAGTGCTGTTGCAAAGAGCTGCTTCTTAAAATAATAGGCAGAGTCGTGAAAACGTACTCTGCCATTATATTCGCTTGCCGAAAAAAGTGCCGCCAGGCCAAACACTACGAGAATCAGTACCAGTGCCACAAGAACCACATCTGTCTTTCCGGTCTGTTTCAGTCCTGCCTTCATAGTTATGGCCTCCAAAGCGGTCTCTTATTTCAGCATATGTATTTATTTCTGTTGTTATTACAGTGCCTTAACATATTCCTTGAACATGTCACCTCGCTGCTCATAGTTATCGAACTGTCCCCAGCTTGCGCAGGCCGGTGAAAGAAGGACTGCATCTCCAGGGTTGGCCTTCTCAGCACAGACCTTAACTGCTTCTTTCAGATCTTCGCAGAGAATGATATCTGTAAATCCAAGACGCTCTGCTGCTGCTTTGATCTTCTCTTTTGTCTGACCGATGAGAACAAGATAGCGGACTTTTCCATCAAAGGACTGGATCCACTCGTCATAGCTGGATTCCTTATCATAACCGCCGCCGATCAGGAGGGTCGGACGGTTCATAGCCTGGATTCCCTTGATCGCTGCATCCGGGTTGGTTCCCTTGGAATCGTTGTAGTAGGCAACTCCGTTCTTCTCTGTCACATACTCGATCCTGTGGGGAACTGCCACGAATTCACAGACGCTCTTATGAATGCTTTCAACAGAAACGCCTGCATAATATGCCATAGCTGCTGCTGCCATTACATTCTCATGGTTGTGGCGGCCAAGGATCTTAAGCTCACCAGTCTTAACGATCGGAATCTCTTCTGTCTCAGTTTTCAGGATGATCTGGTCTCCGTCAAGATAGATGCCCTGATCAAGCTTTCGAAGGCTTGAGAAATACACAACCTTCGGCACAATGTTCTCACCAAATTTGCGGAGTACTTCGTCCTCATAATTCAGAACGCAGACATCTTCCGGTCCCTGGTTTCTGGTGATCAGCTCTTTCACACGAATGTACTCTTCCATTGTATGATGTCTGTTCAGGTGATCCTCTGTAATGTTCAGGATCGCACTTACCTTCGGTCGGAACTGATCGATAGTCTCAAGCTGGAAACTGCTGATCTCCGCAACTGTCACAGAATCATCCCTCATCTCAAGTGATTTCGATGTATATGCAGTTCCAATATTTCCTACAACAAATGCAGATTCACGGGCATCTCCCATGATCTTGCCAAGAAGTGCTGTTGTTGTTGTCTTACCGTTAGTTCCTGTAATCGCAAGAACTTCACCTTTACCTGTACGGTATGCAAGCTCCACTTCACTCCAGACCGGAAGGCCTTTTTCATAAAATTTCTTTACCAGCGGAAGATCTGTTGGAACTCCAGGGCTTAATACTACAAGATCAAGACTGTCAATCTCTCCTTCCGGAAAATCTCCTGCCCAGATTTCAGGCTGATATTTACCATTTGTTTTATGTAAAACGGCTTCTTTGTCAAGGTCTGCATTTCCATCGTAGATACCGGCTGCGCGCCTACGTTGCCAAGCAGGTCAGCTGCACCGATACCGCTTTTTCCGGCTCCGAATACGAGAACCTTTTTTGATCTTAAATCCATTGTTCTGTTCCTCCTTATAATGCTAGGAGAGCGATCAGGCACATAATAGCTGTTACAACAGAGAACACTGCAACCACCCGTGTCTCAGACCACCCGCAAAGCTCAAAATGATGGTGAATAGGCGCCATCTTGAAAATTCTTTTTCCATGTGTTGCCTTGAAATAGGATACCTGGATCATAACGGAAAGCACCTCGATGAGATAGATCAGTCCTACCAGGATAATAAACAGCGGCATCTGCATTGCATAAGCCACTCCGGCAACGAAACCTCCAAGTGCCAGGGAACCGGTATCCCCCATAAACACCTTGGCAGGGTATACATTGAACAGAAGGAAGCCCATAAGGCTGCCCACTACCGCACATGTGATAGGCTCGACACCGCTGCCCAGCCCCAGTGAAACAACAGTGAAAAATACTGCAACGATCAATGTAACGCTGGAAGCCAGTCCGTCAAGTCCGTCTGTAAAGTTTACTCCGTTTACAGTACCGATGACTGCAAAGAACAGTACCGGAACAGCGAACCATCCAAGATTCAGGTAATGACCGCTCCAGAACGGAATCCTCATAGTCAGGGATACATTGGAATAATTCACAAGGTAAAAAGCAAATACTGCTGTCACAACGATCTGCAGAGCCATCTTCTGCCATGGTAGAAGTCCGTCAGAACGTTTCAGGACTACTTTCAGGTAATCATCCAGAAATCCGATCAGTCCAAATCCCAGAGTCAGGAAAAGTACCGGAATGATCATCGGATAATCCTTGATATAAAACAGTGATGTTACGGTCGTCGCAATAAGGAAGATCACACCGCCCATGGTTGGTGTACCGTTCTTCTTCAGGTGGGACTGTACGCCCAGCTCTCTCTCTGTCTGTCCCATTTTAAGTCTTCTTAAAAACGGGATAACAACCGGTCCTAATACAAGGCTGATCGCAAATGAGATCAGCACAGGGATCACTACATGAAACTCCATCCTCACACCTCTTTAATTCTTTCGTTTTTTTATAGTTCTTCATCAGTATAAAGCTTTTCTTTTCATTAATCAAGTGCTGACTTTCCGCCTTGTCTGGTTTCCACCTGAGCTGTTTTTTCGATTCCAAGATATGGAAGTATGTTTTCAAAAATACTCCGGATCACCGGGCTGCGATAATTCCTCCATAATACATTCCCTGGGGATTGTAGATGATACAAAGCCCCAGTACTGTGGGATTCTCTGCAGGTGCGAACCCTAAGAATGAGGAAATATACCTGCCGGAACCTCTGGGAAGTGTCTGTGAAGTTGCTGTTTTTCCGCCGATGGAATAGCCTTCGATACCTGCATTTTTTCCGGAACCTTCGGATACTACTTTTTCCAGGATGAAGCGTACTGTTTCGGATGTTTCTTCTGAGAGGATTCCTGTTTCCACCGGATATTCCAGCGTATTTATCTGCGTTCCGTCTGCGCTTTCCACGCTGATCCCGAAGTGGGGCGTGATCCTGTTCCCACCGTTGATAACAGAACTGACCGTAGTTGCAAGCTGAACCGGCGTGATCTGGAAAGACTGGCCAAAAGATACTGTGGCAAGTTCCACCTCGCCCATATTTTTCGGATTGTGCATAATGGTTCCTGCCTCACCAGGAAGATCGATTCCTGTTTTTTTCAGAAGACCAAACTGTTTGAAATATTTATAATATCTGTCAACTCCAAGGCGCAGACCCACCTCAATAAAAACCGGATTGCAGGAGTTCTGTGCTCCTTCCACGAAATTCTGTGCTCCGTGCCCGGTCCGTTTGGCGCAGTGGATACGCCGATCCTCCACCACTTTATACCCGGGACAGAAAAAACGGTCTTCTGTTGAAACCACGCCTGCTTCCAGACCTGCTGCCATGGTGATGATCTTGAAAGTGGAACCTGGCTCATATGTATCATTCAGGCAGGGGTTGCGCCACATCTGGTTGAGAAGATCCTGTTTGCTACTTCCTGAATCCGTGCCAGCCACTGTTTCTTCTGCTGTATTCAACGTAAACGGATCATTCAGATCAAACTCCGGCACATTGACGCACGCATAGATCTCCCCGTTCTGCGGATTCATAAGCAAAACCGAAACCCTCTCTGCCTGCTTCTCCTCCATCACCTTCAAAGCTGCCTGCTGCACATACTCCTGGATGCTGATATCCAGACTGGTTCGCAAGGTGTCTCCTGCAATCGGTTCTTTCCGCCGCTCTCCTGTCCCATCCAGCTCCATTCCCCTGGCATCTGTAACTGTGAGGATTTTCCCCGGCTGCCCTGCAAGGATCTCATCATATTTTACTTCCAGCCCAATGATCCCCTGATTATCTCCTCCTGTAAATCCCATAACCTTGGAAGCCAGGGAACCGTAAGGATAATATCGTCTGTAATCCTCATCTACTTTTACTCCGTCCAGTGCATATTCACGGATGGCATCTCCGATGGTTTTGTCTACATTTGTTTTAATTCTTTCAATAGAAGAAACTTTCTCGACTTTTTTGCGCACTGTCTCTTCATCCATAGACAGCTGCTCTTTCAAAACCCTGATCACTTTTTCCGGTTCTTTAATCTGACTGTGGATCACAGAAATCGTACAGACAGTGCGGTTATCTGCCAGAACATTTCCTTTCACATCCAGGATCTTGCCTCTGGCTGCTTTAATATCACGTTCCCTTTCATGAAGATCATCTGCTTTCTGGATATAATAATCTGACTGGACACCCATAAGATAAACAAGTCTTGTCGCCAGCCCAATAAGAAGCAGGACACAGCCTGCAAAAATCACCCAGATCTTTTTCCTGTGAAAAACCATTGTCCGGATCATAAAAAATCCCTCTCAGAGATCGTCACTGTAATATATGACGTTCCCCTGAGAGGGTATTCAGATTCTTTATTCCAGACCAGCTTCTTCATTGGTCAGGCCATCGCTCTGCATATCGTTATTGTCCTCTGTATCCTCCTCTGAATCTTCTTCCGGCGGACTCGGAACATCTTCGTTAGAGATAGCTTCCTTCTGGCCGTCTGCGGCAGATCCTGTTGCAGAATCACTGATTCCTTTGAAAATATCCCACAGCTCTGTAGTAGGAACTTCCCCGTCCTCTGCCTCATCCGGCTGTACATTCAGATACGGAAGTGCCTCGGAAAGGATTCCCTGTGCAATATACTGTGCATAAGTACTGCTTGCCTGATCCTCTACATTTGGTTCATCTACAACAACATAGATCACAAGCACAGGATCATCCACTGGTGCAAAACCAATAAAAGATACCAGATATTTGCCGTTGCCTCGTGGCAGCTTCTCGGCTGTACCTGTTTTACCACCTGAGCTGTAGCCTGAACCTTGGATGTACGGCTGGTACCATGGTCTACGCTGGCAGCCATGTAAGAACGGATATCCGCAGAAATCTCCTCAGAAATCGTCTGTTTCATCAGGGTAGGAGAAACTGTCTTCACGATTCCGCCACTGCTGTCCTTGATCCTCGTTACAAGGTGCGGCTGATAATAATAGCCGCCATTGATGACAGAACACATTGCATTAATCTCCTGGATCATGGTCAGTGTGTAACCCTGTCCAAATGCAGAACATGCAAGCTCTGTCTCACCCATGGTTTCACTGGTATGGACAACGCCGCTTCCCTCATTTGGAAGATCAATGCCTGTTCTGGTACCAAAATTAAAAGTACTCTGAGTCTTGAGGAAATTATCTTTTCCCATCCTGGCTGCAATCTGCATCATACCATCGTTGCAGGAATTCGCAATAACATCAGAAAGCGTCTCAGTTCCATGTGCATCCGGCCATACCGCACATTTGATAAATGTGGCAGCCCCCTCTGCACCAAAGGACTGTCCTCCATCACAGACAAAATTATCTGTCTCGGATATCGCTCCCATCTCAAGAGCAGAACTCATAACGATCGGTTTAACAACTGATCCCGGCTCATAGGCATCTGTTACGCAGAAGTTGCTCCACATACCGTTCAGCGCTTCCACCGTCTGCTCATCGTTCATGGCTGCGATCTCACTTTCCGAATAAACATTGGAAAGATCTCTGGGATCATTCAGATCATAACGGTCGCCGCCGTCCATTGCCATGATCTCGCCAGTCTTGGGATCCTCGATGATAACTCCAACATTTTTAGCCCCCATCTTCTCTTTAAATGTATTTACATATTTCTCTACAATCTGTTGAAGCCCCAGATCAAGGGAAATCTCAATACTCTTACCGTCTGCGGGCTCAATAATAGTCTGTTCAACATCGGAATTGTTGTTAATGTAGCCGTACTGTCTGCCGTCAACACCGGTCAGAGTGGCATTATAATATCCCTCAAGCCCGATATCTGCCACATCTCTGGAAAGTGTGAATCCAATGGTATCACAGGCCGTCTCGTTGAATGGATAAGTTCTCAGATAATCCTCCTCAAACCATACACCTGTGATCCTGGAACGCTCCTTGAGCTGTGTATCCGTCAGTCCGCTGTCTTTCCCCGGATCTTCGTACTCTTCAAAAGCCTTCTTGTCATCCATGGAAATCTGCTTCTTTACGATCTGATACTGACTCGATTTCGTATCATCATCTGTAAGAAGCTTGCGCATCTCCGATTCATCCAGTCCCAGCACTTCAGTCAGTGCTTTGATCGTAGGTTCAACAGCATCCTGGTCTTCATTCACTTCCAGGCAGTCAAGGATCACATTATAAACCTTGTTGCTGGTTGCCAAAATATTGCCGTTACGGTCGTAAATGTCTCCACGTTTCGCAGGCAGCGTCTGGTTCTCATATTTCTGCTGTGCCTGGCTCAATACCTGTTTCCGGTATTTACTTCCGCTTGTGGCATTAATATAGGTAATTCTTGCCACCAAACCGACTAAAGCCAGCAACACTAATGAAAATAGTACTGCCAGCTTTTTTTTCATATTGTAATTTATTTTTTTTACAGGCCTGCGCCTTCTTGTACTCAATCGATCACCTCTGTAATATCTGTCACTTATGTGTGTCTACATCCTGATACTGTCTCACATAACTGTTTCCCTCTGTTGTATAGGTCTGTATCTGATCCTCAGAAGGATATTTCATTCCCAGTTCACCGATTGCCTTCTTCTTGATCTCACTGATATCTACATTCGATGTTACCTGACTGTAATATGCGTCATTGTCTTCCTTAAGCTGTGCAAGTTCTGATTCCAGACTGGCAACATTCTTCATGCTTGCCGTTATCTGTGATTTCACCTGCAGAAAATTAATGCAGGTAAAAAGCACCGCAATGGAAACTGCTGTGAGAAACATAACGAAACCTTTATTCATGGCCAGTGCTTTTTCCCTGTTTCGCTGTGCCTGTCTGCTCAACGCCTGTTTCACAGGTGTGGCAGGAACTGCTGATTTCTTCCGCTGTTCTCTTTCCTGCGCCAGTCTCCGTCTTTCCTTGACATCAGGCAGATCAGTTCTGTGAGGAGCTTCCTGCAGCCGTTTTACCGCATTTCCCTGAACATACACATCTCTTGAGTGTCTTACGGTATTCGGATTTCTTCTGGCTGTTGTTCCTCTTCCTGTCTTAGCCATTGCCTACCTTCCATCCTTTAATGCATTCTTCTTTCAAAAATGCGAAGTTTCGCACTTTTGGACCTTGGATTCTCTTCCATCTCCTCTTTGCCTGGCAATCGGTTTCCTTGTGATGACTTTACCCTTGGATTCCTTACCACATACACAGACCGGAAAGTCCGGCGGGCATGTACATGGATTTTCATTTTTGCGGAAAATGGTCTTCACGATCCTGTCTTCCAGAGAATGGAAAGTAATGATACAGATCCTTCCTCCATCATTCAGAAGATCGATCATTCCGTCAAGAGAATCTCTGAGCACATCAAGCTCTCTGTTCAGCTCAATGCGGATCGCCTGGAAAGTTCTCTTGGCCGGATGTCCTCCTGTAGCCTGTATTTTCATAGGGATCGCTCCCCTTATGATCTCTGTCAGTTCCCCGGTTGTCCGAATAGGTGACTGCTCTCTGGCAGCCACAATATGTTTCGCTATATTCCTGGCAAATTTATCCTCGCCGTAATCGCGGATAATACGGTAAAGCTCTCTCTCCTCATACCCATTGACAATGTCTCCGGCTGTACGACTCTGCCTTCTGTCCATTCGCATGTCCAGAGGTGAATCATATCTGTAGGAAAAACCTCTCTCTTCATTATCCAGCTGATAAGATGACACTCCTAAATCTAACAGGATCCCGTCCACTTTATCAATGCCACGGGATCTCAGCTCATCTGCCATGTAACAATAATTGCTGCGAATGATTGTCACCTGATTAAAGGCTGACAGCCGTTCACTCGCAGCAATTATCGCATCCTGGTCTTGATCTATGCCAATAAATCTCCCCTTGGCAGAAAGTTTCTTACACACCTCTGTGGCGTGTCCCGCTCCTCCTAAAGTGCCATCCACATAGATTCCATCGGGATTTATCTTCAAACCTTCGATGGTCTCATTGAGTAATACAGATTTATGTTTAAACTCCATATCCATCTCCTGTGGGATTTCTACCTGCGCGTTGCTCAAATGACGATTCCAATGTTCTGCATGCTCTCGGCAATGCTGTCCATGTCATCATAATTGCAGTTCTCGCTCCACTTCTCCTTGCTCCAGACCTCGATCCGGTTCAGATTACCCGTAAGCACCACATCCTTATCCAGACCAGCGAATTCGCGCAGCGTCTGCGGTACGAGAATTCTCCCCTGCTTGTCCAGCTGGCATGTTGTTGCTCCGGCTACAAAGAAACGTGAAAAGGTTCTTGCGTCTTTATTTGTAAGTGGTAATGCTCTGAGTTTCTCTTCAAAGGCAACCCATTCATCCATCGGATAAATAGAAAGGCAACCATCGAGCCCTCTTGTCAGTACGAACTCTTCCCCTAAGAGTTCCCTGAACCTGGAGGGAATGATCAGACGCCCCTTCGCGTCGATCGTGTGATTATACTCGCCCATGAACATGAAACCCACCTACTCTCTTGAAACACGATTCTCCCCTTCGTGTTTCCAGGGTACAAATGGTGTGTTCTGCCACTCATCTCCATTTGCTACCACTATTCACCACTTTCTACCACTTATGTAATCATTCTAAACTATTTACCCTGAAAAAACAAGTGCATATCCAAGTTTTTTTTAATTTCATTAAATATCCACAGGGGGTTTTTTAAGCATATCAGATTTATAGGCATTATTATGAAATAAAAAAGCTTCCGGGCTGTTCCCGAAAGCTTTTTTTAACTGTATGTTCTGTTATTTTATGACATTTTAAAGGCCTTTGAACACAAAGGAAAATTCCATTTTTCCATCTGTATTCAGAAGGTATTCCGGATGGGTATGCGCACCCCAGCTGTCGTCTCCGCCTACACCCATCTGTCCTTTTGCAGCACGCACTACTGTGTAGTGTACCTCCGGCAGTTCATATGGATGCATTGCATTTTCCATCTCATGCGGTGTGTACGGCAGCGCAGAGAACATCATCGGGCCATTGTTTTTGTCCATCTCAAAGAGCATTCCTCTGCCCTTTCTGTCAGTGATGCTTGCCCAGCGGACTCCCTCTTTATTGCCGCATTCCTGAGGTACAAGATAACGTGCCATATTGTCTGATACAGAGTTTTCATAGATGCCAAGTTTTGCACCATGCTTTCTGTCTGCATAAGTTTCTGCCGGTCCAAGACCGTACCATTTCACATGGTCATAATCTGCATTGAATTTAAAGAGAACACCAAACTCCGGCATGTCTCCCAGCTCTTTCACCGGATCATATGTCAGAGTTGTTTTCACTCTTCCATCACCAAACACTTCGTATGCCAGACGGCACTCGCTGACCGGTGTGGTAGGCATCAGATATTTAAAAGCGACCTCTACACTGTTTTCATAAACTGTTGTCTCCGGTGCATTGGACGGTGCATATCTCTCTTTGCTCCTGAAATCTTTGTGTGTTGCATACATACTTGCGATCTTCCACTGTGCATAGCGCATTGGCATCAGGTTTCCGCAGTCGTTATCTGTAGGTGCCCTCCAGAAATTAGGCTTCGGTATCGCCTCGATCATCTCCCGTCCTGCATATTTATACGAAACCATTCCACCATTAAGTACTGAGAACATTACCTGGAAATTCTCTCCGCGGACACCGATGTTGTGAAGCTTTTTACAAGCTCAACGCCGCATTCAGAAAGTTTCTCAGTTTCTTCGACCTGGTACACATACTGGCCAAAGGCAACCTCATGTCCTGCTTCAGCCCAGAGTGTTTTTTTCTTCAGAAGGAAAGATACCGTTACTGTATACTCTCCCGGTCGGGTCTGTTTTCCAAATGGAAGTGCGTAGGTATTTTCGCTTAACGGATCTACGGATGTTTCCAATGTCTCTGTATGGAGGACATGTCCGTTCTTTGCAAGTGTTACCTCACAGTCAAAAGTATCAGTATTTACAAAAAGGTTCTTGTTGATGACTTTAACGGAATCCTCACTTACCTGTGCAGTGATGTTCTGATAATTGAATTTTACTTCCTGCATCTTCGGGGAAGCATCTCTGTTCCCGCCGTATGCAATACCGTTTCCGCTGAAATTGTAGTCTGTCGGACGCTCTCCGAAATCGCCGCCGTAAGCCTGGAACTCTTTTCCGTAGCGATCTTTTTTGTAGATGGACTGGTCAATGTAATCCCAGATAAAACCGCCCTGGTATTTCGGCTCTGTGTCTGTAAGATCTGTATATTTATGCATTGCACCGCAGGAATTTCCCATTGCATGTGTATACTCACAGCAGATAAACGGCTTGCTGTCATCCTCTGCAAGGAATTTCTTAATTGCATCTACAGACGGATACATCTGGCTTTCCATATCACTGGTATCATTATATCTTCGGTCATGGATAACACCTTCGTAGTGCACAAGTCTGGTGGGATCGTTCTTGCGGTAGAACTCTGACATCTCGAAGATATCTTTTCCACCAAAAGATTCATTTCCGCAGGACCAGATCAGGATCGCCGGGTGGTTTTTATCCCTCTGATACATGGAATTTACACGGTCCAGCATCATGCCAAGCCACTCCGGTTTGTCGTAAGGTACCACGTCTGTGTAATCCTTTGTAAACTCTGCAATATCCCAGGAACCGTGTGATTCCAGATTGTTCTCCGCGATCATGTACAGTCCGTACTCATCGCAGAGGCGGTAGATCGGTGAAGCATCCGGATAATGACAGGTACGAATGGCATTGATATTGTTCTGCTTCATGGTGATGATATCTTTGAGCAGTTCCTCCTCAGATACATGTCTTCCTGTAATTGAGCTGAACTCATGACGGTTTACGCCCTTAAATACAATACGTTTACCATTGAGTGTCATAATTCCGTCCTTCATCTCAAAACGGCGGAATCCAACTCTCTCAGGGATGATCTCCTGAAGTGTTCCTTCTGCGTCATAGACTTCCATTTCCAGATCATAAAGCTGCGGGTCTTCTGCACTCCAGAGAACCGGGTCCGGGATCTCCCAGGTATATGTATTCTTTCCGCTGAGATCTTTTTCCTCTGAAAAAAGGATCTCACCTTTCCGGAAAGTGTAACTTTGATTTTTCCTTCTCCCCAGGTATCTGTAGTAAGCTCCAGGGTGGCACTCTTTAATGTTTCATCCGGAACCGCACGGATCTGCAGATCATATACATGTACTTCCGGCACTGTGTAAAGATATACGTCTCTGTAAATTCCGGAGAAACGGTAAAAATCCTGATCCTCACACCAGCTGCTTGCTGTCCATTTGAATACCTGGGCAGCCAGTTTGTTCTCTCCGTCTTTCAGATACTCTGTCAGTTCGAATTCTGATGGGGTAAAAGAGTCCTCGCTGTATCCCACAAAGCTTCCGTTGAGCCATAAAGCAAGTCCGCTCTCTGCTCCCTGGAATGAAATGAAAACTCTTTTTCCTTTCATGTTCTCCGGCACATAAAAATATTTCACATAGCTGGCTACCGGATTGAAACGCTCCGGGATCTGACCCGGATGAAGTTCCTCATGGCCTTCCCACGGATACTGGACATTGGCATACTGCGGAACATCGTATCCTTCCATCTGGATATGTGCAGGCACATAAATATCTTCCCAGTCTTTGCAGGAATAAGCCTCTGCCTCAAAGCCCCTGATCGTTCCTGCATAGTTCGGTGCATACTGGAATTTCCAGAGTCCGTTCATATCATAACGGTAAGAAGTCTCACCATCTTCTCTCTCTTCCTCAGAACGATAGTAAGTATGGTCAGAATGTGCCGCCATTCTTCCATCGCAGAAATACTGAGGATCTTTTACCAGTGAATAATCGAATTTTTTCATTGCTTCCTCCTGTTTGAATCTTTAATTAGTTTCTTTCGCTCTTTTTTTCCTGTTGATATAGTTATTATAGTATAATCCGGCGGATTATGGTATAATATGTTTCGCCAAAATATATAACATTCAGAAACAGGTGAATACAATGTCAATTTATTTCAGAAATACCCCCGTCAGTGCTCCGTTTATCTTTGAATCTCTCGGCAACCACTGGAAGCAGGATACCGTACTCCGTCCGGGCGGATACCCTTACTATCATTATCTCCAGACAGAAAAAGGCTGCGGACGCATAGAAGTACATGGGGAAAATTATTCCCTTGGTGCCAATGAAGGGATTCTTATAGCCCCCAATGTTCCCCATTCCTATCACAGGGATTCCACCACATGGATCACCATGTTTGCCACATTTACAGGCACTCTGGCTGGAAGCATTCCTTCCATGACAGAGAATCACGATGTTATTCTTATTGAGAAAGAACAGGGAGCGCATATCCAGAAGCTGATCTCCAATGCTCTTCGTAAATACCACCAGCCCAGCCCGGATCTGAAATCTCTTTCCTCGGACTGCTACAGCCTTCTGCTGAATTTCTCGGACTGTGCAGCTTCCCCGAAGATCCAGGAGAATCCTCTTTATCAGAGATACGTAGTTCCTGTAATAAAAGAAATTGAAACGAACTATCAGCTGGAACTCACAGCTGCTGAGCTGAGCCAGAGCGTATTTGTTTCTCCGCAGTATCTTTCCAGGATTTTCCGCCGTTTTTTGGGATGTTCTGTATATGAATACGTTACCATGTACCGAATCAGCAGAGCCAGAGAGCTTCTTTTATCCAATCCGCACATGAAGATCCAGGATATTGCCGGAGCTGTGGGCTTCTCCGATGCCAGCCACTTTATTGCCATGTTCCGTAAGATCACAGGAATAACGCCTCTGGATTTCAGGAAGATGTATTAGTATCTTATACGATTGACATAAAAAATCCGGCGGGAAATCTCCATTGAGTTTAACTCATGAAATTTCCTGCCGGATTTTAATTTATCTCAGCTTTCGTAATAC
>ENA-OQCN01000929-OQCN01000929.1-human-gut-metagenome-genome-assembly--contig:-NODE-929-length-15361-cov-3.003742_pt1 | contig 15361 bp, 15 predicted proteins | sample MGYA00242497_ERZ504576 | MGnify/ENA primary metagenome ERZ504576 (study PRJEB26092, sample SAMD00036296) | human gut metagenome | host: Homo sapiens | study: EMG produced TPA metagenomics assembly of... | reverse complement strand
TGTATACATGGTCTGCGTCATCATGGCTGCCAAACGCATCTCTCGGATTTAAGCTGCCGTCCATTGAGAGATTCAGATGATTTTTTCTCAATAAATTCTTTCAGTCTGAAGAACACATGTATTCTTTCTGATCAGATAGCGCATCCTCAAGATCAAAGTGGTCAATGCCAAGCTGGTTTGGCATGACAACATATACATCATCCGGCACCCTTCTTGCAATCCAGTGATGTCCGCCGATCGTCTCAAGCCACCAGATCTCATCCTGATCCTGAAAAGCGATTCCGTTCATCTCATAGGTGCCGTACTGTTCTAACAGAGAACCAAGCGTTTCACACCCTCTCTTGCACTGCGGATATACGGCAGAACGATACATACGATATCCTCCTCGCCGATCCCGCCAGGTACTTCTTCTTTTCCATCTTCCGCCGGCTGAAGTTTAACTAACGGATCTGCTCCAAGCACACGCGGATTTGATGTGATCGTCTCCGTTGCTGTCATCGCAACATTTGCCTCATTGACACCTGCCGCTGCCCAGATTCCTTCTCCCTCCACGGCATTTGGCACCGCCGTATAGCGCATCGGATCATCCGGAAGTTCGATTGTCACATGGGAAATAACAGATTTATATGTTTTCGGCTGCTCCTCCGGATGAATAACAACAAACTTTTTCGGTGTAAAATGTCCGGAACCGGAATCATCATTTCTTGCGATCATCGTAGAACCGTCATAAGATGCTTTTTTCCCAACAAGTATTGTAGTACATGCCATTTTTATTATCTCCTCTCAAGTGTTTTGTCTATTCTGCCTCGTCATAAAAAATTTTGTCTTTTTCTAACACCGTTCCGACACCATCCTTCACCTCAACAATGCAGACAGAACAGTTTTTCGGGATTCCCCCGCGCCAGATATCTTCTTTATCATCATAAAAATTTGCCAGAAGACAGCGTCCGGCTGCCCCGTGTGTCGATATGAAGATCGTAGCATTTTCATATGCCTTGTTCTGTACCAGCGACTGATAAAAATCTTCGGTCCGTTTTAAAACATCCTGAAAACTTTCCCCGCCCGGAGCCCTCATGCAGTGATACGGATCATTGTAAAACTTATCAATAAAATCCGGTGGAAGGACTTTGCTGTCTCTCACACATTCTCCCTCCCAGTCGCCAAAAGAAAGTTCTATGATACGTCTGTCTGTGATCATAGGAAGATGTCTTCCCGCCATCACAAGCTCTGCCGTCTGTTTTGCGCGGATCAGGGGACTTGAAATGACAAGATCAAAATCTATGTCTTTCATGCCTTCACCGGTTAATTCTGCAAGACGGATGCCCGCATCATTTAACATGATATCGCGCTGTCCCTGCAGTTTTTTCTGTTTGTTCCACGATGTTTCACCGTGCCTGATTATGTATAATTTCATCTTTTTGCCTTTCTGTATTTTATCTCCGGGTAATAAACGAATTTTCTGCTCATTGCCTAACACATTATAGCATGAGATTTTTTCTTTTCCAAATCTTATCTATGATTTCAGATTACACCTGTCACTGACGTATTTTTTCCAAATCTGGATTCTTCACAGCCGATAAGCATTTTTTTCGTACAAAATAATAGCAGATCACCTGCATTATGATCGTAGCCAGCCAGGACGCCGGATACGAGATAAACAGAAAATACAGGGATCTGTGAAGCGGGAAAAATACAAAGATCCATAAAATACGCATCCCGACCGTGCCGATTACAGACAATATCATGGGAACAGAGGAATACCCCATACCACGCAGTGCGCCTGGAAAAAGATCCATGATGCCGCACAGGAAATACGGCACGGTTGTGATGGAAAGTATTTCCAATCCACATGCAATCACATCCGGTTCTTTGGTATAGATCGTCAGTATCTGTGCCCCAAAGAAATATGCGCTGCATCCAAGCACAGCAGCAACACTCACAGACAAAATCAGACAATCCATCAGCACCCGGTCCATTCTCTTATATTTTCCCACACTAAAATTCTGACTCGTAAAACTCATGCAGGCCTGTGTGATGGAATTGACTGAAACATACAAAAAGCCAAGCAGGTTATTGGCTGCCGTATACCCCGCCATCGCCGTCGCACCAAAAGAGTTGACGGACGACTGTAACAGTGCGTTCGAAAAGTTGATCACTGTACTCTGAATTCCTGCCGGAATCCCAACCTGAAAATCTGTTTCAGATAAGCACCATTGATGGACAGCTTTGAAAAATGAAGCTGGTAACTGCCCTGCGTCCTGCAAAGGCAGCGCAAAACAAGGATACAGGACACACACTGGGAAATGATCGTTGCGATTGCAACCCCGGCAACATCCAGATGGAATCCAATCACCAGGATCAGGTTTAATCCCGCATTGATACAGCCTGAAATGATAAGGAAGAAAAGCGGTCTTTTGGTGTCCCCGACGGCACGGAGTATCGCTGCACCGTAATTATAGAGCATAAAAAATGGCATCCCCATAAAATAGATCCGCATATATAAGGTCGACTGACTGATCACGTCATCCGGTGTGCCCATCAGTTCCAATGCCCCCTTCGCAAACAATACACCAACAAATGCCATCACAACACCGCTGATCAGTGCTAACGTGATCGCAGTATGTACGGTCTGTGACATTTCTTCCTCCCGTCCTGCGGCATAAAATCTTGCCGCAAGCACATTCGCTCCAAGTGAAATTCCGATAAACAAATTCACAAATACATTGATCAGTGCCGTTGTCGAACCGACCGCTGCAAGCGCCTGACTGCCGCTGAATCGTCCCACGACGATGATGTCGACTGCATTAAACATTAATTGTAAAATTCCCGAAAGCATCAGAGGGAATGCAAAGGAAATTAATTTATCCATGATAGTGCCGTTACACATATCGATTTCATATTTATTATTTTTCAATGAGAGGACTCCTTTCCTGATTTCTTACTATCTGTATTTTATTATGCGTATCTTGTTATGCATAAATTTGTATTGAGTATTTTACATTGCGTATCTTACTGCCTTTTTGGGGCTTCGTCAATAAATTTTGTTTGGTTATCAAAAGGGGGATCTAGAACGTAATGGAGCAGCCTGCTGGTGAAAGCAGACTGCCCCATCTTCAGAAAACATGTAAAAATTTTATTATCGTGAATGATTTAAGAACCGGACGGGATGCGCACGATATAATGCTCTCCATCCCGTTCCACCCGTGTTAAGACCGGAATATGTTTTTTGCGAAGCTGATGCACGACCGGATAGGTCAAAAAAAACTCGCCTTCCACATAAACAGCTTCCGGTTTTTCTTTTAAAATCCGTTTCACCTGGTCTTTGATCCGGCTCTTCCACTGCTGCTTTTCCATGATAACTTCTCCGTAAATTCCCTGCACCTCAAGTTCCGGGACATCCGGCAGCACACAGTGTGAAATGCGGGCATGCTCCATTCCTGGCAGCTGCTGTAAGAGTTCATCCGCTTCTTTTCCACCGCCAAAATTTACGATCACCGGCTCCTCCTTAAAGCAGGACAAACTGATCTTACATGCCGCCACGGCATCTTCTAATGTGCCAGCCGTCATCAGAAAACCTCCCTTGTGGCAGAAGCCTGCACTGAAAAGTCCTGTTGCCTGCACCAGCTCCTCATTTTCTAATCCAAGCCATTTTTCCGGGAAGCTGCACTTGTAATTCATGGAGTATTCTCTTTTCTGTGGCTGGATACAGTAACCGCCGCGGTTGGATGGGAAAACCACAAATGCGATATCGGTTTCTGAGAGCCTTTTCTGACACGGGATAAATTCCGGCAGAACCAGTATTTTCGCCTCATCTTCCGGTTTTTCTCCTGCCTCAAGTGCCTTCTGCTGTGCCTCTAAAACTTCCTCGATCCGTTTATCTGCCCGCTCATTTCCAAGATAACGTTCAAATTTATTTTCCAAAATCATTCCGGCTACACCGACTGCCGGAAAAATGCGTCATCACTGCTGCCCGCTGCATCCCAGGTCGGATTGAAATTTCCAATCAGTGTTGCGAGTTCATTTTTCTCCCCGGTATTGTCATTGTTATCCAGCGGCTGCACGAATGCCTCATCAAACGTCTGCGCGAGTTCCTCTCCTAAGATTCCGGCTCCAAGCTGCTCCCAGAGCAGTCCAAATGCCGCATACGGCACTCCGTTTTCACGGATCCTGCTGTCTTTCTGATGATGGTCATACTCTCCGCGTCCGATATCAAATACGATCCCGTCATAGCCTTCGGGAACTTTGCTGCCACGCGTGATCGTGATTTCCGGATTTAAGTAGAGCAGCAACGCTGAGGAAAAAACGTCATCCGCGTGAAACTTACCGCTGTGGGTAAATGCTTTTGCGTCTTTTTTGGTGATCTGTTGTAATAATGTGTGATTCATGATGATATCCTTTTACCTTTTTACATGATTACCTATTTTAAATTTTAAACTGACTGATGATCTTTTCAAGTTCATCCACAATTTCTTTATTGTTCAAAACCGCATCCACAATTTTCTTAAACTCTTCATCGATCTGTGTCATATATCCGGAATTTTTCACTACTTCTTCCTTCTGTTTATCAAACCCATCCATAATGTCATTTACATAATAATGAATACGTTCCATACTCTGCTGCAGTTCATCTATACAGCCACCAAACTTCTCCATCTGATTTTTAAAATTATGTGCATCGCTTGCATATTCCTCGCCTGTATGTACAAGAACATCATAATCTGAAATAACATTTGTTTTCACATAGTTTAGCAATTCAAAAGAAGATTCCGCCAGTTTATCTACTATATCCACGATAAACGTATTAATTTTCTGAATTTCCCCTGCAGTCTTTGATGATTCCTCTGCAAGACTGGATATCTCGTTTGCCACAACTGCAAACCCTTTGCCACTTTCTCCCGCTCTTGCGGCCTCAATGCTTGCATTCAGCGCAAGAAGGTTTGTCTGGTCTGCAACATTCAGAATCTGGTTTGTAAGCTGTTGTACCCGCTCTACTTCCTTCGATTCTTCAATTTTATCTTCAAGCGTCTTTCCAATTCTCACAATCGTATTCTGCATACATTCTCTGGCAGATACGGCATCTTCTTCTAACTTTTCCGCTTTTTGTCCAACCTCACCAATGTACTCTGCCTGCGATTTTGTCTCATGTATGACGGATGACATCATCTCCTTATTGCTCTGTGCATTTTCAGCGATCTTATGCACCATGTCGCTCATTTCAAGAACCCTGCCTTCCATAGCGTTCATGGTAGCATTTACTTCGACACTTCATTTGCAGACGAAGTTACAATATTATTTACATGCTCTGAATTACTTAAAAGTTTCTTTTCACTTGCACTGATATTTTGAATGATCTCACGCAAGTTCTCCAGAAAGATATTTAAACTGTCTGCAATATTTCCAACCTCATCTGTCGATCTTACATTTATCTTCTGTGTAAGATCTCCCTCTTTCTTTGCAAGCTCACTCATTTTCTCCGCTATCACACTTACATTTCTTGACAAAACACCACTAATAATAAGCGAAAGTGCTGCTGCTATCACCAATCCTGCAAGTTCAATGATTACAAATTCTTTTATAAATATGTTTTCCTGAAGTCTGATATCAGTTGCAGAACAATCCACTCCTACAATTCCTGCAATTTCACCGGAACTATTGTAAACCGGAGCAAATGCACTATAAAAATCTCCCCACTCATCGGATGTCATTTCACTATCAACTGTGGCATTCCCGTCAAATGCCTCTGCTATTTCATCATAAATCTCATATTCTTCGCCAATCGCAGCCCCTTCTTCGGTATCAGCATCAACAATAAATTCCAGCCTGTCACCATTCATCCGCATTGTATATATGTATTTGATATCATCTCCACACAAGAAATCCTGCAGCTGCGATAATATTTCTTTATAATTTTCTGTTTTCTCATCTCCGGCTTTAATTTATCCTAAAATATCACCATCGATTCTTTCCGCGGCAATTTTAGCTGAATTTCTGGCATTTTTCTTACACTGTTCTAACAATGTATCTTTCGCCTGTACGATAAAAAACCAGCCGATCAGATTCGTCACAATCAAAACACATGCTATCATTCCGGTCAAAATTTTTGCACGTATGCTGATTTTAAAATTTTTCTGTGATTTACCCTCTTTCATGCTGTCCTCCGCCCTTCATATCATTTATATGAATATTATAGCGTTTTGCCTTCTCTCTGGCAAGAAAATCAAACTTGCTAAGTTCTTCTTCCCTCGTCCGGCAATGAATCATTCCATCGTCAGCATACCTTTCAATGGTGCTTGCGGAAAATTTCTTTTTCCGCATATTCCCCGATATCCTCGACCTTGCGCCAGGGAGACCGGAATAACATTTTGCATTGATTGACGGTGACCCTGATCAACCAGTTTTTCAAATGGAAATCTGATTCAATCCGATACTTTCCTGATAGCCCGCCACCCCATATTTTGTTACCGCATCCACGACAGGGAGCAGCCTTTTATCTGTAATCTTTTGCAGCATTTTCTTTCTCTTTTCAGAAATTATTTCTTTCGATCTGCACTGCTCATAATCGAAAGGCGTCATATGCCAATAGCAGAATGTTCCCCGATAGTACTGCGATAATTTTTGTGCGATCAGTATCCCCTCCGGATCGAGATCGCCGGAATAATATACCTTAGTTCCTGACTTTGCAAGCAGTTCTAACACCAAAAGCCCTGCCAGTCTTGGCTGCCCATTCATGCACATGCACGACTTTTCTCCACAGATCAGGGCAAAAACAGACGGGTTTTCCACGATAAAGATCTCATGATCCACACACTCGATACGCTCCCATTCAGAAAGTACTGTAAGCGGCACCTGCACCATATTTTTTTCCTGACAGAATCCGTCCATCCCTCTGTGCAATTCTCCGTTCTTTTTGATCGCATGCACGTTATAAAGCAATGCATAATTGGAAATATCATCGATTAATATCCCGGCAAGAAGATAGCTTTTCTGTCTCTTATATGCAGGAAACATTTCTAAAGTTTCCACCTGTATGCCCCTCTGTCCTAAATCCATCTGTATGACCTGATAAAGGATCTTTCCCTCTGCCGTGCCCTGGTCAAATGCATGCGGATTTCCGGTTACAGCAGCGGCAAATACCGCGAGGTACACACTCTTTTGTGTGCGGTACGGCAAAGCGTTATATAGGTTCGCACACAGCCAGAGAAGGCGTTTCCACTCTTTTAAGTTCTCTTTGTCGCTGCTTTTTAAAATATTTTCGAATGTATCAAACTCCAAAAAGGCAGGAGTCCCTTTGAAATTTTCAAGGAACTCCTTTTTTATCTCCCGTATCTGATTTTCTTTAAATGCCTTTTCCTCTGCCTTTCCAATCAGCGCTTTTCCAAAATACTCTGCCAGCACTTCTTCCGGTGTGACCGTCCCATATTTGCTGCAGGAAAGTGCTTTTCGGAATTTTTCAGCAGAAACCGTAATACTTTTTTTGCCATGAAAATTCTGGCAGAAGAATCCTTCTAACGTGTCAAGTCCGTCCCCAGATATATTCTTTACAGTCACTTTACCCGAAAATCTGCCGTAGGAACTGTATTTCTCACGAAAACCTGTAAAGATGCGCTGCCAGATCTCATTTTGCCTGAAATATGCCACGCAGTCACGTTTTAACTTTTCATGCCCTGTCAAATTGTTCAATCTCTATCCCTCTTTGTTCTACTTTTTCTTCATCATCTAACAGTTCTTTACTGTGTCCGTTCCATAAATAAGGCATTACGGTAACAAATTTCGCATTTTCCGGGCGGATCAGCTGATAAATTGCCAGCGCATCCAGCGTATCACAGTCTCCCCACAATACCTGTGAATTGATAATAAAATCAAATTCAAACTGTGTCATCAGGCGGAACATGTCTCTGATATTCCGGTTGTCGACACCGGCAAATGCCTCATCTAACGAGATCAGTCTCGGCGCATCTGCCTGCCGCCCTGATATTTTGCAACGACAGCAGAAAAGAGCGGTACATACATGGACATTGCTTTTTCTCCTCCACTGAACGTACCAAATACACTATTGGTCAGTTCCTTCTGGCGCTCTCCGCTTTTTTGGGAGAACAACTGAAATTCAAACCATTTTCTATAATCAAGTGTTTCTTTCATGATCTGATAAAAGGAGATCATTCCGGCACTCTCACGCGCATTGCGTCTCGCCTCGTCGACCTTTGACCTGAAATGTGCAGAAAGTCTTGCCGCCTCTTCTTCACTCATCAGACGGTAATCTTTCTTTAACAGTTCTACCAGTTCCCTGGTGTCAAGCTGATCCTCTTTTTCGGCTGTCTTACTCCTCCATCTGAGACTCAGTTTCAGACCGCTTGACGTATCCATGCCATTCATCAGCGTATTCATTTTCTGCACCCACAGATTCGACGCATTGATCTTTCCCCGGATCTTGCGGCTCACAGTATTGGCCAGAATATCTTCGAATAATTCCCGGTCTCCGTCTTTGATCAGGTTTTCAAGCTCACTGATGTCTTCATCAAGATGTGTCAGCAGACTTGCAAACGTTACCTTCGTCCCCTGATATCTTGCTGTGATATCAAGCCGCTTTGGGGTATAATCATCTATTTTTTCACTCTCATCCGATTCTGCAAATAATTCATTCTGCGTAAGCTGATAATCGGTCAGAAAACCTCTGTTTTCAAAATATACCCTGTTGAGGTCAGCGATAATACTGTTTTTTTTCCATATCTTTGATATCTGTCAGCAGATAATCATAAATATGCCCTGCATCATCCGTAATCTCTTCTGGTACAGCCACATAAAAAAGTCCCCGCTCCTGTTCATAACATTTCCGGTAAAATTCCACTTTCTTTTCATATACCTTTATCGTATCCGCATTGCTGATACGATTCGCTTCGATCAGCTTTGCTTCATCCGTCTTTTGTGTCTTTTCGGTCACACGTTTCTGAAACTCTTTCGGAAATGCATTCAGCCACGAAATGCAGGCATCTAACCTGTCTTTGACCGCTTCATAATCTGTCAGGGCAAGCTGTTCCAGAATGGATGTTCTTTCTTCCTGTTTTGACTGATCTGCTTTTCGGTCTCCCTTATGTCATATCTGATCTGATCCATATCAAGATCTAAATCTTCTAAATGAACTTTGCGCTCCCTTAAGTATGCCGCGCTTCTTAAAATCATTTCATGTGCCGACTTTAACTCTACCAGATTTTTGTCATATTCCTCCGCTGCACTTTTTGCACTCTGGAACGTCTCATAAGTACAGTTGAGATACAATTTTTCAGCGATCTCAATCGCACCCTTTTTCTTTTCCTTTATTTCTTCCAGAAAGGCTGCCAGCTGCTCCCCCGTCTTTTCATTTTCACTCCGCAGCAATTCATACTTTTGTTCTTCCGCTAAGAGCAGCTTCATTGCCTCCCTCAGATCCGTATCGCCCGGAAGCGCATCATATTCTGATTTCAGCCGGTCCTTCCGTTCTGATAAATTGTTTCGTTCTCTCTCTAAACCTGCAATCTTTTCCTCTAACACCAATATCAGATTTTTACATTCTTCTATTTTTGCAAGCCTGTGTCTTTCCCTCGCTTTACTGCCCAGATACCCTGCTTCATATTCCCCGGTAACTGTTCCAGCCAGAACACCCATATGATAGGAACCATCCTCAGAAACTGACACATCATTCTCACCGCCATAAGCGATACTTGAAAGGATTTTTGTCAGTCTCTGGTTTGAAAAAATATCATTGACTTCCTCGTTTAGTTCCAGTACGTCCAACAGACTCTTTTCTGCCTGCGTTTTTCCTGCAAAAAGATAATGGTCTTCGCACCCTTTTACCGGTGTAAGAACCTGTTCCCTGTATTGCTCATCCACCACAATTGCATCGAGTATTCCCATTTTTAGCAGGGCTTCTTCTAAATGGTTACAGGCATCTTCATCCAGCTCCGATCCAAACTCTATCACTTTATAAAATTCCTGATATGGAATCCCTGCTTCATCCAGTCTCTGGCGGTTTCTTATCACAGCTTCTGATCTCTGTGGCTGTGGTTCTTTCTGATTTTCCCACTCACTCAGCTCTGTTTTTGCTTCATCGAGTTCTGTTTTTGCTGTTTCCTGCTCCAGAAGAATGGAATTGATCTGCGTTTCTATTTTAGACTGCTTTTTGATCCATTGATCTGCAGCCTTCTGGCGTACCACCGCGTAGTCAGAATTTTCCTCATACGTATCTGCGAATGTACTGAGCTCCCTCAATAGTTCCTTTTCCAATTTCAGTTCCACATTGTTTTCATTCCATTGATAAAGTGCTTCTTTCCACTCATTTTCTACCTGGATCAGCATGTTTTCAAATTCCGATATTTTTCGCTGGAGTGCGTCTAATTCCCGGATCTGCTTCTCCCTTTTCTGGATCATTTCATCCTTCTGCCGGTCAAGACTTTTAAGTTCTGCGAGCAATTTTTCTCCATCATTGATATATTGACGTGTATGTTCAAACTGCTGCCTGTGAAGATCAAATTTATAATCATTTTCCAGATCAGCACACAGTTCCTCACTCATAAATGCAAATTCCTGGAATGCCATCTGGTCTGCTTCCTCACGCATATCTTCTAACAGAGTCTCTACTTCTTTTTCTTTTTCATACTTCTGTTTTCTTCCTCTTTGATCTGGTTTGTGACATCTCTGTACTGTGCTTCCTTTGCAGCCAGAAATGACTTTTTATCCGCAAGGATTTTATCATGAGCCTCAAGTTCTTTGGTGAGCTGTGCCTCTCTGCCCTTTAGCGCAACTGCATCACTTTTATTGAGGGACTCCTTTTCTTTTTCTAAGGTTTCCTTCTTCTGATTCATCTGCAGAATCTCTGTTTCAAGTTCCTCAATCTTCCGGTTACATTCTGCATATTTATCCTCATATGCCTTTTGTTCTGCTGCCGCTTTTTGTAATCTCTGCTTTGTACGTTCATATCTGTCCGCTTTTTCACAGAGCAGAAGTTTATTATATTTCTGGAAAACCGCATTGATCTTTTCAGCAGCCCCTCTCGCCTCCCTGCGCCCCTTTAAATTCATATTCATCATGTCCATATTTTCAATGGCTTCTGACATCGGACGCAGATCCTCATCCGAAAGCGGCTGGAGAGAATCACTCAATATATCATTGATCACAGACGGTTTGAAATCCTTTGACAGCTTTGGGGTTCGAAGCTGGATCAGCAGATCTACCATTTCCTTATATTCATCTGCAGTCTCAAATCCAAATATCTGTCTGTTGACATAATCCATGTAATCTGCCTGACGATCAAATACTCTTCCGCCTTCTGCCACCCTGTTTTCCAGTTCTTTTTTGGAAAGGGTCACTTTCTCACCCATATCTTTGTATAAGAAAAAGTCTTTGCCGATGCGTCTTCCATCTGTCAGACTGAAATACCATTTATCGAGCGGTTTATTTCGCTTTGCGCGGATTCCCATTCCGATCGTCAGATATGTTTCACTGTCTTTTCTTTTGAACTCAAGATAAAGATAACCAGTTCTCTCTTCCCTTCCATCATTTTCCTCGAGAAGATAACTGCTCATTTTACGATCCCTTGAACCAAACGGATCAAGTCTCTCCGGACTCATATTTCCGTCTAATAGTAACGGCACAACACTCTGCATCGTTACCGATTTTCCGGAACCGTTTGAACCACGGAGAAGCATCCGCCCCTTTACAAAAGGAAATTCCTGTTCATCATAATACCAGAAATTGATCAGCCAATTTTATTTGCCTGCCATCTACTGTTCATTTTCATTTCCTCCTGTGTAATCCTGCGGATAACTTCCCTGTATTTTTCCGACAAGCGGACAGATTTTTATCTGATGCATATCATCCACTTTTTTTATAAACATCCAGCGTTCCATTTCATCTGTTACGTTTTTTATAAACTCCCCTTCCGGCATATCCCGGTAAAGTTTCGCAAAACCAGATCCATATTCCTTTTTCACATCCAGGATCAGAGATTCAAACTCAATCTTATCAACAAGACTCATTTCTTCCGGCGTTATTTTCCACACCTTACCTTCTATTTTTTCTCTGATCTTTCCAAAGGCAAGCATTAAAATATCTGCCAGGGAATTGTTCTCCGGAAAAGCAGCTCCCATCCGGCAGTCCTGTCCGGATAAAAGAAATGCACTTCCCCGATGAATCTGTACATGACATTCAAAAAGCTGTTCTAATTCTTCAGAAAGCCTGTATCCGTAATATTTTAAATACTCGAAATCCTCCCCGGATCCATCTTCCTGTACACTGCCGGTGCAAACAACAGTCTCTTATATACTCTGTGCCTTCTGGCTAATCCGCGGTCCTCGTCCACTTCAAACCATTCACTTTCCCGGAAATCTTCCGGTTTTGTATACTCCATGATATCCCGGGAAAAATTTCTCATAAAATATTTGGATGCCCCTGTATTTTCATATAAGACCTCGCCCCCGGCATCATCCATAAACACATCATCTGTTCCATCCGTCACACGGACCATTCCCTGTTCCACAGTATAGCGGAGTACCCGGATGAGTTTTCTCCGGTTGTTGTACAATGTCCAGTCTGTGATCTCACCGGGCATCACCGCCGTCATATATTCCGTCAGCTGTGACAGTATAAACTGCTCCTGTGCATCTTTATCTTCCAGAAACATCAATAAAATACACAGATACACATATTCTTCTTTCGAAGAGAACTGGCCAATTCCCATAAACTGCTCCGGGATGACCGGTATCTTTTCCAGTTTTATCAGCAAAGAATTATCTATGATCTGACAGCCTAATTTATCTGTCACATATTTCCGGATCTCCCCGACTGCATCCCTGACCCTGTAATACAGTTCCTTATCTTCTGATTTCAGTATCCAGCGTCTGTTTAACAAAATTTCAAGCTCTTTCATACGCTCTCCTCCTGAAATACGATCCTCATCTTTGGCATGGTAAAATTGCCATCCTCACAATGCACCACACATTTTTCTGCCATATTACTTTTGTCTAAACGATATCTTCTGCCATCATCCGTCCTTGCAGAAAAATCAACCGACTCCATTGCATCTGAAATCCATTTTAAAAGTATTTTCCGGATTCTCGGCTCTAAAATGGGCAATGCAGAAAAGTCAATGGCTCCATCTTTTTCTAACATCTTTATTTTCTTTTCCTCTTCCTTTTGCTGCTCTAACATTTTCCTGCGTGTTTCTAATTTTTTTTCGGTTGATTCTATGATGGAACTTCTTTTTGTCTTTTCCCGGTATGTGCGCACTCTCGGTTTCAGTTCTATCTGAATCGGCTTTTCTTCATACACTCCCCGGTTCATGCTGTCCGTCTCTCTTACCTGATCCCCTGCGATATGAAATGTTTTTTCCATCCCAAAAACCATGGCAGACATTTTGTGTGCTTCCTCAAGATTTTCACATCTCATAAACATTTCAGCGACTTTTCTGTATTCCTCTTTGCGGTTTGCACCGAGTGCATTTTTTTCACTCAATTGTGCTGCATACCGCGTGATTCTCCGTATGATCTCATTTGTCACGTCAAAAAGTTTTGCTGCCTCATTTTCCTGTCCTTCACTGCCCACAAACCAGTCATAAATACTTTTAAAACGTCCCTCTGCCTTCCGCCGGATCATTTTTTCAGACACTTCCACTTCCATACGCGGAATCAAAAGCTCATATTCGACGATCTTATCAAATACCGCCTCGCGCATATCACTTTCCTGCGTTTTCAGACACTCCTCAATCACACCGACATTGCGCTGCAGACCTTTGATAAAACTGCGCAGATACTCAATCAGTCTGTCTTTAAACACCAGAAATTCCTTTGTGCGCATCATTTCCTCTGCCTTTACGCTGTTTAAGTCCCTGATATAATCCTGATAATTCTGATTCAGCCTCATAAAATCATTGTTTAAATCCGTCCACCATGTATAAACTTCATTCTTATCTTTCCCTGCCATCTCTGGAAAATGTTCCATATTTCTCCGTATCCGCTCAAGCAGCGTAGGTTCTAACGATGCCCCTTCAATAAAAAGATTTTCAAGACGGATCACAAGTCTCTCGATCTCGACACTGTATTCCGACATCTGGTAACGGTACTTCTTATTTTTAAATTCTTCTATGGAAGACACTCTTCTTGTGTCCTGTATCGTGTTTAAATTTTTCCATTCCGTAAGCATCGTCAGATCCTGCTGGCACTGCTCGATTTTATACTCTGACCAGAACGGATCTTTTAACATTTCCTCATAAACTTCTTCTAAATACAGCCAGTATTTTAACTTTTCATAATTCTCAAAAAAAAATGCGCATAATGCAACGATACCTGCTGACATTATCCGCATTTAAATATTTTGCCTCTGTGAGTGGTTTTAATAATTTATCTGATACCTGCAACGCGACATGTTCTCCTTTATTCATGATACGCCAGAACCAACTGCCTGATTCTGATATTTGTGGTATGTCTGAATCAGCTTCAACCGCCTGATTCCAGTTACTCTCCAACTTTTATTCCAATGTTTATATTATACTTACAAATTGAGACAGCCGCAAGAAAATTTTTGTTTCATTTTAAGATTTACAGATTTTCTGTTACTGTTCGCACTTCAATGTGACCAACAACAATTACAGCCCATGAAAAGTGCCTCTTTGAGGCAGGGACTGTAATCTCACAACAATATACACTACGGCACATAGCTTGACAGCCAATCGTCAAGCTTGCGTCTGAACAGTAGCGATTTTCTCTCAAATTCACTGTTTTACATAACTTACCAGCCATTAAGTTGTAAAGAATCTTTTGATATCACAATCCTATAAAAAAGACACTAAATTAATAGTGTCTTCCATACCTCAGTATAAATAGCGAGAAAGAGACTTGAACTCTTAACCTCCCGGGTATGAACCGGACGCTCTAGCCAGTTGAGCCATCTCGCCATATATTTATTTGAACAAAAAAATATTGATACCTTCAAAACTTCATACAGAACTCCGATTTTTTCGAAAGTGGTCATTGCCACTTTCCATGCGAACATTGTTCGCATTGTTTTGGTCAAGCCCTCGATCGATTAGTAACAGTCAGCTCCACATGTTACCATGCTTCCACCTCTGCCCTATCTACCTTGTACTCTTCAAGGGATCTTACTCACTTATGTGAGGGATATCTCATCTTGAGGGGGGCTTCACGCTTAGATGCCTTCAGCGTTTATCCCTTCCGGACTTGGCTACTCTGCCATGCCGTTGGTCGACAGCAGATACACCAGTGGTCCGTCCATCCCGGTCCTCTCGTACTAAGGACAGCTCCTCTCAAATATCCTCCGCCCGCGCCGGATAGGGACCGAACTGTCTCACGACGTTCTGAACCCAGCTCGCGTACCG
>ENA-OQCN01000928-OQCN01000928.1-human-gut-metagenome-genome-assembly--contig:-NODE-928-length-15366-cov-5.288798_pt1 | contig 15366 bp, 17 predicted proteins | sample MGYA00242497_ERZ504576 | MGnify/ENA primary metagenome ERZ504576 (study PRJEB26092, sample SAMD00036296) | human gut metagenome | host: Homo sapiens | study: EMG produced TPA metagenomics assembly of... | reverse complement strand
CCCGTATGATCAGTTCCGGATAAATCAATCTTTCAACCTTACTTTCTTCTTCAGGAACTCCGTTGATCTTCTCAAGTATAAGCTCTGCTGCCATTTCTCCCAGCTTTTCCTGCGGATGAGCTATCGTTGTGATTCCGCTTCCTCGCTGAGCATACAGTGAATTGTCATAACCGGTAATGGAAATATCATCCGGTATCCTGACTCCCATTTTCTCCAGTTCTTCCATAACCTGAACAGCAATCTGATCATTGTAACAGACGATTCCATCCGGAAGCTGTCCGCTCTGTACCATTTCTTTTGCCATCAGTGCAGGTTTTACTTTCCTGTCCTCTGTATGAAACCAGACAACATCATCAGGATCATAGGCAATCCCTGACTCCTGTAAGGCCTTCACATATCCCTTGTGGCGCTCCAGTCCCTGCATATCGTCTGCCTTAAAGAAACCCTTGATCTTTTTATGTCCCAGTTCCAGCAGATATTTTGTTACAAGATAGCCTCCCTGTGCATCATCCATAAGAATATGAGGTTTATCCCTCATTTCTGAATAGATTCCCTGAATAAACACATACGGAATTTCAAATTTATCCAGATTCTGATAAAGATTTCTGTGTTTACAGATCATCTCACTTTTGCTTGGTTCAATGATCAGTCCATCAATATCTTTCTTCAGAAGTTCCTCCAGACATCTGGCCTCTTTCTGTCTGCTGTTTGCTGTGTTTTTCAGGATAATACTGTAACCGCTTTCTGAAAGGACATTATCCATTCCCTGTATCAGTCTCGGAAAAATATAATCAGAAATATATGTGGTCACTACCGCAATATTCTTTGAATTCTTTATATGGCGCATATTCTCAGAGCAATAAGTACCTCTTCCGTGAAATGCCTCTACATATCCGTCCTGCTCCAGGATTCCCAGTGCTTTACGAACTGTATGTCTACTCAGGGAATATTTCTGTGAAAGCTCGTTTTCTGAAGGAAGCTTCTCTCCCGGTCGGATAGCTCCTGACATAATATCACTTCTGAGCTGTTCCATCAGTGAGAAATATTTCGGCTTTCCATTATCTGTCATGTCTTCTTCCCTCCTGTATTTAGGATACAACTTGTACGCACGTACGAACAAGTTGTTTTTATGCATAAATTATACAAAATATCGAGAGATTTTTCATTAGTTTTTTCCAAAACACCTCGAGGGATAGTGATGTGTGAACAGTAACAGTTCATCCTTTACGAAAGTTACCAATATCCGATTGATTTCAACATCACTTCGGCTCAGCTTTTTCTATACCATAACATTCATGGCAAATCCCATGTACCGCCATACGTATTTCTTTATCCAGACGTGAATTACAGGTGATCAGAGTCACCATTCTCTCCCTTTCATCAGGCTCTACTCCTGTGTCATACATGGAATTATTTTTCAATATAGATAACTGCCTCCTGTATGCAGGACTGGACAACTTGTATCCATATTCAAATGCCGGGCTTTGGGAAGATGCCTGTTCCACAGAAAAAATTTTGTACAGAAACTTTCTTTTGGGTGTTGTGATCTCAATTTCAGGACATTTTTTCAGAAATTCAGGCTGTTCATAACGGTTCAGATTTGCAAACATCATATTACCTTCTATATTATGCCCGTAAAGAATACTGTGGGAATCTGTAAAATTCTTTTTTATGTCATGTTCCAGAAAAATACATCCAAACAGATCTTCCTCTCCTCTGAAATTATGTTTCAGGTAATATTCATCATCTGCCGCCTGAACTACAGGATAAGAAATATCGGCTCCCGGGACAGTAATCCAGGCAACTGTCTGAGAGTTGATCTTTCTTAAATTTTCCCAGGAAATCCCGAAGGATTCCCTGATTTCATCTGTACAGTTTTTGTTTTTTGATTCAGAAGATCTTCTCTGTTTTTTCCTGCGTTTTTTTTTCACTGTTTTTTGTACTGCTGTCTTCATCAGTTTTTTTGCCATCTGCCAATAATCCGGCACCTTCTCTGTTCTTCACCCCTGCCATTTGGGAAAGCTCTGCATATTCCTGCCTTGCTGCAAGATTCTGTTCATAACTTTTTATATAGAAGCCGGCACAATATATAAGAAGCCCAATTGCTGCTATGATCATACTTACTGCAAATGTTCTGAGTTTTTTCATTTCCGCGGCATACCCTTTATATTTCTTTTCCCGGAAACAGTTCTTCTGTAGATCACCACACCTCCTGTCAGCAGTCCCATTCCGATGAGTCCAAGAACAGCCATCATTTTAAACGGTCTGACATCTCCTGTTTTAGAACTTCCTGCCATGGAACCACCCTGATAGCTTCCATATCCACCGGAATATCCACCCGAATTTGCGTAACTGCTGCCTCCGCTTCCGGAAGTTGTGCCTCCATTATTTCCACCATTGTAAGATGCCAACGGTGCTTTCGTCGGTACAGGAGTCATTTTCGGGCAGGTTCCCGGTACAGATGGTGTTGGTGTGGCTTTTGGCTGCTCCGTCGGTTTCGGTACTTCTGTAGGTTTCGGTACTTCTGTAGGTTTTGGTGTCTCTGTCGGCTTTGATGTTTCTGTTGGTTTCGGTGTTGCAGACGGTGTTGGTGTGGCAGTCGGTTCTGCTTTTGCTTTCACATATGCCTCCTGCTGTGCAGTAATTTCCGGCGAAATATCACCTCTTGCTTTCGCTGTGTTTACAATTTTTTCAGGCTCTGTGCTTTCTGTTTTAAATACCATTTCATAGCAGACTTCAATTTTATCCATATCTGACAACGATGCTCCTGTCTGAATTACAAATCCTGTATCATCTGCCTCTATTTTGGCATCTTTCAGTTCTATACCGTTTTTCTTCACAAAAATGCTGTCTTTTACAATGAAAGCCCCTTGGGTTTCCAGTTTATCTTCGATAACAATATTCTGATCTGTGACATCCTCACGCAGTTGTCTTACTGTCAGTTTATAGTATCCTTTCTCACCGGGCGCATACTCTTTCTTATCTGATTCCTTCACAATTTCCAGAATCGGACTGTGTACCTCTGTCTCTGTTTCCCCGGTTGCAGGTATCTTTTCACTGCTGTCTGCAACTGCAGTATTGTGCACTTTCTGTCCTGCCAGGCTGCATCAATCACCGCTGCTGATATTCCACGATCATACTTTTCTGTTCCTGACAGTCCAGAGGATTATACATTACCTGCTCAAAAAGACCGCCTTTATCATTATCGCAGATACTATATCTGCTATCCCTGACCAGTGTCCTGCCTGTTGACATCAGGAAAGTATTATCATCATTGATCTGTACATCAGCATCTGCTACATTTCCTTTCTCATCCATCAGAATCACCGAATCCTTCAGAAGACGTACTCCCTGAGTATCGATCACATCCTGCAAAGTAACATTACGCGCCACACATCCGGTCTGCTCCTGTGTCAGGACAATGCGGTATGTAATAATATCACCATATTTGTAAAATGGTTTGTCCGTCGTCTTCTCTACTTTAAGAACAGGCGAGTTCACCCAGATTTTTGAGGAGTCCTTTACTTTCTGTGCATTATCTGCATATGCCTGTGCTGTATTTACAATCTCCATCCCATTTACGCTTTCCTGCGCAGTACAGCGGAAATTAACAGTCACAGGTGTCTGATACGGAAGATCTGAAATCGTCACGATCCAACCGGTTCCCTGACGTGTAACCTGACAGCTGACCGGTTTTTCCACTGTTTCTTTATAATTTTCCGGATTCAGCTGATTTCCTGCATCATCAGTTCCTGCCACCGGATTCTGAATAACAGCCGGAACACCGCTTACAGTAACAGCATCTTCAGCTCCGTCCAGAGCCAGCCCTTCAGGAAGGGAAAGATCACTGATCACAAGATTTCTTGCGATAGATCCCTTCTGAAGATTATTAACCGTAACCTGATAATTCACCTGTTCTCCTACCCGAAATTCATTTTCCGCACGTCCGTCCCCGGCTGCCAGATATGGATTCTGAAAACTTTTCTCAATAGAAAGAACTGCTGTATTTACATACACTTCTGCGTCATCCTGTGAAACAGGGGCATTCTGCGCCTGCACATTGGCAACATTAATGCTTTCCATTCCATTTGCCGCTTCCGTAACTGTGCAAAGGAAAGAAATCATAACCGGAGTATTTGCCGGAAGATCTGAAATGTTCAGTCTCCATCCGCTTCCCTCCTGAAGAAATTCATAATTCACTGGTTTCTCTGATGTCTCATTATAAAATTCCGGATTGAGCTGGTTCAAAACATCTTTGGTCCCTGCTGTCAGCTGCGTAATATTCTGTGGGATTCCGCTTACCGATACATCCTCTGCCGATGAAAGCGCAAGTCCTGCCGGCATACCGGTATCCCAGACAGTTACGTTCCGGGCCACTGTACCTGCTTTTTTATTCTCCACCACCACATTGTACTGTACCTGTTCTCCGACCTGCCATTCATAATGATCTGCAGATTTCTCAATCCAGAATTCTCCTGAATTTACATATACTTCTGCATCATCAGATCTCTCATCTGTATTAGCAGCTTTTACAGTTGCTGCATTTACGCTTTCGTGTCCATTTGCCTCTTCCTGTGCGATACAATGGAAAATAATCGTTACAGGCTGACTGTATGGCACATAAGAACAATAAAAGGAAAATCCGTTCTCATCTGCATTCAACTGAGAATCCACAGGTCTCGCTTCATATGCCTGTCCTGTTTTCTTATCCGGTACGGGATAGTTTACCTGTTGCTGAACTCCCAGTACTTCCATGCTCTGTGTGCCACCTGCCAGAACCAGTCCCTGCGGCAGACCAATATCAGTAATAGTTACATCTTTTGCAATTGTTCCTGCCGTTACATTATTCACCACGATCCGGTAAGCTACCTGCTCTCCTGCCTGCCATTCATATTTGTCTGCTGTTTTATCAATTTCAAGCTGTGGACTGTTCGGCCATACTTCTGCCATATCCTTTCTGGATTCCTGTTCTCCTGTCTCAGGATTGATCAGATTATCCGCTGTTACAGTCACAATATTTTCCCATTCCTGTCCATTGGAATCCGCAGATGCCTGACATTTAAAACGGATTGTGATCGTCTCCCCATACTTCAGGGACGGACACTCTGCTTTCCATCCATTTTCTCCCTGTCCGGTAAGCGTACAGTTCTCGCCTCCCTGACTTGTCTCTGTAGCATACTGCCCTTCCAGAAGCTGCAGACATGATGGAAGCTCGTCTGTAATAACAACATTTACTGCTTTTACATCCTGTTTTGTCTGAGAAACCAGAATCTCATAATCTATGATATCTCCCGTTTTCCATTCATACTGAGAAGTATTTTTCTTTACTTCCAGTTCCGGTGGAATCACACCCTTTACCCACACTGTTTCCGTATCCATTGTATCTCCGCTTCCGTTTGTACGTTCATAACTCATGGATGCATGGTTTGGTACAAGAATACTGTATCCATCCTCTGCAAGGTATTTTGAAATGTTAATTTCTGATTCCGGTCTCTGGCGTACTTTTAAAGTAAATGTGTAAGTCTGATTATCTGTAAATGCTTCATCCTGAAGGCTCTCTGCTTTGGCCCTGCAGGTCACTTTCTGTCCTTCAACAGCAACATCAAACCAGTCTGTCACTGTCTGCCCTGCATCATTCACAATACTGACTTTTGATGCATCCTCTATAGTAAGACAATCCTCAAGTATATCCTGTACCACAAAGGATTTCAGTCTATTGGGTGTCACCTCTGCCCGGATCATATACTGAAATTCCTGTCCCTGACGAATGCCAAAAGGTTTTTCTTTTGATGCGGCAGCTGCCTGTTCCCATGTACAGTTTGCCTCTCCCACACGTTTCTCAGGCGCTTTTTTCATCTCAACATCACCGAAACAATAGGATGTAAAATCAAAATATGCATATGCTTTGCAGTATTTCTGTCCTTTAAAGTTCGGACAATAACTGTTGCCTGATGGATCCAGATATTTATTTCTTGTAATCTCTGCCCATCTTTCCTGAGAACCGGCCTTTGCAATGGCATCTTCACGACTTTTATCCCATTTATCCAACCTGACTGATGACAGAACTCTACCGTAAAATTATCTGTATTATAAAAAAGATTCAGCCATCCTCTCGGATCATCCGGCTCAACGGAACCAAGGGGTGAGCTTACAGAATTCCCATCTACGTCAGATAATCATTGTTTTTCAGAACATATGCATTATCCAGACTGCTATCTGACGGAATACGGACTCCCTGTCCCGCATCAATATCACGTATGGTTCCATGGCCACTGATCGGCAGTGTTTCTTCTGTTCCATGCCTCAGAAACTGAAACTTAACCTTTGCGTATCCTACAGAATAAATAAATACACCGATACTGTTTTTGGAAAAGCCAACCATTGGATAAGCTTCATTATCTTTCCATGCAAACGTAGCTCCGCCTTTATTCTGAACAATCGATTCTGCAGTGCGCAGATCATAACGAGGTTCTGCATTCTCTACTCCCACAAGAATGAGTCTGACATCAACAATATTTCCATTTCCATCTTTTCCTACATTGTTATAACGCATCCCTGCGCTTCCGGCTTTATAGTCCGCTCCTACACGAACGCACTCTGTGTCACGTTCGCTTTTTCCATTGTCTGAAAAAGCTTCCCTGTCCAGATTATCACACCCAAAAGATTCATATGTGGTAATTCCGGGCTGAAACTTCATGTTAAAGCGATAACCATAATCTACCACCTTGTCACTGTCCCATGTTTCTACAGTTAACGGTGCCGCCTGAGTTACGCAGACAGGCACAAGCCCCAGAATTGCCTGCAGAATAAAAAGCATTGCAAGCAGCAAAGCTCCAAGGCGTTCTTTCAGTTTGAAATTGTGTTTCATTTTCCGTCTCCTTTCCGAACAAAAAATTATAAAAATGAATGTGGGATTTTTCCCTGCACAAGGCAGGATTAAAGAATAGAAATAAGTTGAAATTATATGATTATAAATATTCAAGGGGAATTAATATCGTGAAACAAGAATGTTTACACTTAAGATTTTTTAGATTTTTAAAATTTTTAAGATTTTGCGCAGGGTTTCTTTTCTGAAACCTGCATAGATTTTCATTGATTATTTCTTTTCTTCAGCCATGAAAGAAAATAAAGAATAATTGCAAGAATAATAAAAAACGGAATCGCAACTCCGATTATCAGTATCAGTAAAATAATTATAACAGCCGCTGCTGCAATAACAACAGCCCTGCCATGCCAGGTAGAAAGATCAATTACTTTTTTCCATCGTTTCTCCTGCTGATGAGGAAACTCTGTCTCATTGCCATAACTGCTTCCGTAAGAAGAATACTCTCCGTAATCTTCCTGTGTACTTCCATCATCTGTATCAATCAGAGTCTTTGCTATCAGATGTGGGTCTCCCAGTTCCTGCAGTACTTCCTGCTCTGAACGTCCGCCACGTACCTGAGACTGTATATAATCTTCATAATACCTGATATGTGCCGCTGCTTTGCCCTCCTGCATCTGACCGGCAAGCTGGCTTCTCAGGATTTCCAAAAATTCTTTTCTGTTCATCTTTTACACTCCATTTTGCCAGAAATACATGTCAAAACTTTCCTGCTCCGTTATCAGTAACGTTCGTACTCTTATTTTACCATATATACTACAGGTAGCAACTAATATAATCATAAACTTTTTATGAAATTCTTATAAACTCAGTTACTGTTCACTCCGTTCTCAGTAACTGAGCCAAAATTCATTCCAGATTGCCTGTGGCAATGGAATTTTGGCTTGTATGTCATTTCCCGACAATTTTTGCATACATCTCCGGTCTGCGGTCTCTGAAAAGTCCCCAGTTCAGTCTGTCTGCCTTTAATGCATCCAAATCAAAAGTGCTTACAAGCACCCCCTCTTCCCCTCCGGGCAGTTCTGCGCAGAGAGCACCTGTGTTATCTGTAATAAAAGAGGAACCGTAAAAATTAAGAGCAGATTTCTGCATTCCATTTTCCGGACATGGCTCTACTGTTTCCTCACCGATTCTGTTGGCAGCGATCACAGGGATCAGATTGGAGGCAGCGTGTCCCTGCATACATCTTCTCCAGTGTTCCATGCTGTCACATTCCAGGATGGGCTCACTTCCGATGGCAGTGGGATAAAAGAGAAGCTCTGCTCCCTGCAACGCCATACATCTTGCTGTTTCCGGGAACCACTGATCCCAGCAGATTCCAACTCCGATGGTTCCAAATCTGGTATCAAAAACCTTAAAGCCGGTGTCTCCCGGTGTGAAATAGAATTTTTCCTGATAATAATGATCATCCGGAATATGTGTTTTTCGATAAATGCTAGATTCTTCCCATCTGCATCCAGAACCGCAACGCTGTTATAAGTATTATTGACCTCTTTTTCATAAAAGCTGACCGGGATCACAATCCCCAGCTCTGCCGCTACTCTGCTGAAATGACGCACTGCAGGGTTTTCCTCTACAGTCTGCGCATATTCATAATACTCATATCTGCGCTCCTGGCAGAAATAGGGCCGTTCAAAAAGCTCCGGAAGAAGAACAATCTCAGCTCCCTTTGCTGCTGCCTGACGCACCAGTTCCTCTGCATGGGCAATATTTTTCTCCACACTTTTACTGCATTTCATCTGAACTGCTGCCACTGTTACATTTCTCATCCTGTCTGTTCCTCCTGCTCCTGTTTACATAAGTAAGTTTTTTCATAACTTTCAGGTAATAACCCTCAAACACATGACTCTCAAAGTTTTCTGCATCAGGGTCAGATATTTTTTCCGGGAATCTGCTGGGTGATACAGTGAATATTTCCACCGCCAACAATGATGGCTCTGGCATCAATGGGATAAATCCTTCTTTCAGGAAAACACTTCTGCAGAATCTCCACTGCCCTTTTGTCATTTTCATCCCCAAATTGTGGAAGGATGATCCCTCCATTGGAAATATAGAAATTCACGTAACTGGCAGCCATCCGTTCTCCTGCTTCCCGTTCGTCTTCTCCCTCTTCAAACACAAAGCCATCCACATCTTCCCGGGTAAGGCAGACCGGTTTCTGAGGAATCGGAAGCTTATGAATCTTAAATTTTCTGCCTTTTGCATCTGTTTCCTGTTCCAGCACCTTCAGATCAGCCAGAGACATGGCATACTGCGATCTGTCTCATCCTCTGTCCATGCAAGCACAACCTCTCCGGGCCTTACAAAAGCGCACACGTTATCCACATGCTCATTGGTTTCATCCTGATAGATTCCACATGGAAGCCAGATAATCTTGTGGACACCGAGCCAGTACTTCAACTGTTCCTCTATCTGTTCCCTACTCATCTGAGGATTGCGTCCCTGACTCAGAAGACAGGCCTCTGTAACGATCAGAGTCCCCTCTCCGTCAGAATGGATGGAACCGCCCTCCAGCACAAAAGGTCTGGCATCCAGACATGGACAACCAAGAGTCCTGCAGATAAAGGCAGCTACCCTGTCATCCTTTTCCCAGTTCCGGTAAAGTCCGTCAAAGTCTCCTCCCCAGGCATTAAACTGCCAGTCAACTCCACAGACCGCCTCTTTCTCATCCAGAACCATGGTGCTCCCACATCTCTCGCCCAGGCATCATCTGTCTCGCATTCCAGCAAAGTCACACCCGAAACATTCCCAAGCTGATTCTTTGCATTCTCCATCTGAGCTTTGGAAACCAGCATATATACATTTTCGCTCTCTCCAATAGCCTCTGCAACTTTCACAAATGCTTTCTGCGCTTCCCTTGCCCCATAATTCCAGGAACCGGGACGTTCCGGCCAGATCATCACACATCCCTCATGAGGCTCAAATTCTCCGGGCATACGATATTTTGTTCTGTTCTTCTCTGTAACTTCCATGTCTGTCTCCTTTTCTTTGATAGCCCGGCAGATATCAGGAAAGCCGGCTCTTAAAGTCTTCGTATCCGAAATGTCTGATAACCTCACACTCTCCGTCCTCATGCATAACCGCAATATCCGGCAGCGGCATACCGTTAAATGTATTATTCTTCACCATAGAATAAATCGCCATATCCATAAAATACAGCTTGTCCCCGATCCGGATCTCTCTGTCAAAGGAATAATCTCCGATCACATCTCCTGCCAGGCAGGTGCAGGAAGATAAGCGGTAGGTATATGCCTTCTCCCCTGCTTCCCCGCTGTCCTTAAGAGGCGGACGATAGGGCATCTCCAGCACATCCGGCATATGGCAGGCTGCAGAAGCATCCAGAATCAGCGTTCTGATCTCATTTTCCACAATGTCCATAACCTCTGTCACCAGATATCCGGCATTCAGGCAACAGCCTCCCCGGGCTCCAGATAAATATCCAGATCATAGGTTTCCTTCATATGCTGAATACATTTTTCCAGGAGCTTTACATCATAATCCTCTCTGGTAATATGATGTCCGCCGCCCATATTCAGCCAGGAAACCTCAGACAGAAATTCTCCAAACTTCTCCTCTACCGCCTGCAATGTTTTCTCCAGGTCATCCGCATTCTGTTCGCAGAGCGTATGAAAATGCAGTCCGTCGATCCATTTCAGACATTCCCCGTCAAAGTTCTCTCTGGTAACCCCCAGCCTGGAACCCGGCGCACAGGGATCATAGATCGCATGATCCCCCTGAGTGGAGCATTCCGGATTAATACGGAGTCCCAGACTGGCTCCGGTACACACTTCTTTAAATTTCTTCAGCTGTGCTGTAGAATTAAAGATAATATGGTCACAGATACGATCCAGTTCCTCTATATCTTCTGTACGGTAAGCAGGGGAAAAAACATGATTCTCTTTCCCCATCTCTTCATATCCAAGCCTTGCCTCAAACAGACCGCTGGCAGTGGTACCTGCCAGATATTTTCCGATCATGGGATACAGGGCAAAGCCGGAAAACGCTTTCTGCGCCAGAAGGATCTTACACCCGGTATCCTCCTGGACTTTTTTCAAAATCTCCAGATTCTCCCGCATCTTCTTCTCATCGATCACATAGCAGGGAGTTTGCAGTTGATCAATCTTCATTGGCTTTCCAGACCTTTACCAGTTCAGGATCTTCGCAGACTTTCCATGGAACGTCCCCATTTGTTCAGTGCTTCCATATATGGATCCGGATCAAATTCTTCCACATTAAATACACCCGGCTTCTTCCACTGTCCGGTCACTACCATCATGGAACCGATCATAGCCGGAACACCTGTTGTATAGGAGATTGCCTGGGATTCCACCTCTTTATAGCATTCCTGATGATCACATACATTATAAATATAAATACTTTTCTCTTTTCCGTCCTTAACACCTGTGAAAATACAGCCGATATTTGTTTTACCCACTGTTCTCGGACCCAGAGATGCAGGATCCGGCAGAAGAGCTTTCAAAAACTGGATCGGCACGATCTCCTGTCCATTAAATTCCACAGGTGCGGTAGAAAGCATTCCCACATTTTCCAGACATTTCATATGTGTCAGATAGCTCTGTCCGAATGTCATAAAGAAACGGATCCTCTGTACTCCCGGAATATTTTTTGCCAGTGATTCAATCTCTTCATGATGAAGAAGATACATATCCTTCTTTCCTACCTCAGGAAAATCGTAGACAGATTTAAATTCCATAGGCTCTGTTTCTACCCAATGTCCGTCTTCCCAGTAGGAACCATTTGCGGAAACCTCTCGAAGATTGATCTCCGGGTTAAAGTTTGTGGCAAAAGGATATCCATGATCACCGCCGTTACAGTCCAGAATATCAATGGTATGGATTTCATCAAAATAATGCTTCAGGGCATAAGCACTGAATACACTGGTAACACCCGGATCAAAACCGGTTCCCAGAAGAGCAGTCAGTCCTGCTTTCTTAAATTTCTCATCATAAGCCACTGCCAGGAATAATCGAAATATGCAGTAAAGCCTTTTTCTTTACATCTCTTTTCATAGATTGCACGCCATGTGGGATCTTCTGTATCCTCTGCTTCATAATTGGCAGTATCAATATAATCCGCACCGGCTTCCAGACATGCATCCATGATGGTAAGATCCTGATATGGAAGTGCCACATTCAGGACAGCATCCGGCTTATAGGCTCTGATCAATTCTGCGACCTCTGCTGCATTATCCGCATCTATCTTTGCTGTCTCAATTTTTGTCTTCGTTGTACTTTCAATCTTCTCTTTGAGTGCATCGCATTTTTCCTTTGTCCTGCTTGCGATCATAATCTCTGTAAAAACATCGCTATTCTGACAGCATTTGCGAATTGCCACTGAAGCTACCCCACCACATCCAATTACCAATAATCTGCTCATAAACTGTTTTCCTCCTCTTCCAGTAAATCTTCTACATATTTTGGAAGCATAAATGCTCCTCTGTGAAGGTTTGTTGTATAATACCATGTTTCTATATTAAGATTATCAAACCTCTCCGGCCTGAAATCTTCCAGTGGATGATATTTCTTTGATGCAAATCCAAAAGCCAGTATCCCGAGGGACAGGTAGGGATATGTGCCTGATAAACCCTGCTCACCGGAAATGACCGGAAAACCTTTCTGTGCATCTTTCTGCATTCCACCTCATCCTCATCATAAAAAGGACTTCCATGCTGATAAACCATGATTCCGTCATCTCTGAGAGCCTTATAACAGCTTCCGTAGAATTCCTTTGTAAAAAGTCCCTCTGTATGTCCCAGCGGATCTGTGGAATCATTGATGATCAGGTCATATCTGGCCTTTTTATTCCGCAGGAACCGAAGGCCGTCTTCATAATAAATGTTGACTCTCTCATCCTTCAGTCCCTGGGCAATATCCGGAAACATCTCCGCACATACATCCACAAACATTTTATCGGATTCCACCACATCAATGCTCTCAATCTGTGGATAATGGATCAGTTCTCTGGCAACTCCACCGTCACCGCCACCGATGATCAGAACATTTTTTACATTGGGATGTACTGTCATTGGCACATGCGTGACCATTTCATCATAAATAAATTCATCTTTATCAGAGAATACGATCTCACCGTCCAGAGCCACAAATCTTCCAAATTCTTCAGACTCAAACACATCGATTCTCTGAAATTCACTTTCCCCTGAAAATAACTGTCGGTTAATCCGGACAGAAAGCTTTACATTTCCTGTATGGAACTCGGAATACCATAATTCCATGATCAGATACCCCCTTTCAGGACCTGAAGATGTTCTACCTTCGGATCCTCCATTCCCTGCATGGAACAGCCTTTGTCTCTTGCATAAAGAATGTATTCTACAATTTCCTGTGTCACCATTTCTCCAGGAGCAAGAATCGGGATTCCCGGAGGATAACACATAACAAATTCACCGCTGATCCTGCCTGCCGCCTGTTCCATGGGCAGAGATTCTTTCTCCGCATAAAATGCCTGCTGTGGAGACGCCACCACTGCAGGTGCGATATATTCCCCGGAAAGCATACCTGTGCTGTCCTTCTTATACAGACGTTCAATATCAGCCAATGCCCCTACCAGTCTCTCAATATCCTGAAGCCTGTCTCCGATGGAAATGTAAGCCAGAATATTACAGATATCTCCAAACTCGATCTGAATATCATATTCATCTCTGAGAAGATCATAAACTTCAATACCTGCCAGCCCATTTCCCAATGTATAAATGGAGAGTTTTGTAACATCAAAATCAAAAACACTGGTTCCATTGATCAGATCCATACCATATGCATAATAGCCGCCGATCTCATTGATCTCCTCTCTGGCATACTGCGCCATCCCTGCAACCTTTTCAAAGGATTCCTCTCCCCTGAGTGCCAGATTTCTTCTGGAGATATCCAGACTGGACAACAGAAGATAAGAAGCGCTTGTGGTCTGAGTCAGATTGATGATCTGGCGCACTTTCTCTGCATTCATACTCTTATTCAAAAGCAGCAGCGAACTCTGTGTCAGACTTCCGCCGGATTTGTGCATGGAAACTGCCGCCATGTCAGCACCTGCCGCCATTCCGGATACAGGAAGGTTTCTGCCGAAATAAAGATGGGTTCCATGAGCTCATCTGCCAGCACCTTCATTCCTCTTGCATGAGCCTTCTTTACGATAGTCCGCAGATCCGAACAGATTCCATAATAGGTAGGGTTATTTACAAGAACTGCCACCGCATCCGGATTCTCATCCATAGCCTTCTCCACCTGACTGACTTCCATGCCAAGGGAAATGCCCAGCTGCGCATTCACCTCCGGGTTTACATAAACCGGAATTGCACCGCACAGTACCAGGGCATTGATGGCACTTTTATGTACATTTCGCGGCAGAATGATCTTGTCCCCTGCCTTACAGACAGAAAGGATCATACTCTGCACTGCAGATGTGGTTCCTCCTACCATCAGAAATGCATGCGCTGCGCCAAAAGCATCTGCTGCAAGCTCCTCCGCTTCTCTGATCACCGAAACCGGGTGGCAGAGATTGTCCAGCGGCTTCATAGAATTAACATCCAGCCCCACACATTTCTCTCCCAGCAACTGTGCAAGCTCCGGATTTCCTCTTCCTCTTTTATGTCCCGGCACATCAAAGGGAACGACTCTCTTCTTTCGGAAACGTTCCAGTGCTTCATATATGGGCGCATGCTGTTGTCTTTCATAATCCATTTGACATGTTCCTCTTTTCCTGTCGTCATGTACCGGCAAATACAGTTCTATCATTCAGCAATTGTATACTGCCTCAAACCGGTACAATGATTCAATTATTTCTCTATATATTCAAGTCGAACGCATGTGAGACACATCCCCGCAAAGCTTTATCTCCAACCATATCCTTTATATTTGCTATATCTGCACAAAAAAAAGAAGCAGATAAGTTCATTCACCATCTGCTTCTCTCATGATCTATAGAATTTCTCAGGCTCTGTCTCTTTATATACTGACCGGATTTCCCGTATAAATCCGTCTGTATCCTGTGCCTGTTCCCGTATTCTGAAATATTCATGACTGCTGTCGTCTTCAATCGCTGGCAAATATATGCTATGCTCTTATTGACCGTTTCACAAGATGATGTGTGCTTACGCACTGATTATTATAAAGTAATCAACTTATAAAATTTGAGCTTCTAACTCAATCAATAATGTGGTGTCTCCCACCCGGCAACTGCCCCGCCTGTCCGTATGGCTTAACATTCAGAAACTGTCTCTGAATGTGAGCAAATATTTGCATGAAAACGATAGTGTCTTTTCATACTAAAGATGAGAATAACATATCTTCTGAACTGTTGTCAATTCCATTTTCCATATTTTGCACTAGAGCGTGTCTGAAAAAGGCTTTCTGCAAGATGTGCGTCACAATTTGTGGGATATTTTGCCCGGATGAGCGCCGTAGCGGGCTACGGCAACTGAATTCGGGTGAAATATCCCGCAAGTGGGGCGT
>ENA-OQCN01000927-OQCN01000927.1-human-gut-metagenome-genome-assembly--contig:-NODE-927-length-15383-cov-1.892698_pt1 | contig 15383 bp, 18 predicted proteins | sample MGYA00242497_ERZ504576 | MGnify/ENA primary metagenome ERZ504576 (study PRJEB26092, sample SAMD00036296) | human gut metagenome | host: Homo sapiens | study: EMG produced TPA metagenomics assembly of... | reverse complement strand
GGGAGCACACGCCGCGCGGAGTCTCCATGCCGGCATAGCCCGCAACAGCCGTCCCTGTATAAGGACCGCCGTCGCGCCAGGTCTCGGAATAGAGAAGCTCGATGCGCGCACCTGTGCGAGCCGCCACGCGCATACGTAAAAATCCGGCGACGACCTCGCCAAAGTCGATGACCGTGACGCCCCCGTGCTCAAAAATCCGCGCGGGGCTTACGCTGCCCGCCCGCACGCACGGCGCCACGGGTGAAAGCTCAACAGATCGATCGCCGTCGTAGACCGTGACGGGGCACGGCGCAGCCTTTTGCGCGTGCTCTCGCAGGTCAAAGACCTCTCCCAGATATACGTTATTGAACAGGAGGTCGCCCTCGCGCACACTCCACGAGGAATCGGTGGTAACGAGCACCTTGCCCTCGCCGTCGACGAGCCGTGCGGCCACGCGGGGCGTGCCGACCTCGGCCAGGCGCTCGCGCAGGTTGTACTTGCCAAACAGGCGTAAGGGCGAGGGGTTAAAAAAGCCGTTGCCGAGCTCGATCTGGATCTCGTTTGCACCCTCATGCAAAAGGCCCGCCACGTCGACCTTGTGCGCATAGACCTTTTTGGTGAAGTTGGTCCACCATCGAGAAGCTCGGAGCCATCCGCGCGCTTACCGTTGATGCGCACGCGCGCATAGCCCAGCACCGCCAGCTCGAGCTCGGCCCGTGCGGGCACGCTTTCAAGCTCAAACGCCCCCATGACCACATGGTTTCGATATGTTTCGCCAAAAAAGCCGACTCGGGCTCGTAGCAAAACGGCGCATCTGCGATCCAGCGCGCCCCGTCCAATAACGTATGCTCCATCATGACCTCTCAAGAGATAAACAGAATGGCGGCCCGCCACGTGGAACCGCCATTCTGGCTGGGGTGTAATCTGAACCGACGATTATTTGTCGGCGCGCTTCTTGCCCAGGTAGCTACCGTCGTCGTGATAGGTCGCCATGGTAAAGACAAAGGCAACGACCATGATCACGGCAAGGGTGCCCAGGTAGAACACGATATTGCTCGTGTCGGCGCCCGAGGGATCCATAAAGGTGGGGATACCGAAGAGGCCGGCGCTGCCCATGCTGAAGGCGTGGACGTTAAGCGCACCCATAACCAGGCCGGCTGCCGCGCTGAAGACGATGTTCTGAATAAAGAGGAACTTGCTGGGGAGCTGGATACCGTAGAGCAGCGGCTCGCCTACGCCAAAGAACTGCGAGATGGTGGCCGGGATGGCAACGTTGCGGGTCTTGTCGCTCTTGGTGCGCAGGATCACGGCCAGGCCCTGGGAGACGCCCACGAAGCCGCCGATGGAACCGGCTGCCATGAGCGGGTCGTAACCGAGCATAGCGATGTTGTTGAGCATGATGGGATGATGGCCCAGTGCAGACCGAACATAACGAGCGTGGAGAACGCACCACCCACGACGAGACCGACCACAGCACCGCCCACGACGGGGATGTTGATGAGGGTCTCGGTGATGAGGGTGAGGACGCCCGAAATCATGGAGCCACGGGGCCGATCACGAGGTAGGTCGCGGGAGCATGATGGCAAAGCAGAGGAACGGCACGGCCATGGAGCGGATGAGCTGCGGAACGGCCTTGTTGAGCGCGCCCTCGAGCTTAGAGGCGGCCCACACGGCGATGAGGATGGGGATAACGCTCGAAGTGTAGCCGGACGCCGGGAAGATGACGGGAATGCCGAAGAAGGTGTTGTAGTAGCTCATCTGGAAGGCGGTGCCTTCGAGGATGGTGCCTGCGACCTCGGCCGTGGAGCTCAGGTTGACCATGGCCGGATACACGAGCGCCGCGCCGAGCGCCATGCCCAGAAACTCGTTGCAGCCGAACTTCTTGGCCGCAGTGTAGCCCAAGATGATGGGCAGGAAGTAGAAGAAGCCGTCGGCAATGGAGTACCAGATCATGTAGGTACCGCTATCGGCGGTAAGCCAGCCCATGGCGATGCAAAGAGCGAGCAGGCCCTTGATCATACCGGCGGCGGCAAGGGGCATAAGCGTGGGAGCCATGCAGCCCGAGACCGTATCCATCAGCATGTTAAAGACGTTATGGCTCTTCTCGCCCTCGTCCTCGGCCGCATCGTCCTCAGCGACCGTGCCCACGCCCGGGACCTTGTACTCGCTCACGAGCTCCTCGTAGACATCGTCCACGGCAGCGCCGATAACGACCTGGTACTGGCCGCCGGCTTCATGACCTGGATGACGCCGTCAAGGTTGCCGATCGTCTCGTCCTGAGCGATCTTCTCGTCTTTGAGCGTAAAACGCAGTCTCGTGATGCAGTGGCGCACGTTCTTGATATTTTCGATACCGCCGACCCCTTTGAGGATCTCGCCGGCGATTCATGGTACTGACCCATGTGCTTACCCTTTCCGTGGATAAACGTACATTTGAGAACCGAGGACGTGAGCTTGGCGCTCTCCACGCCCGCTAGGCGCAGATCTCACTGAGCCTGACGGCGCTTGCGTCTTTGACTCTGATCTGCACGCCGCCGTCAAGCTCGATTACTGAGCTCACGTTAGTGTCGCCGCCGACCAGGGCTTTGATGGTCTCGAGAACATCCATCGCAAACCGCCTCTCCTTAGGTCCCAATCCTTCAGGGTCGCTGCCGTGCACTGCATCGACCTCAAGAATAGCTGCACAAAAAAGACCGGGCCAGAGGACTCCTAGAGCCTCTGACCCGGTCATGCTTCCAAATGGAATAACAATCCCACTGACGCCTTGTCTCCGGCGCAGCTTTTCTTTTCTGACGACACTATAACCTTTGCGATGAAACGTTTCAAATAACGTACCGGCAAACGGTAGCTTTTGCGCGGCAAACGGTTGAGACCCGTCGTTCCCCTTCAAAATAATGGCCATTTCTGTCGATAAGAGGCCATTTTGGGCCTACTTAACGACAGAAATGGCCATTTTTGTTGGCGGGGCAGCTAAGGCTGCTGTGCGCAAGTGGACCTCCCGCATCAAAACAGGCGGGAGGTCCACCCAGCTGTGGCTATAAATCTAGCGGCAGACAACCTCAACGGGCACGTTGAGGATCTTGGCGACCTTGAGGATCGTGTCGGTCTGGCTGCCCAGCAGGCGGCCATGTGGTGGGTCGGGCCGGTCTCGTTCCAGCGGTTCATGAACTCACGAGCACCGATCGAGAACTTCATGCGCATGTTGGTGTCACCGAAGGTAAAGATCGGGCCGTCGACGTTCTCGCCCTCGGCAACCACGAACTTAAAGTTGCCATCGCCGTCCTGCGTAATGCCCAGGAAGGTGATGATGCCGTGGCCGGGGTAGAACTGGGTGAGGTAGCCGCCGCCGGTCTTGCCGTGAAAAACGGGGACAACCTTGAGCGTCGGCTTCTTGGCGGTCGAGATGTCGGCATCGCCAGAGCCGGAGTGGCCGATGATGACGATGTCCTCGGGAAAGTCGATGGAGTACATCTCGGAAAGCTGGCCGGTGCCAGAGATGGTCTTGAGGATGCTCATGGCGATGGCGACCTTCATATCGCCCTCGACCGCGCAGCTCGTGCCCTGCTTGATGAGCATGGAAAACGCCGGGATGAGCATGGAGTCGAGCACGCCGGCCTGGCCCTTGGCATAGCCGTCGTAGTGGCTAGCGACCAGACCGATCTCCTCGTCCTTGACCCACTGCTCAAAGGCGACAACGTACTTGGCCATCTCCTGGATGGGCTCGTCGGTGACCTTGGCGCCGCCCTCGACGTCGAAGGTGTCGAGAATCTCGGCGCTTGGCATCCACGGCAGCCCGGTCGTCGATGTTGTCGCGATGGCCCACATCTTCTCCCAGTCAAACTGCTTGGTGTAGAGGCCCAGACGGTTGTAGAGGTTGGTCTCGTCGATATAGAGGTCCATCATGCCCGGGTACGGACGGCCGATCTGGGCAATGTTGGTACGACGCAGGCGACGACGTACCTGGGCGGCACGGCACCACTGCTCGAGCTGCTCGGCCACAGCCGGGTCGCCACCCTCGACGACACCGGTCACGACGGCATGACGCTTGCCGGCGCGGTTAAGGTCGGCCACGACCTCGCCGGGGGCGCCGCAGGCGTACAGATCGCCCAGCCACGTGGGGATGTCGGTATTGGCATAGTCGGGCTGGGCCTTCTTCTGCACGTTGACCACGACGACGGGCACATCCAGGTCGCGCACGACCGGCAGCACGTTGTAGCTCGTGGCATAGGTGAGCATCTGCAGGATGACCAGGTCGACGTCCTCGGCGCGGAACTTGCCGCCGGCGACCTGGGCCTGCTCCTTGGTGGTCACCATGCCGCCGTCGACAAGCTCGACAGTCGTGGGCAGCGTGGCCTTAAAGTCCTCGTACTGCTGTTCAAAGTTGGGAACGAGCTGCGGGAACTGCGGAAGATAGGCACCGAGGGCGATAGAGAAGACGCCGACCTTGGCCTTGGTGTTAACGAGCATGATTTCCTCCCATGGGAAAAGTTGATGATTGCAAGCAAGCGGACGCGGCTGTTATCAGATCAGCAGCAATTAGACGGCGGTTTCCACGAGCTCCCCAGCAACCGGAACCGCCGTTTTTCTTACTTGCTAGTCAACAAATGCCTCGTTGATCTTGATACCGAAGTCGCGGCAGGTGTCCTTGAGGCCCTTGTCGCTAATCTTGTTGAGGAAGTCATCCGAACCACCGTTGGCAGCACGCGCGGCCAGGTAGATCTCGGCGGCCTTCTCGACGGTGTACGCCAGGCCAAAGGTCGTGTCAAAGTCGGGACCGGCGGCGAACAGGCCGTGGTGAGCCCAGACGATGGTGTCGTAGGTCTTCATGAGCTCGGAGCTCGCCTCGGCGATGGCCGGGCCACCCGGGACCATCCAGGCACAACGCCCACACCGGTCGGGAAGACGACGACGCACTCGGTCATCATCTGCCACAGGATACGGGTGAAGGCACGGTCCTCCAGCGGCACCACGAAGGACATCTCGATGATGCCGGGGGTGTGAGCGTGGTAAATCACGCGGTCGGCGCCATCGGTACGGGCGGCGGCGACGCAGTGGTTCATGTAGTGGCTCTCGAACTCACTGGTCGGACGGGCGCCGTTGGCAAGGCCCCACACAATGCGGAAGGCGTCGCCGGTCTCGTTGATCTCGACGATGCCGATGTTGGCATACGGATCCTCCAGAACATTACGCATGTACTTGCCCGAGCCGGTGCTCACAAAGTACTGGCCGGCAAGATTCTCGCCGCGCACGCCCATCTTGACCCACTCGCGAGGCTCCTCAAAGAACGGCTTGGCCTCGGCGACCTCCTCGTCGGTCATACGGTAGGTGAGGTTGCCGCCGTTGCGCTCATGCCAGCCCTGCTTAAAGCCGTCATCGCACAAGCGGCAGAAGCCCTTGATAAACGCCAGATCTTCCATTGCCATTGTTTGTCTCCTCTCCGGGACCCGCAGGTCCAATTGAAAAACTTAGGTAAGCCGATTGACGACGCGCGGAGCATGGTTCGTGTAGGGCCTCCGCGCCGCATGTCATCGGAGAGAGCCGCTCGCGCCCGGCAGGAGTCGCTTGCCGCACGCGGGGCTGGGGTAGGTGAAGGGTGAATTGGGGCAGGCCCCGCTCTCGTTTAGGCCTGGGCGCCCTTGGGTCGATGCGCTTGACATCGAAGGAGCGGGCAACGCAAGCGCGGGCATCGGCGTAGGTCGGCAAAATCGCCGCCGGCGATCATCTGCACGATAAGTTGCCGATGCAGGTGCCTCGATGGGACCGGCGAACACGGGGAGCCCGCAGGTGTCGGCCGTCATCTGGTTGAGGTAGTAATCCTGGCAGCCGCCACCCACGATGTTGATGCTCGTGTAGTCGTGGCCCGAAAGCTCACGCAGGCCCTCGATGGCCTTGGCATACGAGCGGGACAGGCTGCAGTAGTTGGCGCGCATGATCTCGCCCACGGTGTGTGGGATCGGCTCGCGCCCTCGGCGCAGGCCTGCTTGATCTCCTGGATCATGGAATCGGGGGCCAGGAAACGGTCGTCGTCGACATCGACATACGCCTCGAAGGGCTCGGCCTCGCGACAGAGCGTACGGAGCTCGTCAAAGCCAACCTTATGATCCATGAGGGCCTTATGCGAGGTCTTGCCCTCGACATAGTCGACGCCGTTGATCTCGCGGCGGACGGACTGGTTCATCCACAGGCCCATGATGTTCTTGAGGAAACGGTAGCGCTTGAGGTATCCGCCCTCGTTGGTAAAGTTCTGCTTGCGGGCGAGCTCGTTGGTGATGGCGTGCTGGTTCTCAACGCCCAGCAGACTCCATGTGCCGCTCGAGACATAGACGGCGTTGTCATCCTTGGCGGGAACGGCCAGGAAGCAGAGCCGGTGTCGTGCGTGGCAGGCAGCACAACGGTCGCAGAGCAGCCGATCTTCTCGGAGATGTCCGCCGTGAGCTCACCGAGCACAACGCCGGGCGTGGTCGGCTCCAGGAAGATGCCCTGGGGAATACCAAAACGCGAAAGAATCTCGGTGTCCCACGTGCACTTCTCGGCATCGAGCATGCCAGTAGTGCTCGCGTTGGTGTACTCGTTGGCCTTAATGCCGGTCAGACGCCAGCTAAGATAGTCCGGAATCATCAGGAAGGTGCGAGCCGCCTCGAGCTGCTCGGGATGCTCGTTTTTAAGGGCGAGCAGCTGATAGAGCGTGTTGAAAGGCTGACGCTGAATGCCGGTACGGGCATAGACCTCAGCCGGATCCATAATTTGGTCGGCAACTTCGTAGATGCCGTCCGTGCGGGCATCACGGTAGGCGACCGTATCGCCAACGATCTCGTTGTGCTCGTCGAGCAGCACGAAGTCAACGCCCCAGGTATCGATACCGATCGTGGCAGGAGCCTGTCCGGTCTGATCCTTGACGGCGCGCAAGCCTGCGACAACATGGTCAAACAGAGCCTCAACGTCCCAGCAGTCGTGGCCGTCTACGCGCTTCTGCTCGTTATCGAAGCGGTAGACCTCCTGATAGGACATCTTACCGTCCTCGACCCAGCCAGCAAGAACGCGACCGCTCGAGGCACCGATATCGACCGCTGCGTAATGCTTGGACTCGATGCAACCCTCCATGTGCTCTCCCCTTTTTGAAGCGATTCATTTACAATTTTCATTATTATTTGAACCGTTTCAATTTCAATATGAGTCACTTTTAGTCCGGCGAGCGGTTGCTTTTAGTCGGTTAACGGTAGTTTTTGGGTTAAACCTCTTCCAAAGAGAAAGATGCGGCCAGCCGAGCTAAGCAGTTGACCGCATCTTTAAAATGTTATTGAAATGGCTCGGGTGCAAACGCTAGCGCACGGCCTTGACCGCCGCCGTCAGATCGAATAGCGTATCGAGCACCGCCTCGCAGCCGTCCACCACGTCCTGCGGCAGCGGCACGATATCGGGGACGGCAAAGACGTGGCAGCCAGCGTGATGCCCGAGACGCAGCCGTTGCGTGAATCCTCGACCACGGCACATTCCTCGGGAGCAAAGCCCGCGCGCTCGCAGGCAAGCAGATACATCTCGGGGTCGGGCTTGCCGTGCACGACTCCTCGCCGCAGGTCACCGTTTCAAACTTGTCAAAGAGGCCGACCATCTTAAGGTTGCGTTCTGCCGTGACATGGCGCGATGACGTCGCAAGGCCCACGTGATAGCCCGCAGCCAGCAGCTCGTCTATGCACTCGGCGGCGCCGGCCTTAAGCTCCAGGTCGGTCTTGACCATCTCGTCGCGAATCTCCTTGTGGCGGGCATAGATCGCCTCAGCGGTTTCTCTGCTGCCGCAATGCGCCTCAAGGATGTCCATGACATCGGGCAGCGTGCGACCGATAAACTGATGAATCAGCGTGTCATCAATCGCGACACCCAGCTCAGCAGCGGGCGCTTTCCATGCCTTGATGCCCAGACGCTCGGTATCGACCAGTGTTCCGTCCATGTCAAAAATAACAGCCTTGATCATATCGGTCCCCCATCGACTCTCGCTGTCGCATTGCCGCAACTCTACCGCATTTGGCAACTTGTATATAACGTATATACCATATTGCACTTTCGTTACATAGATAGAAGTCTTATGGCAAGTAACGCATTAGGATTATAGTTTTCGATCGAGTACTCAACGATAAGGATCGTTTCATGATTTTAGACACCACGGCACCCGCAGAGGAGCTTCAAGACAAGCTATCGGCGCTCGAACAGCTGCTTTTGGCATACGGGCGCGTGGCTATCGGGTTTTCCGGCGGCGTTGACAGCAGCTTTTTGGCCGCCGTATGCGCCCGCATCATGCCTACCAATACCCTCCTCGTCCATCTCACCACGCCGCTCATCGGCACACCCGAGCAGGCTTCGTTTGAGCGGTCCGTTGACGGACAAACCGATGAGGGTCCGCATTTTATGCTCCCCGTGCTCAATCTTTCGGTCGATCAGCTGCAGCTCCCCCAGGTAGCCTACAACGATGCCGACCGCTGCTACCACTGCAAGCGCGCCGGCTTTACCGCTATCGTCAACCACGCCAAGTCGCTAGGCTTTCCCACCGTCATCGATGGCAGCAATGCAAGCGATCGCGGTGACTACCGCCCCGGCATGCGTGCGGCAGAAGAGCTCGGTGTACGCTCACCCCTTATGGAGGTCGCTTTGCCAAGGACGAAGAGCGCGAGCTGCTGCGCGCATGGGGCTACCCCGTCTGGAACCTGCCGGCAGGCGCCTGCTTGGCCACGCGCATTCCCACGGGCGAGGAGCTTACGCGCGAGAAGGTTGATTTAATCCGCGCCTGCGAGGATTACCTGCACGATCTTGACCTGGCACAGGTCCGCACACGCCTCGTCGGCGGCTGCATGCATATCGAGGCCGCGCCGCAGATGTCGCAAAGATTGCTGCCCTCGCGGTACCGCCGTCGACGACAAGGGCAAGACCCCGCTGCCTGCCGCTATCGAGTCCGCGCTGCGCGAGTTGGGCTGCGGCCACATCTCCCCCGAAGTCACCCCCTACATCCACGGCAACATGAACTTGTAGGTTACGCCGTTTTACAAACGGCGTAACGCTCGGCGCTGCGCAGGTTCCGGGCACGGCACATTCCTCGGGAGCAAAGCCCGCGCGCTCGCAGGCGAGCAGGTAGATCTCGGGATCGGGCTTGCCGTGCACGGTATTCTCGCCGAAGATCACCGTTTCAAACTTGTCAAACAGGCCGACCGTCTTAAAGGTTGCGCCTCGGCTGCAACGCGGCGCGACGATGTCGCAAGGCCCACGTGATACCCTGCGGCGTCTCCTGCTAGACTGGTAGATTCCGAACCGTCCATCCAGGAGCCTCAATGTCGCGCAAGTCCGCCTACAAGCAAGTACTCTCCATCGGCACCGCCGTGGTGCTGGGGTTTGCGCTGTTCACAGGGTCGCTCGACGGAGCGCCCAAGCTGCTCTCGCCGCAAAGCGATGAGCAGGCGGCTGCTCTGGCCGAGAAGCAAAGCGAGAGCCCCAACCGCACCGACGACGAAGCGGACTTGTCGCCCGGCTCGAATCGGGAACAGCGAGCTCCACGGACTCCGAAGATGATCAGGACTCCGGCGATGGCTCTGAATCCGCCACGACCGACACCGCTGACGATGCCTCTTCAAACGTCACCCCCATCGACGAGGTCGAAAACCCCGATCTCGACCGCGCCCGCGGCGTATATCTCAGCAGCATTCCCGACTACGCCGGCAACCCCTACGTTGCCCTTCGCGCCGACAGCACGCACCCGTTGGGCACGCCATCATTCACGCTCGACGAATACGAGCGAGCTACCGAAGAGGGCTGCTTTAAGAAGTTCTCCAAGCTCGATAGCCTGGGCCGCACCCGCAAGGCACTCGCCTGCGTGGGTCCCGAATCGCTCGGTCAGGGCAAGCGCGGCGATATCTCGCGTATCCATCCCGCCGGGTGGCACCAGCAGCGCTACGACTTATTCCGGGTCAAAGCCTCTACAACCGTTGCCACCTCATCGCCTGGTCGCTCTGCGGCGAAAACGCCAACCGCAAGAATCTCCTCACCGGCACACGCTATCTCAACGAAACGGGCATGCTGCCGTTTGAAGAGCAGATCCTCGACTACATCCACGACACAGGCAACCATGTGCTCTACCGCGTCACGCCCATGTACAACGAAGAGGAACTTGTCTGCCGTGGCGTGCGACTTGAGGCGCAATCGGTCGAGGACCACGGCAAGACCCTGTGCTTCCACGTGTACTGCTACAACCTGCAGCCGCATGTGCAGATCGACTACGCCACCGGCCGCAATCAGGCCTCGGGGGACTAGGGCCGACCAAGCTGCCCCAAAACCTAAAATGATCCGTTTTCCTCCGTCCCCCAGGGATCAAAAAGGGCCGCCCTGGATTGCCCAGAGCGGCCCTTGCACCGGCATTCATGTTGCAGGCAACGCCACGCGCTACTTGGCGCGGCCCTCCTCATAGCGCTCGACCAGCTTGGCCTGAACGTCATAGGGCACCTGCTCATAGCCCGCGGGCTTCATGGTAAAGTCGCCTGTGCCGCGCGTGATGGAGCGCAGGCGCGTCGAGTAATCCGTCAGCTCGGCCAGCGGCGCCTGGGCAATGACCACGGTGTCTCCGCGCTCATCGGTCTCCATGCCCGTCACGCGACCGCGCCGAGGCCGAGATGTCGCCCATCACGGCGCCGGCGTAGCTCTCGGGGATCGTCACCGTGATTTCCTCGATAGGCTCCAGCACCACTGGATCGGCATCGGCGCATGCCTTGCGCAGGCCGATGCGAGCCGCCGCGCGGAACGCCATCTCGTTGGAGTCGACGCTGTGATACGAACCGTCGTACACCGCGACGCGAATGCCGTGAGCGGGTAGCCGGCAATAATACCGTCCTTCATGGTCTCCTGGACGCCTTGTCCACGGCGGGAATCAGCGAGCGCGGAATGCGACCGCCCACGACCTCGTCCACGAACTCATAGCCGTCGCTCGTGCCGTCGGACCCAATGAGCGGCTCGACGCGCAGCCAGCAGTCGCCGTACTGACCGGCGCCGCCGGTCTGCTTCTTGTGGCGACCCTGGGCGCTCGCCGTGCGGCGGATGGTCTCGCGATACGGAATGCGGATCGGCACGCTCTTGGCGGCGACCTTGGTGCGGTCCTCCAGACGGTTGAGCAGCACCGAAACCTGTGCCTCACCAACGGCAGAGATAATGGTCTGGCCAGTCTCCTCGTCGCGGTCGATGCTCATGGTCGGGTCTGCCTTGCAGGCCTTCTCGATAAACGTGTAGAGCTTCTCTTCGTCGCCGCGATTCTCGGCCTCGATGGCGATGCGATACTGCGAGTTGGGGAACTTAAACGCAGCAGCCTCGACCTTACCGGTAATGGAGAGCGTATCGCCCGTCTCGGCCGCCAGCTTGGGCGCCACGATGATGTCGCCGGCATAGGCGTGACCGACCTCGGTCATGTCGCGACCGCACATCACATACAGGTGAGCCAGACGGTCGCCCTTGCGCGTGCGCGCGTGATCAGCTCAAGACCCGGCTCAAGCGTACCCGTCAGCACCTTGATAAAGCTGATGCGACCCTGCTGCGGATCGGCCAGCGTCTTAAACACAAACGCCACCGGACGGTCATCGTCACTCGAGATCTTAAGCGAATCGCCGTCGATGAGCGGCATCTCGCCGTAGTCGGTCGCGCCGGGAAGTACGTCGCGATGTCGTCCATCAGCGAGTTGACGCCCTGCTCCTTAATGCAATCGCCCGCAAAGACCGGCACAAAGATGCGCTCGGCAATCGCCTTCGACAGCAGGCCTTCAAGCTCCTCCTGCGTCAGCGTCTCCTCGCCTTCCAAGTACTTCATCATCAGTTCGTCGTCGGCCTCGGCCACCAGCTCGCACAGATGGTCATGGGCCTCCTCGGCTGGGCACGATACTCCTCGGGAATCTCCGACTCAACGGCCTCGGCGCCGTTGCAGTGGCGCGCCTTCATGCGCACCAGGTCGATGATGCCGTCAAAGTCCTCGCCCTCGCCCCAGGGAAGAGTCACGGCGCCCAGGCGCGTACCAAAGCGCTCCTGCAGCAGGTCCATTGTGGTCGCAAAGCTGGCCTCGGAGCGCGACAGGCGGTTTACGAACACCGCACGCGCCAGGCGCAGGTCCTCGGCGGCATACCAGAGCTTAACCGTCGTAGGCTGCGGGCCGGCCTCGGCGTCGACCACAAACAGAGCCGTCTCGCAGACGCTCATCGCGGCAAAGGCGTCGCCGATAAAATCGGGATAGCACGGGGCATCGAGCACATTGATGCGAGCGCCCTTCCAGTCGATCGGCGCAATGGTCGTCGAGATGGAAAACGCACGCTTGACCTCTTCGGGGTCATAGTCGAGCGTGGGCTTGGTGCCGTCGTGGCCGCCCAGGCGGGCGGTCTTGCCGGAAAGGTGGAGCATGGCTTCGGCGAGTGAAGTCTTGCCCACCCCGCCTTGGCCTACGAGCACCACGTTCCTTACGTTACCGGTCTTGGGAGCACCCATGATGACCTCCTTGCAGGGCCGCGCGCAATGCGCGACGCCAACGGGGAGAGTTCGCGGTCGGTGCCGTCCCGGGAGCAGCATGGTCGGCAGCCGAGCCGACTCACCCTCCAAATGTCCTATGCCACCACCCTACCCTCACGGGCGGCTGTCCATGCATACCTTTCGGCACACGTATGAATACAGGCGGCGAGAGGAAGAGACAAGCTTGTGAGGCAATTATTGAACCCCGTCGATGCAAATAAAAGCCGCCGCAGACCATTAGACCTGCGGCGGCTTCATCTCAATATTTAGTTGAGCCTACCCCTCGATACGGCTCAAGAACTCACGGGTGCGCTGCTCGCGCGGATGGTCGATAACCTGCTCGGCAGGACCCTCCTCGACAATACGACCGCCATCCATAAAGACCACGCGGTCGGCAACATCGCGCGCAAACTGCATTGCGTGGGTCACGATCACCATCGTCATGTTCTGCGCAGCGAGGTCCTTAATGACACGCAGCACCTCGGCCGTCAGCTCGGGATCGAGCGCCGAGGTCGGCTCGTCAAAGAATAAGATTTCCGGATCGAGCGCCAGGCGCGGGCAATACTCACGCGCTGCTGCTGACCGCCCGAAAGCTCACACGGCACCTTGTTCTCGTTGCCCGTAAGCCCCATCTGCGCGATCAACTCACGCGCACGCGCCTCCGCCTGCTCGCGCGGGCGCTTAAGCACGCGGATCGGCGCGTCGATGATGTTTTTCATCACCGTATAGTGCGGGAACAGATTGTAGTTCTGGAACACCAGACCAAACCGCGAGCGCGCCTGTTTGGGCACGTCGCCTTTCGCATAGACCGCACCCGGCCCCGCGTCCGTCGCAACGGCAAGGTCGCCAAACGAGAGAGAGCCTCCGTCGAGTGTCTCGAGCAGCGTGGCACACCGCAGCAGCGTAGACTTACCGCCGCCCGAAGGTCCGATAATCGCCACGACCTCACCGCGCTTGACTTCGAGTGAGATATCCTTGAGCACCTCATTGCCGCCAAACGCCTTACGCGCGCTTTCGATTTTCATCACTGAGTTAGTCATGATAATAGTCCAGCTTCTTTTCGGCGGCGCCCAGCAGCATCTCGACCACAAAGTTAAAGACCCAGTAAATCAGCGCCGCGATCGCAAACGGCACCATACTCACTTGCGAGGCAACCAGCGCCTTGGCCGTCGAGAACATCTCCCCCACACCGATGGCAAACGCCAGCGATGTGTCCTTGACCAGCGTGATGATCTCGTTGCCCATCGCCGGCAAAATGCGTTTGGCAACTTGCGGCATCACGATGTACAAAAATGTCTGCAGACGCGAGTAGCCCAGCACCTCGGCGGCCTCATATTGACCACGCGGAATCGACTGCAGGCCCGAGCGATAGATCTCGGCAAAGTAGCCGGCGTAGTTGATGATGAACGCCACAACGCACGCCGTCCACTTGGAATCGGGCGTGAGCGAGATGCCGAACACGTAGTACGGGGCGAAGTAGATGGCAAACATCTGTAGCATGAGCGGCGTGCCGCGCATGACCGAAATATAGATGCGCGCGATCCAGCGAAGCGGCGCAATTTTGCTCATGCGCATAAACGCCACGGGAATTCCCAGCGGAATCGACCCGAGCAACGTCAGCACAAACAGCTGCAAGCTGACCAAGAATCCCTGGCCAAGCATCTGCATCATGACCTGAATAGACAACCCAAGCTCTCTTTCACAGTAACGGAACAGCGAACCCAATGCTAAAGCGGGTTTTCCAGGTGCCCGAGTTGCCGTGAAAGAGGAGCGCCGCGTACTAAATGTACGCAAGCGACGGTTTGAACGGCAAAATCGGGTGCCTGGGAAAGCCGCTATTTGAGCACCCAGTTGTCGAAGGAAAGACCATAGCTTGAATACTTATCGCACAGGTCCTTGACCGTGCCGTCCTCGTAGAGCGCCTTGAGTGACTCGGTTACAGCATCGGCCGACTTGGTGTCGCCCTTCTTAAAGCCGACGGCGTAGTGCTCGCTGGACAGCGGCTTGTCGAGCTGCGTATAGGCATCTGGCTTGGCGGCCAGCTGATACTGAGCGATCGAGAGGTCACAGGCAACGGCATCGACCGCACCACTCTCGAGCTGCATAAACGCCGTGTTGTACTCACCGATGGTATCGAGCGTGGCAAACGTCGCGGCCAGATCCTTCTGGTCGCCCTCGAGCACATCCTGCGCAGCGGAATCAGTCTGGGTAATCACGGTCTTGCCGGCAAGATCGTCCCAGCTCTTGATACCCGCGTCCTTCTTGACCACGAGCACCTGCTCATTGAGCATGTACGGCTCGGAGAACGTGTAGTCGTCCTCGCGACCCTCCATGGTAAAGCCGTTCCAGATGCAGTTGATGGCGCCTGAGTTAAGCAGCGTATCCTTGGCGTCCCAGTCGATGGCCTCGTATTTGACCTCCCAGCCTGCTTATCGGCAACAGCCTTGGCCAGATCGAGATCAAAGCCGGTGTACTCGCCATCGTCGCCCACAAAGCCGTACGGAGGATAGGACTTATCAAAGCCCACCACGAGCTTCTTGGGCTCCGCAGCGCCCTTCACATCCTTGGCCGCGGCAGAACCAGCAGCGGAGCCCTTGCCGGCACCACCGCCGCAGCCGACAAGACCAAGGCCAAGCACCGTGGCGAGCGAGCCGGCTAGACCAACAAACTGACGACGAGACATATCGCTATTCATGGTATTCCCCCTCGATAGCACTTTAGTTAGGTAAAGTGAGTCATGTAACGTTCAGAATCATACACTTTAGTGAAATGGAGTACAAGGGAGGGCTTGCCCGGCGCGGGCGGGGAGCGGCGCGGAATTAAGTTTATCGCGAGTTCCGCACGCAAAGGAAAGCACTTAATGTGCTTTCGTCTTGCGCAGGGCTGTAGAGCA
>ENA-OQCN01000924-OQCN01000924.1-human-gut-metagenome-genome-assembly--contig:-NODE-924-length-15393-cov-6.903970_pt1 | contig 15393 bp, 16 predicted proteins | sample MGYA00242497_ERZ504576 | MGnify/ENA primary metagenome ERZ504576 (study PRJEB26092, sample SAMD00036296) | human gut metagenome | host: Homo sapiens | study: EMG produced TPA metagenomics assembly of... | reverse complement strand
AGCTGCCCGTTCATTGGCAGATTTTTGATGAGAATTGGGGTCTGGATGACCCTACCGGAAAAAGCGATGATGAATTCAAAGCAGTCATGGAACAGATTCGTCAGAATGTCCTTACGTTAAAATCGAAACTTTGCGACGATTCCAGTTTTTGAAACCCTCAAAAGTATGGTCTTGATAGCACCAGCGGATTCATGTTATACTAATGATACTTTATCAATTTCGATTCACAAAAAAGAAAGCGAGGCTTGCCAATGGACACCACAAAACGCTCTCCCCTTGACCGCCTGCTCTTTGCCACTTTTCTGAAAGGCCGCACTTCTTCCCGCGACTTGTGGGAAGAAAAGGGCGATATGACCCCCGAAGATAACCAGAAGATCATCGAGGAAACTAACGAGATCATCAACGATGATTCCACTATCCCTTCATCAGCTACCTGACCGACCTGCTTGCTAAGTCCAAACCCTCCGATGATGCTGTCAAAAAACTACATGAACACATTGACAATATCGCAGAAGGATTGCATGAGGACAGCACCGATGTGTTCCGTGCGCTCCTTGCAAAACTGATCGAGCAACCGGAAGAAAAGCAGACCTTTGACCGTCTGCTGGAGATGGCAGAAAAGTTTGCCGCACGATACGAATAAAACACCATAGATTCCATAGCGAGTGACCTGAAAAGGCCGCTCGCTTTTTTGTTTACCATGAACTTGAAGGGAGGAACGCTATGCCAAGCAAAACCGAAGAATATCTCGCCCTTGCCCAGCGCACGGCCAACGGCTTGACCCGATACTGGGAAAGCTGGACGGACTACCTGACCACCGCATCCCGGTTGTACAAGTACCCCTTTGCAGACCAGTTGATGATCTACGCTCAGCGGCCCGATGCCACCGCCTGCGCCGAATTTGACATTTGGCGCAACCGGATGAACCGCTATGTCAGGCGTGGCTCTAAGGCATCGCTCTGCTGGACGAATCCAGCGGATTCCCTCGCCTGCACTACGTTTTCGATGTGTCGGACACCGGGGTGCGCCGCAATTCCCGTGACCCGGAGGTGTGGCAGCTCGGCCCTGATTTGGTGCAGCCGGTTTCGGAGATGTTGAATAAGACCTACGGCATCAGCGGGGAGCGTATCAGCCAGCAGCTTGCAGATGTTGCCGGGAAGCTGGTGGCGGATTACTGGGACAACAACGGCGGGGACATCCGCGCCATCGTTGACGGCTCGCTGCTGATGGATTATGATGAAGCCGGGGTGGAGATGCAGTTCAAGTCCGCCGCCGCTATCAGCGTCACCTACACGCTGCTGGAACGCTGCGGATTTGAGCCTGCCGGGTGGTTCGACAAGGACGATTTTCAGGCAATCTACAATTTTTCAACCCCGGATGCCGTCTACACCCTCGGCGCAGCGTCAGCGACATGAGCCGGGAGGTCTTACGCCAAATTGAGCGCACCGTAAAAACAACCATTCGCCGCCGCAATGCAGAAAGGAGCCAATATGAATACGAACAGCAGGAACGTGACCTACTCGACCGTCGGGGACTACCAGCTCCCGAACCTGACCCTGCATCAGCCGAAGACCCCGCTGGGCAAGTACGGCAGCTGCGCCGGACGTACCTGATGAACCATCGCCCGGTACTGTACAACACGATGCTCCTGAACGGGAGCCTGTACCCGCACCTGATGGAGGTGGAGCAGACGGCAGAGAACCGGATACAGCAGACCATGGAGCAGCTTCTGAAGCAGGACCCAGCCCCGGACAAAGCGCAGAACCAACTGATGTGGGTGCAGCACATGAACAGTCTGAAAGCGCAGGCAGAGGAACTGGTGATGACGGAGCTGATCTACAGCTAAGTTTTCTGGATGCGAACATCCCCACCGAAGCCCAGCAAATTGAGAAAATCGACCAAGCGGAGAGCGAAAAAACGCCCTCCGCTTTTGTTTTGTCGCAGGCTGAAATTGAGAACGAGCTGCGGCGGCATGGTTCAGGGTTTACAGGCGGCAAACAGCGCATTATTGCGCTGTACCAGACCCAGCCTGACCGCAAACTCTGTGCCAAAGCACTGGCAAAGGAGTACGGCATCGGTGGGCACTCCCACGATTATCTGGATGGCAGTCGAGGCTTCGTCAACCACGACTGGAAGGGTCTGGAATTTGTTCATTATCCCGACCACCAGAAAATCACCCTGAAATGGGCGCAGGTGGAAAAGTATATCGACCTTATGATTCAGTCCGACCGCTATCTGACAGATGAGGAAAAGGAACAGCGTGCTACCAGACAGGAAGCATCCAACTACAATGTCGGGGATGAAGTTGTGGTAGACCTGCCCACCAGAACGATTGAAGGTACCATCGGCTATGTTGGCGAAACCGATGTGCGTATCGACACCAGTGCGCACGGGCAGTCTTGGGACAATGAGGTTATTAACAAGCAGCAGTTTGAGCAGGGGCTGCGACAGAGTGCGACTGCTCAGCGTGTGGATAAAATGCTGGCGCAGGCAGAAGCCATCGCCAAGGAATCCGAAGTGCCTGAATACGAACGTTTCTCTGTCCGAAAAGTCGTTGACGGTAAAATGCCGCTTTTTGCTATCTGGGATGATCTTTATGATGACTACTATGAAACCAATCACGCCGTTCCACAGTTTTCTAACGAGAAGCAGGCAGAATCTTATCTGGAAAATCTGAAAAAAGAAGTTGCAGACAGAGAAGCCGCCGAGTGGCTCAAAGTCGAACACGCAAAATTTTTAGCAGACAAGGACGAGCCGGAGCCGTCTGACGAAGAACTGGACGAACTGCCCATCTCTGCTGTAATGGACGGAGAGGTGCAGACCTTCCCGGATGCCGCTGCCTTGGATGAAGCCTTGAACGCTGCGCCTGCCGGGACTTCCGCATCACAGACGACCATTTGGGCGAGGGCGGTGCAAAGCAGAAATATGCCCGGAACATCGAAGCCATCCGAACTCTGTTTCGTTTGGAGGAGGAGCACCGGGGTGCCACCGCCGAGGAACAGCAGGTGCTTTCACAGTATGTGGGCTGGGGCGGTCTGGCAGACGCTTTTGACCCCGGCAAAGATAGTTGGGCAAAGGAATACGCCGAACTGAAAGGGCTGCTCTCCGAGGACGAGTATGCCGCCGCACGTTCCAGCACCCTGAACGCCCACTACACCAGCCCCACCGTGATCCGTGGTATCTACGATGCGGTGGAGCGCATGGGTTTCCGCAGCGGTAACATTCTGGAACCTAGTATGGGCGTGGGCAACTTCTTCGGTATGCTGCCGGACACCATGCAGGACAGCCGTCTGTACGGCGTAGAGCTGGATTCCATCACCGGGCGCATCGCCAAAAAGCTGTACCCGCAGGCCGACATTACCGTGGCGGGCTTTGAGACCACAGACCGCCGTGATTTCTACGATCTGGCGGTGGGCAACGTGCCCTTCGGCAACTACAAGGTCAACGACAAGGCGTACAACAAGTTGGGATTCAGCATCCACAACTACTTTTTCGCCAAGGCCATTGACCAAGTGCGTCCGGGCGGCGTGGTGGCGTTCGTCACCAGCCGCTACACCATGGATAGCAAGGACAGCACCGCCCGCAAGCACATGGCAGAGCGTGCTGACCTGTTGGGAGCTATCCGTCTGCCGAATAATGCGTTCAAGGCAAACGCAGGCACGGATGTTGTGAGTGACATTATCTTTTTGCAGAAGCGTGACCGCCCTGCGGACATCGAACCTGCATGGGTGCAGCTTGGCAAGACCGAGGACGGCTTTGCCATCAACCAGTATTTCGTGGACCACCCGGAGATGATTCTGGGCGAACTGACCACCGAAAGCACCCAATACGGACGGGAGGAACTGACGGTTGCCCCCATCGAGGGCGCAGTGCTGGCCGACCAGCTTGCAGAAGCGGTACAGCATATTGAGGGCAATTACACTGCGGTGGAGATTGCTGCCCCGGACGTCGCAGATGCGGAAGCACAGCGCAAAACGCTGCCTGCAGACCCGACTGTGAAGAATTTTAGCTATACGGTTGTTGATGGCGAGATCTACTACCGAGAGAACTCTATCATGACGCAGATTGAACTGTCCGACAACGCCAAAGGCCGTGTAGCTGGTATGGTGGAGTTGCGGCAGATCGTCAACGAACTGATTCAGCAGCAGCTGAATGACTTCCCGGACGAGGACATTAAGGCATCGCAAGCAAAATTGAACGCCGCCTACGATGCCTTTACTGCAAAATACGGCCTGATTAACGACAAGAAAAATGCCCGCCTGTTCGATGATGACAGTTCCTACTATCTGCTCTGCTCGCTGGAGAATCTGGACGAGAATAAAAATCTTAAGTCCAAGGCAGATATGTTCACCAAGCGGACGATTCGGCCAGAGCGTGTTGTCACCAGCGTGGATACCCCCAGTGAAGCACTGGCAGTGTCCATCGGGGAACACGGCAAAGTAGACCTGCCTTATATGGCAGAACTGCTGGGCACACCCGGCGAGTACAGGCGCATTACCACCGAACTGTCCGGTGTGATTTTCAAAGATCCCGCCGCCGATGCAGACGACCCGGAAGCCGGCTGGCAACCTGCGGACGAGTATCTTTCCGGCAATGTGCGGAATAAACTGCGCATGGCTCAGCTTGCCGCTGAAAGCCACCCGGAGTTCAAGATCAATGTGGAGGCTTTGACCAAAGCGCAGCCGAAGGACCTTGAAGCATCAGAAATCGACATCCGACTGGGTGCCACATGGCTGAATCCCGCCATTGTGCAGCAGTTTATGATGGAGACTTTTCAGCCGCCCTACCGCATCCGCTATAACAACCTGATCCAAGTCCGCTACTCTCCATTTACGTCCGAATGGCGCATCGGCAACAAATCTGCCGCCGGAATGTATGATATCATGTCCACCGAAACCTACGGCACCCACCGGGCCAACGCTACAAGATTTTGGAGGACACCTTGAATTTGCGGGACTGCCGCATTTATGATACCATTGAGGAGGACGGTAAAGAACGGCGTGTCCTGAACCAAAAGGAGACGATGCTTGCCCAGCAGAAGCAGCAGGCCATCAAGGATACCTTTGCAGGCTGGGTTTGGCAAGACCCGCAGCGGCGGAATCTGCTGGTGAAGCAGTATAACGAATTGTTCAATAGTACCCGGCCCCGCGAGTATGACGGAAGCCATATCCATTTTGTCGGTATGAACCCGGAGATCAATCTGCGGGAACATCAGCGCAATGCAGTTGCTCATGTGCTTTATGGTGGGAACACCCTGCTCGCCCACGAGGTGGGTGCCGGCAAAAGTTTTGAGATGGCAGCTTCGGCAATGGAATCTAAGCGTTTGGGCCTGTGTCAGAAAAGCCTGTTCGTGGTACCCAACCATCTGACCGAGCAGTGGGCCAGCGAGTTCCTGCGGCTATACCCCAATGCAAAGCTGCTCGTTACCAGCAAGAAAGACTTTGAACCCGCCAATCGAAAGCGTTTTTGCGCCCGCATCACAACCGGCGACTACGATGCCGTCATTATCGGCCACTCGCAGTTTGAGAAAATCCCTCTTTCTGCGGAACGGCAGGCACGGATCATCGAAGATCAGATCGAGGAAATCGAAAATGCCATTGCAGAGGCCAAAGAACAGTCCGGTGAGCATTTTACCGTGAAACAGATGGAAAAGACACGGAAAACACTGGAGGTGAAACTGAAAAAGCTACAGTCCACCGACCGCAAGGATGATGTGGTCACATTTGAACAATTAGGCGTAGATAGGTTATTTGTGGACGAGAGCCAGAACTACAAGAACCTATATCTTTACACCAAGATGCGCAATGTTGCTGGCCTTTCTACCTCCGAAGCACAGAAGTCCAGCGATATGTTCGGCAAGTGTCGTTATCTGGATGAAGTGACTGGCGGGCGCGGCGTGATTTTCGCAACGGGAACGCCCATCAGCAACTCCATGACGGAAATGTACACCCTGATGCGCTATTTGCAGTACAGCACTCTCCAGCAGAAACAACTGACCCACTTTGATGCATGGGCTTCTACGTTTGGCGAGACCACCACGGCCATTGAGCTTGCGCCGGAAGGAACCGGCTACCGTGCGCGCACACGTTTTGCCAAGTTCTTTAATCTGCCGGAGCTGATGAATATGTTCAAGGAGGCAGCGGACATCAAGACTTCCGACCAGTTGCATCTGCCTGTTCCGGAAGCCAAGTTTGAAACTGTCGTGGTCAAACCCTCGGAAATCCAGCAGGACATGGTGAAATCCCTGAGCGAACGTGCTGCTGAGGTGCATAGCGGTGCGGTTGACCCCTCGGTGGACAATATGCTGAAGATCACCTCGGACGGACGTAAACCGGCCTTGACCAGCGGCTGATGAATCCGCTCACCCCGGATGACCCGGACAGCAAGCTGAATGCCTGCGTCGACAATGTTCTGCGTATCTGGAACGAAACCAAAGAGGATAATCTGACGCAGCTGATTTTCTGCGATATGTCCACGCCCAAGGGAGACGGCTCGTTCAATGTCTACGATGATATTCGCACAAAGCTGCTTGCCGCCGGGGTGCCGGAATCAGAGGTCGAGTTCATCCACAACGCTGATACTGAAGGTAAGAAAGCGGATTTGTTCTCCAAAGTCCGCAGCGGCAAGGTGCGTGTCCTGCTGGGCAGCACTGCAAAGATGGGCGCAGGCACCAATGTCCAGACCCTGCTGGTGGCCGTGCATCATCTGGATGTAGGCTGGCGACCGTCCGATATGACCCAACGCAACGGCCGAATCATCCGTCAGGGCAACAAAAACAAACAAGTTTACGTCTATAATTACGTCACGGAGGGGACATTCGACGCCTACCTCTGGCAAACGCTGGAAAACAAGCAGAAGTTTATTTCGCAGATCATGACGAGCAAATCTCCGATGCGCTCCTGTGATGATGTGGATGAGCAGGCTCTTTCGTATGCCGAGGTCAAGGCCCTATGCGCAGGCGACCCGCGCATCCGGGAAAAGATGGATCTGGATGTGCAGGTAGCAAAGCTCAAGGTGCTGCGCTCGGATTACCAGAACCAGAAATATCGTCTGGAAGATAAGCTGCTCAAGCATTACCCGGAGGAAATTCAGAAAGCGAAGAACCGTATTGCGGCTCTGAAAAACGATGCCCAAATCGCAGACGCACACCCGCAGGATAAGGAGAACTTCTGCGGCATGACGATCAAGGGCATGGTGTTCGATGAGAAAAAAGCCGCTGGTGAGCGGCTGATGCTCGCCTGCAAGGAGATGCCGAATGCGGATATGATGCTGCTGGGCACCTATCGCGGCTTTGAGCTGAACATTCGCTTTGACAGTTTCAAGAATGAGCATCAAATCGTTCTCCGCGGCGAGCTGAGTTATCCGGTACCGCTGGGCGATGACCCTCGCGGCAACATCGTCCGTCTGGACAATGCCATCGGCAATTTTGCCGACCGCATTGCCGATGCTGATGCCGCACTGGATTCTCTGGAACAGCAGAAGCAGGCCGCAGAGGTTGAAATCGCCAAGCCGTTTGCGCAGGAGGAAGAACTGCAAACCAAATCTGCCCGCCTTGCAGAATTGGATGCGCTGTTGAACATGGAGCATCAGTCCAGCCGGACAGAACCCGAAGCGGAAGAAAAGCCGGATGCCCGCCCCTCTGTGCTGGCAGCTCTGGAAGAAAAGGCTGATAAAGTGGAGCCTGTCCGACCATTCAAATCTTACTTGGATAAGGATGGTGATGCCCGGTGACGGAGCACCGTGACCAGCAGATCCATTTTCGTGTCAGCAAAGTCGAACTGGAACGCATTCGTCAGAAGATGGAAAGTTGCGGTATTTTGAGCATTGGCTCTTATCTGCGAAAAATGGCTCTGGATGGTTACTGCCTGAATCTTGATTTACCACAGCTGCGTCGGATGGCGTACCTTCTTCAGAATTGCAGCAACAACCTGAATCAGGTGGCGAAACGGGCCAGTGAAAGCGGGCAGCTCTATGCCGCCGATTTAGAGGACTTGCGTAGTCGGTTGGATGAGCTGATAGCTATTGGCAAGCAACTTCTCGCCAAACTCACCGAACTCTAAAAAATTTCCCGCAGTAGGAGGCTGCGGGTTTACATAACGGTTGACACCCTTGCAAGGCAAGGGGCGATACCTTTATAATAGGGGCGAAAAAGAAAGGCTGGTGTTTGATATGAGGTTTTTATTCAAGATGATGCTTGCCCCGATCTCTCTGTTCGTGGCTTTTCTGGCTCTGATGGCAAAGTGGCTGCTTACTCTGTCCAGCTATGTTGTCGCGCCGTTGATGCTGTATATCTTTGGCTGCGGCATCTACACCGTCTACCGCCAGACTTGGGATCAATTTCTGATTCTGCTGGTTGCCGAATTTCTCTGCTTTGTCCTTTTTGTCGGCGCAACTGCAATGGTGGAGGGCGTTGAGAAATTCAGCGGTTGGCTCCGGGACCTGATTTGATTTTGAATCTTCTTGCCGCCTTCGGGCGGCTTTTTCATTTAGGAGGTGATCTGCTCTGGCTGCTACTCGTCTGATCGCACTGCATCAGCACAAAGGAAAATCTATCGCCGCCTGCCTGAAAGACCGCACTGATTATGCGCAGAATCCCGACAAGACTGAAAAAGGCGAACTTGTCAGCAGCTATCAATGCAGCCCGCTTACTGTGGACGAGGAGTTCATGCTCACAAAAAAGCTGTACGAGCAGGCCACCGGGCGCAGCCAAAAAAGTAACATTATCGCCTATCAGATACGGCAATCTTTCCGACCTGGTGAAATTACGGCTGAAGAAGCAAACCGCATCGGTTATGAGTTGGCCTCCCGGTTTCTGAAAGGCAAACACGCTTTTATCGTTGCAACGCATACCGATCGGGAACACATTCACAATCACATTATCTATAACTCGACCACTCTGGACGGCACAAGAAAATTCCGGGATTTTTTCTTTTCCGGTCTGGCAGTGCAGCGGTTGAGCGACCTGATTTGTCTGGAGCATCAGCTGTCAGTCATTGAAAAGAAGCCTTACCGGGAACGGCAGAAGCGCATCACTTACCCACCAAAGGAGAGCAACCGCGACCGGCTGTGCAGTGTAATCGACGAGATTTTGCAGCAGAAGCCCACCGACTACGAAGATTTTCTGCAAAAGCTGGAACAGCAGGGCTATGAAATCAAACGCGGCAAATACACTTCCGTTAAAGGCGCACGGCAGAAACGCTTTATCCGGTTAAAGACACTGGGTGCCGGGTACAGCGAGGATGAAATCAAAGCAGTCATTGCCGGAAAAGCCGAACACCGCCCACATCAGAAGCAACCTCCCAAAGAGCAGCCGTTCCAGTTGCTGGTTGACATTCAAGCAAAACTTGCCGAGGGCAAAGGTGGCGGCTACGAACGCTGGGCGAAGAAGTACAACTTGAAAGAGATGTCCAAAACGCTGATTTTTTTGCAGGAGCAGAAAATCGGCAGTGCGGATGACCTGAAAGAGCGTGCTGATGCTGCACTTTCTCGCTATCACAAACTGGGCGATTCCATCAAGGCCGCCGAGAAGCGTATGGCAGAAATCGCCGTCCTCCGGGCGCACATCGTCAACTATGCCAAGACCCGGCCTGTATACGATGCTTACCGCAAATCCGGGTACAGCTCCAAATTTTTGGAAGCGCACCGGGAAGAAGTCACGCTGCATAAGACGGCGAAAGCCGCTTTCAATGAATCCGGCCTGAAAAAGCTGCCCAAAGTGAAAGACCTGAATGCAGAGTATTCGGCTTTGCTCACCAAGAAAAAAGCACTCTACCCAGAGTACCGAAAGACACGGGATGAGATGCAGGAAATCGTAAAAGCACAGAAGAATGTGGAACTGTTCTTTGCGGAGGAAAAGGACTCCAAGCAAGTCGAGCAGATCCGATAAAACAGTCCCTGAGAACTTTGCCGCTTATCCGGCAGGGTTCTCAGGGTCTTTTTTTGCTTATTGCTCAGTCTGTACTTGGAACGGCTTTTCCGGCAGTTTCAATTTGTTTGGCAACCATATTTTCCAATTCCCCCGTAATCGTTGCACAATTTGCAACACGATAATTCCAGAAGTAAGAAATGCCTTCACACTCCTCAACGGACAAATCGCTGTTGACCAAAAGCAGTCGGTCGGAGGTTACTTTCAGCTTTTCGCACAGAGCAGCATATTTTCCATAATCAATGCTTCGGCTGGACGATTTGGCTTCCACCCAGAAGAATTTTCCGTTGATGGAAAACGCAACATCCAGTTCATGCGTGCTCCCTGCGGATGCCGCTTCTGAAAGAATCACATTGGAGCAAAGCGAAACTTCTGCGCCCTGCTCCTCCTGATAGCGATTCAAAATCTGCTGAACCTGATGCTCCACAAAAAGTTCCAGCCACTTCCCGCTCAGGAAATGCCGGACAGTCTCATTTTGCGCAAGCTCATAGACGATATTCTGCGGATAGATCACAATGGATGCAAAAAGTCCCATTTTATCCCACGTCTGAGCGATTTCCGAAAGTGTGGCAAACGAATTCTTGGAAGTACCCTTTGGGATACGAAACGAAAAAGAGCCGTCACTCTGCATATGTGTCCGAATAAACTGCAAGAAATCCACCACTACCGGGTCGCAAAGAGCTTCGCCTGTTTTCCATGCCATCCGCTGAACGGCAATCGGCGGAAGTTTTTTCGGTACGACCTGCTGAACGATTCTATACCCACAGCGTTCCAGATGCTCCAATGCGGTCAAAGGCTTCGGAGGGATTTTTTCTTTAACTTCGGACTTTTCTGCACCGGATGTATTCTCAGTCAGATAGTTAAACTTCCATCCGTATTCCCAAGCAGGCGAACGGGTCAACACACCAACTGCATGAAATCCGCTGTCCGGTTCCTCCATCGGAAATGTGATTTTGTTCTTTTGGATATTGATTTGGAGCGTTTTATTTTTCAGCGCTATCTGATAAGCGTCAAGAAGGAATTCCTTTCCCTTATATGTCAGCTCACTGGAACTATTTGCAGAAAGGCCAGCATTTTTTGCCAAAGAGAGAAGCAGACAGGTCGCTTTGGGCAGCTCAAGGATATGCTCCATCTGCGCAGTGTCCGGAATCACTTCCGCATTTGCGTTATCGGGCTGCGGCAATTCGTCTGCCGGAGTCTCCTTTGCTGGTGCAGAAACTTCGGGTGTCATTTTTGAAGCAGCCTCAGATTTTCCAGACTTGGGCAAAGGTTTCGGCTCCGTATAGACCTCAGCAATAAATAATTCATAGGAATCGATGCACGAAAGTTTTCCTGCCGCTGCAAGTCCCACATAAATCGCAGCCGCCCGTGAGGAATCGCCATAATACTTTTTAGAATCCGCTGCGGCAGCAATATCAGAAAAAGCATTATATCTGCTCAGCGGCTCCGCCTTTTCCGGGAACTGCTTCAACGCACGGCAGTAGAGCCACTCAAAGAACGAATCCATGTACGGCTCTGTCGGATACTCGTTTCCTTCCAGAGAGTAACGTAGCAGCTCTCCACTGGTTCGCAGCCGAGTGTCCTTATGGACTTTGGGTGGCTCACAGGTCAGAAGGTCAGCGAATGGCCCACCATGTTCAAACACTTTGGTGGCTTCAAAAACCGTGCTGATGGGTACATCCTGCGCAACAGAATCCAGATGCAGCAAAAGCCGCAGAGAAGAAACAGCTTCACCCTCCGGCTGAACGGATGCAGAGCTGACTTCCAGAATCGAAACATCAGGGTCTGTTGTATGGACGGCATCATGGACGGCACGGATATTCTGCCGCTTGCTGCCTTTTATCCATGTGAATGTCACCGGCTGTTCTCTGCAATAGGGATAGCCGGATATGGGAAAACAAATGGTTCGTGTTGCCATGAACACCTCCAACTTTTTAGGACAAACAAGTTTATGTAAATCAAGTATAGCACAATCCCGGATGTGCTGCATAGCACTATTTTCTGCTTCCGGGAATCCATCTGTGCAAAAAGTGCCGATACCACAGGCATCGGCACTCAGATTAAAAAGCATTTTTCAAAAATGTGCAGCCTGCATCCACTGGATGCAGAACACAAGGGGTTTGGGCACAGCCCAACAAGCATTTTGAATTTGATTTTTAGAAATCGGATTCAAAAATTGCAAGTTGGTACCAGCTTGCACTGCTTGCCACAACAATGCGTCCTTTTTGTCCGCAATTTGTAATTTTCAGATTGGAGAAAAACGCCATGGCAAAGACGAAGGCTGAAGAAAAAGCTCTCAACCTTGATTAGATTTTGTTTAACTGCCGGGATTATCTGCGCGCTGCGCGCAACTCCGGCTCGTTCTTTGAAAAGCGTGATAGCAGCTTCTGTGAGCCGCCCAGCACATCCAGCCCACGGTCATCGTACAAATGGTAGAGGAACGGCCCCGGCCCAGCCAGATAGACGCTGGACACAAAGCCGTTCCAGCCGCCGATGTCCCCCAGAATGATTTCCCGAAGAAGCAGCTCTGGTTGAAAGCTGATCTTGCTGAGATCCCAGTAAAACTGCACTTGTGCATGGGTATCCCCATCTTCATCCTGCTCTGTGGCCGAAAGTTGTTCATCGGGAACTGGGAGGCCCACTCGCTGCCGGATAACGGTCAGCAGGGACTCGGCGGGTTCTTCATCGGGATACCCGTCGATCCGCAGAAGGTCCGGCACCGCCGGAAGTGCCCGATAGATCGCGGCGGCTCGGTCCAGCGCCCCCTGAACATAAGCGGGGTTGGTTTTCAGCTTCGCCGCACGCCTATCCAGATAGATTGGTTCCTCCCCGCCGATCTTAAAACGAATGCCCACCGGTGCATGGTAGAACAGAGGGTGTTCCAGCCCAGCCATGCCCAGATCATGTAAAATGTGTTCAAACCGCTTTGCCAGCATGGTATCCCTCCGTTCTCATGTCATTTCATACAGCAGAGCAGCATCGCCCTGCACCAGTTCCAGATGGGAGCGCAGCGTATTAAGCCCGCTTTGCACCGCCTCGGTGGGCAGATCCCAGTCCGGGGCAATTTCAGCGGCCAGCTCCGGGAGATCCTGCTCCCGCAGAGCTGCCAGCAGTTGAGACGCCAGCTCTCCCTCCAGCAGAGCGCAGTCCAGGGTGTCTTCCGTCTGGGGAGCAGGAAAACGGACATCCAGATCCAGTTCGCTCTCACACCAGTCCCAGATGGCCATATAGACCGCGCCGGAGCAGTCACCGTCGGACAACTCCTGCCGCTGGTTATTTTTTATCAGATAAAAGGACGCGATCTGTGACATGGTGGTTCCTCCTAAATGTTATTCGCTTCCATCAGCCCTTCGGCCTGCAACCGGATCACATAGAAAGCCCGCACCCAGTCCAGTTCCTGCTCCATGGAGTCCTCCAAAGCCAGCAGGCGGCGCTTGCCAAACCTGCGATCCAGAAGGGCAAAGATACGGACAAGGGGATTCTCGCTGACAAGGCTTTTCTCGATGCTCTGGTTGTCAAAGATCCCAAACGCCTCATAGAACACCTTTTGGTCAAAGGTGCCCTGCTCCAGCGCATAGGCATGAGCCTGATTGATGGCCTCTTTTGCGGAGTCGTGATCTTTCAGCGTGGTGGAGCGCAAGTGATGAAATTTCGTCCACACATTTTCAAAATAGGTGTAGTAGTTGCTCCGCAGCACTTCCACGCCGTCCACACGAATGGCGGCCCGGCCTCATGGTCAGCACTTTTGCTGTAACTGGTGGCAAAATACTGGATGTGACCCCGGAGTGCCGGCACAGGTAGTCACTTTCCAGTTTGTTTCGGATTCCGCTCCAGGTTGACATAGGTACTTGCCTCCTTTCTGAACTTGCTTCGGAATTTCATATCGGCGGGCGAAAGATTTCCAATCCCATAGCCCTCAATTTCTTTATTTTAGCAATCCATCTGTTTTTCATCACGAATTGGCGGAATAGTAAAGAAACTATCATCTATCTTTATTTGGGCATAAAGCATTCCGTTTGTATAACAATATCTCTTGAATGATGGGTATCCATCCAAACTCTTTAATATCTCATCTGGTAAACATCTAAAATCATAATCTCTTAATGCTCCTGCACCAAGCAGTCTTTCTGTTCTGTAAGCGTTAATTTCCTTTGCATATTTTTGACAAAATTCATCTGGACTTTCTTCATAGAGCGCTATATCTTCCTCATCTATAGCATAATACCGGTCATATCCCACAACCCACGAAATATGAACGCAAAGTAAATACCGCTGTATTTCTGGGCAAAACCCTACCGAAAAAAATTTCTCTCTGTTGATTTTTTCATTTTCTATGCTTATTTCCTTTATGGACAGATCCATCATCATTTCACCTTTACTATCTGATTCCTTTTATCTGTGGCGGGGTTGAAAAAGTTTTTTTCAATCATGGTTTTGATTGTTCCTCCTTTCGGATCAGGATGCTTTTTCCCACGGCGTTGATGCCATACAGGTCATCCAAATGGATATGAAATCCATCCTCACGAATGGTTTCCGCCATACCAAGAGCGGCTTTCGCCAATAGAAGCAGCCCCGCCCGGTTTCCTGTTAACTCCAATTCATTTCCGTCGGCATGAGTGGTAAAGGAGAGGTGAACTTCTGGTTCCACTGGGAGGATGGGCAGTTGTTCATCATTCAGTTGAATGGTCAGCGTTTTAGTTTTCATTGCTTGTATCCTACCTTTTGAAAACTCCTCAATCAAAATCCATCCAGACCAGGTGCTTTCCGCAGTGGAGGCACTGGAACAGATAGCATTGCAGATGCCCGCCATTGACGGATTCCCGGATCATTCCCTTCTGCTCCTCGTCCCACATGGGGTCGTCCAGCACCTCCTCCAGCACACCCAGTGCCCGCAGTTCTCTGGCGCCCACATAGCCCAAAAAGCGCAGTAATCGCCACAGTGGGCCCTCCAGTATTCCTGCTGCCAGCCGGAGTAGCCGGGAGTACGGTGGATCAGCTCGTCCAGCTTCTCCGGATCGTCTACGCCATCGTCCACAGAGAAATCATCTTGAAAGCTGCCGTCATATTTCCGGGCCGCCTCGCCGCTGGCGATACACGCCGGGCACAGATATGCAATATCCTCCACGGAAAAGAACGGATTGGTATAGAAAATATGGGTCGTCTTGCCACAGCAGTCGCAGACAACGCCGTCTGCGGATTCCTCAAAAGCCCCAGTTTCCAGAGGGTTTGGGTGATACCGGAAGGCGGCATGCCCAGCTGGGCCTGCCGTTCCTTTTCTTTCTGCTTTTCCTCCGGCGTTTTGGGCTTGGGGAGAGCATAATGATTGCCCCAGTTTTCCGCATAGTCCTTCAGCGTGCCCAGCCGCTTGAGGGTCTTTTTATCGGAACGATTTCCGATTTGGCAGAGCAGTTCATAGGCATCTTTCTTGAAGTCCAGTAGATCATACACATCCACCAGCACTTCCTTGG
>ENA-OQCN01000923-OQCN01000923.1-human-gut-metagenome-genome-assembly--contig:-NODE-923-length-15395-cov-3.240438_pt1 | contig 15395 bp, 17 predicted proteins | sample MGYA00242497_ERZ504576 | MGnify/ENA primary metagenome ERZ504576 (study PRJEB26092, sample SAMD00036296) | human gut metagenome | host: Homo sapiens | study: EMG produced TPA metagenomics assembly of... | reverse complement strand
CTATGTTTACCGATATATGCTCTGAAGTCAATGGATTATCAGGAAAATCATTGGGAGTGAAATGATTCATGCCGTAGTATCTAAGCTGATATATTTTACAGGAATAGTTATCGTTAAATTTATATCAAAAGGTAAATCAAAAAATGAAAATTATAGCGTTTTTTTTAGCTTGTTGACTTTTCCTGTATTTACGATGTTATTTATTAGTGGAATAATGCTGATATTTGATAATATTAATGAACAACAAAGAATAATGTTTGCATTTATATCAATTTTTGGCGTTATCTCGAATGTAATTATATACTGGATGCATGATAAAACATTGATATATCAAAAAGAAATAAGAAAGCTTCAAGAGCAGAAACATAAAAACGATATGGAATTGATGTACTATAATATGATAGAGGATAAAATTGAAGAAACAAGAATTATGCGGCATGACTTTAAGGAGCATTTAAATATATTGGAAAGCTATATTGACAATGGTAATTCCGCAGCGAAAGAATATTTGAAGTCGATAGAGCTTAAAAGTGATGCAGCCGGTATAATCAATTACGCAAATAACACCGTTTTGAATATTATACTTCTAAAAAACATAAACTGTGCGCTAAAAAAGGCATTATTTTAAAGATACACGCATCTGATGTCAGCTTTGATTTTATGAAAGATATAGATATTGTATCTATTTTCTCGAATTTGTTAAATAACGCGATAGAGAGCAGTGAAAAATCAGTAAAGAAAATAATATATGTAAATATTTATAAAATGAATAATGCTTTTGTGGTAATTAAAATAGATAACAGCTGTGACCAACCACCAAAAGGAGGAAAACGGTTTCTATAAAACAACAAAGATTTCTGACGGAGAACACGGCAATGGGGTTAAAGAGCGTTGACAAAAGCAAGTAAAAATTATAGCGGAGATTTGAGGTTGGATTATAAAAGCGAGGATAAGATATTTCGGCAATGATTATGATCCCATTAGCTTAAAAAATGCACAAGACGTTAATATTCAATTATTAAGATTGAAATTTAACGTCTTTTTGTTTGCAAAAATTTATATTTAACCACTTTTTCCTAAAAATACTACCACTTTTTCCAAAAAATGTTCACAAAAAAGTTCATAATTTTGTATAATTACAAACACAAGTAATAGATGTCAGCTAATAAGAGAAAGAGAGGATTTATAAAGATGGAAAGAAAAAATAAAATAATGATGAAAGCATTTGTCAGGATGTCTGGGAACTCGAAAGAAGAAAATAAAAAAATCTAAAAAAACATAAATAAATTATACCAGCCCAGAAAAATCGCAACCGGTAGAACACTTACTATAAAGTGAAGCGGCATTGGTCGTCTCCCGTGAAGACGTGAATTGAAATGAAGAAGAATAACAGAAAAACACACTCAAAATCAATTGAAAAATCAATCGTAAAAAGTTACGATTGATTTTTCGCGTATTTAAACATATAATATAACCATTAAGACTGGGAAAGGAAATGATTGCTATGCGTGAAACAAGAATATTGGAATTCAAGGAAACGATTACGAATATTTTTTTGAAAACAGTCAGTGCCTTTTCGAATTATAATGGCGGAATGATTCTTTTTGGCGTAGATGATGATGGAAATGTAAAAGGTTTGCCAGATGTAAAGCAGGCTTGCCTGGATATCGAAAATAAAATCAATGACAGTATTTCGCCTCAGCCAAATTATATGCTTGAACTACAGAATAATGATCAAACGATAAAACTTACTGTAAAAAGTGGTCTTCAGAAGCCATATTTATATAAATCGAAAGCATACAAACGAAATGATACAGCAACGATAGAGGTAGACACACTTGAATTTTCAAGGCTTGTATTAGAAGGAAAAAATATTAGCTTTGAAGAATTACAGTGTAAAGATCAGGAGCTATCTTTTGATTTTTTACAGCATAAACTAAAAGAAAATATTCAGATTGAAAGTTTCAATCAGGATACTTTAAAGACACTGAATCTGTATGACAATGCAAATGGTTTTAATAATGCAGCAGGACTTTTGGCAGATAAAAATCATTTTTCCGGAATTGATCTTGTTAAGTTCGGTGAGAACATCAGTATTATTCAAAAAAGAGTAACCTTTGAAAATGTATCAGTTTTAGATGTATATGAAAAAACACTTGCTGTATTTAAAGACTATTACCAATATGAAGTCATACAGGGCGCTGATAGAAAAACGATGGAGAAAATACCACAAGCAGCTTTCAGAGAAGCAATTGCAAATGCTTTAATTCATAGGGTATGGGATATTGATTCACACATCAGAGTTTCTATGTTTGATGATAGAATAGAGGTTGTATCTCCTGGTGGATTGCCAGCTGGAATAACAGCCGAAGAATATTTATCAGGTAAACTTTCTGTTTTAAGGAATAGAAATCTTGCAAATGTGTTTTACAGATTGGGATTTGTAGAGATATTTGGAACGGGAATTACACGAATAAAACAACTGTATGCAGAGAGTCTGATAAAACCAGATTTTGAGGTATCAGAAAATGCTATAAAAATTGTGCTGCCGCTATTTGAAACGAATGTTAATTTGACTGAGGATGAAAAAGTAATTTACAAATTATTAAGTAAGACGATGTTAAAATCAATAAGTGAAATTGCACCATATGTCCCATTTGGAAAATCAAAAACAACACATTTACTTAAAACCATGGGAGAAAAGGGTGTGGTTGCAGTTGAAGGAAAAGGCAGAGGAACAAAATATATAATTAAGTGACCGAGAACATAGAAGATTCATAGCATTGGGGTCAGCACCTTACGTCAAGAGGAAACATAAAATAATGACTTATGATAATCGAGAAGACCAGTTTTTACGCCAGCGATTGCAGAAAGAAATCCCGATAACTTTTGGATTTGACACGGATTCTCTGGGATCCTATACAAGGCGACATCTGCAACAGGTACCTGACCCTGCGAACACAGGAAATGCATCAGATCATTCTGGACACTTGAGAAGCGTATCAGGCAGGATAAGAAAAATCCGGGAGTCTGATTGAAATTCGGAAATCCACGGCGATTTGGGACATTGCATATTTGGTTGGAGATGGAGTTATCACAATGGATGAGCTTGAAGGATTCGGAGAGGAATTGATTGATGCAGTAAAGCTGATTCTATAGAACTCCCAAAAAATACTGCACACTCTTGACAACCCAATTAAACCAATAACTATTATAAATGAGACAAGGAGTAATATACATTGCCAAAATTAATTATCAACAAAACTCGGTCCTGTTGAGACCTGTGAACTGGAGTGTTCCCAATTTATGAACTTTACGGGTTTCAGGCATCTGGAAAGAGTACAATTGCCAAAGCAATTTATTATTTTAGAACAATTAAAGATGATATCATCGAGCTTGCAAAATCGCAGGCATTGGATGCGACACCTGTATATGGAGCGAAAAGTACTCTTAGTATAGAACATGGAATTACTTTGAGAAAAGCTCTTGAAAATTATTTGCGTGAAAAAATTTTTAAGAACCTTTGGATCATCATGGGGCATGCCAAACGACATGTACATGGAATATCATTTTACTAAGACATGCTATGTTAAGATTTCTTTGGAAATGATAGCAGATATTCTACACCAAACTACATTTGGATCACGATGAGTAATGAACTGATTCGTTTTTTGAAAGCAAATAACCATACACTTCTGTAACACCATTGGGAATCTCTGAAGAGGATCTGAGGATTTTAAAAAGAATTATAATGAGATTTTTGAGGATTCTTGTTCTGTCGTCTATATTCCGGCAGGACGCAGTATGATTACGCTGCTTTCTCAGCAATTGAGTTATATTTATGCCACAATGGATGATATGCAGAAAAGATCTTTGGATACCTGCACAAAAGATTACCTGGAGAGGATACTTCGATTAAAACCAGAATTTTCAGAGGGGCTGCAGGGCTTAGCTTATTCATCGGGGCGTTCTGGATTGTCACCGCGACTTGTAGCGCAGGCACTGGATTTAACTCAGAAAATACTGCGTGGAACTTACCGTTATAGCAATGGAGAAGAACAGATTGTTTTAGAGGATGGGAAATATGTAAAGATAAACTTTTCGTCTTCGGGACAGCAGGAATGTGTCTGGATTTTGAATCTATTATTTTACTACTTAGTTCAACAAAAAGAAATTCTATTTATTATTGAAGAGCCGGAGTCACATTTGTTTCCGGAATCACAGAAATATATTACGGAATTGATTGCATTAGTCAATAACTGTGGACATTCGATTGTACTGACAACACATAGCCCATATGTATTGGGAACGTTAAATAATTTATTATATGCAAAAACGATTTCGCCACAGGCGAGAAAAGAAGCAAACAAAATTATTCGGGAATCTTTATGGCTGGATTATAATGCATTTGATTCTTGGTTTGTAAAAAATGGAACAATTGAAAATTGTATGGATGCAGATATTCATATGATTCAAAATGAAAAAATTGATGAAATTTCAAAAGTGATTAATGAAGATTTTGAGCGATTACTGGAACTGCAGACTACCAATGAAGAAAGTGTGGTGCTCTAATGCCGTTGAACGGATTTACGTCTTTATGTAGCAAAAATGCGAAGCAGATTGTTTCTCGAGATAAAGGGAATCCACAATATCATAAAGCAAATAATGTTTCAAATTCGGAAGTAACACATTATCAGATAGACGGAAAGTAATTAAGACAGGTGACAGATGTGATTATCTTCTTATGAACGAAACCTCCAAGACAGCATATTTGATTGAATTAAAAGGATCGGATCTTGTGAAGGCTGCCAGTCAACTAGAGGCAACGGAAAATGCTTTGCGGTCTCAGCTAGTGGAATATCAATTGCAATACCGAATTGTTGCAAATAAATGTAAAACACAGGAAATACATTCCAGTGCGTATAGGAAATATCAGATACGATGGAAGAGTCGTTTACTACAGAAAACGGGATATATTGAAGAAAAAATCTAGAAAATAGAAAAAAGAAATTTGTAAAGTTGGATCTTCTTACAGTCGCATTCCAGAAAGATGTGAGTTGAAATAAGTATGAACTGATCTGTAAAGTATGGAATCAAGTCGCTTTAAGTGAAGGTGTGATTATCTCGGAAATGTGATAGGGTGAGAAGGTACTGGTTATTGAGGATTAATGACACAGTTGTTATAGTGCTTTATTGCGAAAGGGATAATCCGAAGAATTAAATATAATTTTGGAGCTAGAAGGGAACATTACAATGAACATACAAATATTCGGAACTAAGAAATGCAACGACACAAAGAAAGCTGAGCGTTTTTTCAAAGAGCGCGGCATCAAGTACCAGTTCGTAGACATGAAGGAAAAAGGCATGAGTAAAGGGGAATTTAATTCTGTAGCTCAGGCAAATGGCGGACTGGAAAATATGATTAATTGGGATGGCAAAGACAAAGATTTATTAGCTTTGATTAAATACATTGCCGATGAGGAGAAGCTTCAAAAAGTGCTGGAAAATCCATCTGTAATTAAGACGCCGGTGGTCAGAAATGGAAAACTTTCTACGCTCGGTTATCAGCCGGAGATATGGAAGAAGTGGCAATAGAAAAGCAGGAGGAAACATGAAAGAATGACTTATTATGATCAAGAAAACCAGTTTTTACGCCAGCAGTTACAGAAAGAAATCCCGATCTTGACAGCATTAATCCAGAATTTGTATCAGGACCTGGACCAGAAGTTTCATTTGAACGGAGCAAAAATACCGGTAACATTTGGATTTGAGACAGATTCTCTGGGATCCTATACAAGGCAGAGTGCTCATGAAAAGGAACATTTTCATTTTTCCCTGCTCTTTGTTGCGTATGGAGTCAACAATCCGTTGTCAAAAGAGGACCGTATCGATTTATTCAAGCATGAATATGCGCATTACATGCAGTACAATATGCGGATACCTGAGAAGTATAAATGGCAGGCTGGAACACATGGAAGTGCGTGGAAATATTGTTGTTCTCTTATAGGTGCAGCACCGACACCTTATTATAAGGCAGGAGAGGCGCTGTTGGATCATAACTATGATAAAGTATTAAAAAGCCGGATTCATGATAAGACAGTGCCGATTCGAGATACGTATCAGCGCCAGCAGAAAGCACAGAAGCAGAAGGATGAAGTTGTTCAATATAAAATTGGAGACAATATCACACATCCGAAATTCGGAGATGGAATCATAGAAAAGATTAATCTGAGATCTGGCGGAGTTCATCTTCATATTCGGTTTGATGGTGAGGTGAAATGCATTGATCAGAAGTGGTTGATGAGGAGGAAATATACATAGGTTTATAAAAATTTCAGAAAGACAACATGGCAAAGATACTACAAATTATTATAGTAAAAATAAAGGAGGAACCTAGCTATGGACATATCTGATTTTATAGGAGCTGCAAAAACCTTTCACGTCCTTGGAATAAAGGTCACAAAAGATGGCGACCTCATAAATGAATGGTACAGCGAACCCGAATGCCGTAGAAATATCTATTCTGCAACGAAGAGCTTCACATCCTGTGCAGTTGGTTTTGCTGTCCAGGAAGGATTACTGTCTTTAGATGAAAAACTGACGGATGCCTTTCCCGAAGATTTACCCGATGTGATCGATGATAATCTGAAAATGGCAACGGTTCGAGACCTGCTTACGATGTGTTTAGGACAGGAACAGGGCAGCCTTATGGGAGAACAGCGTCCATTATACCAGGAGGATGACTGGGTAAAAATGTCTTTGGCAATTCCGTTTCAATATAAGCCAGGTACACATTTTGTATATAATAATGTTGGTCCCTACCTGGCAGGCATTCTTGTACAGAGACGTTCCGGATGCGATCTGGTCTCTTATCTTACACCAAGGCTTTTTAAACATCTTGGAATCAAGCGGCCGACATGGGAGACAGATCCTCTTGGAAACAGTTTTGGCGCAGGTGGATTGTTCCTTACACTTTCTGAACTTCATAAATTCGGATTGTTTTACCTGAATAAGGGAAAATGGAATGGAAAACAGATTTTATCCGAAAAATGGATAGAAGAAAGTACAGCAGCATCCGATACAGACAATTATGGTTATCTTTTCTGGAGAGGAGAATATAATTCCTACCGGGCGGATGGAAAATATTCTCAGATTTCTATGATCCTTCCGGACAAGAATGCGGTTATTTCGATGGTCGCAGAATGCCGGAACGGGGAAGAACTTATGAGTGCTTTGTATGATTTGGTATGTGCAAAGTTATAGATTATTATTGCATAATTTTGAAAAAGGAAAGACCAAAAGAGCTCAAACAGCTCGTCTATATAAGATAGATGGGCTGGATTCCGAAGCTGATGAAGGTGCTGGAATTGATCTTGGAAGAAGGAAAATAATTGCCGATCCTCCGTTCCTGTGCTGAAATGATTCCGGCAAAAGATACAGGATTATGGATAAATTATATTTGATTGGAGATGGAGAAATGTTATTTATATGTTACCCAAAATGCTCAACCTGCCAGAAAGCGAAAAAATGGTTAGATGCACAGAAAATAGAATATACCGAGCGCAACATCGTGGATGTGAATCCAACCTGCGGTGAGTTAAAGGAATGGTATTCTAAGAGCGGCTTTCCACTTAAAAAGTTCTTTAATACCAGCGGCCTTCTTTATAAAGAAATGAAACTGAAGGACAAACTTCCTGCCATGAGCGAAGAGGAGCAGCTGCAGCTTCTTGCCACGAATGGTATGCTGGTGAAACGCCCGCTGCTGATCGATGGTGATACCGTGCTGATCGGCTTTAAGGAAGCAGAATGGTCTGAAAAGCTAGGATGATTGGAGAAAGATTGGGAGTCAGATGAACGGATAGAGTAAATTCATTGCCGCATTTTCCCTTCTGTGCTAAAATGGTTTCCGGTATGAAAATTTAAGCAAAGAGAGGAACATGAAAATGAACGAAAAACGTACCGGCCTGTTCGAGAATGCCTGATCTGGTTTGGGGCAGGTGTCTCGATTGCCGAAATCCTGACCGGAACCTACCTTGCACCGCTCGGCATGGGAAAAGGTCTGGCAGCGATTCTTATCGGCCATATCATCGGATGCCTGATGCTGTTTCTGGCGGGCGTGATCGGCGGAAGGGTCAGAAAAAGTGCCATGGAAACTGTAAAAATGAGTTTTGGACAGAAGGGAAGCATCCTTTTTGCTGTCCTGAATGTATTGCAGCTCGTTGGCTGGACCGCATCATGATCTATGACGGAGCGCTCGCCGCAGACGGCGTAATGCATACGGCAGATGGATCTGGTGCCTTGTGATCGGAGTCCTGATTATTCTCTGGATTGTGATCGGAATCACGAATCTTGGTAAAATCAACACGGTTGCCATGGCAGCATTATTTCTGCTTAGCCTGATCCTGAGCAAGGTCATCTTTGCCGGAGGCGGAGCAGGAGCGCCATCGGATGACAGTATGACATTCGGTGCAGCAGTAGAACTTGCGGTTGCGATGCCGTTATCCTGGCTGCCGCTGATCAGCGATTACACAAGAGAAGCAAAAGAACCGGTCAAAGCAACGGCCATCAGCGCGGTTGTCTATGGAATCGTCAGCTGCTGGATGTATGTGATTGGAATGGGAGCAGCGATCATCACCGGAGAATATGACATCGCGCAGATCATGCTGAAGGCAGGCCTTGGCATTGCGGGCCTTCTGATTATTGTATTTTCAACAGTAACAACGACATTTCTGGATGCCTACTCCGCAGGAATTTCCAGCGAGACCGTCGTAAGCAAATGGAATGGAAAGCATGTGGCCATCGTTGTCACCGTCATTGGAACCATCGCAGCGATTGTATATCCGATGGACAACATCACAGATTTCCTCTATCTGATCGGCTCGGTCTTTGCACCGATGATCGCAATCCAGATTGCCGACTTTTTCCTGCTGAAACGGGACAAGAGCAGCCTGGCCGTACATATTCCGAATCTGATCATCTGGGTGATTGGATTTGCGGTATACCGAATTCTGATGAACATCGACATGCCGCTGGGAAACACTCTGCCGGATATGGTGATTACGATTGTAATCTGTCTGATCGTTGGAAAATTTGTTTCATAAAAAGTGAATAAAAAGATCAGATGACTGTTCTGCCTGCATTTGAGCAGGCGGGGCAGTCATTTTGTGTGCCGAGCATGGCACTAATCTTGCTGGTGCAAGTCCAGTCACGGGTATTTACCGCCAAGTGTAGCGAACCACAAGTCGGTATCAGTAACGGTATGGATGGAGGAAGTGGTGTAGCAAAGTTCTTGAGCCTACGAACAGAAACTTGATCAGGCGATTAGGTGGGTGAGATTGCAAATCAAATCGAAGCCTAAATGGTAAACGTAAACCGAATATGTAGTAGCAATAATTCATACCTTTTTAGCTGTATTTTGTATCGTAAACAGAAAGAAAATGCACTATAATCAAGGCAATGAAAGTACTTAAAAAAGTAGTTTCGTTGCCTTGGTTCCATTTTTAGAAAGAATAATACTTAGGTGGGAAAATTCCCAGGCGCTGTGTGGAGTTTTCTGTAAGAAGCCGGTAAGCGCCAAGTATTCCTGCTGATTTTCAAATCCTTAGATTTCCCCTATAATTGCAGCTGATAGATACTTAGATTATTTCACTACAATTATGGAGGATAGGTTATGGCAGGTACTCGCAAGACCCGCGTTCCGATGTTGGAACAGATCAGACTTATCAATGAATGCCGTCAGAGCGGCATGACAGATGCTGACTGGTGTCGTGAAAACGACATTGCAGTAAGCACCTTTTACAACTGGGTCAGCCGTTGTCGGAAAACAGCAGCGGATCAGATCCCAGCGGCGAATTATGGTCATCTTGAGGTTCCACGCCCGAAACAGGACGTGGTTCCCATTGACATTGTTCCGGATCACATTCCGGAACAGCATACCGCATCGCAGATGCTAAATTCGAACCCTGACAATCCACATACGATTGAAGTTTCTATGAAGGATATCACAGTCCGCATCAGCAATGATGCGGATCCTGTTCTGCTCACCAGGACTTTTCGCATGCTTCAGGAATTTTCATGTTAGGTGATGTTTCCGGACTTGAGAAGATCTACATTGTCTGTGGCTACACGGATATGAGGAAATCTATTGACGGACTCAGCACCGTTATCGAAGACCAGCTTAAGATGGATCCGTCGTCCAGTGCTCTCTTCCTTTTCTGTGGAAGAAGACGGGACAGGATTAAAGCCTTGTTCCGCGAACCGGATGGCTTCGTTCTGATCTATAAGCGATTGTCTGTCCGCGGCGGTTATCAATGGCCCAGAAAGCAGTCAGAGGTCCGGAATCTTTCCTGGCGGGAGTTTGACTGGCTGATGTCCGGGATTGATATTGACCAGCCAAAAGCCCTCAAAGCAGAATAAAAAGCGCGTGGATCCTGGCAGAAATCCTGCATGGAAAAATCCGGAAATCCCTTGTAAATCCGGCATTTTTCAGGCGTTGTTTTCCTTTAGTAAAAGCCCCCTTTCTGGTATAATAAAGGAATCAAATCCGAGGAGAGAAACGACGGCTTCCAGTGCAAAAGATATCCAGCTTCGAGAGCTGAAAGATACCGTATCACAACTGAAAACAATGATAGCGGAGCAGACGGAACTGATCAAAGCTCTCCGTCTTATTATTGACGAAAAAACCAGTCATGAGAAAGCTCTTCAGGAACAGGTAGATTATCTGACAAAAAAACTCTTTGGTCCCTCCAGCGAGAGAAGATCTGATGATATTCCGGGACAGCAGAATCTCTTCGATGAAGCAGAAGTGGAACAGGATCCATCCCTGTTGGAAGGCGAAACGGTAATCCGGGAGCATACCCGTAAAAAGAAGGCAGCACATGAGGAACTCTTCAAAGGCCTGAAAGTTGAAAAAGTAGTGGTCCCACTTCCGGAAGAGGATCAGATCTGTCCGGTATGTGGTACGCAGATGGTCCTGATCGGCGAGGAATATGTCCGCCGGGAACTGGAATTCATTCCTGCCACCTGTAAAGTGATCGAATACTACAGCCAGAGCTATGGATGCCCCTCCTGCAAGGAAGGACCCGGCGATACAGAAAAGCCTGTGATCGTAAAGTCTCAGGTTCCGCCAGCTCTGCTTGGAAAAGGACCTGCATCAGCATCTGCAGCTGCATGGACTATGTACCAGAAGTATGCCAACGGGCTTCCACTTTACCGGCAGGAAAAGGACTGGAAGCAGTATGGGGTGCAGATCAGCCGGACGACCCTTGCAAACTGGATCATCTACTGTTCAAAGAACTATTTTCAGCCAATGTACGATTACTTTCATCGGGAGCTGCTGAAACGTAGTTTTGCGATGGCAGATGAGACGCGGGTCCAGGTATTGAAAGAGGAAGGACGCAGGGCACAGACCCAGTCATTCATGTGGCTGTTCCGAAGCGGTGAGGACGGACTTGCGGAGATCATCCTGTATGGCTATTCCCCGACCAGGAGCTGCAGCCATGCAAAGGAGTTTCTGGAAGGCTACAGCGGATATCTGGAAACGGACGGCTATCAGGGTTATAACAGTCTGCCTGGGATCAGGCGCTGCTCCTGTTGGGCACATATCCGCCGATACTTTATCGACGCTGTTCCCAAAGGGAAGCAGTATGACTACAGCCAGCCTGCAGTACAGGGAGTCCAGTACTGCAATCGGTTGTTTGCCATGGAAGACTCCATTAACAAAAAGTATCCCGGTAATTATGAAAAGCGGAAACAACTGCGTCTCGAGAAGGAAAAACCTGTTCTGGAGCTTTCTGGTCGTGGCTTGACCAGCAAAAGCCCGTCCGGAATACCCGGCTGGATAAAGCTGTGAATTATGTTCTCAACAGGCGTGATATAGCGGAAACCTATCTGGAAGACGGGCGGTGCAGCTTTACCAATAATCTCAGTGAGAATGCGATCCGTCCGTTCGCAGTGGGGCGAAAAAACTGGCTGTTCAGCAGTTCCGTGGACGGAGCGAATGCCAGCGCAGTAGTCTACACAATGGTTGAGATGGCCAAAGCACATGGGCTGAACATCTACGGATATCTTAAATTTCTGCTGGAGAACCGACCGAGTAAAAATATGACCGATGAACAGCTGGCGGAACTGGCACCTTGGAGTGAAAAACTCCAATCTATCAAAAATCGCATGTGAATTATAGTGAATTACTCCAACTCGTAAAGGCTGGAGTAATCTTGTATCTAACCGCATTATTATTTGGCGCTTACGATGAATATGTCAAAAATCCGATTGCGTATTTATTATCTATGTGTTTATAATAAAAGTAGGAAAAAGTAAGAAGAAATTTTGTGAAGGAACCTTTTCAGAAATGAATATAATTGAGAGGAGGCCACTATGGGCACAATAGTAAATTCATTAATATGGATGATAATAGGAATTATTGTAGATCGTATGGTGGACTATATGATGATTCCTAGATTTAATAAATGGAAGAAGTTAAGAGTGAAGAAACAAAGTAAGCAATTATATTTAGGAAAAAAAACAGTTGATTACGTACGTCAGTATTATTCGGATCACTTATATAACTGTAAGATAAAAAATGGATCAGTACAAATTCCATATTTGGTAAACGATTCGTGGAGCAAGTGGAACTTTGACGTTTTAAAAAATCCGGACTTGTTACAGATCGTAAACACAAACAAATGTGATTATCCAATTAATTTAAAATGTATAGAGAAAAGGAAAAAAGAGGGAAAACATTTAGTTGATAATCCAAGTCTTTTTTTTACACAGTGTTCAAGAAAAAAATGGAATGATTAGTATAGAAGCAGGGGTTTATTCGTATTTTCAAAGAATTTCTTTTGTATATGATTTTGAAAGAGAAACATATCGTAGAGTATATGGAAAATTTTTGAAAAAAGAGCAGATTAGAAGAAAATATTTGCCAGAAAATATACCATCATCCTTTTCTTCACAAAATACTGTTCCATTAGGAGCCGATGTGGCGGTAATAATAAAAAAGAATGGACAGTATTTGGTGTGTACCCATAAACGATCAGAAGAATGTGCAAATTATCAGGGAATTACTATGGTTGTGCCCTCATTTGGATTTGGAAACGCATCAAAAAGTAGCAATCCGCTTTTATATTCAATATTAAGTGAGTTTTCTGAAGAATTATTTGATCGTAAAGAAATGGAGGAACCAGATAACTATCTGAATCCAGAATGGTTCTATCAACAATATGAAGAGATTGTAGATATTTTAAAGTTACAAAATACAGGAGAAGTGAGTATTAGAGTGATAGGTGGTGGATTTGATGTAATAGGTGGATTTTTCAATATTAATATGATGTTAGTAGTAGAAAATGAAACAATATCAGATAAATTGTTTAATAGAATTCATGGAAATTGGGAAACATCTTTCGGAACAATCAAATTTATTCCGATAAATTCTGATGAAATGGAAAATCTTTTGCTGAATAATAGACTTTCGCCTTCGTCTGCATTTGCAATTTCAAGGGCAATATCTCTGTTGTAATGCTAGCATTGGAGAAAAAAGTAGCATCAAATAAGTTGCTATGACCACATTGGGGTCTGACCGTGCGTCCAGCTAAGGGTATATAGTCTGGTGGGTGGAAGCCCCATCAAATAAGCTGCTAACCACAGCATTTGAAGCGAGTCTTGAGTCTGCCGCGGTAACGCTGCAGGCTAAGCGTAGACAGCAAGGTAACAGGGATAGCTAGTGAGCGCCGAAATCCCAAAAGAACCAGAGGGCCGACATCGTGGTCAGGATGGAAGGCAACATATGTACTTATCGTTATTTTACTTGACTTTGCAGACTATCTGATTTATTATACTCGTAAAGAAGTAACTTACGAGTTACTAACTCACGAGTATAATTATTGGAGGTGAGCAGATGAGTCAATTCTATTGCCGTGAGGATGAGCTGCGGAAACTGAATAAACGGTATGCAGGTGATAAGTTTGAGTGCATTGTCATCTACGGCAGACGGCGTGTTGGTAAAACGGCACTGATCAACGAGTTCTGCAAAGATAAGCCTACCATTTTCTTTTCTGCATTGAACACGACAGGAAAGGAAATCTGGAAGCTCTCTCAAAGTCGATTATGAGTTTTGAGCGGCCGGATATGGAGTCTGCACCGGAGTTCAGGTCCTATGATGCAGCTTTGGATGAGTTGACAGCACTTTCAAAGGAAAAGAGGATTGTCTTTGTCATTGATGAGTATCCTTATCTTGCAAAAGCAAAACCAGCTATTTCAGCGATGCTGCAGCACATCATCGACCACAAATGGACAGAGTCCAAGATGTACCTGATTCTTTGCGGCTCCTCTATGAGCTTCATGGAGAGTCAGGTGCTTGGAAAGGAAGTCCGTTGTATGGCAGACGTACTGGCCAGTTTAAGATTGAGCCGCTAGACTATAAAGAAACCGCTGTGTTCCACCCAAATCTGTCTGCAGAAGACAATTCCCTGATTTATGGGATCACGGGAGGAGTTCCCCACTATATCAATAAGTTGGATGTGCGAGATAGTGTGGATGAAGCTCTGTTGGATAATTTCTTTGACCGCTCCAGCTATCTGTATGAGGAACCGGGGAACTTACTGAAGCAGGAACTCCGGGAGCCGGCCATTTATAATGCAATCATTAAAGCGATTGCAGAAGGTGCTTCCCGAATGAACGATATCAAGATGAAGGTCGGCGAGGAAAACTCGGTCGTATCGAAGTACCTGAAAACGCTGATCGATCTTGGCATTGCGAAGAAAGAAACACCGATTACAGAAAAACCGGGTAAGAAAACCATCTATCTGCTGGCTGATAACTTCTTCCGTTTCTGGTATCGGTTTGTGCCAATCAATATGAGTGCCATTGACTCTGGCAGAATTGCAAAGACCTATCCACACGCTGTAAAGCAGTATCTTCCTGATTACATGGGTCTAATTTATGAGAAGATGTGTCAGGATTACCTGCTCTATTATTCGGATAGCCTTCCTATTGAGCTGAGTGAAATCGGCCAGTGGTGGGGGACAGACCCGAAGAAGAAAAAGCAGATACAGATTGATATCGTCGGAACTCCTGTTGAGGGCAAAGACTATATCATCGGTTCATGCAAATACCGGAATGAGAAAATCGGTGTGGATGAACTCGATTTGATTCGGGATTATGCCTCAGTTTTTGGAAAGGGCAACAACTATCACTACTATATCTTCTCGAAAGGCGGATTCACAGATGGACTTCTTCAGGCACAAGAGCGAGGTGAAGTTCGGCTGATAACGCTGGAAGACCTTTACAAGTAAAAATTCTAATCAACCCTGCTGGTGAAAGCTGGCAGGGTATTTTTATACCCATTTTTAGCCTGTCTGCTCGTAAGTAGGTAATCATCCGTATCTGTTTTTTTG
>ENA-OQCN01000922-OQCN01000922.1-human-gut-metagenome-genome-assembly--contig:-NODE-922-length-15408-cov-2.000065_pt1 | contig 15408 bp, 17 predicted proteins | sample MGYA00242497_ERZ504576 | MGnify/ENA primary metagenome ERZ504576 (study PRJEB26092, sample SAMD00036296) | human gut metagenome | host: Homo sapiens | study: EMG produced TPA metagenomics assembly of... | reverse complement strand
AGTGGTGCGCTTATGGACGGGAAGAAGATGTAACAAAGAAAGCTCGGGTAAAATCAGGCACCGAATACATTCGGCGAGAAATCTGATGATTTCTCACCTCAGGTATTCTTTCGCTCTGCTGCCTGTAGCACAGAGCAAATCCTGATTTTACCCAAACTTTTCTTTTAACATCTTCTATTCCCGCCAACGGATGTCCATCCCCCCAAACCTCCACATCTCCCTCAGCCATACACTCCGACAACTGAAAGTGAATTTACTGTTACCACCAAGCTATTGGGGCTCCGCCGGAAAACGTTTTCATCTCGCTTTTTCCACTACTTCCTGAGAAACCACATTCCCCGCTATCCTCGTATATTTTCGCGAACAGTCAAGTGTAGAAGTGCCTGGTTCAATGCATTCGCAGGGTGCTTTGCAAGGAGTTGGTGAAAAAAGACGATAAAATAAGATTTGGGATGTGCCACAAGCACATCCCAAAAGAATACCTGAGATGAGAAATCATCAAGATTTCTCGTCGAATGTATTCGCTTCTTATTTTATCGTCTTTTTTTCGCTTACGCCTTGCAAGCACCCGAAGTCGCATGGAACCAGGCACTTCTACACTTGGCGTCCGCAAAAACTATACAGGATAACTACCGTTTTCCGTATCCGCTACTGTCGCATCCACCTTTGTCTGCTGTGCTTCTCTATACTTAAAGAAGTCTACAGCTACCTGTGGGAACAGTGCGTAAGACAGTACGTCTTCATCCTGCTGGATCCACTGTTCGCATTCTTTGCGGAGTGTATCTAATTCGTCCGGAATCAGGTCTGCAGGACGGCATGTGATGATCTCAGGATCGTCTCCAAGTACTTTCTTGATCACGTCTGGATTCATCGGTTTTACTGTCTGTCCGTATTTTCCACTTAAGAGGTCTTTTGTCTCTTTTGTTGCTACTTTGTAACGTTCTCCCATCAATACATTGAATACAGCCTGTGTACCAACGATCTGTGAGGAAGGTGTTACAAGCGGTGGTTCTCCAAGGTCTTTACGTACTCTTGGAACTTCTTCAAGTACATCGTAGAACTTGTCTTCCGCACCCTGCTCTTTTAACTGTGATGTCAGATTCGAAAGCATTCCGCCCGGTACCTGATACAGAAGAGTCTTGATGTTAACACCAAGGTTCTTTGGATTTAAGAGTCCGCTGTCAAGAGCCTCGTCACGGATCGGACGGAAATAGTCAGCGATCTCTGCCAGAAGTTTCTGGTCTAATCCTGTATCATAAGGTGTTCCCTTGAATGTCTCAACCATAACTTCTGTTGCAGGCTGAGATGTTCCAAGTGCGAATGGTGAGATTGCGGTATCAATGACATCTACACCGGCCTCTACTGCTTTCATGTAAGTCATAGAAGCAACACCTGATGTGTAGTGTGTATGAAGTTGGATCGGAAGATCTACCGCTTCTTTCATTGCTCCGATCAGCTCTGTTGCCTTATACGGTGTCAGAAGACCAGCCATATCTTTGATACAGATAGAGTTTGCACCCATCTCTTCAATCTTCTTGGCAATGTCTACCCAGTAATCCAGTGTATAAGCATCACCTAAAGTGTAAGATAATGCGATCTGAGCTTCTACTTTTTCTTTGTTTGCAGCCTTAACTGCTGTCTTCAGGTTACGAAGATCATTTAAGCAGTCAAAGATACGGATGATGTCGATTCCGTTCGCAGCAGATTTCTGTACGAAATATTCTACCACATCATCTGCGTATGGACGATATCCTAAGATGTTCTGTCCACGGAATAACATCTGAAGTTTTGTATTTTTGAATCCATCACGGAATTTACGAAGTCTTTCCCATGGATCTTCTTTTAAGAAACGAAGAGATGCATCAAAGGTAGCTCCACCCCAGCACTCTACGGAATGATATCCAACCTTGTCCATCTTATCAACGATCGGGAGCATCTGCTCTGTTGTCATACGGGTTGCGATCAGAGACTGATGCGCATCACGCAGGATCGTTTCTGTAATCTCTACAGGTTTTTTTACTATATCTGCCATTTTATTTCCTCCTAATTATATATCGCTTAAATTCCTACGCCAAAGATCGCCATGAATGTTCCGGCAGCTACGGCTGTACCGATAACACCCGCAACGTTTGGTCCCATAGCATGCATCAGAAGGAAGTTTGTCGGGTCTGCCTCAGCTCCGACCTTCTGTGATACTCTGGCTGCCATTGGAACTGCAGATACACCGGCAGAACCAATCAGTGGATTAACCTTACCATGTGTTGCAACACACATCAGTTTACCGAACAGTACACCTGCGGCTGTACCGAATGCGAATGCAATCAGACCGAGAATTACGATCTTGATCGTATCCATATTAAGGAATGCCTCGGCACTCGTTGTTGCTCCTACGGATGTTCCCAGCAGGATAACTACGATGTACATCATTGCATTGGAAGCTGTCTCTGTCAGCTGTCTTACAACTCCGGACTCACGGAACAGGTTACCAAGCATTAACATACCAACCAGTGGTGCTGTTGTAGGAAGGATCACGCACACAACGATCGTAACGATGACCGGGAATAAGATCTTCTCAAGCTTGGAAACAGGTCTTAACTGTTCCATCTTAATCTTACGTTCTTTTTCTGTTGTCAGAAGCTTCATGATCGGTGGCTGGATGATCGGCACCAGTGACATATAAGAATATGCCGCTACCGCGATTGGTCCAAGTAAAGCTGTCTGCTGTAACTTACCTGCAAGGAAGATAGAGGTAGGTCCATCAGCTCCACCAATGATTGAGATCGCTGCTGCCGCTTTATCAGAGAATCCCATAGCCATCGCTCCAAGGTATGCTGCAAAGATACCGAACTGAGCAGAGGCACCAAGAAGGAAACTCTTAGGGTTAGCGATCAGTGGTCCGAAGTCTGTCATCGCTCCTACACCCATGAAGATCAGGAAGGGAGGATTGACCACTCATCCAGTTTATAGAAGTAGTAAAGCAGTCCGCCTGTTCCATTTGCCGCATCTTCTGCATGAAGCATGATGTCCGGATAAATGTTAACCAGTAACATACCGAATGCGATTGGAACAAGAAGCAGAGGCTCGAATCCGTGTCTGATTGCAAGATAAAGGAAAACACATGCAACCGCGATCATGACTACATTGCCCCATGTAAGACTGAAAAACGCCGTCTGATGCACGAGGTTTCCTAATGTTGTCGTTATATATTCCATTTTTTAACCTCCAGTCGTGTTAGATAAACACCATATAAATGATGTTAGTTCAATGTAGCAAGAACAGCGCCTGAATCAATTGCATCGCCTACTGCTACATCAATGCTTGCAACGGTTCCGTCTTCCGGTGCTACAACTGGAATCTCCATCTTCATAGCCTCGATGATGACAACTGCATCACCTTTCTTTACAGCCTGACCTACATTTGCTTCGATCTTGAATACTTTTCCTGCTGCTCCGGCTTTTACTTCGATGGATCCTGCTCCACCTGCAGGTGCTGCCTTTGGTGCTGCTGGTGCTGCCGCAGGAGCTGCCTTCGGTGCTGCTGCAGGTCTTGCAACCGGTGCTGCACCTGCTCCGTTTTCTTCTACTGTTACATCATATACATTGCCATTCACTGTGATTGTATAATTTTTCATTGAATTCATCCTCCTAATTAATTATGCGTGCCACTTATTTGATGGACGACGCTTGATGCTTCTTACTACGAAGCCGTCTGTGCTTCCACCGGCTTCTGCTTCATAAGCAGCGATCGCTGCGGAAATAACTGCTGCCAGTTCATCATCATTCGATGCTTCTTCTACTACAGGTGCTGCAACTGCTGCCGGAGCCGGAGCTGCTTCCTGTGTGCTTTCTGATTTTCCTTTGTTCTTGAATTTTTCTTCAAGTGCAGGAATGTATTTGAACAAGGAGATCAGAATTGAGATAAAGATCAGGATTACGAATACGGTACCCATTCCAAGGATTGTATTCAGTCCTGCTTTTTCCATGATCTCACCGATGCTGTAATGTGCATCGATCGTTGTACTGTCCAGATAAAGGTCCTCATCAAAAACAAATGTAATATCTGCATCACGGTCTTTGAATTTTGCACTGGTCGTTACTTTCAGTTCATCAGAGGATGGTTCGAATTTGTAATCACCGTGGCTTACATATTCCCCACACTCTTTTGTTCCCTGCTGCCATGCATCCAGAGCTGCAAGGAAACTATCTTTTGTAAATGGAACACCTGCCTGATTCAGCTGAGACTCGATCTGGAAATCTGTCATCTTGTTCCACTGTTCGATAGTATCTGCATCTGCACTGTTGCAATACTCGATCAGAAAATCTGTTGCCTGTGTGATCGTTGATTTATCATACTGAAGATTTTCTTTCTTACTTCCGCAAGCGGTAAAGCAGAGCATTGCGACAAGCACACAAAGTAATACGCTTATTTTTTTCTTCACTTTGCCTCACCTCTCTAAACCGTACCGTGTTTCTTTGCCGGACGATCCTCTCTTTTTGTGAATAACATCTCAAATGCGCCGATCACATATTTTCTTGTATCTGCTGCTTCGATGATCGTATCCACATATCCTCTTTTCGCTGCTGATAATGGGCTTGACTGCAGATTCTTGTATTCTGCTGCTTTCTCTCTGATGGTTGCTGCATCAGCGTCCGCATACATGATCTTAGCTGCCTGGTTTGCATCCATCATTCCGATCTCTGCATCCGGCCATGCATATACCATATCTGCTCCGACTGCTTTGCTGTTCATTGTCACATAAGCGCTTCCGAATGCTTTACCGATCACAACATTTACCTTCGGTACTGTTGCATCTGCAAATGCATAAGTAGTTTTGCTGCTGATTTTGCGATACGTTTCTCATCGTATTTGCTTGCTGTAAATCCGCTTACATTCGTAAGAGTCAGTACAGGGATGTTGAATGCGTCACAGAACTGTACGAATTCTGCAGCCTTTTCAGCTCCGTCAGCAGAAAGTGAGCCGTCAAATTCAGCCTCCACTTCAGCTTCTTCATTATATACTTCGAACGGTTAGCAACTGCACCAACAGTCATACCATTCAGTTTGATGAATCCAGTCACCATATCTTTTGCATATGCTTTCTTCACTTCGCAGAAGATGTTGTCATCAGAAATCATTGTAAGAGCGATCGCTGTGTCTTCTTTTGCATTCGCAAGGTCTGCACATACACGGTTCAGATCATCGTTACATTCTTCATAAGAAGAATCCTCTTCATTGTTACACGGTAACATACATACAAGAGAACGGATGTCTGCAAGGATATCTTCTTCTGACCCTGTTCCGTCCACAAGACCTGTTGTCTCGCTCTGGAATGCCGCAGAAGATGTATCACATTTGGAAATGTCATTTCCAGGAATTGCATTCGGAGTATTGGTAAATAATTTACCGTTCTTTGCTTCCATAAATGTAAAATCTGTCAGAGCCGGTACGATAGAAAGTCCACCACCGCATGTTCCGAAGATTGCTGTGATCTGAGGGATCACTCCGGAAGCCATTGACTGCTTCTGATAAAGCTTTCCAAATGCTTCTAATGCATCTGTTGCTTCCTGAAGTCTGAATCCTGCACAGTCAACCAGTCCGATGACCGGTGCTCCCATCTTCATTGCCATATCATAGATATTAGAAATCTTCTTTGCATGCATCTCGCCGATCGCGCCATTTAAAACAGTGGCGTCCTGGCTGTATACGTATACCAGATTTCCATCGATCACTCCATATCCGGTGATCACACCGTCTGCCGGAGTTTCTTTTTCCTGCATGTTAAAATCAGTCGTTCTTGCTGTTACTGCTCCACCGATCTCAACAAAACTGCCTGCATCAAGTAAACTGTTGATTCTCTTACCTGCTGCATTGTCTGCTGCCATGTTGCCCATAGTCTAGCCCTCCATTTCATTATTTCAAATTGGGTTTTTCTGTTTTTCCATGTTGAAAAGTAAAACCAAATTTTTTCCAATTATATTATACTGTTTTTGGCACTTTGACGCAATACCTTACATTGTTTTTTGTTAAATACTTGACGACCCGTATAAATCCTGTATAAAAATATAAAAAAGCCATGTGTCCCCGTACTTCTTCCGTACGCACATAGCCTTTTCATCTGCAGCATTCCGTTCTAAAACTTCTTCACTTTTTTTCTCTTCACATTCTTGCATCTTTCCAGAAGAAATTCTGCCAGTTCGTCCGTATTGTTTCCTTCCAGTGCAGTCTTTGGGAATCCGATCATCGCTCTCGCCGATCCGACCGTCTCGGGATCTGCCTTCACAACTACACCGAATGCCTCTTTCGTCTCCAGGATCTTGGTAACATCTTTGTACGAAAATGATCTTGTCTTTTTCGCAGTTACACTGTCAAAGTGATCATCAAAAAAGTGGATTTCGGAACTCACCGGTCCACCGTTCAATCTGCATCGTCTGTCAACTGATCTTCTGCATCCCCGACCGCCGTTGTCGATAACACCTTTCTCCAGATTGTTCTGTTCAGTATCACTGCCGCAACAAATGCCAATGCCCAGACTACAATATACTTAATGACAAAAAAAGTCATTCCTCCCGGCGTACCGCCTCCCGGGTTTCCATATTCCCACATAAAATAGAACACAAGCGGTCCCATCACTGTCATCACGAACTTAATCGTAATATCACTGCTGTCCACTCGGAAAAGTTCGCAGATCTGCTTCAACGTATTCTGTGACTCTTTATATGCCACACGGTAATAATTCGCCATATCATTTTCCCCTTTACAAAATCTGTGTCTTATTATATCCTTATATAGTTGATTATTCAAGAAAATACTTTATAATTATTTGTAAATTATCTATAAACTCTTCTATGTGTTCTCTCTATAGGTTTCTCTATAACCGCTTCTGTTTATTTTTGATTCCTATTATCATTTAGTGATTTTTGCTTACATTTTCCGGCTATATATGGTCGTTTTATTACATTTCAACATACATATTCCTAACAAAGCATAAAAAACCTTAACTTTTTCTTAAACAATTAGTTGTACTTTGGTCTAGTTTGTGATAAGATTAACTGCGTTGAGAGTTTTAAACATGAGAGGTTTTTCCTCGTATTGTTAAAACCAAAGAAAAATTTCATATTGGAGGGTGAATCTCATGGAGAACACTAAGAAAAAATTACCATTTGGTTTCTATGTGTGCTGTTTGACTTTCTCTTTTGAAAGACTTGCATACTATGCAGCTAAATGGGGGCTTTCGATTTTCATCGTAGCCACTGCAGCACACGGTGGTCTTGGACTTGACAAATCCGTAGGTGCTGCAATGAGTTCTAACCTGGTAGCTTTCACATATATCACACCTATTATCGGTGGATATATCGCTGACCGTTGGATTAGTCCTCGTATCCTTGTTCCTGTTGGTGAGATCCTTATGGGTCTTGGTTATCTGTGTGCTTGGAGAGCAACAGAAGCCAATGGTATCGCAATGATGTGGGTAATGATTATCCCTCGTTTCTATCGGTACTGGTTTCTTCAAAGGAAACGTATCTGGTATCAACGGACGTCTCTTCCCATTAGCTGATCAGGACGAACTGGACACTGTATTCAACTTACAGTACATGTTCGTTAACATCGGTTCTTTCTGCGGAACTACTTTCCTTTCACTGGTTGGTACAAACTCCGGATACCGTACAATGTTCCTGATTTGCGGAATCTTCCTGTTTATCGACTGTGTATGGTGGTTCGTTGGAATGAAATCTTTCGGCGATGCCGGAAAGAAACCATTCCTTGTTGATAACCGTTCTGAGAATGTTGAAAAAGCAGACAAAGAAAAGGATAATGCACCACTTACGAAGCTTGAGAGAAACCGTGTTATCGCTATCCTGATCGTAACCGTATTCTCTGGTATCTTCTGGCTGATCTGGTACATGGCTTACATGCCTGTTTACTATGAATTCGGTCCGGTATCCCAGGGAGGATCTGGATGGGCTAACTGGAACATCGGTTCCTTCGAGATGCCTACAGCCTGGTTCGATTCAATGAACGGACTCCTTTGTATCATTCTTTGCCCTATCTTTGCAGGAATCTGGGCTAAGATGAGACAGCGTCCACAGGGTGACTGGGGTATGTTCACAAAGACTGCTCTCGGAATTATCATCCTTGGTCTTTGTACAGGATCCATGGTTCTTGCTGCTGCACTTTCAGGACAGGGCACAAAAGATCCAGTTGGTATCTGGGTAATCATCCTGGCATCTGTATGTATGTCACTTGGAGAGGTTATCTTCTCACCACTTGGAAATGCTTTCATCAGCAAATATGCTCCAAAGAAACTTCTTGGAACAATGCTTGGTGTATGGCCACTGATCATCTTCTTCTCTGGTAAAGCTTACGGACCACTTTATAACTGGCTCGGAAACTTTGACTTCATTAAAGCATATGGTGTTGTTACAATCATCATCGTTGCCTGCGGAGTTATCATGTTAGCATTTACTAAGAAGTTCGACAAGATGGTTGAAGGTAAATAATTCGTGAATTAAATACCGTACATAAAATAAGACTTGCTTATGCAAGTCTTATTTTTTACGATACTTTTTATTCCCTGTACTGTAACTTCTTTTAATCTGATTATTATTTTTCTTCGTCTTCTTCGTGCTTTCTTTCTTATTTGCCTTCGCACTGAATGAATCTCCGGATCCACGTGGTGTAATATTCTTCTTTGTTCCAATCTCTTTCTGGTCTTCGAACGCAGGCTTCAGAAGTAATTCCGCACCAATTACAAAGCAGGCAACTTCTACTGCCAGCTGGATCATCTCCCCGTTCTCTCCGAGTCCTTCAAAGAAAGGATCCAGAACTCTTGCCCCGGAAAGGATCACCAGTGTCAGTCCGGCATAAGTAAACAACGAATAGAACATCATCGTCTTCCCCCTGCCTTCATTCTGCTGCATGAAGTAGTATCCTGCGATAAAAATCACACCGCCAAGGATCATCAATATGTACTTTAACATTTTTATCTCTTCCTCCCAATCATGTTTCTGTAAAGTCTATTACATATTATACATGAAATCTATCCCGATTCCTATCTTTTCTATATATATTTTCAATTTTCTTTATATTGTTAAATTTTACAACTTTTATACATCCTTATTCCTCCATTCAAATGCACACCATACCTTATACCACAGAAAAAGGGATGCACCACCGGCACATCCCCGTCACTTTTCATTACATATTCTATTTCTGATTTCTAAACTGCATCGGAGTCATATCATAAGCTTTCTTGAACAGTCTGTTAAAATGTTCCACATTCTGATATCCTACTGACATTGCAATATTCTCAACCGTCATATTGCTGCTCTTGAGCAGTGCTTTCGCTTTCTTCATGCGGATCTTCTTCACCAGATCCCCAAATGTCATTCCGGATTTTTCCTTAATGTATTTTGACAGATAAGGTTTGGACAGGAAGAAGTTTTCTGCCAGGTCATCTAATGTAATGTCAATATAATTCGCCTGTACATAATTCATGATCTCGATCATTCTTGCATCCGTACATGCATCAGCACTCCCGAGTTCTTCAATCTTATTTACCGCAACGATCAGGGCTTCAATGGACGCTCTGATGATATCCGGATCGATTCCTACACCCCAGAATGTCTTTCCGTTGCAGATAATTCCCACATAAGCCACAGCCTTAGAAGAAGATCCCTTTGTAAGCGAATGCTCCTCATAGAAGGATAATTCATAGCTGATGTTAAAATACTGCTTGATTGCATTACTTACTGCATCCAGACGTCCGTTTCCATTCGAAGTGATCACTTTGCTCTCTCCTGCATGATTGATCGTCACTTCCGCAGTGATTCCATCTACCTGTTTAAAATGGCACTCGTCGATGTGGAAGATGGATTTTGTATTAATATAATGATCTGAGAAGATCTGGTATACCCAATCCGGTGTCAGCTCCTTGTGTGCTTTATCCGATACATCTTTTACCATATATCCTACTTCTTCACGCATTGCCTTTGGAAGATTGATTCCGTGGCTGTGCATTAAGATGTAATTTACGCCGCCCTTACCGGACTGGCTGTTGATACGGATAACGTCTGAATCGTATTCTCTACCGACATCCTTCGGATCGATCGGCAGATATGGAACCGTCCATTTGTCACATTTCTTCTCATCTCTCCATGCCATACCTTTTGCGATCGCATCCTGATGAGATCCCGAAAATGCCGTAAACACCAGATCTCCGGAATATGGCTGACGGTCGTATACCTGCATTCTTGTCAGGCGTTCATAAGTCTCACGGATCTTTTTCATATTCGAGAAATCAAGTCCCGGATCTACACCCTGGGAATACATATTCATGCCAAGTGTAATAATGTCAACGTTACCGGTACGTTCTCCGTTTCCGAACAGTGTGCCTTCGATACGGTCGGCACCTGCAAGGATACCAAGCTCCGCTGTCGCCACACCGCATCCTCTGTCATTGTGCGGATGCAGGGAAAGTACAACATTCTCTCTGTGTTTCAGATGCTTATGTACATACTCTAACTGGCAAGCAAATGTATGCGGCATTGCGTTTTCTACAGTTGTAGGAATATTGATGATCGCTTTATTATCAGCTGTCGGCTGCCATACATCCAGCACCGCATTGCACACTTCTACCGCATAGTCCACTTCTGTTCCGTGGAAACTCTCCGGACTGTATTCGAATGTAAGTTACCGTCTGTCTCACTTGCAAGCTTCAGAAGTTATTTGCCCCGTCGATCGCAAGCTGTTTTACCTGTTCTTTATCTTTTCTGAACACCTGCTCTCTCTGTGCAACAGAGGTAGAATTGTATAAATGAATCACTGCATGAGGTGCTCCCTTTACAGCTTCAAATGTTCTCTTGATGATATGCTCTCTTGCCTGTGTCAGTACCTGGACCGTTACATCATTCGGAATCATGTCTTTTTTCGATCAGGGTTCTCATAAACTGATATTCTGTCTCGGAAGCAGCCGGGAATCCAACCTCGATCTCCTTAAATCCAATATCTACCAACATCTGGAAAAACTCCAGCTTTTCATCCAGACTCATCGGCTCGATCAACGCCTGATTACCATCTCTTAAGTCTACGCTGCACCACTTCGGAGGCTGTTCTACCGCATCTTTTTTCGCCCAGTCATATGTAACCTCCGGCGGCATAAAATAACTTTTCTCATATTTCTGATAATTCTTCATAATTCAAGCTCCACTCCTTTTACCTCATATTTCAAATCAAATCATCGCTGCTAAATTAGCAATAATATTCATCAACTTTGTTGTTCATTTTTAATACTTTTATATCCTAACATATCCCCACGCAAAAGGGAAGTGATAATTTTAATCACTTCCCTTGATGTTTTTTAATATATTTGATTTTTCAGATTATTTCCACTAATTCTGTTCCAACGAACGTTTCTTGGTGATCGTAACCTTTTCATCATAGCAGGCAAAGATCTCATCCACTCTGTCCTTCTTAAGCTTTGGTGTAAGCACACTCACTACCGGTACTACGATCAGTCCTGCTACCATTGCAACTGCTCCTGCATTGATCGGTGATGCAATAAAGTGAAAGAACAGATTCAGAACCGTAATCCCGACACCTGCCGCAAAGCTGGCCCATACAGCGGCTCTTGTCACGCCTTTCCAGTAGAGACCATACATGAATGGTGCCAGGAACGCTCCGGCAAGTGCTCCCCAGGAAATTCCCATCAGCTGTGCAATGAATGTAGGCGGATCCATTGCGATCACTACCGATAATACAATAAAGAACACAACCATCACCTGCATCGTACGTACCTGTTTCTTCTCGCTCATATCTTTCATTACATTATCTTTTAAGAAATCCAGTGTCAGCGTCGAGCTGGATGTCAGTACCAGTGAAGCCAGTGTTGACATGGAAGCCGATAATACCAATACTACTACAATACCGATCAGGATATCCGGAAGTGTTGACAACATATGCGGGATGATTCCGTCAAAGATCATATTGCCCGCCTCATCGTGCAGTTCCGGTGCATCAAACAGTCTTCCGAATCCTCCGAGGAAGTAGCATCCTCCGGAGATCATGATCGCAAATAATGTAGAGATCACCGTTCCCGTATTGATGGATTTCTCATCTTTGATCGCATAGAACTTTCCAACCATCTGCGGAAGTCCCCATGTTCCAAGAGAAGTCAGGATAACCACTCCAAGAAGATTCAACGGATCCGGCCCGAAGAATGAAGTAAATGCTCCCGGCTGTCCCATTGTCACCGGCACATCACTTGGAATCTCTGCCATGGTCTTAATTGCCTGAATAAATCCGCCCTGACCATTTAATACTGCCAGGATGACTGCAACAATGCCGCCCAGCATAATGATTCCCTGAATAAAATCATTGATCGCCGTAGCCATGTATCCACCGAGGATAACATAGATTCCTGTAAATACTGCCATTCCGATTACGCAATATTTATAAGGAATGTTAAATGCCATTCCAAACAATCTTGACAATCCATTGTATACAGAAGCTGTATACGGCACCAGGAATATGAATACGATCGCTGAAGCCGTAATCTTCAGCGCCTTACTTCCATATCTCTCACCAAAGAAATCCGGCATCGTCTTGGAATTCAGATGCTGTGTCATTACCTTGGTACGTCTTCCAAGTACACCCATGCCAGCAGACTTCCGATGATCGCATTTCCGATTCCGATCCATGTCGACGCAAGACCGTATTTCCATCCGAACTGACCTGCATATCCTACAAATACAACCGCAGAGAAGTATGACGTACCATACGCAAATGCCGTAAGCCACGGGCCTACCGATCTCCCCCCTAACACATAACCGTCTACACTTGTCGCATGCTTTCTTGCATAGATGCCAACCGATACCATAATTGCAAAAAATATCACCAGCATCAATAATTTCATCGCCATAACCTTTCTCCTCTACTTTCCTCATTTCTTTTTTACTTGTCACTTTGCTAATCCGCTTTAAAGCGTTGCGCTTTAAAGTGTTAAAGTTTGTAGTGTTAGAATAGCACAGATGATACCGTATGTCAATCTTATTTTGCAGAAAATATAAAAAAGCCAAAAACAGCTGCGATTCCTTTTTTACGGAATGCGCAGCTGCTCTATAGCTTCTATTTCATCTTCTCCACTCTGTCCTGAATGGTCTTGTTAAAGTTCTCTACCTTTCTTTCATATGTAGAATTCATAAATTCAGACTTCAGCATAAAATCTGCTGTTGCAAGATTGTTAGCTGTAGGAATATCGTAAAGAACGGCAATACGGGATAATGCTCTTACATCCGGATCGTGCGGCTGTGCCTCTAACGGATCCCACAGGAAGATCATAAAGTCGATCTGTCCTTCTACGATCTTCGCTCCGACCTGCTGATCTCCTCCAAGCGGGCCACTGTTATATCCCTTTACCGGAAGCCCGGTCTTCTCTGCGATCAGACGTGCGGTTGTACCTGTACCACATAAGAAATGACCTTTTAAGATTTCCTTATTCTTGTCGCACCATTCGATCAGTTCTTTTTTCTTACCATCATGGGCAACGAGTGCGATATGCTTTGCTTTTCCAATTTCAAATGTTACAAAATTATCGTTTAACATCTGTTGAATTCTCCTTCCGTTTTAACTCTCTTCGTTATCTTTATATATCAAACTTATATTTATAATAAAATGTATTTTATTATCTGTCAACTTTAAACTGAAAATTAAATTGTATTTTAGTTACAACAATTTGCCCATCACTTTCAGAACGTCTCAACGATTTCCTGCATCTGATCAAACTGTTCTTCCATCTCTTTTACAAGCCTGAACTGTGTTCTTGCCCGAACAAGATTGTGTTCCGGATAAGTTGTTTTGAAATATACATCGCCCTGGAGGAAGTCAGCAAGAAAACGCATGCCGCATTCCAATGTCATAAGTCTCGCTCCCCACGGAAGACTGGCGTTCTCCGCCGGTGTCAGTACATCCTTCGCCATCTCCAGATACCCTTTCACGTAGATGCGGTAAAGCTCTATATCAAAGTGCACCTTGTTCAGATCCTTCTCATCTTCTTCCGCTGTCGATGCCCCGAACCGGATGGAATCACCAAAGTCATTTGCCGCAAGTCCCGGCATGATCGTGTCCAGATCAATGATGCACAGTCCCTCTCCTGTATTCTTATCAAACAAAATATTATTCAGCTTGGTATCATTGTGCGTCACACGGAGCGGAAGTATTCCTTCCTCAAGCTGCTTCATAAGGACACCGCAGTCATCCTCGCGTGCCAGTACAAACTCTATTTCTTCACGACAAAGTCTTGCCCTGTTCTTCACATCTTTCCGCAGCGCGTCTTTGAAATCATGGAAACGCTTCACCGTATCGTGGAACTTCGGAATCGTCTCATAGAGACTCTCGGCCGGATAATCCCCCAACTGCTTCAGAAAATGGCCAAAGCTGAGTGCCGACTGATAGAACTGTTCCGGTCTCTCCACCATCTGATAGCACACAGAATCCGGTACATAATGCAGGCAGCGCCATGGCTGTCCGTCCGCATCTTCAAAATAGCTCTCTCCTGATTTTGTCTTAATATAAGACAATGCCTCTCTGTCCAGATCTCCGCCTTCCTCACGGATCATACTGCGCAGATACTCCGTAACGCCGAATATATTCGCCATTACCTGATCCGGGTTCTTGAATACATTAATATTGATGCGCTGCAAAACATAGAGCGGCGTATCCTTTCCATCTGCGCCCGGCATATAGACTGCATAAGTCTCATTGATGTGGCCTTCTCCGAACGGCTTCACATAACTGCACTGCTGCCCGAAACCAAATGCGTACACGGCATCTTCCAGGCTCCGGCTGTCCACGCCCTCGATCTTCCTTCTAGTTGAGAAGATCACTTCTCCTGCCTCCACTTTGCGTCCGCTCTCGATCGTACAGTCTGACTTTACAACACTTCCCAGTCCGACATGCGCTCCGGCACATACCACCGAATTGTGATCTACGATCGCCCCGCTGTTCACCAGCACCGCACGTCCGATCCGGGTATTGGTATTTACCACCGCTCTCTGCATCACAAAGCAGCCCGGCTCCAGCACCGCACTCGGACTTACAATTGCAGACGGATGCACGATTGCCGGTACCTCATACCCCTCTTCCAGCAATTTGTCCGTCCAGTACAGACGCATCTTGTTATTTCCAAATGCTGCTACTGCCACCGAATACTCCTTATGCCTGATCTCATAATCACAGCACATTCCGATGACCGCTTCATCCTTCACCGCATCATCCAAAAATACAACCTTTTCATACCCCAGTGCCTGCGCAGTCTCCGCTACCATCAGCCGAATCCGCCTGCACCGAGAATCAGCAAACTTTCATTACGTATTTCCCCCAATTGTTTTTTTATTGATCAGTTATACTATATCAT
>ENA-OQCN01000921-OQCN01000921.1-human-gut-metagenome-genome-assembly--contig:-NODE-921-length-15424-cov-6.750801_pt1 | contig 15424 bp, 10 predicted proteins | sample MGYA00242497_ERZ504576 | MGnify/ENA primary metagenome ERZ504576 (study PRJEB26092, sample SAMD00036296) | human gut metagenome | host: Homo sapiens | study: EMG produced TPA metagenomics assembly of... | reverse complement strand
TGGACGTGTCTGATATATGATTATAGCCGATCAAAGTTCGAACTGCAATCCCTTATTTAGTTTTTTTTGAGGTGGCCGTTGTAACGCAACCTTAGGAGGCGAGTGCTCTATCCAGCTGAGCTATATAAACATATATGGTTGTGAAACAACCTCAAACATATCAAGAAGTTTCACAACCATTATTTTACTATATTTGTTTTGAAATTACAAGAATTAATTCTAAGACATTGAACTGCTGCTACGACGCCCAAAAATCCCAGTACTTTCCGGGATCATTATCTCAGACAGTCTCGTTTTTAATAATGCAGCTGTCCCTGCAGCCAGATCGTTCCCTTGAAGCGGCGGCCAACTGCAGGCTCACCGAGGAGATCTTTGCTGTTAATGCAGACATCAAACTGCATATCATTGCTTTCAATAGTCATCTGACAGATTTCTTCACCTGTCAGGATATTCTTAAATTTCATAATATCAAGAATCTCACCAAGTACATTGTACTGATCACATTCGATTCCATATGGCATGAAATAGGAGTCTACAATCGTTAGAACATCGTCTGTAACGATTCTCTGGGAGATCATAGAATAAGTATCCATATCCTCCATTGTAAGGCTCTCCATAGCCTCCTCATCGCCATTACGTGCTGCTGCAATCAGATTGGTTCTGTTTTTTGCAAGCTCGCGCTCTACCTTTACAGCTTCCTTATCCTTCTGAAGCGGAAAAAGGATCTTTCCTTCTGACGCCAGCCCGGAAACAGTAACTGGTCTGTCTCCGGGATCCATCCCCCTGCATTTCTCCTGCATATATTCTGCCGGATTCTGCAGATAAAAGATCATTGTCACACCAATTCGCAGATCATCGCATGCACCTGCATAGGATTCCTTCTCAGCATGACGTTCAACAGTAACTTTTTCCCTGGATGTGATCCCTGTTCCCCTGAAAAACGGGAAATAATATTCCACGTGAAACTCACCGTTCTCGTCATACTGCCCGCAAACGCTGATTCCACAGTCGCAGCCGTAATTCTTTGAAAACTGTACAAATATCCCTTCCGGATGATTCTCCACACAAACTTTCTCGTCATAGTTCGCGATCACATCACGGATGATCTCTTTTATTTCACTTCTTCTGGTAATCTGTGAAAAGCCAACTGCCTTTAAATAACTGTGCACAAGAACACCTCCCTGAAAAAGCCTGCATCTTTCTTACGCGCGTGTCTTTTTCTCAATCTTGGTCATACCGCCCATGTATGGCTGCAGAGCTTTCGGAATGCTTACAGAACCGTCTGCATTCAGGTTATTCTCCAGGAAAGCAATAAGCATTCTCGGAGGTGCTACTACTGTATTGTTTAATGTATGTGCAAGATATTTCTTACCATCTTTGCCGTTTACACGAATCTTAAGACGACGAGCCTGTGCATCACCAAGATTAGAGCAGCTTCCTACCTCAAAGTATTTCTTCTGACGTGGAGACCATGCCTCAACATCGAGAGATTTTACTTTAAGATCAGCAAGATCACCGGAGCAGCACTCGAGTGTACGAACCGGAATGTCAAGAGAACGGAACAGGTCTACTGTGTTCTGCCACAGTTTGTCAAACCACATTTTGCTCTCCTCCGGCTTGCAGACAACGATCATCTCCTGTTTCTCGAACTGATGGATACGATAAACACCTCTCTCCTCAAGTCCGTGAGCTCCCTTCTCTTTACGGAAGCATGGAGAATAGCTTGTAAGTGTCTTCGGAAGTTCCTCCTCCGGAATGATCTGATCGATAAATTTTCCGATCATGGAATGCTCACTTGTACCGATCAGGTAAAGATCCTCACCCTCAATCTTGTACATCATAGCATCCATCTCAGCAAAGCTCATAACGCCTGTAACAACGTTGCTTCTGATCATGAAAGGCGGTACGCAGTAAGTAAATCCACGGTTGATCATGAAATCTCTTGCGTAGGAAATTACTGCTGAATGAAGACGTGCAATGTCTCCCATCAGATAATAGAATCCATTACCTGCAACACGTCTTGCGCTGTCAAGATCGATTCCGTCAAAGTTCTCCATGATATCTGTGTGATACGGAACTTCGAAATCCGGAACAACCGGCTCACCGAATTTCTCGATTTCTACGTTCTGACTGTCATCTTTACCGATCGGTACAGAAGGATCAATGATGTTCGGGATAACCATCATATTCTTCAGAAGCTCTTCCTCAACCTCTTTTTCTCTCTGGGAAAGCTCCTCGATGCGGGTTCCGGATGCAGCAACCTGTTTCTTAACCTCTTCAGCCTCTTCTCTTTTTCCCTGACCCATAAGAGCACCGATCTGTTTGGAGATCTTGTTTCTCTCTGCACGGAGAGCCTCAACCTCCTGTTTGATTTCTCTGTTCTCTTTATCAAGTTCGAGAACCTTGTCAACCAGCTCCAGTTTACTGTCCTGGAACTTATTGCGGATGTTCTGTTTTACAACCTCCGGATTCTCTCTCACAAACTTAATGTCTAACATGATATTCCTCCTGTATTAAAAATATTCTTATTTTTATAAATTTAATTATTCCTTCTCGATCTCGCCAAGTCCGAAGTTTACTGCCTTTCTCAGTGCCTCAACTTCTTCCTGACTAAGTACAACGTAAGATTCTCCCTTTACGATTTCCTTTAAATAAAGGAAACAGTTGTCACGGCTGTGAACCGCATTCAGGATCAGTCCTGTGTTGTTCTTATCAAGAAGAGCCAGCGCAAAACTGAGTTTTCCTCCTACATCATCAAAAGCATCATACTTCTCAATACCGTATTTACTGAACATTACATTCAGATTTTTTTTAATAAAGCTGATGTCATGATCATGATCTTCCTTTGCCTCATACAGCCGGTCGATCTGTGCAAATTTTCTTACAAAAACTTTTTCCAGTGACTGTGCATCTCCACCTCTCATAAACAGCTTGTACTTCCGTTCCAGACGGCTCAGACGCATATTACTGCTCACCACATTGATCAAAAGAATAATGGTGAGGATCAGCAAAATAATGATCACAATCCCTGAATCAATTCCTATGCTTTCAAAAATCCCGCTCATTCTGCCTCCTATTTAATAGATTCGAACAGATCAATGATCCTCTCCAGTTCATCTCTGGAATAATATTCAATTTCGATTTTACCTTTATTATTTTTCTTCCGCTGAATGGATACTTTTGTTCCCATAATACCTTTCATTTTTTCTTCCAGGCTCTCATAAATGGCATCTTCCGCTGTATTTCTCTCTGTTTTTGTTTTTTTCGCAGGAGAAGCCAGATTTTTTACAAGTCTTTCCGTATCGCGGACGCTGAGTTTTTCGTCAAAAACTTTCATTGCTGTATTTTCCTGAAGTGTTTCATCGGAGATTCCAAGAAGAGCTCTTGCATGTCCAGCTGAAATCATATCTGCAATCACCATCTCTTGTACCTTAGAGGTGAGCTTCAGAAGTCTCATGGAGTTGGTAACTGCCGTTCTGCTCTTAGCTACACGGTCTGCAATCTCATCCTGTTTCAGGTGAAACTCTTCCATCAGCCGTTTGTAAGCCATAGCCTCCTCTATTGGATTCAGATCTTCCCGCTGAATATTCTCAATCAGTGAAATCTCTACAATCTCCTGGTCTGTAAATTCTTTTACAACAACCGGAACTTCCTTAAGACCAGCCATCTTGGCAGCTCTCCAACGACGTTCGCCTGCTATGATCTCGAAATAACCATTTTTATCTGTTACAAGCAGTGGCTGAAGCACGCCATATTGTTTGATAGATTCAGAAAGTTCCAGTAATGCATCCTCATCAAAATGCCTTCTCGGCTGATTCAGATTCGGCTCTACACTTGAAATTTTCACAAGACGCTCTGCCGCCGGTTTTCTTTCTGATACTGACTTGTCTTTTTTTACAGCATATCTTGTCTTTTTGGATGTTTCATTTGCCGGGCCACCGACTTTATTAGGGATCAGTGCATCCAACCCTTTTCCAAGACCGCCTGTTTTTCTTCCAGCCATTACTCGCCCTCCCTGCCGATGACTTCCTCTGCCAGGAGTCGATAGCTCTCTGCCCCTGTAGATCTTGAGTCATACAGATTGATTGGTTTTCCATAGCTGGGGGCCTCTGCGAGCCGTACATTTCTTGGTATGATCGTCTTGTATATATTCTGATCCAGGTTCTCTTTAACATTCTCTACAACCTGAAGTGACAGATTTGTTCTTGCATCATACATGGTAAAGACTACGCCCTCAATTTTCAGACGTTTATTCAGTCGGTCTCTTACCAGTTCGATTGTATGTATCAACTGTGACAGACCTTCCAATGCATAATATTCACACTGAATCGGCACAAGTACAGATGTTGCTGCTGTCAGAGCATTAATTGTCAGCATGCTCAGTGACGGCGGACAATCCATAATTATGTAATCATATCTCCTGCGCAGTTTGTCTGTAATCTTTTTCAGGATATATTCCTTATCCTCAAGTTCTACCAGCTCGATTTCCGCACCGGAAAGATTCATATTGGATGGTATCAGATCAACATTTTCTACTACATCTTTTATAATAGTATCTTTGATCTCTGCTTCTCCAAGCAGCAGCTCATAAAGGGTATTTTCTACTGCATTCTTGTCTGCACCAAGTCCGCTTGTTGTGTTTCCCTGCGGATCAATGTCAATAGCAAGAACTTTTTTCCCCTTCTCAGCAAGGCAGGCCGAGAGATTAATTGCTGTTGTTGATTTTCCAACCCCGCCTTTCTGATTGGCAACTGCAATGATTCGTCCCATTTTACCCCTCCTTTATTAGTTTTTAAAGGATTTTTACTCATTGGACACCATTATAACACTTTTATTTTTAAACCGCCACATAATGTTTCACGTGAAACAATAGAAAATGACTTTTAAATTTTTTTATTTATTGTGTAGTATATCCAAAGTTTATAAAGCCTAAACGTTGGGTATTTTTAACCGAATCAGGGAAGCAGTTATTCGATGTAGAGCTGCGTAGAAAATGTGGATTCCGAATATCCGCTTGACGCTGTCAGCCTCTGCCAAAATAAGCGGCGCAATAGATGTGGACTTCTCCTCCCAAAACTACTTATTCATAATCCCATAACTGATTTATTGTTTATCAGAAAAGGAATGCGGTAATTTACTCTCTTTCTGGCGGAAAAAACAGGAAAAGTAACGTGAAGATTATTTTTATAGAAAAATATGTCAAATCTCGTGACATGCTTCCACCACTTAAATCTTACAGATTTTGAAGTGGAAGCTTCCTGCTCAATTGCCCTTCAGGGCAAAGATAAAACAGGCTATCCCCGCGTGTCCCGCGGTTTTTATAAGTCTGGATTCACGGACTTTTTATTATGCTGTCATGCACAATCTGTAAGGATCCTTTTTCCTTTGTTCATGATATTGACTGCTACATTCACATCACGATCCATTCTGTTTCCACATTCACAGTAATAAATTCTTTTAGATAAAGACAATTCTGCTTTTTTCTTTCCACACATGCTGCATATCTTACTGGATGCGAAATAACGGTTTACTTTGACCAGATATTTCCCTCATTCTTCCAGTTTATACTTCAACATGGCAAGAAACTACCCATATCCATTGTCATGTACACCTTTTCTGAAATAGATTCTTCCGCCATCGCCTTCAGGTCAGATCTTCCACGCACACTGGATCGTATATTTCTTCAAGACTGGAGCTGAGTTTATGTTGAAAATCTTTTCTCTGGTCTCTCGCCAGTTTTTTCTCCACTCTTCGGTAAAACATCGGATAAGCCGCTTTTCCACTGCTTGGTTTTCACAGCAGAATAAAAGACAGGCAAAATATTTTCCGGATGGCTCATGACTGACCGTCACAGATTTTAATTTTCATTATTCCGGTATCGGACGATGAAGCTTTATCCTGACAGCTGACATCTTGGGCATTTTCAAACGGTTTGTATTTAGATAGATTCTTATTTTTATTGCCCGGTTTATTTTTCTCACCTAGTACATCGTTTCGTAAATAACTATACCAATCGCGTAGGATGCGGATTCGAGTGTGCTGGTATAAAAACGCAGGCGTAGCGGGCTACGCTGAGGCTTTTAGACCTGTGCAATCGGATTCGCAGACAAGTGAGTGGTATAGTTATTTCGAAAACGATGTACTAGTTCCTATTTATCATAAATAGTTTACAGTTTCCTGTTTTGAACATTCTGTTCTTTCCCTGATCATAATGTAATCTCACTATCAGAACAAATGTTTTTCTGTTTTGATATTATCTTGAGCAGATATGCTCAGATTCGCAATTCATCTCACTACCTGAAGAGATAGGAGAATTCTTGCTAGACTTTGTTAAAATACAGCAAAACCATTGGATATAGCAAATGGAAACTACTATTTATGGATATATATCAAAAAGTGAAAGGCGGCCTGTTTTTTGTAAATATATATAATATTCAGAAACTATCGCATGTGATTTTTCCTTATTTTATAGTACTTTTTGTCATTTTTATCGAAATATCGAACATCGTCATATGTATTGTTCAGAATATCCTTTCCCTGGCCAGGTTTCATTTTGCGATATCCCAGATATGTGTATTTAAGCCCTGAAAAAGCAGGCATTTGTATTCAATGCACGTCTTTTAATGGTTTTATTCCCCTGTCCAACAGCTTGTCCTTATAATTCAGACATATCCAAATACATACGAGCTTATATGCCAGGTTTTGCTTCATTTAACCCCTTAAAAAACGTCTAAAAGGCTGCTGAGTCCAGTATCTTCAATCTCTTTTTAAGGCTTATTTTATATGACGAAGTGTTTTCGTACCGTTAAGCAGGTATCTTTTCTCCAAATAAACAGATTCTAAGCCTCCAAAGGTATCCTTTTTTCTGTAAAAAAGCCTCCAGGAGCATAAATTCCAAGGATCCTGCATATATTTATATTCTCAAGTACCGTATTTTGGTCATTTAGAGGGAAAGCAGCATCCTTTCATAAATATTTTCAGACCTTTTTCATTATGTTTCAGTCATCATTACGTATTTACGTACCAAAAGTACAAATGTATGTTATTTCTTTATTTTTATTACATTTTTCTTTGCGTGCATGTGCACACTCTTGATTTTAAGCTGTTCTTCGCTCTTTTCTGTAAAGTACTATATATAGTACTTTATTTATTTTAGTACTATAATCAGTACTTTATATGTTTTTTCTTCTCTTTTCTTAATTTATTTTATACCTGTATATTTTCTCTTTTTCCTTGTTCAGCCGTATATTCGTAATTCTTATTTTACGCATATTTACAGTCAGTCAGAAAGCCTCTCGGAGTTAAGTACAATGTATTGTACTTAAAATCACACTTACAAGATAGCTGTTTTTAACCGAATCCAAAAAATCCCATATGGAATTGCGAATATCCACCTGACTATTATTCCAGCTATTATCAAACTCCCTTTATTATATTTGACCCCTTTCTTAGCACACGGATTCCCTGCATTTCTCACATAGCAGATATTGTTAATCTATTTCTTAACGCTTTTTTGCCATCTAGCTTCGAATAAACAGTTCATATCGAATGTATAAATTCATCCGCATTCGCCACCTGCTCTGATCAAAGCCAATTGCTCCCCTCTCCATTTCTTATTTCTACTCTTAATTGTCCTTGATGGTTTATTTTTCAAAATGCTATAATATGTACGTATTCACTATATAAACACGCGCAAGGGATCATATCCCTACGAGCGTACAAAATATTATTATTTCGCAATTTGCATTCAGTTGCCATGTGAGTATTTGCATTTCACATTGCTGCATGCTTTCATATGCAATCGCTTTGCAATTTACGTTTAATTACAACTGAATTTAACAGAATCAAGAAAGTCCCCTGCAGGGTTGTGAAAAGCAATAAGCATTGGGTGGGGACTTGCTTGCATGAGAATGAATGCAAACTCCTTCCGATAAACTGCCGAGCAGTTATTTGGCGCAGAGCTGCGTAGCGGATTGCGAATATTCTCTTGACTAACTTAATTTTGAAAGGAATTTCCAGATATGAATTCAAACAATAAAAAACTCACAAATGAATCTCTCCAGGAAAATAAAAAAATAGAAGCCTCAATTGCATTTCTTCAGCAGGAACCCACTGAAGAAATGCTCGCTCACGTTCTTACGGTAATTCGTCGCAGCATGAAAGCTCACGGACAGTTAATTATTGCTGTAGAACCGCCTAAAGGTGATGGTAAAATTAATCTTCAGGCTATTCAAACCAGTGACGGCAAACAGTGGTGGTCAGCATTTACCAGTTTTGATGAAGAACTTAAAGGCAGTGACAAAATAATGTCTACTTTTACCGCTGATATTGATAAGATTTTTCTCTCTGCACTGCAAGAACCATCTATCGAAGGAGTTATCATTAATCCCTGGAACCGAACCATCATGTTGAATAAAACTTTGATTAGCATTATCCTTGGAAATCCTGTATAACATTTTCATGTTTCACGTGAAACATAGTGACACAATAATTGCCTTTCACCAAACTTATTTCAGCATTTATAAAAGCTCTAATGTCTGCTCGTGGTTTTGATTTTGTTCCAGTGTTAGAGCCCAGAGAAATTAACCATTCAGAGTCCGACAGAAATAGCCAATTGGAACTCACTGGAAATAACCATTCATAAAATTATATCTGGTGAAACTAGCATAGCATTTGCTTACAACAGCCTTCAATCTGAATCAATGACAAGGGCTACGCCGGCAAATATGCCCCATTGACACAGTTTCAGCCTGTTGTATAAGGTAATCAAGCATAATAAGAAGATGTTCTGCTGAAGCCTACTTGTTATGGTCATTTCTATTGGACGGTAATTGGCTTTTTCTGTCAGTCTCAGATTGGTTGATTTGATTCTGTTGGTCTTACATTGGCTGTTTCAAGCGGGCTCTAACACCAGAAAGCTTATGTTCTTTGACCTTTATTGAAGCAGCTAAAAATCTTAAAAGCATACATTATGCTATGAATAATTTTTATAATGAACCAAGTACCGTTAAAGAATTAAATAGAATGGAAACAAAAATTCCAAAACCAGCAATTAAAAAATGCATTAGTGCTACATTAATAGTTCTTTTAGGAAATGCTTATGGAAAATCCTTTGATGCTATTGAACCTACAGAGGATATATTACAAAAACTTTCTCAAAGCGATCGGATCTCTATCATATCGAGCAATGTTTACCTCACGATGAAAAAGTTCTTCAAATTTTTTTTCGGAAGATGCGCGTACAGAATGTTGGTGTAACATCGTCAAAGAGTTTGATCTTAAATCTTTTGAATACCAAAATTCTAAAATACAAGAGTTTATTAAGTTTTCAGCTAATCTGGATAAAAATAATGCCAAATCTTGTGCTAATTCATTTTATGTTTATATAATTAATCAGCTATGTAACTGGCCCTGCTTTCAACAAGTTATACGTTTCACGTGAACATGATAATTAACCATTTACTTTTCATTCAAAATATTACTTTCTGCTTTTTTCTGTTGATCTTTTTATCACAAAAGTACTTGTAAAATATTACCTGTAAACAAATAGCCCCTGTACAACCATTTCACGCTTACAAAAACATTGTAAATTTTAATCTAATAGCGTATAATAAAACCTAGAATATTCAGAAATTTTGTTACGATTTCAGGAGGTTTTCAATGAAAAAAAATGGACACAGATTACTCACCCTGGCAGCTTTATTAGGCACAGCTGCAGGAGTTATTCATATTGCCAACCGTTTCATAGATGCCACATCTCAGTTTAAAGATATGTTGGAACAATCTCACAGCAAGACATATGACTGGCGTTTTGGAAAAATTCATTATACCAAACAGGGGCAAGGTTCCCCTCTTCTTCTTATCCATGATATTATGCCAGGAGCATCCGGTTATGAATGGAATGCTGTTACAAAAGAATTAGCAACTGAGCATACAGTTTATACTATTGACCTTCTTGGATGCGGTCGTTCTGAGAAACCAGAAATTACTTATACCAATTTTGTTTTTGCTCAGCTTCTCTGTGATTTTTGCAAAGAATGTAATTAAAGAAGAAACTGATGTAATTGCCAGTGGTTTTTCCGGGTCTTTTGCACTTATGGCATATCGCAATAACTCTGATTATTTTCGCAAGATCATGCTGATAAATCCACCTAGTCTCAGTTCTCTCAAGCAGGCTCCTTGTGAAGATAATAAATTGTTCAAACACATTATTGAACTTCCGATCTTCGGAACTTTGATCTATCATATGGTATCCGCCCGTGAATCTATCAGCAGTATGTTCATGGAGAATCTGTTCTATAATCCGTTCCACGTAACAGATACTCTTGTTGATACCTATTATGAAGCAGCGCACAAAGGTGGTTCCAATGCCAAATATTTATACTCCAGTTATATTGGCAAGTACCTTAATATCAGCATTAATAATGCAGTAGCTTCTTCCGACGCCTGTATTTATATTATCTCTGGCGAAAAAGAATCCAGTGGTTCACTTATCGCTGAGGAATATCAAAAACTGAACTCTTCCATTGAGGCTGCTATTATTCCAGAAACAAAGCATCTTCCACACATTGAAGATCCGGAACATTTCCTGGAGCAGGTATCTATTTTTCTGTAAATCATATAATAGAAGGGGAGATGTTTCACGCGAAACATCTCCCCTTCTATTTATTATTCATACTATCATTATTAATTATTTTAATGCCTGTTCTAAATACATATGCGTTGTACTGTCAATAAGCTTGTGAGTCAGTTCAGCCATATGCTGTGTAGATTCCTGATTGTCCGAAGACAGCCAGGCTTTAATCATTCCCACGCAACCATTAAGGCAAAAAGCGTATGCGTACTCAATATCTCTGTTATCTTTAGGCATTCTGCTGGACAGACGCTGAAACACTGTTTCAGCAATCAAACCCTCAATACGATTAACAAATGCCATATCTCCATTCTTTCCAAGAAGTGCGATACAAATATCTTTATTATTATCAAGAATCGTAAAAATCTGTTCAATAAACGGATAAGAGCTTTCCTTATTATTAATAGGATCTAAGGCATAATCATCAATCAGATGTGAAATTTCATCCATCAATTCACCTTCAATGGATTCCAGCATCTGATAAATATCTGTATAATGAAGATAAAAAGTTGAACGGTTGATATCCACTTCCTCCACCAGTTCCTTCACTGTAATTTCTTTAATACTTTTTTTCTGCATTAACCGGGCCAGACCTGCACGAAGCTGTGCCTTAGTTTTTCGTACTCTTCTATCAACTTTTTCCGCCATCTCAATTTCCCCCAATCATTAAAAAAATTTATGCCATCAGAATATAAAAAATATTATAAAGAATTCCCACACGACATAAAATAGTTTCTGACAGACAGAAACAAGCAGATTAACACTTCCTCTGCCTGATTATCTCCCTTATCAACTGCACTTAAAAATAAAATCAAAACCTTTTTTATTTATAATACAGTTTATATTTCATAGACATTTTTCATATTTCTTGTCTATTAATGCACATACCGCAAATATTTAATGGTTGTATCTGTGGTATGTGTTTAGTATAATACATCACGTAAAGAAAATCAACACTTTGTTTGATAATGGATTTAAAAGCTATTAATCAATTCTAAAATGATTAATAGATTCTACACCCATTACTGGAACAAAGTTTGATTAGTCAACTAATCTTTTATATATAACTTAATAAAGAAAGGGATAGGTATTATGATCAAGAACGAATGGAAGAGCTTACTTCGTAATAAGCTTATGCTTGTCGTAGTAATCGCCATTATCGTTATCCCGATCATCTATGCAGGCCTGTTTCTGAAATCCATGTGGGATCCTTACGGAAGCGTGGATACCTGCCGGTGGCCGTGGTAAACGAAGACAAACCAGTTGAATACAATGGCAAGACGCTAAGTATAGGTAAGGATATGGCGGATGAGCTGAAAGACAACGACTCAATGGCATTCAACATTGTAGACAGCAAGACAGCAGAGGATGGACTGGCAAATGGAACCTATTACATGGTTATCACCATTCCTGAGGATTTTTCCGCAAATGCAGCTACTGTAATGGACAAAAATCCAAAGCAAATGGAATTAGCCTATCAGACCAACCCCGAACCAACTATATTGCTTCCAAGCTCAGTGAAACAGCAATCCTGAAACTTCGCGATAGCATCGCAGCTCAGGTTACTGAAACCTATACTGAAACCGTTTTTGATTCTATTACAGAAGCCGGAGACGGAATGCAGAAAGCTGCTGACGGATCCGGAAAGATCAAAGATGGACTTGATTCAGCCGCTGACGGAAACAAAACAATCACCAAAAACCTGAAGAAACTTTCCTCCAGTACTCTTACTTTTGTAAGTGGTGCTGAAAGCCTCACCGAAGGTCTTAAGACATATACCGATGGTGTTGCACAGGTAAATGACGGTGCCAAATCTCTTGATGACGGTGCTAAACAGCTTGACAGTGGTGTTTCTACTCTTACTGCAAAAGTTCCGGAGCTGACATCTGGTATCAATTCTCTGGATGAAGGCGTTCAGCAATATACCGCAGGCGTGGATCAGCTTAATGAGAACTCTGATACACTGAAATCCGGTGCAGGCAGCCTGGAATCCGGTGCTAAACAGCTTAACAACGGCGTTTCCACTCTCACTTCAAAAGTTCCGGAGCTAACATCCGGTATTGATACTCTGGACAAAGGTATCCAGCAGTATACTGCAGGTGTGGATCAGCTCAATGAGAACTCTGATACACTGAAATCCGGTGCAAGCAGTCTGGAATCCGGTGCTAAGGCATTAAGTGAAGGTATTAATAATCTTTCCGACGGAGCGACCCAGTATGTAAGTGGTGCCGACTCTCTTGCTGATGGAACAGCAGCTTATGTGAAAGGTGCTGGGCAGTTAGCAGCTGGCGCAAAACAGCTCTCCGGACTGGAGAAACTTGGAGATGTTTCCAACGGTATTTCCCAGCTGAATCAGGCAGTTACAAACGGCTCTGATAAATCCACTTCTCTCGTAGATGGAACTCAGCAGCTTGAGGATGGACTGAAAACACTGAACAATACAGTTTCTTCTTTAAAAGACAGCACTACAGAAGAATCTATCAAGAAGCTGGCTGCTGGTCTTTCAACAGCCAAAAAAGGTATGACAGACGCTTCTGACGGAATGACAAGTGCAGCTAATGGAATGACAAATGCCGCTGCCGGTATCAACAGTGCAGCTGAAGGTATCAACAAAGCGGCCACAACCATCTCCGGTACCGCAGATACACCTGGCGCAAGCAATTACATTGATCAGGCTGCCGGTATCATGACTCAGGTAAGCAATGGTCTTTCCACTGAGCTTCCTGCTGCTGTACAGCAGGTCGGCGATCAGTTCTCAACTGTAAGCCAGCAGATCAGTACGATTCTTTCCGGATACGGTGAAACTACTGGTGAAAGACTTACAGATGCCAACACAAAGATCGCTACAGCACAGAGCACTATGACTAATGCCGCAGCTGCTCTTCAGGCTATTCAGCAGAGCGCATCTGAAGATGGAACAATTTCTGCAGAAAGCCTGAATGATGTTATCAACACACTGAACGGTGCTGCCGGTGGAATGACTGCTGTAGATGGTACATACATGAGCAGTTATTCTGATCAGGTTTCACAGGTTGCAGCTGGTGTAAATCAGAGTCTTTCTGATACACAGACCACACTTAACAGCAAAGTTTCCGAAATTACCGCAGCAACTGATGGACTGAACAAAATTTCCGCTGGTCTTGGACAAATTTCCGCTGGTCTGACTGAAGGTGCTAAGAACCTGAATACAGGTGCTGATACACTTTCCGCCGGTGCTAAGTCCATGACAGATGGTGCAACCGCGATGAACGCAGGTGCTGAAAAAATGAACGCAGGCGCAAGCCAGATTCCAGATGTTCCTTCTGATCTGCTCACACAGCTTTCTACTGGTGTAAATCAGCTTTATGAAGGTGCTAAAGCAGTAAACAACGGAACAAAACAGGTTTCTGCCGGTCTGCAGACTCTGGAAACAAATACAGCTTCTTTCCCGCAGGCAGCGGCCGGAATCAAGGCACTGAATGCAGGATTTGATACATTAACTGCTAACGATGAAAAACTTACTTCAGGTGCTAAGAGCCTGAAAACAGCCGGTAAACAGATCTCCGGTGCACTTCCGCAGGTTAAATCTGGTGCAAGCCAGCTGGCAGAAGGTACTGAAACACTGACAGACGGAATCAAGACATATACCGATGGTATTGCAACACTTGCTGCAAACAGCTCCGCTCTTACAAGTGGTACCAGCCAGCTCTCTTCTGGAGCTAAATCTCTTGCAAGTGGTGCTACTACTCTTGCAAATGGTACTAAGGCATTAGCAAACGGTTCCAGCTCACTGACAGCAGGAATCACAACATACACTGATGGTGTTGCAAAACTTGCATCAAACAGCTCCGCTCTTACAAGTGGTACCAGCCAGCTCTCTTCCGGAGCTAAAACTCTTGCGAGTGGTGCTACTACTCTTGCAAACGGAACTAAGACATTATCAAACGGCACCTCTACTCTTCTCAGTGGTACAGAAAAGCTTGTAAGCAACAACACCACTCTGAACGATGGTGCCAAGAAACTGGCAGATGGTGCTTCTCAGATCCAGAGCGGTTCTTCACAGCTCTATGATGGTTCCAAGAAACTTGGAAACGGTATGAAAGAACTTCAGGATGGTTCCGATACACTGTCAACAAGTCTCCGTGATGGAGCTCAGACAGTAAAAGACAATACCGCAAGCTCTGACACAATTAAAATGTTTGCAACTCCGGTTGTAAGCGATGAAACAAAACTTACTGATGTTCCGAACAACGGACACGCAATGGCGCCTTATATGATGTCTGTAGGTCTTTGGGTTGGTGCTCTGGCATTCTGCCTGATGTATCCTCTGGCTCAGTATAAAGGTAAGCTGAAATCCGGTTTTGCATGGTGGGCAAGCAAAGCTTCCGTACTTTATCCGGTTGCAATCCTTCAGGCAATTTGTCTGATCCTTCTGTTACATCAGTTTAACGGATTTACGCCGGCTGAGATGGGAAATACAATTCTCTTCGCCTGCCTGGCAGCAATGACATTTACATCTATGATGTACTTCTTCAACATTACATTTGGCAAGGTAGGAAGTTTCCTGATGCTGGTATTCATGGTAGTTCAGCTTGCTGGTTCTGCCGGAACTTATCCGGTTGAGATTTCTCCGGAATTTGTTTCCAAGATCCACGCATACCTGCCATTCACTTACACTGTTGATGCATTCCGTGCAACGATCAGCGGTGGCAGAAGCATTACCACTTCCGTTGTTGTTCTGGCTGTACTGTTTGTGATCTTCACGATCCTGACAATCCTCCAGTTCAATCACATGGCCAAGAGAAAGAAAGA
>ENA-OQCN01000920-OQCN01000920.1-human-gut-metagenome-genome-assembly--contig:-NODE-920-length-15429-cov-4.328911_pt1 | contig 15429 bp, 29 predicted proteins | sample MGYA00242497_ERZ504576 | MGnify/ENA primary metagenome ERZ504576 (study PRJEB26092, sample SAMD00036296) | human gut metagenome | host: Homo sapiens | study: EMG produced TPA metagenomics assembly of... | reverse complement strand
ATCGATGCTCAGAGTACGTAGCTGTACATCGATCGATGCTCAGACGTACGTAGCTGTACATCGATCGATGCTCAGACGTACGTAGCTGTACATCGATCGATGCTCAGACGTACGTAGCTGTACATCGATCGATGCAGACCCGCAGTCAATTGTCTTCAGGAGGTAGGAGCATGAATATCAGCCCGAACGCTCAGTTAAAAATCCAGCTGGGGAAGGATGGGAACCCCAAGATTTATGCCTGCGGTACAGAGACGGAACAGAAAGCCCTTTGCGCCGCTCTGATTGCCGGGATTTGCATAGATTAAAGAAATCCGGCAGCATTGCTCAGCATAGTGACTACTGCCGCAGACCTCATGGACAGAATGGGGGAATCTCCCAATGAAGATTAAATCCCGCGTCTGGTACTGGCTGGCTGCTGCCAGCGGTGCCGTAAGTCTGCTGTACGGCATGGGCATCGAGGGCGGTGCACAGCTGGGCAGCTCCATCTCTGACAGCCAGCTCGTTACGGCCCTGTGCCTGGTTCTGGCAGCGGTAGCGTTCCTGCGGCTGGGCTTTGCCGCCCAGGATCGTGAACAGACGCCCGCCGCTATGGCCGCGTTGACCGCACCCACGCCCGTACCGAAGAGCCGGACTACCGGCAGAACCGGAGGGGCGCATGAAAACAAAACGTCTGAAGAAGCTCCTGATGGGCATGGGCCTGAGCCGCAATCAGGCAAATCACATGGTCAAGGACCAGCGGGCCACCGGCTCCCCACGGGTCAGCAATGCACTCTATTACTATTATGCCAAAAGGTACATCTCCGAGTTAACGCCGGACTGGTTACCGCTTATCGAAAGCTTTGTACTCGGAAACGCAGAAGAGGATGCCGAGGACATCAACAAAAATGAGCCCGCCCGTGCTGGTAACACGGACGAGCCCAAAGGGTGATGGAATTCACAAGCCCCATCACCTTTGATGATATCATATCAGGAAGGATTTTACAAATGAAAGGTATTTTAGCAGAGCCGGGCAAGGCACCTGTGATCGCGTCCCTGCCCGACAGCCTGTGGGCCATTGAGAACCGGCTGGGCACTCCCTGCGAGATGATCGTGCTGCCCCGCACCCCGGCGGTGCTGTTCGTGGGCCGGTACGATGGCCCCATCCAGCCCGCCAGCCTGCTCAACCGTAAGTACCGAGGCCGCCAGCTTTACGGGCCCATCCTCTGCTACGGCTGGAAGGGCAACAACATCCAGCCCATGAACAAGGATGTGCAGACCGAGATGCTGGACCGCCTGAAGGGCACGGAGGTGAAAGTGTGACCACCTATATCTGCAAATGCGGACGGCGAGTGAAGAAATCCACCGATGCCAGTACCACTGGAAACCGCCTATCTGGTTACGCACCCGGCCATGAGTGCTGGGGATGCCCCTATGCCATGCCATACGGAGACTTTCAATGGGATGAAAGTGCTAGAACTGTCAGCCGGGAGACTCGGGGCTACGAGTGCCGGATGAGCAAGACCCTCACTTATGCGTCAGAGTTTGCTGGCTCTATCAAGGATAAATGCACCTGTCGAGTGCATAGTCTGGACTTCGACTTTCTGTCTCAGGTCTCTGCATGGATCAAAGACACTTATCCAGACAGAGAGATTTTCAGCTCATTCTCCAAAGATATTCGTGCATCGGACTATGGGTCTGACGGGCGCTATTGCCTGACAATCACATGCACTCAGAATCTGAAAGGTGTTGCCGCAAAAAGAGAGCTGTTTGGTCAGTTTTTCAATCTGGATGGAAGCCGCAAGGACATGACACCGCAGCAGGAAATGGAAAAGATTCTTGCCGACATCAAAAAAGCAAAGGAGATTCTCTCATGTGCACCTGCCCAGAATGCGGATGCTGCTGTGACTACGGCAGAGAATGCTGTTCCGACTGCCACAGCGGCAACGCCGACCATCTCGGAGAGCGGGGCGGATGCAAGCGCATCGACCCCGCGACATCCCTGCAGAACTGCGAATCGGCCCCTGCCGCATCGGCTGGCGGTTCTTCTGTATCAACAGCTGGTGCCATGCAGGACAAGCCCCTGACCACCGTGCCGGATGCGATGCGCCCGGCGTTTGATTATTCCGGCCTGACCGGCCAGACCGTGGAGGACCTGCACTTTGCCGAGGACGAATACCGCCACGGCAAGCAGATGGCCGAGCGTGGCCTTGTGCACATGGGCAATGCCATTGCCGCCGCCCATGATGCGCTGTGCGGAGTTGTCCAACAATTGGACACTCAAAGCATGGCAATCGCGGGATGATTCTTTTCGGGCATGGTGCTGCTCTATCGGCATCACAAAGTCAACCGCCTACAACCTGCTGCAAGTCTCTGCCCTGATGGACGGCAGCAGCCCCCGCCAGCGGGCCATTCTGGAAGCCTTGCCGCCCACCCTGCTGTACGCCGTGGCAAAGCCCAGCGCCCCGGCAGAGCTGGTGGAGCAGGTCAAGAATGGTGATATCACCACCAACAAGCAGTATCAGGAAGCCATGGCCCAGATCAAAGCCGAGAAAGACCGCGCCGATGCTGCCGAGACCCGTGAGGAAGAGGCCCGGAAAGCTGCACACGAGTACCACGAAAAATACGAGGAAGCCGCTGCCATGCGGGCAACGCTGCTGGATCAGCAGGTGCTACATTGCCGATATTGACGGCCTGAAAAAACAGAACACCAAGCTCAAGCAGATCTACCGCGATGAATACGAGAGCCGCATTGCGGCCAACCTCCAGCGCCAGAAGGCCGAAGGTGAGCGCGACAGGCCGAAGAGAGAGCAAAAAATGCCGAAGACGCTTTGAAAAAACAGCCCATCACGGCGGTCATCGACGAGGAAGAGATCGACCGCCGGGCCGCAGAAAAAGCCTGGGGCCTTGCCGATGCCCGGAACGCCGAACTGGCCAAGGACAACGCCAACCTGAAGAAACAGGTTGCGGCACTCCGCTCCCGCATCAACGATGATGCCCAGGCAGATTTTGAGCAGGCCAACTACTGCGCCAGCCTGATGCGGGCGGCGTGGGATAACAGCAAGGCCAGCTATTCCCGGCTGGTGGGCGAAGATCTGGAAAGCACCTTTCAGACCATCTGCGGTACCCTGAACAGCATCATGGAGGAGGCCTCCCTGCTCTGCCGCCAGCCGCCTGATTATGACGGAGGTGACAGGGATGAATGAGATGTACTGTCTGGATCTTGACCGTTACGGCCCGCCCATGGAGCCGCCCGATGATTACTACTTTGCCCCCGACCGGGAGCCAAAAGAGGAGGAACTGACCGATGACGAATGAATTGACCGTCCGGGTAGAGCACCCGGTGATCCCGGCCATGAACTGGAACAAGGATGAGGTGCAGAAGAACCTTGACGAACTTCTGGCCTCCTATACAGGCCGCGTGTACACACCTGAATCCATCAAAGATGCCAAAGCCGACCGTGCTGCCGTCAACAAGTGGGACAAGCAGCTGGCTGCTGCTCTGACCGCCGCCAAGCGGCTTTACACTGACCCGCTGGAGGATTTCCAGAAGAGTATCCGGGAGATGCAGGCCCAGTGTAAGAAGATCTCCGGGGCCATTGATCAGCAGGTAAAAGCAGTAGAACAGGCCCAGCGGGAAGAAAAAGCATCCACCCTGCGGCTGGTCTACCGGGACTGCATCGGGGAGCTGGAACCTCTGATTTCTTTTGACCGTCTGCTTGTGCCCCAGTGGCTCAACAAAACCTTTGACCTCGCCCAGGCCGAAAAGGAACTGCGCAAGGCTGTGGAGACCCGGCGGGAGGAACTCCGCCTCATCCGGGAGACCTGCGGTGAAGACGCTGAACCCTGCATTACCGAATACCTGCGGGCCCTGAGCGTCAATGATGCACTGCATGAGCACAGCCGCCGGGAGCACGCCCGGGCAGCTCAGGCTGAGGCAGAGGCCCAGCGACAGGCCGCAGAACGTGCCAGAGCTGCTGCACCGGTCATCATCCCGCCCACCGAGGAAGAGCGTCAGATCAGAGCAGAAGCGGCTCAGGCGGCGCAGACCAGCGCTTTTGTGACAGCTTCCGGACGGCTGGACTGCGAGGTATTGCAGCAGTTCGCCCTGCCTGGCACAGGCCTTGCACCTGCCCGCAAACGCTACCGCTTCTGGGTAGATTTCACCCCGGAAGACATCGAATGGTTCAAAGCCGAAGCTAAAAAGCGTGGCTTCGCATATGGTTCTGTAAAATAATTGGAGGATTTTACTTATGGCTTTTTCTCGTCCCGGCGCACCTGCGCCCACCATGTCCGCAAACACCACTGGCACCACCACCGCCGCCCGGATGACTGCAATGCAGCAGCGTGCCGCCCAGAGCGGCGCTCTGCAGGCTGCCAGCCCGGCCAAGCCCGTGGAGATCACTTCTGCCGACGGCCAGCACATGACCGTCAGCTTTTCCGATGTGCGCAACTTCATCTGTCAGAAAGCCACCGATGCCGAATGCAAGATTTTCCTCGAGACCTGCAAGCAGTACCGCCTGAATCCCTTTACCAAGGAAGCCTACCTCATCCACTACGATAACAACAGCGAGGACACCCCCAGCACCATCGTTCTGGGCAAGAACTGCTACCTGCAAATGGCAGAGCGCCACCCCAGCTATGACGGCTTCGAGGCCGGGGTCATCATCTTCGATAAGGTGGCCGGGGAGTACCAGAAGCGGGAGGGTTCCATCGTCTACGAGGGCGAGGAACTTCTGGGCGGCTGGGCCAAAGTCTATCGCAAGGACCGCACCCGCCCCAGTTACGAGGAAGTGAAGCTGACCGAATACGACACCGGCAAATCTCTGTGGAAGGGCAAAAAAGCTACCATGATCCGCAAGGTTGCCCTTGTCCATGCCCTGCGGGAAGCATTCCCCTCCACCTTCGGCTCTCTCTATGACGAGAGCGAGGTCCATGTGGATGCTGAGTCCACCGCCGTGGAGCTGGACGAGGCCGGACAGGTTCCGGCTCCACGCTGGACCCGCATCAAGGAAGCTGTTGAACAGGCCGATGCTCTGACCGTGGAGGACGCGGACAGCGCAGATGACCCTTTGCCGGGGGTGATGAATCGTGATCCTGACCCACAAGACCGGCGTACTTCTCCACGGAACTCTCGCCAAAGACCCTGTGCTCAAGGACGTGGGCCAGAAGCAGGTACTCAAGTTTGACGTGAAGGCACACAGCGTCAAGACCGGCACCGGCAACTGGGAGGGCCTGTATGTTCAGGTCAACGTCTGGCACGGGCTGGACAAGTGGGACGGGCTGCTGCTGAAGGGCGATGCCGTCACTGTCTTTGCCCGGGAGCTCAAGAGCCGGGAGTATAACGGCAAGACCTATTACGACGTGGATGCCGACGACATTCAGCCTGGCGGCATGGTGATCTTCCGGTGGATGCAGAACCTCATTGACCTTTGCACAGAGGCCCCGGCACCGCCCGAACCAGCGCTCACTCAGGAGCCAACGCCCTTTGATGAGCCTGTCCCGGTGCAGACCAGCCTTTCCGGTGGGCAGATGTATCCCGGCGAAGACCTGGCCGACTATGCTCCCCGCGCCTTTCAGGCGGCAGCGCCTGCCGGGCCCGCCGCAGCACCCCGGAAGCAGATACCCTCATCGACGATGATGCGGATGACCTGCCGTTTTAACCACACCAGAAAGGAGTTCAGACCGTGGGCATTGACCCATCCCGTGGCTTTGTTGCCTTTCCCCGCGGTCTGACTGACTGGGAATGGTATTCAGAGCCCAACACTGCCCGCCTGTTTTTCCATCTGCTACTCACCGCCAACTGGCAGGAAAAGCAGTGGCAGGGCATTAGCATCAGGCCCGGGCAGCTGGTTACAAGCCAATCTCAACTGGCAAAACAGCTTGATTTGAGTGTTCGGAACATCCGGACGAGCTTAGAACATTTACAGGCGACAGGCTATCTGACAGTCAAAACAGGCTCAAAATACAGCATTGTCACGATAGAAAACTATGCTTCGCTTGTTGGCAGTGACAGGCAAAGTGACAGGCAAGCGACAGGCAACCGACAGGCTGCCGACAACAACTTAACAAGTCTAACAAACCAACAAGCTAACAAGTCGTCATCTACGGCTGCGCCGGAGCCGACCGGACGACCGACGACCTCACCCTTGGTATCAGAGTTTGAACAGGATATCGGCAAGCTGAGTGCCTCCGGGAAAAGAGAGCTGACAGGATACGCTGACCGACTGGGCGAGGAACTGGCGCGGGTGATCCTGCGCAAGTGCATTGATGCCGGGGCACATAGCTGGGCCTATGTGCGGAAGGCTCTGATCGAGGCCGAAACCCAGGGCTGTAAATCTGCTGAGGAGTACCGCATGACGAATCCCATTGGAGCGGGACGCAATAAGCGGGTGGACAGACCGGAGCCCAGCGGGAATGATTTTCTAAAAAACGCAGCCCGCCGCCGTCCGCTCACCAAGAAAAAGGAGGATTCCAATGTACCGGAACCATGAGCACTACCCCGACCCGACAGCTGGCCGGACATTGGGCAGCCTCCGCCGAAAGGAGAACCAATTGAACACCGGAAAACAGTTCGAGGCAGACTGGAAAAGCTCCATGCCGAAGGATGCCTGGTGCTATCGACTGAAAGACAGCGCGGCCACCTATTACGGCGGCAACGAGAACCTGAGCTTCTCTATTGATAACATCTGCGACTTCGACGTGTACCGCTACCCTATGCACCATTACTTCGAGCTCAAGACCATCGAAACGCCCAGCATCCCACTGGAAAAGATCCTGGGCCGATTCGACCGGGAGCGGCAGAAGTACCACAAGCTCAAACACATCACCGATATGGCCCACGCAGCATCCTTCAAGGGCCAGACCGCCCATGTGGTCATCAATTACCGGGGCAGGGTCAACCGCACCTTTGCCGTTCCGGCCAGCGCTGTGCTGGAGTACATGCAGACCCAGACCCGCAAAAGCATCCCGTGGCAGTGGGCCGCCCTGAACGGCATCGAGGTGGAGCAGCGCCTGCTGCGCGTTCACTGGCGGTATGACGTGGAAGGGCTACTGAAACAACTGGAAGAAGGTGACGGTGCTTGACTTACGAAGAGAAGAAGGCCTGGTTGAGAAGGTATCAGCAAGCGAAGCGGCTCGAACAGCTGCGGCTGGATGAGCTGGACACGCTGAAAACAGACGCTTCCAACATGACCCAGTGCCTTTCCGCTGTGCCGGGCGGCGGAGGAGACGGCCAAACATTGCCCCGTGCAGTAGAACGCATCGACGAAGCCCGGGGCGCTTACAAAGCCCAGTGTGAGGAAAGCACCCGCATTCGCAAAGAAATCATCTTTGCGCTACAGCAGCTGGATGATGAGCTTGACTTCACGATTCTGTACCGGAGATATATCTGTGGGCACAAGTGGGAGCTGATCGCTGACCGGCTCTCCCTCGATGTCAGTTGGGTCCTCCGACGACACAAAAAAGCGGTGCAACTTCTGGACACAGACCCATGACGCACTAAAAAGCACTAGTTCAAGTGTGCTATACTCTATGCTGCAAAGCCCAGCAGGAAAGGCATCCTTACTCCCTTCGTGCTGGCGGCCCGACCGGAGGTTTGTTTTCCTCCTCTTGATACGGATTTCTCCTTTTGCTGCTTAACAGCTTTTTTGCACCGGCCGGGCTTTTCCTGATTACAACTGCCGTTCTGAGCATCCGCTCAGGGCGGCTTTTTTGTACCCTGACGACGAGAGAGGTGGTGACGTGTCGAATGAAAAGAATCTCATTCCGTTCAATGAACGAACGGAGAGCGAACAGAGAGAGATCGCCCAGAAGGGCGGCATTGCATCCGGTGCGGCCCGCCGCCGCAAACGATCCATGCGTCAGGCGGCTGACTACTACCTGAGCCTGCCGGAGACCGACCGCCGCCGGGTAAACGCCATGCTGCGGGATCAGATCGAGCCTGAGGACGTGGACAACCAGATGGCCGTCATCGTAGGCATTGCAGAGCAGGCCAAGAGGGGCAACCCTCAGGCAGCCACCGTGCTGCTGAAGATGCTGGGGGAGGAAGCCGTGCAGGAGGACCCGGGTGCGGATGCTCTGGCAAAGGCCAAGGAGCTGCTGGGAGGTGTGGACAGTGCCATCGACTGAGTTTCAGCAGGAGTACCTGCGCAACTGTTCCCACCGGTGGAACGTCAAGACCGGAGCCACCCGAAGCGGCAAGACCTACCTGGACTGTGCCGTGACCATCCCGAAGCGGATCTGCGCGGCCCGGGGCGAGGGTCTGCTGGTGCTCATGGGCAACACCCTGGGCACGCTGGAGCGCAATGTGCTGTCCCTGATGCGGGAGCTCTGGGGCGACCTTGTAGGCGTGATCCGCACCTCGGCAGCAGGCAACGTGGTACAGCTGTTCGGCAAGAAGGTCTATGTCCTCGGCGCTGATAACAAGAAACACATCGCCCGCATTCAGGGCGCTGCCTTTGAGTACGTCTACGGTGACGAGATCACCACATGGGACGAGGGCGTGTTCCAGATGCTGAAAAGCCGCCTTTCCTGCCCCCACTCCCATTTTGACGGCACCTGCAACCCGGAAAGCCCCACCCACTGGTTCAAGAAGTTTCTGGACAGTGACGCTGACATCTACTGTCAGGCGTATACCATCGACGATAACCCTACGCTTCCGGCCCAGTTCGTGGCCGATCTGAAAAAAGAATACACCGGCACGGTCTACTATAACCGCTTTATCTTGGGGCAGTGGATGGCCGCCAACGGCGTGATCTACCGCCTGCTGGCCGACAGCCTTGCCGCCGGAGATGGGCGTTTTTTCTGGCCTGTGGACAAGCCGCTGCACCCGTGGCGGGTGCGCATCGGGGTGGACTTTGGCGGCAACGGCTCCAAACACGCCTTTGTGGCAACGGCCATCCTACCGGGCTGGTCCGGCGTGGTAGGGCTGGCATCCCAGCGCATCGACTGTGGCGCAGGATGCCGACTTTCTGGCCGACCGGCTGCTGGAGTTCTGCATGGCTGTCTTTGCCCGCTGGGGCGAGATCCAGTACATCTTCTGCGATTCTGCGGAGCAGACGCTGATCAATCACATCCGGGCAAGGCTCCGGCGCTGCAAACTGAGCTGGCTGGCCGACCGGGTGGAAAACAGCGCCAAGATCCGCATCAATGACCGTATCCGCCTGACCTGCATCCTGATGGGCGGCGGGCGGTTCTGGCTGCTGCCAGAGGCTTCCACCTCCGGGATGCCCTTGCCACGGCCCTGTACAGCGGCAAGCACCCCGGCGTGGACGAGCGGCTGGATGACGGCAGCACCGATATCGACACATTGGACGCTTACGAGTACACCATCGAGCGCGATTTCAAGAGGTTGACCAACACATGAACATCACCGCATTTCTGAACTACCTGAACAAGACGCGCGGGTGGGCCATCGATGCCGACTACTACGGCTACATCGAGACCTGGCGGCAGTGGTGGCAGGGCAGCGTGCCCAAGGTACACACCCGTGCCGCTGAATACGCAAACGGCACAAAGAAGCGCCCTATTGCCTCCCTGCGGATGCCGAAACGGGTCTGCGAGGACTGGGCGAATCTCCTGCTGAACGACCGCACCACCTTCCAGATCAAGGACGCTGACACCGCGTCCTATCTGCTGGGTGACGATGAGCAGCAGGTGGGCGGCCTGCTCCGGGAGCTGCACTTCTGGCGCAATGCCAATGCTCTGGTGGAACAGGCCTACTGGTCCGGCACCGGCGCTTTGTGCTGAGTGCCGAAAACCTGACTGTCGTGAAAGGGAAAGCCGTCCCCGGCCCGGATACCCGCCTGAAGCTGGACTATGACCCGGCTTCCTGCATCCTGCCTCTGCGGGTGGAACGGGGCATCGTGACCGAAGCAGCCTTTGTCTCCGAGTGCATGATGGAGGGCAGACCCGCAGTCTATCTGCAGACCCACACCGGCAATGAGACCCGGCGCACCATCGCAACGAGTGGTTCCGGGTAACGGATGGAGTTTCGGGCGCTCCGGTGTTTGAAGCCCTGCAGGCCCCGCCGGGTACGGCAGAAAGCATCACGGTGGAGGGTTCTCCCCCGTGGTTTGCCCTGTTCAGCCGGCCGCAGTCAAGAACCTTGACGGCGGCACAGGCTGGGCATGAGCGTCTTTGCCGAAGCACTGGCAGAGGCCCAGGGCATCGACCTTGCCTTTGACAACTACCGGGAGGATATCCGGCTGGGCCACAAGAAGATCTTCTACTCTGCGGACATCTGCCGCAAGGTGGTGGACCAGGAGGGCGTGGAGCACTCTATTCCACCCGATGACGATGTGCAGAGCCAATTCGTCACCCTGCCCCAAAAGGAAGGGAGCCTCGACCAGTCCAGCGAATACCACGAATACAACCCTGACCTGCGGGTGGAACAGAACCACAAGGCTGTGCAGGATATGCTGAACCTGTTCAGCTTCAAATGCGGCCTGGGCTGCCACCGGTACAATTTCGAGCTGGGCAACGTGACCACAGCCACCGAGTACAACGGCAGCCGTCAGGATCTGGTGGCCAGCGCCAATAAGAACCAGATCCCCATCGAGGGGGCGCTGGTGGGCATCGTGCGGGCCATCCTGTGGGCGGCAAAGAACCTGCAGGGAGCGGCGGTGGACCTCGACACCCCCATCTCTGTGGACTGGGACGACAGCTACATCACCGATGCCGAGACCCGGATGAGCCAGATGCGGGACGATGCCCTGAGCGGCCTTTTGCCCCGGTACAAGTATCTGTCTGCCCGGTACGGGGTCAGTGAAGAGGATGCCCGCAAGCTGGCACAGGAAGCCGCTGACGAAAACAAGCAGCCTGAGTTGAGCTTCGGCGGGGGCGGCTGATGCTGGCCCCGGACTATCTCGACCACGCACCCGACCGGTTGGTGCTTTTATTTCAGCAGGTCGAGGATGATATCCTGCGGGATGTGGCCCGGCGCATCTCCAAAATGGACACCATGACCTCCACGGCCAACTGGCAGCTGTGGCGGTATGAACAGACCGAAGCCCTCCGGCAGGACGTGGTGAAGAAGCTGGCCCGCTACACCGGCAAGAGCGAAGCTGAGATCCGGCGGCTCATGCAGGAAGCGGCCACCCGGGCCATGGAGCCGAGGACGAGATCTACTACCACTACGGCAAGGAACCCACGCCATTTGCCGACAATGCCACCCTGCAGGCCCTGCTCAACGCTGGCTACCAGCAGACGGCAGGAACCTTTCACAATCTGACTGCCACCACGGCCAACACCGTCAGCGGCCAGTTTGAAGCTGCCCTCGACCGCACCCATCTCAAGGTGAGCAGCGGTGCGTTCGACTACAAGAGCGCCGTCAAGAGCGCGGTGGACAGTCTGGCCGACACCATGAAGTATGTCACCTACCCCACCGGCCACACCGACACGCTGGAAGTTGCCGCCCGCCGGGCGGTGCTGACTGGTGTGAATCAGACCGGTGCAAAGCTGCAGGTGGCCCGGGCCGATGAGATGGGGGTTGAGTTCTTCGAGACCACGGCCCACGGCGGGGCCCGGCTTCCCACGCTGAGTGGCAGGGCAGGCAGTTCCACCGGGGCGGCGCTGTGGACTACATGGGCAAGCATTACCCGGACTTCGAGGCCGCCACCGGCTACGGCACCGGCGCAGGGCTTTGCGGCTGGAACTGCCGTCATACCTTCTTTGCCATCTTCCTGAGCTGGGTGCACCGCCTGCGTGGACGCAGGAGAGCTTGGAAGCCCTCAACGCCCGGGACATCGAGTACAACGGCCAGAAATACACCCGGTACGAGATCAGCCAGATGCAGCGGGCCCGGGAGCGCACCGTGCGCAGGTACAAGCGCCGGTATCTGGCCGAGGATGCCGCCGGGGCCGACACCACCGCCAGTGCCGTGAAGCTCCGGCAGGCCCGTCAGGAGCTGACTGACTTTATCAGCGCCACCGGCGGCAGGGCGGACAGCGCCCGCACCAGCGTTGCCGGGTTTGGCAGGAGCGAGAGCAGTAAGGCCGCGTGGGCGGCGAAGAAGCAAGAGCCACGCGGCATTCTTCAAAAACTCAATTTTTCTGATAGTGTTTCACAGTCTGAGCGTGAAGGCATTGAAAAAGAGCTTTCCGTCATTCCTCAATGGCAGCGCGATAAGGCTGAAAGCATCATCAACAAGGTCGTAATGACAGAGAAAGATGCCGCTGGAAGCGGCTATTATTATCCAGACAAAACGCTTTATCTTCACCCTGAGCGCAAAAGCGGTGATGTTATTCACGAGTATGGCCACGCATTGGAGATTTCCCTCGACCTGCGGCACAACTCCAAATACATCAGCATCCGAAAATCCGGGATTGATGTTGAAGATTTTTCTAAAATCGTGTATGATGACAGTACCTATACACAAGCGATTTATCTTCTTCAGAACAGCAAATTCATTTCTGAGTATCAGGGACGGCTATATGAATCTCCCACGGATGGAATTTTTAAAGCCGGAACGATGCAGATCAATGAAGATATGCTGAAGGAATATTTCAGTGAAGGGTATCGCGCTTTTTATCAGGAGCCCTCTGCCCTGAAAGAGAAAGACCCTCAGCTCTATCATTTTATCGAGGGATTGAAAGATGACAAAAAGTGAAGTGCTTCTGCTTGATGAACCCTCTGCAATCTGGAACGAAATGCAAAAGAATCCGGCATTGCGAACAGATGGAGATGTCTGGCTGCACATGACCCGCCTGTCAGCCAAGCAAGACCGACAGTGGTCTCGGGAAGCGTATGGCGACCCGGAAGCGTATCTGTATATGGACTTAAACAAAAAGAAGTGAGGTGTCATCATGGAAGATTTTCGTGTCATCTACCGCATTTTGAAGTATTTGCAGCAAAGCATGGACTTTGAGGAGTTCGATTGCGCTGGTTTTACTGCCGAGCGCTTCGGTACGAATCCGAACCGGTTTCAGGCACTTTTGATTCAGCTGCAGAAAGCAGGTTACATTGAGGGCCTGAACATCGTCCAGTATATCCGCCAGCCGGAGCGCATCGAACCGCCCATGGAACCGCATATCACCTTGCAGGGGCTTGAATATCTTCAGGAAAACAGTCTGATGAAAAAGGCCGCCGCATTTGCAAAGGGTGTTAAGGAAATCGTCCCCGGCATCTAACAACCAAATACCGCCAGCGTCTTTGCCCAGCCGGGCAGGGGCGCTTTTTTCATGCCGTATTCGCTCAGTGGCAGAGCGCCGGTCTCCAAAACCGGATGCCGCAGGTTCGATTCCTGCATACGGTGCCATCGCAGAGGGCAGTGCGTACCCTGCCCACAACCGAACACGGACGGAGAACCGTGTCACCAAACCGTGGTTTCACCAACAGAAAGGAGTTTTTCCACCATGAAGCGTGAAGACGTGAAGAAACAGATCCCCGGCATCACCGAGGAACAGCTCAACTGGATCATGGCCGAGAACGGTAACGATGTCAACCGGGAAAAGACTGCCGCCGAGCAGTACAAGACCAGCTGGAAAACACCCAGCTCAGCTCAAGACCGCCCAGGACGGCCTTGCCGCCTTTGACGGCAAGAAGAAGCCCGAGGAATACGAGGCAGACATTGCCAAACTCAAGGGCGATATGCAGGCTCAGGCTGAGGCTTTGCCTTTGACAATGCCTGAACACCGCCATTCTGGGAGCCAAGGGCCGCAGCGTCAAGGCGGTCCGGGCACTGCTGGATCTGGATGCCTCAAGGCTCCAAGGACCGTTCCACCGATATCTCCAAGGCTCTGGAAGAAGCCGCCAAGGCGAACCCCTGGGCCTTTGGCGAGGCGGAAGAGGGCGGCGCTGGTTCCGTTCACGTTTCCAGCGGCAAAGAGCACGGCACCCCGCCCGCGGGGACGTTGACCCCGTGACCGCTGCCTTCAAGAAGATGAACCCCGATATCAACATCGAATGAGAGAAAGGATATTCTTATGGCACATGAAGCACAGGTCCGCTATTCCAATCTGGTTGACCTCAAGCTGCGCAAGACGCTGGTGAAGAAAGTCGGCGTGATCTGCAACAACCGCTACGAGGGCAGCCCCAAGGCAGGTTCCGTCAAGGTTCCCGTCCGCGACACCGAGGTTGTGGTGAACGACTACGACAAGGCCAAGGGTGCAAAGCAGACCAGCGGTGACACCACCTACCTCACCGTCAACATCGACCACGACAAGGCCGTGAATGAGATCATCGATGGTTTCGATGCAGAGAGCGTTCCCGGCAATCTGGTGGCTGACCGCCTGGACAGCGCCGGTTACTCTCTGGGCCTGCAGATGGACTCTGACGGCTCCGTGGAGCTGACCACCGCAGGCACTGCCTTCGGCAATACCACTGCCCTGACCGAAAAGACCATCTACGCCAACATCGTGGATGCACGCACTCAGCAGTCCTCCATCGGCGTGCCCACCGCAGGCCGCTGGCTGCTGGTCTCCCCGGACACCTACGGCCTGCTCCTGAAGAGCCCCGAGTTCATCAAGGCTTCCGACCTGGGCGACGCGGTCGTTCAGACCGGCGCTGTGGGCAAGATCGCAGGCTACACCGTGTTCGAGGATTCCACCCTGGGCGAGAATGTGGAGTATGTGGCCGGTCATCCCAACTGGTTCGCCGTCATCGATGAGTGGGCCGTTCCCGTCCACCTGCAGGATCTCTCCGGCTCTGGCGATTTCATCGGCGCATCTGCCGTGCAGGGCCGCAAAGTCTACGCCTACAAGGTCACCAAGGGCCAGACCATTCTTGTTAAGAAGAAGGTCGCAGCATAAGGAGGCCCCCATGCTTTACTGCACCTACGACCAGTATCAGACAGCGGGCGGCACGCTGGACGAGGCCGCATTCACGCCGCTGTGCTTCCGGGCCTCGAAGCTCATTGACCGGGCCACCTTTGGCCGGGCCGAAGCCCACACCAAAGCTGCGCCGACTGTGCCGAAGCTCTGGCCATGGCCTGTGCGTCCATCGTGCAGAGCCTTGAACGGGCCGAAGCGGCACGCGCTGCCACCGGCTATGCGCCGGGCGTGACCAGCGTCAACAACGACGGCTTTGCCGTGACGTTCTCTGACGGAGCACTGGCCGAAAAGCAGGCCGCCGAAGCGTATAGCATTCTTTCCGGCTGCCTGGGGCACGACCCCCACGGCCTGCTGTATCGGGGGTGTTTCTGATGCAGTGCAGCGTAACTGTGGTGAACCTCATCCACGACACCGCCACCGAGATTGACCGGCCTGTCTGCCACGTCATCCCGGGGAGCAGCTGGCGGGAGAAGCTGGACACCTCCGGCGGCGACCCCCAGCGGACGGTGCACATCCGGCTGCCCCCTGCCGCCGGGTATCTGTCCTATTTCCAGTGGCAAAGCTCCCGCCCGGGGAAAAGGCCGCACACTGGACGCTCAAGCGGGGCGGCAAACTCATCTGCGGCGCTGTCCGCAGCCTGACCGAGGCCGAGTATGCCGCCCTCGAGAAAACACACATCTGC
>ENA-OQCN01000919-OQCN01000919.1-human-gut-metagenome-genome-assembly--contig:-NODE-919-length-15441-cov-3.195442_pt1 | contig 15441 bp, 15 predicted proteins | sample MGYA00242497_ERZ504576 | MGnify/ENA primary metagenome ERZ504576 (study PRJEB26092, sample SAMD00036296) | human gut metagenome | host: Homo sapiens | study: EMG produced TPA metagenomics assembly of... | reverse complement strand
AAGCCGAACTGGTTGTAAATGATATACTGCGGAATGATACCGGCATCAAATACCCATGTAATGATGAACAGGGACATCAGCCAGTAACGATGTTTAAAACGTGGTCGCTGAGCACGTACGCCGTAACGTAGGTGCAGGCTACCGCCAGCAGTGTCCCCAGCGCAGTATATAAAAAAGAGTTTCGCATACCGGCGAACACATTGAAGCGCGGGTTTGTCAGAATATAGCCGAAAGCTTTCAAGTTGAAGCCCATCGGTAAGAAAGTCATTTCGCCGCGCGCCAGATAGGTGCCATCCGTGGTAGCCACAAAGAACACATACAGGAACGGATACACACAGCACACTGCCACCAGCAGCAGGATTGCACTGTTGATATAATCAACGTCGCCAGCCGTTTGAGATGGGACTTGGGCTGCTTACTCATAATAGCCTATACGCTCCTTTCTCAGAACAGACGTGCGTCACTGACTTTATCGGCAATCTTGTTGACGATGAAAACCAGCACAAAGGCAATAATGGACTTCAATACATTGACCGCAGTGCCGTAGCTGTAATCCGGGAAACCCGTAGACTGGAATGCAATGCGATAAACATACGTCTGGATCACATCAGCCGTGGCATAAGTGCCTGTGTTATACATCAGCAGGATACGATCCAAGTTGACGGAGAAGATATTGCCGACACTGATGATAAGCATCGTGATAACAGAAGTAGAAATACAGGGCAGTGTGATGCGCCACATTTTGGTCCAGCGGGATGCGCCGTCAATCTCTGCCGCCTCATACAAAGTGGGGTCAATGTTCATCATGGCGGCAATATAGATAATGGCCGAGTAACCGAACGTCTGCCAAATCTCCAGTATCACGTACAATGGCCGGAACCATTCCGGTTTTGCCATAAGTTTGTGGAAGTACCGCCCAGCTTGGTGATCAGGATATTGATCAGACCCGATGTAGGGAGAGCAGCGTATACATGATACTGACCATAACGGCTGCCGAGATGAAATACGGCAGAAAGCTTAAAGACTGTACCGTATTGCGCACCCACTTGGTACGAACTTCGTTTAGGAAAAGCGAAAATACAATCGGGATTGGGAATACAACCACCACGGACAGGAACGCCAGAACGATTGTATTTTTGGTGATTTTCCAGATATATGGATCCTGCAAAATGCGCTTGAAGTTTTCAAGCCCCACCCACGTGCTGCCGAAAACGCCTTTGGCTGCGGAGAAATCCTCAAACGCAATCACCATTGCACCAACCGGTCCGATCTTGAACAGAATCAGCAGCAGGAAACCCGGTATCATCAGAAGATACAGCTGATAATTTTTGATAATATCTTTTTTTATCCGCGCACCGAGGGATGCTTTCGGCACGGCAGGTACGCCGTTTGTGCTTTGCGCTTCGGCATGGTGATTCTCCTTTCACTTTACCCCGGCAACCCGCCCGCATGGCAGTTTGCCGTGTCGGGCAGGGCTGATTGTTCAGGGTATTACCTTTGTCAAGGCATCAAGCGCCGTACATTGCTTGGTAAGCTGCCAGCTGGATTTCTTCAATGCGGGACAGGCCCAGATCATTCATTTCCTGCTGGAAAGCTGCCCAGTTGTCAGGGGTCAGTTCGCGCGTACCATCAATGAACTGCGCAATACCGGACATCTGTGCATCGTACACAGAAGCGAGCAGGTTTGTAACTTCCTTGCTCTGGTCATCGGTGAACTTCAGAACATAAGAGGTACCCAAGTTTTCATCTGTAAACAGGCGTCCGGTCGCCTCAGCGATCAGAGGCGCATTCCACTTGAAGAAGGCTTCGTTGTCAACGGGCTTGCAGACGGTAAAGCGGTCACTCAGGAAACTCCAGCGCTTCTCACCGGCAGGAGTAGCCTCTTCAGTCTGATAATCTACGATAAATTCCTTATCACCGTTGGTATCCTTAAAGCTTTCGCCCTCAACACCGTAGTTGGCGAGGATCTCGCCTTCCTCAGAGTAGAAATAATCGATAAAGGTCAGAATCGTCTTGATTTTATCTTCACTGCAGTTTGCATTGACGGCAGTAACGCACTCGTCATTGTACTTCATGCTGACGGTCATCTTCTGGGGGTTTCCGTTATCGTCCTTGATGAAGTTCAGAACACCCATCTGGTAGTTGGGGTCGTTGTCGGGGCCGCCGTTCTCCATAAACCATTCGGCGCGGTTGTAGTAATCGTAGAAAATACTGCCGTTGCCGTTGAGCATGGCAGCCTCCCAGTCGGCCTCACCGAAAGTACCTGCGACCCATTCGGGTTGGATCAGGCCCTCGTCGTACCACTTCTTCATTGTCTCGACCATCTTGTAGGCGCCATCGCTCATAATGTCGATAGAGCCATCCTTGTAGTGGCCGTTGATATAGATGCCGTTGGACTCGGTAGAGGAGATATTGCTGGCTGCGCCGAACCACGAAGCAAAGCGGATGGCGGTGTCACGACCGGTCAACGGGTAGTAGTTGGGGTTGTCTTTTCCGTAGTAGGCTTTCAAAGTTTCCAGTGCCTTGGTAAAGTCATCGATGGTGACGATGGAGTCAGGGTCAATGCCTGCCGCCTTGAACTGGTCAACGCGATAGCCGATCAAATCTGCAAAGATGGGGGTCTCTTTGCACAGACCGTAGATATGGCCGTCCTTATCGGTGACAAGCGCCTTGTAATCGGGGTTGTCGTCAATGTACTTCTGCAGGTTGGGGGCATACTTCTCAATGTAGGGTGCCAAATCTGCGAACACGCCCTGCGGGCCGTAGACACTGGTTTGGGCCAGTTTCGTCATAACCGCGTCAGGCAGGTCTCCGGAGATAACACGCTGGTCGATTTCAGAATAGACATCATTGAATTCTTCGGGACCAGAGATGTAGTCGACATGGATACCGGTACGTTCCTCAGCGACATCATACCACTTCAGTTCCTTGATCCAGTCCACGTAGGTAGAACGCATAAACATGGTGTAGGTGTTGTCCCCATCGCCGGAAGATTCCGTCGAGGAGGCAGCGGCAGTACCGTCACCTGTGGAGGCAGTCGCAGAGGCGGAGCCTCCACCGCAGCCAGTGAGAAGCGTGCCGACCATAGCAGTGGCCAGTACGGCAGCGCCGATTCGATTTGTGAGTTTCATTTGTGTTTTCCTCCTTATAAATGGTTTTCTCTTTATAATATCCGTTCGCTTTCAGCGGTTGGCTGCAAAACGAACAGCATATTCAATAGCATTTTTCAAGCTCAGCTCATTTGCCTTGCCTGTACCGGCCTGATCGAAGGCCGTGCCGTGGTCGACGCTGGTGCGGATGATAGGCAGTCCCAGTGTGATGTTTACCCCTTCCACAGCACTCCACGCCTGCTTTTCCCTGTCATAGACAAAGCCGACGACCTTGAGCGGGATGTGGCCTTGGTCATGGTACATTGCCACGACAATATCATACCAGCCGCCCAAAGCTTTCGAGAAGATCGTGTCCGGCGGGATAGGCCCCTGGGCGTCGATACCCGCGATGCGTGCTGCCTCGATGCTGGAGCGATCTCATCGATTTCCTCCCGTCCGAAGAGTCCGCCCTCGCCGCAGTGGGGATTGAGGCCCGCCACACCGATGCGGGGTTTTGCGATGCCCATGTCCCGGCAGGCTTTGTCTGCTATGCTGATGACTTCCAGCACCCGATCCTTCTTGACCCGGTCGCAGGCTTCCCGCAGAGAAACATGGGTGGAAACATGCACGACCCGCAGGTCATTGTGGGCAAGCATCATCGTGTAGTGTTCGGTGCCTGTGTAGTGGGCGTAGATTTCTGTGTGGCCCGAGAAGTGATGCCCGGCCAAGTTCATGGCCTCTTTGTTCAGCGGGTTCGTGACGGTGGCATCCACCTTGCCGTCCATGGCAAGTTCAATGACCTTGCGCACATACCGGAAGGCAGCATCTCCGGCGGCCGCGCTGACCTGGCCGATGGCTAAATCTTCGGGTCTGAGCAGCCCCAAATCGAGGATATCAATGACGCCATGCTCGTACAGCCCCTCGCTGGGGTCGGCCACGGGATGAATGGTGCATTTTGCACCCACAAACCCGCAGGCTCTTTCTAAGATAGCCGCGTCTCCCACGACCAGGGGCTTGCAGCTTTCATACACTTTAGGGTCCTGCAGCGCTTTTACCGTGATCTCCGGCCCGACGCCCGCAGGGTCACCCATTGTAATGCCTAAAATCTTGCGCATGGCTGCCTCCTTTAGCAAAGGCCGTTGTCACGGCAGGTTTGCAGTGCCTTGCGCAGGGCGTCCAATCCCGCCGGGGACAAGCTGTTGAAAGGTGCGCGGCACAGTCCTACCGGATACCCCAGTTCCTTGACCGCCGTTTTGACGATGGTGTTGGGGTTGCCAAACTTAAAAATATCACGGAAAGGACGGATGCTGTCCTGTGCCCTGCGCGCCCCCTCAAGATCTCCGGCAGTGAACTTCTCGTAGATGCTCACCATCGTGTGAGGAAAAACGTTGGCACAGCCTGCGATGGCGCCTTTGCCTCCCGCCAGCAGTGTCCACAGGATCAGGGAATCGTTGCCGGACAGCACGGTGAACGGTTTATCGCCCCCGCGTGTTTTCTCGATATACTGCAAGATATTGTCAAAGTTACCGCTGGAATCCTTTGCGCCCACAATGTTTGCCACCTGAGACAGCTTTTGCACTGTGCAGGGGCCAAAGCGTTGCCCGTGCGGGCGGGGATGTTGTACAGCAGGATCGGCATATCCACTGCGTTTGCAACCGTCTCATAATGCTGGATGAGTTCTTCTTGGGAGGCTGCAGCAAAGCTCGGCGTAATGATGGAGAGCACATCCGCCCCCAGTTCCTTGGCTTTTCGGGACATACGAATCGTATCACGGGTGCTGACGCAGCCTGTACCTGCGTAAACCGGCACGCGGCCGTTGACGGCCTTAACCGCCACACGGATGATCTCGGCTTTCTCTTCCTCGTCGAGGATATAGCCCTCGCCGTTGGTACCAAAGACAAAAATGCCGTGCACACCTGCGGCAATCAGCCGCTCGATCTGGTTGACAAGTTCCTCATAGTTGACGGTCTCGTCCTCGTGCATCGGCGTCAAAATCGGAACGATAATACCTTTTATCTCTTTCATTGTAGCTCCCTTTACAGAATCGCGCGGTAGAGTGCCTCAGCGTCTGCCGCTGTGACAGTGCGTGGGTTGTTCACCAGCAACCGCTGTACATCCATGCCAGCCTTTACCAGCAGAGGCAGATCGGTTTCCGTCACACCGTAAGGCTTCAGTGATGTGGGGATGTCCAGATGCTTTACCATAGCATCCATCTGATTGATGACCCAGTCAGCCTTTTCTGTGTCTGTGCCGGCTCCCATGCCTCCAACAGCATCATAAACCTCTGCAAATTTCTTGCTGCAGCAAGACTTATTAAACTGCATGACCGGCATCAGCATAATGGCATTTGCAACGCCATGCGGGATGTGGTACCGCCCGCCCAGCGGGTAGGACAGCGCATGCACGGCTGTGGTGCCGGAACAGGTGATGGCAACGCCTGCGTAGAAGGCGGCCTGCATCATTTTTTCCTTCGCGTCCAACGCGTCAGCGTCGTCGCAGGCTTTTTCCAAATTGGGGAAGATGAGCCGCAGCGCTTGCATCGCGAACAAATCACTGAAAGGGTTGGCCTTAGCAGAAGTATAACACTCAATAGCGTGGCACAGTGCGTCGATGCCGGTGGAAGCTGCGATTTTGCGTGGCAGGCGACGGATCATCTCGCCGTCCAGAATGACCGCATCCGCGATCATTTCGGGATTGACGATGCCGACTTTCAACTGTTCTTCGGGCACCGCCACGATGCTGTTGGGCGTTGCCTCAGAGCCGGTGCCGCCGTGGTGGGAATCATAATGGTCTTGACAGTCTTTTTGCCGATGCGCGGATCTTTCAACTGATCGCGTACCGTGCAACTGCCGTCCGCCGTGATGGAGGCCAGCTTAGCAATGTCCATCACGCTGCCGCCGCCGACGGCGACAATCAAGTCTGCACCGCTCTCACGGAAGGTATCGATGACCTGCTGGGCCTGATCGCAGGTGGGTTCGGCGGGTAGGGTGTCATACACCACATAAGGTACTGCCGCTTTGTCCAGTTCGGCCAGCGGGCGTTCCAGAACACCGGATGCCCGGATGCCTGCATCCGTAAAGACGGCTGCTTTTTTATGTCGGGCCGCCAGCGATTCCAACGCCTGCATGCCAGTCTCACCGCTAAATACCTGCTGCGGCATGGCAAGTTGATACTGCTTCATCATCTTCCGTTCCTTTCTGCAAATTCTGACGTATCCTGCTGAGCAGGTCCTCTCTCAAATCCGCCGGACTTGGAGACGATAATGCGGGAAAGATGGGTGGCCATCGGTGCGGTGAAGAGCACTGCGCCGGTGCAGCCTCGCCCAGGGGCGAAATTTCCGCCTCCGACAGCTGCTGCATAAAGCCCATCAGCGTATCGCCGCCGATAATCATCGGCAGGTAGTGGTCTGCGGCAGGACGTTTAAGCAGCAGAGCCATCAGCAGACCCAGCTGCCCAGCAATCTGCCCGCGTAGTTGCTCGACTGCGGAGGTGTCCCTGGCAGTCTCGGTGCCGCCGGTGTCAATCAGCATATCGCAGCGGCCTTGCATCTGCTGCTCGATCTGTGTCAGGAAATCCTGACCCGCTGGGCTTGCGAAGTAGTCTGGGATAAGCTGTTCGTTTTGCAGCGATATACGGATGCCGCCGTGAGCTGCGCCGTACTCCAACTGCCGCTTTGTGATCGGGTTCAGGCTGCCACAGAGCACCAGGAGCGGGGCCTTGATACAGGGCAGGCGGATGGGTTCCCCCTCAAGCCCCAGGAAGGGCGGCAACGCCGCTGCAAATCCCGCACAGCCACCCAAGATTTTCAGGCTATTCGTGCGCTGCAGTTCCGTGCCAATGTACTGGAAGTCCATGGCGTTCTCGGCGTCGCAGATGACGATCTGTTGACCATTCTGCGGTGGAGGCGGCAGATTGCGGGGCTGGCAGGTGACGACCTCTGCCCGACAGTTTTTGAAAAGGTCTTTTATGTAGGGGGAGCGGACCGGCTCAAAGGGATCTTTCCCGAACACACTCTCATTGATTGGTACGCCGTCGATGTACTGGATGCCGCCCCGTGTCAAGCGATTCATCCGGGGCAACGCCGGTGCATAGTACGCAGCCGCCGCACCGCTGGCGTCCAATGCCGCTTGGAACATCGCGCCGATATTGCCTCGCAGCCCGGAATCTGTTTTGATATAAACGGAGTCAGTCCCGCAGCGCAGCGCCTGCTGCACGAGCTCTAAACAAATCTTGTAGGCTTCCTGCCGGCTCCTGTGACGGACCTCCGCATCGATGACCGCCACATCCGCTTGGAAGAGTTCCTCGTGCACGGCGGCGGTGCCGTGCACGGCGGCCACCCGGACGGAAACGCAGCGGTTAGCAAACTGTACGCCTGTATCCAGTGCGCCGGTCAGGTCGTCCGCGATTACTGTCAGCCGTGCCATAGGTTCCTCCAAGGTGTTTTATTTTGCAACACACAGTTTCGTATCATTTGCTTATCTTTCTGCATCGTTTTTTCGACGCTCTCTGGATTTGTCTAAATCTTACCATTCTCGTTACTGTTCGTCAACTATTTTTGTCCTATTTTCCGCTTTTTTGTGTTTCTATTTGAAACAATTTTATTTTATTAATTGACATCGCTCGGCAAATAGGTTACGATAAAGTTGCAATTTAAAACAGTTTATAAAAAGGGGGACCTCTACCATGCGCCCAATCCGAATCCTAGGCATCGCCCCTTATGAAGGTATTGCCAGCCTGATGCGGCAGGCTGCAGAATCTCGCGACGATTTGCAAATCGACGTACATGTCGGCAATCTAACTGCCGGCGCAGAGATTGCCGCCGCCCAAACTGCGCAGGAGGAGTACGACGTCATCCTCTCCCGCGGCGGCACAGCGGAGGCCATCCGCCGCTGTACAGATTTAAAGGTCGTGGACATCCCATTGTCTGTCTACGACATCCTGCGTTCTATCAAGCTGGCAGAGAATCACAACTGTAAATACGCCGTCATCGGCTTCCCGGCCATCACCCGCAACGCCACGTTTCTGTGCGAGGTACTGCGCTATAATGTGGATATTTATACCATCCACGACCAGAAAGAAGCCCGCACTATTTTGCAGGGGCTGGAGAATTCTGGTTGCCAGATGGTGCTGTGCGACGTTGTTACTAACTCATTGGCACAGGAATACGGCATTCCTGCCCTGCTCATCACCTCCGGTATCGAGAGTGTGGAGGATGCGCTGAACACCGCAGTACAGGAGGGGCTGGCCCGCCGTAAAGCGTTGGAGCTGGCGCAGTTTTTTCAGGACGTCATCCGTGCCATGCCCTATGACACCCTTGTCAGCGACGAGGCCGGACAGGATTTGTTCGTCTCGCTCTCCCCCGAGCTCCCCGACAGTGTGCTGGCAAAGGCACACTCAGCTATTATGCAGCGCACCGCCGAGCCCCACCGCAGCTGCCTTGAAGAGAATGGCATCCGTTATGCTTTGCAGAGCACCCCTATCCAAATGGAAGGGGCTCTGCGCCATGTCGTCACAATCGAAAAGAGTCGCTGTCCATCCCGCTGGAAAATACGGCATCGCCTACTCGGATCGCCAACAGGCAGTAGATACTTCTTTTGACAGTTTCTATGGCATTACCCAGTCTTTCTCCACCGCCAACCTGACACTGGAGCAATATTTGCAAAGCAATCGCCCACTTGTCGTTTACGGTGAACCTGGCACAGCCAAGCCCCAGATGGTGCGGATGCTCTACGCCAAAGGGCCGCTTTCTAACGCGCCGCTCATCAAGATTGACTGTGCCATGCTCATGCACCCCGGCTGGAAATATCTGATGGCGAGCGACCGTTCCCCCCTGATGGGTGACGGCTGCACCCTTATGATGAGCCATGTGGAGGCACTGACTGACGAGCAGTTCAGTGAGTTGTTCTCCACCATAATGGCGCTGCATACGCAGGAGCGCAACCGGTTCTTCTTTGTCGCCAGTAGCTCCAGTTCCGGAACGATGCACCCCCACTATGCCCGACTGGTAGATATGCTGAACTGCCTGATGCTGCAAATGCCGCCGCTACGCAGTCATCTGCAAGATATTCCGCGCTTGTCGGGGTTGTATATCAGTACCTGAATATGCGCAACGCCCGTGCAGTCATCGGTTTTGAGCCGGAGGCGAACTTATGTATGACGGAGTACAGCTGGCCTGGCAACTACGACCAGTTCTGCCGCGTGCTGGACGAGTTGGTGCTGCACACGACGACGCCTTATATCTCCGTGGAGACCGTGCGCGACCAGTTGAAACGGGAACGTACCTTCTACCCCGGTGTCGTTCCCCAAACCCACGCTCTGCCCGTTGACCTAACGCTGGAAGAGATCGAGCAAATCGCCGTGCAACAGGCCTTGCAAGCCGAAAACGGCAACCAGAAACGTGCTGCCGAGCGCTTGGGCATCAGCCGCACAACGCTGTGGCGAATGCTGCAAAAGGAAACACCCCATCCATATAGAGGGTAATAGACACAACAAGCACCCTTCTGGAAGTCAAGCAGCAAATCCAAAAAGCCCTGCGCCAATACAAGAACCCGCCCATTCCCACCAAGCAAGAACAAATCGTCGTGCCAAACAACAGCGTGTTGGTACTCGTCAAAGCAGGTTGACCGCTCCTATTTTTACCTGCCAACTCCGCAAAATTTATCCACAAAAAGCGCCCGGACGGTTGAAAAGTTCAATCGTCCGGGCGCAGTCATTTTGCCGTTTTGGGGTCATTTTGGGGTCAAAGTTACCCGTTTGTTACCACTTTTGCCGTAATGTAGAAAAAGCTCGTTGAAACTTATCGTTTCAACGAGCTTTTGTTGTCTGAGTGTGACAAAAAAGATACCCACCAAATGCAGTGATTTCTTAAACAACATTTAAAATTTCAATAAATATTCGAGATGCTCTTTAATCTAATATTGCAAAAGACTCGCACGTAATCGTGGCATTTTTCTTTCCGCTATTGGTAATATCACCTACAATTTCAACATGATTTCCATGACTATGTGCCTCGATAGCTTTCTCATAATCCACTTTATTCAAATTGGCTGTGATTGTACGAGGCTTATCTTCCTCGTTAAGATAAACAATTGTGATTTTCCCTGAGTTCCTCTTTTCTGGATCAGGTGAAGATTCGAGTTTTTTTATGCGACCAAATATCTTTGTCTTTGTAGAAATACACCCCCTTAATTGTGAAGTTGCAACAGAAATTGGTTCATAGTAATTGTTTGAAAGCATAATCCTGCCGCATGAAGCACGATTTTTTTTCACCGTAGGAGACCACTGAGCAATGAATTCAAGATTCGTATCATCCTCTTTAAGGTTTAGCCCTGCGAGTGCTTCATAAAAATTCGCACTTATATTGTCAGATTCGCTAAGGCAAGAATAATTTCCTTCATCAATTGTATTTTTTATGAACGAAACATTCGACATAATCCTATTGGTCACTTTTCTGGTTAAAGAATCAGCACACTGTTCCTCTTCGGAAAAAATACTTAACTGTTTGTATCCTTCGGCATCATCTAATTCTGCGAAAGGGCAAACCACCGAGACAACATAGCTTCCAATTTCAGTTTGTCCAAATTTACAGTTATTTATAAACTGTGACACAGCATCATCAATACGACCTTGATGATACTTTTTGGGATGAAGAACATCCTGGGCTGTCGCTGCGATAAGCTTTTTTGCATTTTCATAAACACGAATAGCATCATCAAATAAGATGCTACCTGCTTCTATGTTTTTTCGGTCCAGCCGAATTTTCAGTATATCTGTATTGGGATTAAGCAAAAATAATAACAATTGCTCCGTTGATTGACCCTCCACAAATGCGACAGTTTCTATAGCTTGATACATTGCGTCTTGGTAATCCAACAAATCACGATTCATCGGGATTGTGACTTGAAAAAATCACTATCTGATTTACTAATTTGAAATATTTTGACGTAAGTTTTCTTTGTTGGGAATTGCATCCAACCAGTATCTTTTAAATATTTAACAAAAGAGAGCGGATTAATCTTCTCCGTTAACTTCTTAAAATCGACAGAGTATATCATGGCCATTCCTCCTTTGCTATTTTAGTTAATATTTCTAGAAGCGTGTCAGGACTAACCACATTAGACTTTGGAATTGTAACGGTTATCGTTTCTGAATTTGACGAAGGCGTATTTGATGAAAAATCCATCCAATACATAGTGCCTTTTACAAGTAATTCATCAATGCTCCAATTAACCCATGTAGAATCTTCTTTGTAGAATGAACAGTCCTAAAATAATAGGAGCCGTCGCCTGTGTACAAAGATCATTATAATTTTTCACCTTTAGTTTGTACTTGATTTGGTCTCCCTTATCTTCATACTGCGATTCACCGAAAGTGCTTTTCAATTGAATTCTTAATTGGGAAAAATACCAGCTTCCGTTGGGCAAAATGATTTTCTTTTTAATAATGGCATCAGTGCTATCCGCATCATGGCCTGTATGTCATAATCAATCCCTACCGAGGCGCATAGTGCAGATATGTAACTTATCTGTAGATCTTCCATATGTTTCGTTGAGTACATTTCTGCTGCCTCCCTTAAAAATACTATTTCATGTTAATTATATCATATAGTTCTAAAAATTCTATATGTGCAAGACAATTTCTACTACCCTTTATTAAATTTTCATTATAGCTTAATCTTCCGATCCTTTTTCTAAATCAACGCCGGAACTTGCCTCCAGCATCTCCGTAACAACATGATTCAACTCTGCTGCGCCTTTGCTGGTGATTGCAGGCCGTCCCGTCTGCTGTTCGATCTGTTTCCGCGCTTCACCTGCAATCGAACCGCCGCGCCGCGCTACATCGCGGTTTTGCTGTAAGCCTTCCGGTTGTTCGGTCTGGGAGATTTCTTTTGTGGACACTTCTGCCAGCATATTCAGCACCAATTCCAAGGTACTCATGTTATCCCGCAGGCTTTCCTTTTTCAGCCCTTTCAGGTTCTTATACTGCCGGGTACTCATACCGCTCCACGCGCGGGTGATTTCATCGGTCAGAATCGCATACTCTGCGTTTTTCTCGATGCCGCGGTCTTTCCATTCATCCGTCAGTTCCTTGCGGGCTGATATTGCCTGCAAGCGCTGATTGATCCATTCCCGCGTGTACCCTTTCCGTTCATAGGTAGAAACCAAGCGTTCCGCAATGCGTTCCGGGTCCAGCGTTTCTTCTATGCGCTCCCGCCCAACCTGCGCAAGCCACAATTTCATCGGTTCCGCCTTGGGGGATGGGATGGACTGGATGATGCGGAACAGCTGTTGTGTGTTGGCTACGTCTGTTTTGTAGCGTTTGCCGTCCTTGGGGGATTTCAATTTCAGTTGGTTACAATCCGTTACCAACTGACTGCCCTCGTCTTTCAGCCGCTTTTTGGTGACTTTCCAGTAGTTACGCGCCGTGTCATAGTCCTTTGCATCAGTCAGCGCGGATACCACATCCACAACGGAGAAATACCATTCCTCGTTTTCCTCGTCCCACGCGGTACGAATCGCCTGATCTTCAAAAAGCTGAAGCTGTTCGTTTTCATTCATTATAAGGTCACCCGATTTCCAAGAGATTTCCTATTAATAGGATAGCAAATTTCACACGGATTATCAAGAAAAACTCTCCATGTTTTTAACTCAAACCAAGCATCTTACATTTTATGTTTCCGTCTTTGTGCATCTTCAAATATTTCTTTTGATACAATCGGCTCATGCGCATTTTCCACCAGAAACATACTCTGCTCGCCACAATTCTTCTTTTGTTTTCCGGTCAGGAAATCAGGTGTGCAGGTCTTTTGCAGTAAAAGGTTTCCCATGTACTTTTCATTGCTCAGCATACGGTCTATTGTGGATGTACTCCACTCAGATTTTCCGGTGACAGTCTTTATGCCATTTTCCTCCAGATACCGTTTGATTTTGCGAACTCCATAACCCGCTAAATACAGCGAGAATATCTTCCTCACAATTTCAGCCTCTTCCAGTACGACTACCAGCCTACCGTCTTCATCCTTAGTATAGCCTAAAAAGCGCGTATGGTTTAGTACAGCTTTTCCACTGCGCATTCGCTGACGGATACCAAACTTGATATTTTCACTTTTCGCAGCGCTTTCTTCCTGTGCCGCCGCAAGTAAAATCGACAGCGGTGCTTCATTGACTTCCATTGTATTGATTTGTTCTACATCGGAGAACATTGCAACATTCATTTTTTTCAGTCTCCTTATCGTTGATAATGTTTCTACTATATTTCTTCCAAACCGACTTAATGACTTAACCAGAATTAAGTCAAATCGATGCTTTTGGGCATCCTTTAGCATTTCAATATAACCATCACGCCCTTTTCTCCGTGTTCCCGACCCGACATCCTTATAAATTTTATAAGTTCCCAATCATGATTTTCGTTTACTAATTTTTCAAAATACAGTTCCTGCATTTCAAGGCTTTGTAGCTGCTCCGGTGTGTTTTTACTTACTCTGCAATATACGGCCACTTTCAGAATCTTGTGCCTGGTTTTCTTGTTGCCCTCAATTCTTGGTAAAATTACGCGTATCTTTTTCTGCATAAAAAAATTCCCCATGTTAACTATAACATGGGGGAAACACTGTATAAAGTAAAAATAAAAGCTACATTCAAAATCAACTTGAATGTAGCTTTTAACATGGTTGCGGAGACAGGACTTGAACCTGCGACCTCCGGGTTATGAGAAATTCAAAGTTTATGCGTTGGGATGTTATTTTGTTGGGTTTGGTGGTATTGCGTACCATGGCTCAAAATGGTTTTTGTCCCATGTGTACAAAGGGGTACTACATAGTGCCAACCCGTCCCAAACCCTTTTGGGGGCAGGTTTTGGGGGCGAATTCGTGATACGGATTCTCGTCAGTATCGCTCAAATAAATGCGCAGCTTTGGTATCATTGAGAAATGCAGATACCTACACCGCAGGGTTCTCGCAAGTGAAAAGCCCTATGAACTAGTATATAAGTTTTGTTCTCCATCAATAAGTTGTACACAAGCACCACTCCGCGGCACTCCTGCACACCGCCCTTGTCGCCGCGAGAAACGCTCCGGTTTGCGGGAGTTCGCAGCCTATCGGCGCGGTGTACCGTCCCGCCAAATACCGCCCTAAAATCCCCGCCTTCCGAGGATTTTTTATTTTACCGCAAAGGTATTTACCTGAACGGGATTTCCCTGTACAGGTAAATCCTGCACAAATAAATAACTAAATAAATAAAATACTAAGATACTATCGTATCCTATCCGTAAAACACAAAAAGCAGGATTTTTCCCACTGTGGTTTTGCTGCGATTCGTACAACTTAACACCAGCGAGTACAACTTACGATTGCACACAGTTACTATCATGCGATATAATTTATTTGTCCACTTCGTCAAAAGACGTCCTTCAAGACTTTTTCAGTTAGATAACGGTAAAAGTCGTTGTATTTTTCCTGCGGAATCGGTAGGAAAATCGTCATAACGACAAGGGCATGACCGCGATTTTCAGCGTGGTAGGGCGGGTGTATATGTGGGAAAGGATTCTCGCAAAGCCACAGCGCTCATAAAACATTTTGCGGCGGCAGACAATCGCATCCATCGACGGATCGATTTCCAAAATCAAAGTCTTGCCGCATTCCGCCAGCAGATCCAACGTCCGCTGCCCATAACGATGGTTTCGCAGAGCCTGCAGAATGTAAAATGCTCGATATACAGATACTCTGCAGTTTCCCGATACAGCACAAGACCAACAAATAGTTTGCCGTCATACACCGGCGCAAAGTTGTAATCTCCATCCCCTAAAATACGCTCCTGCGACGGTGCTTCGCGTTGCTCATAGGGCGGGGAGCTTTTTTATACAGTGCCATCGTCTGCGTATACATCGGGTGTGCGGCAGAGGTCACACGTTCTAATCTCATACATTCGTTCCCCATACTTCCAGTTGCGTCAGCGCCGGGAACGGGCTGGGGTCGTTGGCCTTTTTTAGGTTGTCCAGCAGCAGACTTGTGATGACGCGCCGCCCAAATCAAAGCTCTGCCCCTTGCCCTCGGGGGATTTTTCCAATGTAAGAATCCGTGTGTCACCATTTGAAAGCGTGACTCTCGCGCTTTTCCACCACGCATCGTGGGGAAAGTCCGCGCGGGTTGTCAGCACCAATGTATCAGCTGACCGGGCGGCCGAATTCCAGCGTCAAGCACGCTTCCGGATCACGGTTGATGCCCCAGCTTTGGTAAGGGTAGGCACCGTGGCTTTCGGGGCAGATGATGCCATCAATGGCATTGCGGGCGGCAAAAACAGCTTCCCCCCGCGTTTCCACATTGGCCCATGTGTGGGGGTAGCAGGACGTATTGCC
>ENA-OQCN01000918-OQCN01000918.1-human-gut-metagenome-genome-assembly--contig:-NODE-918-length-15463-cov-2.745175_pt1 | contig 15463 bp, 16 predicted proteins | sample MGYA00242497_ERZ504576 | MGnify/ENA primary metagenome ERZ504576 (study PRJEB26092, sample SAMD00036296) | human gut metagenome | host: Homo sapiens | study: EMG produced TPA metagenomics assembly of... | reverse complement strand
CCTAACCAAAGTCCAATGCCTATGAAGGCAACGCGTATTTTGGAAATTAATCCAAATCATCCAATCTTTGAAACATTGAAGACTTTATACACTTCTGATAAAGATAAAGTTAAAGAAGTTGCTGAAGTATTATATGATCAGGCTTGTTTAATTGAAGGCTTCGCAATCAAAGATCCAATCGCATATTCAAAGAAGATCTGTGAATTGTTAGTGAAATAATTCTAGGCACAAACTTCGAGTTTGTGCTTTTTTTTCATTCATGATACATTTAATCTAGGTGAAGATTATGAAGTATCAAGAATTAATGAAAGAAGTAGAAGGTGTTGGAAAACTAAAGTTAAGTGAGCAGGAAAACTTTTATCGTGATGTATTAAATGAAGTTCAAATGATTTAGAAGTTATGGTTGCAGCCACCTTTTATTTGGGTATGGCTTATTATTATGAAGGAAATTTTAATAAGGCAAAAGAGATTATTGAACCCATCATTTTGCAGTATCAAAGTATGCCATTTGTAAGAGAACTTATTTCTGCATTCAATTTAATGGGTGTCATGCTCTATTATGATGGAGCAAATGTTTCAAGTCGATATTATTATGAAAAAGCTTTACAGATTGCGATGGAACATGAGGATGTTGGACATTATTGTTATGAATACAATAATATTTCAATTACGTATGTAAAGCAGGAAAAGTATGAAGAAGCTTTAGATAGTATTTTAAAAGCCAAAGAATACATGCCTTGTTGCGTTGAAGATATGGGTGCCTATGTCTATTTGAATTTAGCTTTGATTTACAATAGCCTAAATCAAGTGGATAAGGCTTTAGAAGCATTTAATATGGGTTTATATGAGCATGATGGCAAACATATTATTTTAGAAGATTATTTGAATTGTGGTATTGAATTATTTAGTAAAGCCGGTATGGATTTTGAATTAAATAGATGTGCGGATGAACTTGAAAAACGTATTGAGACTATGTATGCGGTAGAATATATAGATGCTTGTATTGCTTTATTTGATTATTATTTAGAGCAGAAGATGTTTGCTCAAGTCAAAGCCACCTTACGATATATGGATTCATATATGGCTAAACATCCGGATGAGATTCGTTTAGGCTTAATGGTTGAATCTTCTCGATATAAATATGGCAAAGTTATTTGTGATTTGGATGTCATAATTTTGGCATTAGAGAAAAAGAATGCATATTTTGAGAGGATTTTTGAGGAGGAACAAGTTCGTCGTTGTCATGATACAGAGCGCTATTTTGAAATGAATCGAAAGCTTCAACTCGCCTTAGAAAATGAAACAAAAGCCAATCAAGTTAAGATGCGTTTCTTGGCAAGTATGAGCCATGATATTCGTACACCAATCAATGGGATTATCGGAATGCTTCAAGTGATTCAAAGATGTGGCGATGATAAGCAACGCATCAAAGATGCCTATGATAAGATGTGGATATCAAGTACGCACTTGTTGTCTTTAGTAAATGACATTTTAGATATACGAACATTAGAAACGGATTCGGTTGTGTTGGAAAATAAATCGTTTAAATTAAGTCAATTATTAGGTAGGGTTCAAACTATTATTGATCTACAGGCATCGAATTCTAAGATTGAATTGTTTATGAAGACGCAAATAGAACATAATCATTTGATGGGCAGTCCTACACATATTGAGAAGGTCTTGTTGAATCTTTTAAGCAATGCGATCAAATACAATAGACCAGGTGGTAAAGTGTATTTGTCTGTCAAAGAAAAGTAGATTGTTTTGAATTTGTTGTAGAAGATACAGGAATTGGAATGAGTGAAGAATTCGTTCAAAATAAGTTATTCAAACCTTTTGTTCAAAAAAATACACGTATAGATGGTGCCGGTTTAGGTATGAGTATTGTGCAAGAGCTTGTAAAGAAGATGAATGGGTCCATTGAAGTAAAGAGTAAAGAGAACAAGGGAACTTTGTTTATTGTTTTTCTTCCATTAGAAGTGGATAAAAATCCTGTCAAGACTCAATCATTAAAACCAAAAACAGTGTCCATTGAAAATCTATCTATACTTGTCGTGGAAGATAATGAGATCAATATGGAAGTGATTGAGTTTATGCTTCAAAGTGAAGGGGCCATTGTGCATAAGGCTAGAAATGGTAAAGAGGCGGTAGAACAGTTTGATCAAATCAAGGATTTAGATTTGGTTCTAATGGATCTTATGATGCCTATTATGGATGGGTATGAGGCCACTATACAAATTCGAAAAAAAGATAAAAAGATTCCAATTCTTGCGATGAGTGCCAATGCGTATATGCAAGATATACAGAAATGTTACCAGGCTGGTATGAATGGGCATATCAGTAAACCTTTATATTTAGAGGATCTAAAAGATCGAATTATTCAAATTCTATAAAAAGCCAGGTTTTTCCTGGCTTTATTAAATGATGATACCATTGCAGTGATCAATTTCATGTTGAATGATTTGAGCAACAAAACCAGAATAGGATTGTTTGCACTTTTTAAAAGATTCATCTTGATATTCAACAGTAATATTTTCATAACGAGTTGTATTTCTTTCACCATCTAGTGATAAACAACCTTCTTTGACTTTGTAAGGTCTAGACTTCTTCGTGATTTTTGGATTATACATCACAATTTGTGCAGGCCCAATCGCAAAGATAATAATATTTTTAGAAACACCAATCATATTGGCAGCCATGCCTACACATTGATCACTATAAGCTTGTAATGTATCTTTTAGATCTTGAGCCACTTGTGTATCCATTTTTGTAGCTGGAGCTGACTTAATAGCTAAGAAAGCTTCATCTTTTATTATTGGTTTAATCATAACATACCTCTTTTCTTCAAAAATCATATTTGTTTTAGATGTTTTTTTTCAAGTATAATTGGCATATGCTGAAAAATATAGTATTTGATTTAGGAAATGTATTGGTTAAATTTGATTCAAATGAATTGATTTATAGCTTCTTTAATAAAAGACAAGAAGAAGTGAAATCATTCTATTTTGATTCTTTATGGAATGAGTATGATCAAGGACTTTATTCAGTGGAAGAAATGATTGAAAAGGGAGTAAAACAATTTCCTGAATTAGAGTTATGTATCAAAAAGTTGATGTATCATTGGACAGAATTTGTGATTCCATTAAAAGATAATGTTGCGTATATTAAGGATTTAAAGCAATTAGGATTCAATGTGTATATTCTATCGAATATTCCAGAAGATGACACAAAATATTTGAGAAGTCTTGGGTGTGTTTGATAATATAGATGGCGGTATTTTTTCTTATGAATATAAGAAAATTAAACCGGATCCAGAAATATTTAATATATTATTAGAAAAATATGATCTTAAGGCATCGGAGTGCTTATTTTTAGATGATCGAAAAGATAATGTAGTTGCAGCAAGTAATTTGGGATTTGAAACGATTGAAGTTAAAGATTCAAGTAAAGTCATTGACTTAATAAAGGAGAAAATTAGTGAAGTGTAAAGTAGAAAAATTATGCGGTGGATGCTCACTTTTAAAACTGAAGCCGAGTATGCAGGCAGATAAAAAGAAAAAAGATGTGGAAGCTTTGGTTGAAAAAGCGCATTTAAAAGTTCGTGTTGGTGATGTGCATATGGCTAAAAACGATACGCATTATCGTAATAAAGTCATTGTTGGTTTTGCGAAAGATAAAGGAAAAGTATATTCAGGTTTATATGCTTCGCATTCGCATCGTGTTGTAAAGACTGAAAATTGTATTATGCAGCCAAAATTGGTAAATGAAATTATCAACAAGATTACAGAACTTGTAGGTTCTATGAAATTAGAATTATATAACGAAAGAACAGGAACGGGTTTATTGCGTCATGTATTGATTCGTTGGGGACATAAGACAGATGAAGTGATGGTTGTATTTGTCACAAGTCAAAAGATGTTTCCTTCAAGAAAAAATATGGTTCGTGTATTAACGAGCGAATTTCCACAAATTAAAACAATCGTACAAAATATCAATCCTAGAAAGACAAGTATTGTTTTGCAGGATGAAGCTATTGTTTTATATGGAAATGGTATGATTCATGATGAACTTTGTGGTTTAGACATTGCGTTTTCACACAATTCGTTTTATCAGATTCATTCTGAACAATGCGAAGTATTGTATGGTTTAGCTAAGAAAATGTTAGATTTAAAAGAAACAGATACTGTACTAGATACATATTGTGGTGTAGGTACAATTGGTTTAACGATGACAGATTCTTGTAAGAAAGTTATGGGTGTAGAAGTGAATCCGGATGCGATTGAAAACGCAAAATACAATGCGAAACAAAATAAAATCAAAAATATTGAATTTGTTGCGATGGATTCAACAGAATTTATGCGCCAGGCAAGAAAATATCACAATCGTTATGATGCAATCATTTTAGATCCACCTCGTGCAGGTACGACAAAAGATTTTATTGAGTGTGCAACCGCTTTAAATCCAAGAAAAATTTTATATATTTCTTGTGATCCAAGAACACAGGTTCGTGATTTAAACCAATTTAGAAAACAAGGTTATGTCACAAATAAATTAGAATTAGTGGATTTATTCCCTTATACAGATCATATTGAAAGTGTTTGTGTATTAGAAAAGAAACAATTCAACCTAAAGCCTACAAAAAAAGCGCAAAGACAAGCTCAATTTAGATCAAGTAAAATGAGTAAGAAAAAACGTTAGGAAGCAAGTATGATTCCTTGTGTAGGTACGACAAAAGGCTTTCTATAGAAAATATTATAAAAGTCATAACACATAATTTGAATAGATTTTATTCAAACTTGCGCTATGACTTTTTCATTTAATTTGATTAGATTATTCATTTTCCAATCAACAAGTACTTTTCTACTAAGTATTGTTGTATCGACTGATTTTATCATATTAATGAATTGACATTATTCCAAATAGAACGTATAAATTAAATGATCAAAGATCCTAAAAGAAAAAACAGTCATAATATACTAAAATATCTTTTAGAGGATAAAAAATAGGCTTATATGCGGCATTCTAAAAGAAAAAAATGGAATAATATACCAAAATATCTTTTAGAGGTGAGCGTATGGATATAGAAACAGTTTAATGCAAAGCCTACAAAGAAGGCGCAAAGACAAGCACAATTCAGATCTAGTAAAATGAGTAAGAAAAAACGTTAGGAAGCAAGTATGCTTCCTTTTGTGCATATGGGTATGCTTAAATTGCTTGAAATGATATAATTTGTTTAATAGAACGGAGAATACATATGTTAGAAATTGGAATTCAAGCACCGGATTTTGAACTGCCTGATCAAGATGGTGTGATGCACAAATTGAGTGATTATAAAGGTAAAAAGGTCATCTTATATTTTTATCCAAAAGATAATACAGCTGGGTGTACAAAACAGGCTTGTGGTTTTTCTGAAAGATACCCACAATTCTTAGAAAAAGGAGCTGTTATTTTAGGGGTAAGTAAAGATACGGTGGCTTCACACAAGAAGTTTCAAGAAAAGTATGGCCTTGCCTTTACGTTGTTGGCAGATCCAGAAAGAAAAGTGATTGAAGCTTATGATATGTGGAAAGAAAAGAAGAATTATGGAAAGGTATCTATGGGTGTAGTTCGTACAACATATCTAATAGATGAATCAGGAATTATAGTTCGTGCTAATGATAAAGTAAAAGCGGCCAATGATGCTGAAAATATGTTGGAAGTAGTTTAGACACTACTTCCTTTTTGGTGTTTGTATAAAAGTGGTTCGTGGTATATCATTTTGTAGGGGGATACTATGTGGATTTTATATGCGACAGGTTCTGCCTTTTTTGCAGGAATCACTTCCATACTCGCAAAATGTGGGATTTCAAAAACAGATTCAGATGTGGCAACCGCCATACGTACCATTGTGGTTTTAGTATTTTCATGGGTTATGACTTTAATCACTGGTACACTATCTGGTATTACTGAAATTAGTGAAAAGACATTATTATTTCTAGTCTTATCTGGCATCGCAACAGGAGCTAGTTGGCTATGTTATTTTAAAGCTCTACAAAACGGGGATGTGAATAAGGTTGTACCTATTGATAAATCCAGTACGATTTTAACAATATTACTGGCTTTAATTTTCTTTCATGAAGGATTGTCTTTAGCTAAAATTGGCTGTGTATGCATGATCGGTTTAGGTACGATGTTGATGATTACTCGAAAAGATGAGTCTGAATCTAATTCTTCAGATAAAGGCTGGTTGATTTATGCGATTTTGTCAGCTGTATTTGCGAGCCTTACATCAATTTTAGGTAAGATTGGTATTTCTGGAATTGATTCTAATTTAGGTACGGCCATTCGTACAAGTGTTGTATTAGTCATGGCGTGGCTTATGGTATTTGTGAAAAATAAGCAGTCTGAAATAAAATCTATTGATCATAAAGAATTATTGTTTATTATCTTATCTGGCTTTGCGACAGGAGCATCTTGGCTATGTTTCTATCGTGCTTTACAGGATGGACTTGCAAGTGTGGTTGTGCCCATTGATAAATTGAGTATACTTGTAACAATTGGTTTTTCTCGTGTTGTATTTCATGAAAAGCTATCAAGGAAGGCATTACTAGGTTTAATTTTGATTACAGTGGGTACTGTAACTATGACGATGATATAGGAGATTTTATGTGCAGATATAAGAAGATTGATTTAGAAAATTGGTGTCGTAAAGAGCATTATTTGTATTATACAAACAGTTTAAATGTTGAAGTGAATATGACGGCCAATATTGATGCGAGTGAGTTATTAACTTTTTGTCATACAAATGGATATAAATTTTATCCAACGTTGATTTATTGTGTGACTAAAGTATTGAATCGTATTGAAAACTTTCGCATGTTTAAAGATAAAAATGGAGATTTATGTGTGTGGGATTCATTGGTTCCTAACTATACAATCTTCCATGAAGAAGATCATACATTTTCGGATTGTTGGACCGATTTTACGGATGATTTTGATTCTTTCTACAAAAATATTACTTATGATATGGAATTAGGTAAAACAAAAAGGGGAATCAAAGTAAAGAAAGGCCAACCTGCAAACTTTTATTGTGTTTCATGTACGCCCTGGACTGCATTTACAGCGGTTTCAAGTCGTATGGTCAATGGGGGTGCTGCCTTCTTTCCAATCATCACAGCTGGAAAATATGATGATAATTATCAGATGCCTGTAAATATCACAATTGCGCATGCGGTTGCGGATGGATATCATATTGGCTTGTTTTTTTCTGATTTGCAAAAAGAAGTAAGTTTAAAAAGCTTGAAATCAAACCTTGAATAAAGGCCTTGGATGGGGTGCTCTATTTACTTTTTGGGCAAAGTGTTATAAAATTTTTAATGTAGGTATAAATTGAAAAGGAGATATAAAAATGAATCAATCACCACTTCAAAAAGCTAGATACCAATACAGTCCAAAATTGCCTGGAATGTTAAGAAATGGTATTTCAGAAATCTGTGTTAAGGAAGGAAACGCAACTCAAAGTGTTGCAGACCAAGAAAAAATCGCGGCTTTATTCCCTAACACTTACGGAGAAAAAGAAATTACATTCGAAAATGGAGAAAATACTTCTGCAGCTAAAAAACAAGTTGTAGGTGTAATCTTATCTGGTGGACAAGCACCTGGTGGACACAACGTTATTTGTGGTCTATATGATGCATTAAAAGCTACTAGTAAAGAAAACGTTCTTTACGGATTTAAAAATGGTCCTATTGGATTATTAGAAGACAACTATGTAGAATTCGATGATGCTTATATCGATGCATACAGAAATACTGGTGGATTTGATATTATCGGATCAGGACGTACAAAATTAGAAACTGAAGAACAATTCGCAGTTGCTGCAAAAGTTTGTGAAAAACACGGAATCACTGCTATCGTAATTATCGGTGGTGATGACTCAAATACAAACGCTGCTGTATTAGCTGAATACTTTGCTGCTCACAATACAGGTGTTCAAGTTATCGGTTGTCCAAAAACTATCGATGGTGACTTGAAAAACGAAGATATCGAATGTTCATTCGGATTCGATACTGCAACTAAAACATATAGTGAATTAATTGGAAACATCGAACGTGATGCAAACTCAGCTAAAAAATACTGGCACTTTGTAAAAGTTATGGGACGTAGTGCAAGTCACGTAGCTTTGGAATGTGCTTTAGAAACTCAACCAAACATTTGTTTAATTTCAGAAGAAGTTGCTGCTAAAAAACAATCTTTATCTGAAATCGCTGACTATATTGCAGATGCTGTTGAAAAACGTTCTGCAAATGGAAACAACTTCGGTGTTGCAATTATCCCTGAAGGTGTAGTTGAATTCGTTCCAGAATTTAAAGCATTGATTGCTGAAATCAACGAATTATTAGCTGGAAACAAAACAGAAGAATTTAACGCATTAGGTAGCTGGGAAGAAAAATATGCATTCATTGAAAAAGGTTTAACTGCTGAATCAATGGCTGTATTCGCAATCTTACCTCAAACTATCCAACAACAATTATTCTTAGAAAGAGATCCACACGGAAACGTACAGGTATCTTTAATTGAATCAGAAAAATTGTTCTCAGCTTTAGTTAAAGATAAATTAACTGAAAGAGGATTTACAGGTAAATTCAATGCATTACACCACTTCTTCGGATACGAAGGACGTTGTGCATTCCCATCAAACTTCGATGCTGACTATTGCTACTCATTAGGATACAACGCATTCATGTTGATCCAATACGGATATAATGGATATTTATCAAAAGTATCTAACTTATCTAAACCAGCTGAAGAATGGGTTGCTGGTGGTATGCCAATCACTAAGATGATGAATATCGAACGTCGTAATGGTGAAGATAAACCAGTTATCAAAAAAGCATTGGTTGAATTAGATGGAAAACCATTCAAATTCTTCGAAGCAAACCGTGATACATGGGCTGTTGAAACTGCATATACTTATCCAGGAGCTATCCAATATTATGGACCAACTGAAGTATGTGATTTAACAACTCGTACATTAGCTCTAGAAAAAGGTGAATAATAAATAAAAGAATGCTTCGGCATTCTTTTTTTAAAGGAGAAATTTATGAAGTATATGATCGCAAGTGACATCCATGGTTCAAGTTATTATTGTCAAAAACTAATGGATGCTTACAAATACGAAAACCAGATCGATTGATTTTATTAGGCGATATTTTATATCATGGACCTAGAAATGATCTGCCTAAGGATTATGCACCAAAAAAAGTGATTGAGATGTTGAACTCGATTTCAGACTCGATTTTATGTGTTCGTGGAAATTGTGATTGTGAAGTGGATCAAATGGTATTGGATTTTCCATGTTTAGCAGATTATTCTGTGTTAGATATAAACGGACTTTTTATCTATTGTACACATGGACATTTAGAACCTGTTAAATTAAAAATGGGGGATATATTACTATGTGGACATACCCATGTTCCTGCAATTGAAGATCGAGATGGTATTATTTATATGAATCCAGCTCAGTTTCGATTCCAAAAGAAAACAGCCCTCATAGTTATATGATACTCGAGGACTGTGTATTTACTTGGAAAGATTTAGAAACGCTTAGCCAATACCGTTATAAAGAATTCCCAAAATCAAAATAATAATGGCAAGAAATACATAAACATATTTACCTAAGAATTTAAAAAGTCGGTCCTACCGGCTTTTTTCTTCCTTTGTCTAATTCTTGTTTTAAAGCATTCCATCCTAAAATATAATAAATGGTAATGGCTCCAAGTAGTGCTGCAAAAGGAATAATATAGATTGTGACAACATCCATCCATTTACCAACAATATCTCCATTTTCAATACATACAGAAATGATGAATGTGATAATTCCACAAACAAGAACCGCTTTTTTTCTAGAAATGTGAAATCGGTTTTGCCAAGATTCACACACAGCTTCTAACATGTTGATTAGACTGGTGATTCCGGCAAAGGCTACTGAAATAAAGAAGAATAGGGCAAAGAAATTACCGAGTGGCATTTGTTTAAATACTTCAGGAAGAGTTAAAAACATTAAACTAGGACCACTAACGGGGTCAATGCCAAAAGAGAATACGGCAGGCATAATGGCAAGTGCTGCAAGCATCGCAGCAATTGTATCAAATATAGCCGTTTGCATACTTGCTTTTGGAATATCGACATCATCCTTTAAATAAGCTCCATATACAATCATTCCAGAACCGGTAATGGATAAGGAGAAAAAAGCTTGTCCCATAGCCATGATCCATGTTTCTTTGTTGAGTAAATATTCCCATTTAGGAACAAATAAAAATTTATATCCTTCAATGGCACCATTAAATAAGCTGACACGAATGGCAAGGATAATAAATAAAATAAAGAAGGCTGGCATTAATACTTTATTGACCTTTTCAATGGCGTTTGTGGCACTTGTAAAAAGAAGTAAACAAGTGACAAACAAGACTAAAAAGTGACATGGCACATTCGAAAAGGATTGTGTCATATTTGTAAAGAAAGCTGGAATGTCATTTGTGAGTAGTTCGTTTGTGAGTACGCCTTGAATGCTGCGAAATACCCATCCTAAAATGACACTATATCCAATCGCAATCCCAAGAGATCCTAGTAGTGGAAGCCATCCGATATATTTACCAAACTTATTTTTCCAACAATATGCATAAGCACCTAACGTTCCTGTTTTTGCCATTCTTCCTAGCGCAAATTCAGCCGATAAACCAACAAGACCAAATAAGGCGATAAAAATTAAATATGGTATTAGAAAGGCAGCTCCTCCATATTGTCCTAAGCGATATGGAAACATCCAAATGTTTCCCATTCCTACGGCAGAACCTACGCAGGCAAGCACAAATCCTACCGTACTTTTAAAATTTCCGTTTTTATTCATTTGTAGTACCTCGATGTTTCTTAGTATATCACAAAAATGATATAATATTTAAACAGGTGATGAGTATGTTTGTAGAAGAAAGACAAAATTTAATTTTAGAAGATTTACAAGAGAATGGTAAAGTGTTGGTAAAAGATTTGAGTACACGTTTTGGTGTAACCCCCGATTTAATTCGTAAAGATTTAGCTTTTTTAGAATCAAAAGGGAAATGTAAAAAGATTTATGGTGGAGCGATTTTGAATCGTTTAAATGTGCATTTAGAGGATGCCAATTCTAGAAAGAATGTGAATAGTAAGGAGAAACAAAAAATAGCGCAAATGGCTTATGATTTGATTGAACCAAATATGACAGTCTTTTTGGATATTTCGACTACGAATATTGAATTGGCTAAATTATTAGTCTTAAGTCCTATTTCAGATATTACAGTTGTTACCAATATGTTGGATGTAATTCAAATTCTTTCTACAAGTCAAATCCATTCTATTTTCATTGGTGGAGAATTTGATTATGCAAGAAATGGTTTTGTGGGTAATATGTGTGATGAATTTCTTCAACGTTTTCATTTTGATTTAGCTTTTTTAGGTGTGGTTGGTATAGATTTAGAATCTAAAAGTGTTATGACCTATATGCCAAATGATGGTCAAACAAAGCGTATTGTTTTAAAACAATCGAAAAAGTCTTATATGTTGGCGGATTCGGATAAGTTTTACCAAATGGGAAATTATGAGTATGCAAGATGAATGAATTTTATGGAATTCTACAAACAATAAAAAGTAATAAAAAGTAATAAAGAACTATTGATTTTAATCATAGTTCTTTTTATAATGGATTTGAAAATGGAGGACTTACTATGTTAGATCGTATTTCTATTCTTAAAGATAAAATGTTGTCTCAACCACGCTTTGTAAGTATTGAGCAAGCTTTGATTATTACGCGAACATATCAAGAAAATGAAGATAAATCGATTCCTTATAAGCGTGCACTTTCTTTGTATAACGCATTAAGTGAAATTGAAATTGGTATGGAGCCAGAAGAGTTGATTGTTGGAAATCGAACAAAAGGTGTTCGTTATGGTGTTGTTTTTCCAGAAAGTGGAATTTCTTGGGTGGATTGTGAATTTGAAACAATTCCAACTCGTCCTCAAGATAAGTTTAATGTGCATCCTGAAGATATTGAAACTTTCCGTAAGGTGATTGTTCCATATTGGAAAGGTAAAAGTTTAGAGGATGTTATTAAAAATCGTTTTGGTGATGAAATTAGTGCGATTTCTAAAGTAGTAAAAGTTAATCAAACCGATCATGCACAGGGGCATATTTGTCCCAATGTAAAGGAATGGTTAGAACTGGGTCCACAAGGCTATATTGATTTAGCTAGAAATCACTTAAGCACATGTTCAAAATCACAAAAGGAATTCTATGAATGTGTTATTTTAGTGATGCAAGGTGTACAGAAGTTTATGCTTCGCTATCATGATTTAGCTTTAAAAATGAATAAAAAAGATGTCGCAAAGATTTGTGAAAATCTAGCTTATAAACCAGCTGCAACATTCCATGAAGCATTGCAGTCATTATGGTTTTTATTTGTCGTGTTACACATGGAAAGTAATGCATCTAGTTTTTCACCGGGTCGTTTAGATGAAACTTTATATTCTTATTATAAACAAGATATAGCTTCGGGTATGTTAAAAGAAAGTGAAGCTTTAGAATTGATTGAATGTTTATGGTTGAAATTCAATGAGATTGTATATTTAAGAAATGCGCATAGTGCTAAGTATTTTGCCGGTTTTCCAATTGGATTCAATATTTGTGTCGGTGGACAAGATCAAAATGGCAATGATTTTAGTAATGAATTGAGTCATATGTTTCTAAAGGCACAAGAAGATATTGGGCTTCCTCAACCAAACTTATCCGTTCGACTTCATGAACATACGAATGATGAACTATTAAAACATGCGATTCGAGTTGTTTCTAAGGGAAGTGGAATGCCACAATTTTTCAATGATAAGGCAATTATTAAGGCGATGGAAGATTTAGGTATATCACATTTTGATGCCATGGATTATGCGATTGTTGGATGTGTGGAGCTTACAACACAAGGTAATAATTTAGGTTGGTCGGATTCGGGCATGTTTAATATGAATAAAGTTTTAGAGCTTACATTGAATCATGGTCGTTGTTTGTTGACAGGAAAACAAATGGGACCTGATTACGGTTCTTTAAGTACATATACTTCGTTTTCTGATTTAGAATCTGCATTTGAAAAAATGATGGATTATTTTATTGATAAAATGATTCCGTGTTTAGAAGAAGTGGAAAAAGCACATATTGATATTTTGCCAACAGCCTTTTTATCAAGTGTCATTGATGATTGCATGGAAAAAGGAATGGATGTCACGCGTGGTGGTGCGCATTATAATTTGTCGGGTATTCAAATGATTCAAGTGGCTAATCTTGCGGATAGTTTGGCTGCTTTAAAAAAGCTTGTATATGATGAAAAGAAAATTGATGCAGCTGATTTAGAAAAAGCTTTGAAAGAAAACTTTTCAAACAATGAAGTCATGCGCCAAATGTTATTAAATCGTGCACATAAGTATGGAAATGATGTGGATTGGGTGGATGAGCTGGGTGCCAAATGGGCATTGAAGTTTAGAAATAAATTAAGGAAATATACAAACTATCGTAATGGAGAATATCATACAGGAATGTATACCGTGAGTGCCCATGTTCCTATGGGAGAAAATGTAGGGGCTAGTTGTGATGGAAGATTTGCCAAAACGCCTTTGGCAGATGGTGGATTATCGGCTGTATATGGTCGTGATTTAAAGGGGCCTACAGCAGTCTTAAAATCGGTGTCGCATTTAGATAATTCTTGTACAACAAATGGTGGCCTATTAAATATGAAGTTTTTACCAGAATTCTTTAAAACAGAATCCGGCATTGATAAGTTTGCGAATTTTATGCGTACATTTGTTGACTTGGAGATTCCGCATATTCAATTTAATGTGGTTCGTAAGGAAGATTTATTAAATGCCAAAATACATCCAGATCAATATCGTTCTTTGACGGTTCGTGTTGCTGGTTATACTGCATATTTTACAGAACTAGCAGGAGAATTACAGGATGAAATTATTGCAAGGACAAGTTATGACAACATCTAAAGGATATATATTTGACATTAAGCGTTTTGCAACACATGATGGAAAAGGAATCCGTACAACTGTGTTTTTTAAGGGGTGTCCGCTTCGTTGTAAATGGTGTCAAAATCCAGAAGGATTGTCTTATTTACCACAAGTTTTATATATGGAATCCAAGTGTATGCATTGTCTTAGTTGTGTGCATGCATCAAAACATGGTGGAGTCAAATGTGTGAATGATAAAATTTGTATTTCAAGAAATATAAAAGAAGATTGGGATGCGATTTGTGATGTATGTCCTACTTTAGCTTTGAGTATGGATGCCAAGGAGTATACGGTAGAAAAATGTGTTCATGAAATTTTAAAGGATGAAATATTCTTTAAAAGAGAAGGTGGAGTTACTTTCTCAGGGGGAGAACCCTTTTTACAAAGTGATTTTTTGATTGATTTATTAAAGGCTTGTAAGGAAAAAGGAATTCATACGGCTATTGAAACAAGTCTATATACGGATTTAGAGAATGTACAAAAGGCTTTACCATATTTGGATCAGATTTATTGTGATTGTAAATTGTATGATGAAAACTTGCATAAACAGTATACGGGTGTATCAAATGAAAAAATATTAAAGAATATTGCGTATTTACTTCAGAGTAATAAAAAAGCGCACGTAATTGTTCGTACGCCTTTAATTCCAACAATGACTGCTTCTTTTGAGAATATTTCTTCTATTTCAGAGTTTCTAGTTTCTTGTTATGAAGATGTTCATTATGAAATCTTGAATTATAATCCTCTAGCTCAATCTAAATATGCGTATTTAGATATGGAGTATTGTTTTAAAGAGAATCCAAAAATGTATTCTAGTGAAAAGATGCAGGAGTTCTATGATTGTGCAAAACAAAATGGTATAAAGAATCTAGTTATCGATTAAGGAGCGTAGGCTCCTTTTTTAAATTAAATTATTTTGTTTATATATGAAAGTGGCCCGAAATTTTCTTTCTTTGAGAAAAATAAATGAAATGAGTTGTTGTTGAATTTATTAATGTTGAGATAAAACGTGTTGGATCGAATATCGATTCTTCCTTTATTTATAGCCTTTTATGTATTTCATGTTAATATTATATGAGTTGTGTGTAAACACTGTTTTTATGATTTATTTAAATAAATTCATATATTTTGAAAAAAAGTCAAAAAAACATTTGACGAAGAGGGAAGTATTTGGTAATATAGATGAGCACTGCTGAGGTGCACATGATCTTTGAAAACTGAACAGGAAATAAAATACAAACTAAAACGTCAATTTCGAAAAACAAAAAAATGTAAAGAAAGATGTCAGAGACATCTAAGAGCTAAATCAAATGGAGAGTTTGATCCTGGCTCAGGATGAACGCTGGCGGCATGCCTAATACATGCAAGTCGAACGAGAGGAAGGAAAGCTTGCTTTT
>ENA-OQCN01000917-OQCN01000917.1-human-gut-metagenome-genome-assembly--contig:-NODE-917-length-15469-cov-7.211837_pt1 | contig 15469 bp, 21 predicted proteins | sample MGYA00242497_ERZ504576 | MGnify/ENA primary metagenome ERZ504576 (study PRJEB26092, sample SAMD00036296) | human gut metagenome | host: Homo sapiens | study: EMG produced TPA metagenomics assembly of... | reverse complement strand
CCTCGCGCCGCGTTAACGACCTACTCCCTTTCCAGGGAGCCCCTTCGGCCAGCTTGGGTACTTCTCCAAATTGCCTACTTACTAAGTAGTTCTGATATTTATCTCTGTCGCTCTCAGCGACAGGTGATATTATATCTCGTATGTTTTATGTTGTCAAGTACTTTTTTAACTTTTTTAAAAGTTTTATTTTGTATTTGGCAAGCGGAGAGAGTGGGATTCGAACCCACGCGCCCTTGCGGACAAACGGTTTTCAAGACCGCCTCGTTATGACCACTTCGATATCTCTCCATATAATGTTTTTCAACATTTTTTACGCTGTTTTGTCAGCGCATGTTGTATTCTATCATCAAATATCTCCCCTGTCAATAACAAATTTGATATTTTTTTCAAAAAATTGGACATATAGCTTCAATTTCTGCTATATGTCCATATTTACCAGGTTTTTCACCCTGTTCTACTCTCTATTTTACTCTCTGTTTTCCTTCAAAAATGCCTCCGCAACCACCAGATCTTCCGGCGTTGTGATCTTGATATTGCGATAAGAACCTTCTGAAAAGCGGATTTTCACCCCTGTCTCATGTTCTGCTACCATGGCATCATCTGTGATTCCGGTCATTTCCTTCTGCCGAATACTGGTATATGCGTCATAAATCAGCGAGTACTGAAAGATCTGCGGAGTCTGGACGATCCATACACTGCTGCGATCCGGAGTTTCACTGACATTCCCATCCTCATCTGCGATCTTAACTGTATCCTTGGAAGGCATGCCTGTAACACTGGCACCTGTCTGTTCTGCTGCCATAAGTCCTCTTTCAATGATCCCATGATCAATAAACGGTCTGGCACCGTCATGGATCAGTACATACTCTGTGTCTTTACACGCACAAAGTCCTTCATAAACGGAATCGTACCGTTCTTTTCCGCCGGATACTACAGCAGAAACCTTTGTAAAACCATATTTTTTCACGATTTCTTCTCTGCACCAGGAAACATACTCTTCCCCTGTTACCAGGATCACATCCCTGATCAACGGACTTTCCTGAAAACAGCGCAGAGAATAACAGAGCACCGGCATCCCGTCAAGCTCCATAAACTGCTTCTGTATTTTACTGTGCATTCTCTTTCCCTGGCCTGCTGCCAGGACAATAGCTGTATTTCTGCATTCTCCCATGATCAATTACCTCGGATTCTTTTATCTTTCGCCAAGCTTCAGGTTCGGAACCGCATTCAGATCCCAGCTGTGGCGTGTTCCCCTAATATATTCATAGTAAGCTGCCACTCCGATCATCGCTGCGTTATCCGTACAGAAGATCGGTGACGGACGGTAAAATTTGTATCCACGTTCTGTACATGCTTTTTCCATAGCAGTGCGAAGTGCTCCGTTGGAAGCAACACCTCCTGCAATGGCAACCTTTTTCATGCCAAAATCAGCTGCTGCCTGCATGGTATGCTCTACCAGTACATCAACAACCGCCTTCTGGAAGGATGCCGCGATATCTGCACGGTTTACTTCCTCACCTTTCATTTTTGCCCCGTTTAAATAATTAAGAACTGCGGACTTCACGCCGCTGAAGCTGAAATCATATGGATTTTCACCGATTTTTGCACGTGGAAACTCAATAGCATCCGGATTTCCTTCCTTTGCCAGCCTGTCGATCTTCGGACCTCCTGGATATCCGAGCCCAATGGCACGTGCAACCTTATCAAATGTCTCTCCTGCCGCATCGTCTCTGGTTCGGCCCAGGATCTCAAACTGACCGTAATCCTTCACAATAACAAGATGGGTGTGTCCACCGGATACAATGGCACAGAGAAACGGCGGTTCCAGATCCGGATGCTCAATATAGTTGGCAGAAACATGGCCTTCTATATGATGCACGCCTACCAGCGGCAAGTTTCTTGCATAGGCAATAGCCTTGGCTTCTGCCACACCTACAAGAAGTGCACCGACAAGCCCCGGTCCATAGGTTACACCGATAGCATCAATATCATCCAGAGTGACGTTTGCCTCGTCCAGTGCTTCCTGGATGACCTGATTGATCCTTTCTATATGATTTCTGGAGGCGATCTCCGGTACAACACCTCCATACAGTTTATGGATCTCGATCTGTGAAGAAATCACATTTGATAAGACAGTCCTTCCGTTTTTTACAACGGAGGCTGCCGTTTCATCACAGGAGCTCTCAATACCAAGAATTAATGTATCTTTCATTTTTTTCAGTCCTCTTCAAAATTCAGTTCCACACTCTTCCCGTCTTTTCCCGGCCATGCCTTCGGAAAGATCTCACGTACTGTATCCATGTAATCATCCGGACGTACCAGAGAAGGGCTGTAATGGGTCAGCCACATTTCCCCCACTTCCGCATCACGGGCAAGAGTAGCCGCTTCACGAAACGTCATGTGTTTGTAGCCTTTTGCCTTTTCGATCTTGTCATCTTCACCGTACATTCCCTCACAGATAAAAAGATCGGAGTCTTTTGCATTACGTAAAATAGACTCTGTCGGTCTGGTATCTGTGGTATAGGTAAGCTTGATCCCTTTTCTCGGCGGACCAAGCACCATATCCGGTGTGTAGATCCTTCCTTCATCCTCAACGGTCTGTCCCTTCTGCAGCGGATTCCAGAATTTCAACGGGATCTCATGCTCTCTGGCACTGTCAGGAGAAAATTTCCCTGACGCAGGATCTCAAGGGTATATCCATAGCATGTAACATTATGGTTCACCCGAAATGCAGTGATCCGGTAACCATTCAGTTCCAGAACTTCCTCCGGTTTCGTGATCTCGATAAATTTAATTTCAAAGGGCAGCTCCGGTGCGATCACACGAAGTGCGCTTACCACACGTTCCAGTCCTCTTGGGCCTACCAGAGTCAGCGGTTCTGTGCGGTCTGCATTTCCCATCGTCAAAAGGAGTCCCGGAAGTCCGCTGATATGATCCCCATGATAATGAGTAAAACAGATCACATCAATAGGCTTGAAGCTCCAGCCCTTTTCTTTAATGGCCACCTGGGTGCCTTCCCCGCAATCGATCATCAGACTGCTGCCGTTATAACGGGTCATCAGTGCGGTAAGCCATCTGCGTGGCAGCGGCATCATTCCTCCGCAGCCAAGTAAACAAACATCTAACATATTTTTCCTCTTTTCCTGTTCTGTGGCAAAGTTTAGCATACTTATCCCGTGCAGACAAGTACCTCTCCCAGGTAAGCCTATTCAGAAACTGCGGTACGTGTCATAAGGACAGCGTCCTCTGTGGGCTCTGTATAATAGCCTTTTCGCAGGCCATCCCGCACAAATCCCTGACGTTCATAAAGCCGGATCGCAGTCTCATTTCCTGCCCGGACCTCCAGATGGATCATGGTGATCCCACGCTCTTCTGCCAGACGGATCATGCTTTCCATAAGGAAATTTCCGATTCCCTCTCTCTGACGTCTCTGCAGACAGCCACATTGGTCACATCCCCCTCATCCAGCACCATAAGAAGACCGCAATATCCCAGGATCCGGCCCTTTTCCTCCACAACAAGAAACATCCCATTCTCTTTCATAAGAAATGTCAGAAATCCCTCTTTTGTCCAGGGGACTGAAAAAAGCTCCTCTTCGATCTCCATAACCTGATCCAGGTCATCCACAAGCATTTCTCTTAAGATCATGCGTTTTCCCCTTCTGATCCTTTTTTCATTTTCTGGGCCCGCTCCCGCTCAGCTGTGAAACACGGAGATAATCCGGTTTGTGCTCAGCCGCTGTCTCGGTTCTGCCTTCTTTATAATAAAGGACACCAAGTGCACCTACAGCACCTGCTCTCTGTCTGGAAAGATGGGCCGGTGCAAAAGAAAACGGTACAGTAAGCTTATCTGCGATGATATCTTTAAATACCGGGACTCCGTCTCCGAGGAATGTTACGGCTTCTCCCATCTCATTCAGCATGGAAAGAAGTTCCTCGATTCCCACTGCCATCTGATCTTTTACAGTTATAAGCCTGTGATCCTCGTAACGGTAGATTCCTGTATAAACCTGCTTTCTTCTGGCATCCATGATCGGACAGATCAGTCCGTTTACATCATAGAGATTATAGGCCAGTGCCTCCACAGTCGGAATCCCGACCAGTGGTTTGTCAAGGGCAAGTCCAAGTCCCTTGGCTGTGGCAGAGCCAATACGGAGTCCGGTAAAAGAGCCGGTCCCTTGGCTACCGCAATAGCGTCAATCGTCTTCAGATCCAGCTCTGTCATCTTCACGATCTCATCCAGCATGGGAAGAAGAGTCTGGGAATGTGTTTTCTTATAATTAACTGTATATTCCGCTACCAGTGTATCATCCTCCACAACGGCTACAGATGCCACGATTCCGGAACTGTCCAGTGCCAAAACTCTCATTCTGTCTTTTCTCCTCTCTCCTCAATGGTGATCTTTCTGTATTCAAAGCCCTTCTCAAGATCTTTTTCAATGGTAACTTCAATCCTTTTTTCCGGCAGGATCTCCTCAATGAGCTCCGCCATTCGATCAGACAGATTCCCTGCCCGAAAAATAATCATCGTATCCGATCTCTTCCATTTCTTCCAGATCCCCGATACGATATACATCAAAATGATAAAATGGCAGACGTCCATCTTCATATTCTTGGATAATAGTAAACGTAGGGCTGTTTACAGGTTCTGTGATTCCAAGACCTGCTGCCACTCCCTGTGTAAACACGGTTTTTCCAACTCCGAGATCGCCTGTCAGTGTGTAGATCTGTCCCGGTTTTGCATTCATTCCGATCTTTCTTCCGACCTCGAATGTCTCCTCCGGATCATGTGTTTCTATGACCATATTTTTCACCTTTTTCTTGCACAATTATTCTTTGCATATTATAATAGAGCGAACAGCGAAATACAATACTTTTTGAAAAGGAGTGCGAAAACTATGGCAAATCCTATCGTTACCATCACAATGGATAATGGCGATGTAATGAAAGCGGAATTATATCCGGAAGTTGCCCCGAACACAGTAAATAACTTCATCAGCCTTGTAAAAAAAGGCTTTTATGACGGCCTGATATTCCACCGTGTCATCAACGGCTTTATGATCCAGGGCGGATGCCCGGACGGAACCGGTATGGGTGGCCCGGGATACAGCATCAAAGGTGAATTCTCCCAGAACCGTTTCAAAAACGACCTGAAACATACACCAGGTGTTCTCTCCATGGCAAGAGCATGAATCCGAACTCTGCCGGAAGCCAGTTCTTTATCATGCACAAGGCTGCTCCGCATCTTGACGGAAGCTATGCTGCATTCGGTCAGATCATTGAGGGTATGGATGTTGTAAATGCTATCGCTGAGACAGATACTGACTACAGCGACCGTCCTCTTGACGAGCAGAAGATCAAATCCATGACTGTTGAGACTTTTGGCGTGGATTATCCGGACCCGGAAAAATGCTAAGAAGCGTTTTTCCTGCTGAAGAAGCTTAATATGTGAAAATCCCGGAAAGTGTACAGTATATTATAGCATGATATGCCTGCACACTTCCGGGATTTTTTATTTCCCAATATCAGCACCTTTACCAGACAGAGATTTTCTTCTTATTTCTCGAATGTTTTCACTTCGCCATTAACTTTTGCAAAATAAAGATCTGCGTCTTTCTCCAGTACTGCTCTTCCATTGGTTCCTTCTGTGATTGCTTTCTTCACCTCTTCAATCTGCTCATCCGGCACAAGAAGCCAGAGAACTACCTTGTCTGTATATTCAGACTCCAGTATCGGCAGGCTACGTTCTCCTGCTATGTACTGGATTTTTCCGATTCCTGTATAGTCCGTTGTTACCTGAAGGGATATCCCATGATGCTTCTCGATCACAGTACTTGCTGCAAGCCCGGCCTGTACTGCGCCTGAATACGCTCTTACAAGGCCACCGGTTCCAAGAAGGACTCCTCCGAAATATCTCGTTACAACAATAGCTGCATTGTAGATTCCTGCTCCAAGAAGCACATCCAGCATCGGTCTTCCAGCTGTTCCTGATGGTTCTCCGTCATCACTGCAACGGGTAGCTTCTCTGTTCATTCCTACAGAATATACATAACAGTTATGGCGTGCATCCCAGTATTTCTTCTTCATTTCCTCGATAAAGGCAAGTGCCTCTTCTTCTGTCTCCACAGGACGGACAGTTGCAATAAAGCGGGATTTCTTTTCCACAAGCTCTCCTTCACCGCCTTCATATATGGTTTTATAATGTTCCAGCATATTTTTATGCCTCCGTTTTTTCTGAGTTTCGTAACTTACAGTTACCAGTTTCTTTTATTGTATAATAATTAACAGCTTTGCGCAATGTATAAGATATCAACTGTGCAACATACCTGAAACCCTGCCCTGTTCAGCAAGGTATTACTATTTGTGAATTTTTTTTTAAGGGTTTATTTAACATTCCATATTTGATATAATAGAACGGATTATAAAGGAGGAATAACATGAACTACGGAAAAAGATCCACTTCTAAGAAGCGGAACGCTCTGATCTCCCGTACTTCCATGCTGGAAAAAAGAGCCCACGTTTCGTTTATCCGGGTTTTATTTACAGCTCTGATCGCAGTCTGCGTCATGGTTGTCTGCCTTGGCATCGGTTCCTTCAGGGGCGTGATCGCCGGTGCACCTCATGTCAATGATGTGGATATTTCACCTCTCGGCTATGCAACCTTCCTGTATGACGATCAGGGAACTCAGATGAGACAGCTTTCAGCACCTACATCCAACCGTCTCCCGGTGTCTCTGGAGCAGATCCCGGTCAATCTGCAGCACGCAGTAGTGGCCATTGAGGATGAGCGTTTTTATGAGCATAACGGTATTGATGTCCGGGGTATTGCACGTGCCGCTGTGAAAGCGATCACAACCGGTAATTTTTCTGAAGGTGCCAGTACTATCACACAGCAGCTTCTGAAGAATAATGTTTTTACAGACTGGACTAATGAATCCACACAGCTGGAACGTTTTACCCGTAAATTTCAGGAACAGTACCTTGCTGTAGAAATCGAGAAGAAATACAACAAAGATGTGATCCTCGAAAATTACCTGAACACCATCAATCTGGGTGCAGGTTCCTACGGTGTACAGGCCGCATCCAAGAAATATTTTAATAAAGATGTCTGGGATCTGAATCTTTCTGAATGTGCCACACTTGCCGGTATCACCCAGAACCCGACCAAGTTCAACCCGATCACGAATCCCAAGTCCAATTCCAAGAGACGTAAGGAAGTTCTGGATCATATGCTGGATCAGAAATACATCTCTCAGGACGAATATAATGAAGCCTTAAATGATGATGTTTACACCCGTATTCAGACAGCACAGCTTGAAAATACTGAGGAAGAAAGCACTGTCTACACATATTTTGAAGATGAAGTCACCAACCAGGTCATTAACGACCTGATGAATATCAAGGGTTACTCCAAAACACAGGCTACTAATCTTCTCTACAGTGGCGGTCTGAAGATCATGACAACTCTTGATTCCAACATCCAGCAGATTCTGAATGAGGAATATGCAGATCCTGACAACTATCCGGCTGATACTCAGTATGAACTGGATTACGCATTGACTGTTCAGACCCCGTCCGGAGAGCAGGTCAACTACAGTAAGGAAATGCTTCAGCTTTATTTCCGTGATCAGGATCCCGAATTTGATCTTCTTTTCAGTTCTCCTGAAGAAGGACAGCAATATGTTGACCAATACAAGGCTAATATCCTTGCTGACGGAAGCACTGTTGTTTCCGAGCGTGTCAATTTCGCACCACAGCCGCAGTCTTCCATGACTGTTATCGACCAGCACACAGGCTATGTCAAAGCTCTGATCGGCGGCCGTGGTGAAAAAACAGCCAGTCTTACCCTGAACCGTGCAACTGATACAACCAGACAGCCTGGTTCTACCTTTAAGATTGTATCTACTATGCGCCGGCTCTCAATGAGAAAGGTGATACACTGGCCACTACATTTATGGATGAACCATATGAATATCCTGACGGTTCTCCTGTCAACAATGCAAGCCGTACTTACGGCGGTGAGACAACGATCCGTAAAGCGATCCAGAACTCCATCAATGTTGTTGCGGTCAAATGCCTGGAGCAGGTCACTCCTTCTCTTGGCCTTAAATATCTGGATGATTTCGGATTTACCACACTTGCACATGGAACTGAGGCAGATAAAGATGCCAACGGAAATATATGGAGTGATGCCAACCTTGCAACTGCACTTGGCGGAATTACCAACGGTGTCAAAAATATTGAACTCTGTGCCGCATATGCAGCTATTGCAAACAACGGCAATTATATTAAGCCGATCTACTATACACAGATCCTTGACCATGACGGCAATGTTCTCATCGAGAACTCTTCTGTTTCCAGATCTGTTATCAAAGACAGCACTGCTTATCTTCTCACAAGTGCCATGGAAGATGTTGTCAATAAAGGTACAGGTACAGCCTGCCAGCTTGATAATATGACAGTTGCCGGTAAGACAGGTACTACCGAGGATTACAATGACCTCTGGTTTGTAGGCTACACACCATATTATACATGTGCTGTATGGTCCGGTTATGACAACAATGAAAAAATCCCGGAAGATGCCCGAAACTTTCACAAAAATCTGTGGCGAAAGGTTATGAACCGTATCCATGAAGGTCTGGACGACAAAGATTTCGAGATGCCGGCCAGCGTAGAGAAAGCAAGTGTCTGCGAGGAAACCGGTCTCCTGCCACGTTCAGGATGCCCGACTATTACGGAATATTTCGATATTTCCAGTCTTCCAACTGAGTACTGTGATCAGCACTTCTACGGAAACAGCGATGACTATGATGAAGACTCCTATAATTACGATGAGGATTCTGATACAGATTCTGCAGCTGATGCCATTCCAACTGCCGCTCCGGACAGTACTGATACCGGAGACAACGCAGATAATACAGACAATGGTTCCGGTGACAATACTGATAACGGCGAAAATACAGACAATGGCGATGACACTGGCGATAATACAGGCGATGACACTGGCGATAATACAGGTGATGACAGTGGAGACAACGGAGATGGCGATGACGGCGGAGGCTCCGAAGACGATCCTGTAGAATATTACTGACAGTATAACCCAAAATAAAACGTGTGAATTTCAAAAATATACCGGCTACCGATTTATCAGATATTAATCTGGCAATTCGGAGCCGGTATATTTTTCAGAAATTCACACGTTTTTTAGTTTGATCAGAGCACCATCCTGGCTGCGCCGTAGATTCCGGCATCATTGCCAAGTGTTGCGATCACGATCGGAGTTTCTTTGCAGGATGAAAAAGTATATTCTTTATAATATTTCTGGATGCAGTCGATCAGAGGCTGTCCAGCTTTGGAAACGCCACCGCCGATTACAATGGTCTCCGGATCTGTCACGCAGGCAAATATTGCCAGTGAACCGCCAAGCTGCTCTCCTACTTTCTCCATGGTTGCCACAGCTACCGGATCATTCTCCTTGAATGCGTCCAGAACAGCTTTTGCAGAGATATCATCCATATCGCGAAGAACACTGTTCTCACCGGATGCTGCAAGTTCTTTTTTTGCCATGCGGACAATTCCTGTTGCAGAAGCAAACTGCTCCAGGCAACCCTTGTTTCCACAATTGCAGGACTCTGTCTCATGATGATCCACATTTGCATGTCCAATCTCACCGCCAGCTCCGTGATGTCCTGTTACTATCTTGCCGTCAATGATGATTCCGCCGCCGACGCCTGTTCCAAGCGTTACCATGATCACATCTGAGGAGCCTGCTGCTGCGCCTTTCCATGCTTCACCAAGAGCTGCCACATTGGCATCATTTCCAGCTTTTGCACGGAGGCCTGTCAGTTTTTCCATTTCGCCCACAACATCTTTGTAGCCCCAGTAAAGATTTACAGCACGTGGCACTTCACCTTTGGAGTTTACAGGCCCTGGAACACCGATTCCAACACCTTCTACGTCATCTTTGGAAATGCCTCTCTCTTCGATCTTGGCATTTACGGCAGCTGCCACATCCGGAAGAATCTGGTCTCCGTTATTCTCCTTGCGGGTCGGGATCTCCCATTTCTCAACAAGAGTTCCATCTGTGCTGAAAAGTCCGCATTTTACAGTTGTTCCACCTACATCAATTCCAAAACAATATGTTCCCATTTCTTATCCTCTCTTATTCTTCGTCGTCTGGATTCTCTCTTTTTTTGGCAAGATTTGCCTGAACACGCTTGTACAGTGCTTCTGCTGCATTATATCCCATCTTCTTCTGTCTGTGGTTGACGGCTGCTGCCTCAACGATGATAGCCAGGTTACGGCCAGGACGGATTGGAAGGGAATGACACACAACCTTGTTTCCAAGATACTCTGTGTACTCCTCATGAAGTCCAAGGCGGTCATATTCCTTGTCTCTGTCCCACTCCTCAAGCTTGATAACAAGATCGATAGACTGGGTATCTTTAACACTCTCTACACCGAACAAAGTCTTCACATCAATGATACCAATACCACGAAGCTCAATAAAGTGACGTGTGATATCCGGTGCTGATCCTACCAGTGTTACATCGCTGACTTTACGAATCTCAACAACATCATCGCTGACAAGACGATGCCCACGTTTGATCAGTTCCAGGGCAGCCTCACTCTTACCGATTCCGCTCTCACCTGTGATCAGGATTCCCTCTCCGTAAACATCCACCAGTACACCATGGATGGAAATACAAGGAGCAAGCTGTACACCAAGCCAGCGGATGATCTCTGCCATAAAGCTTGAAGTTGTTCTTTCTGTCACGAATGTAGGAACATTATATTTGACAGCCAGATCGATCATGTCCTGGGATGGACGTGTCATAGTACTGAAAATAACACACGGGATCTTGCTGGAGATAAAACGTTCATATTTAAAACGTCTCTCTTCCTCATTGAGCTGCATCAGGTACGTATACTCTACATATCCGATGATCTGTACACGCTCATTTGCAAAATGCTCCAGATATCCGGTAAGCTGAAGCGCAGGTCTGTTGATCTCTGCAGTCTTGATCACGATGCCTGACAGGTCGATTTCCGGAGTCAGATTGGTAAGCTCCAGTTCCTGTGCCATCTTTGTCAACTGTACACCCTTCATACTTTTTTATCTCCTTTTCGCTGAAAGTTTGCATTCTCACTGCCGTTTTACCGGGGCGTGAGACACCTTATTTTTAATTATACACAATCAGGATTGAAACTGCAATGCAGCATCAGGATTTATGAAAAAATTCATACACCTGGCGGGCACTTCCTGCATTCATGCTCTCTGTCTGTGCCAGTTCTTCTTCGGAAGCATCCCGGATATTTTCAACAGATTTAAATTTTCGAAGAAGAGCTTTCCTCCTGGTGTCACCGATTCCGGGGATATCGTCCAGAATGGAATGTACCTGCTCCTTACTTCTGAGGGAACGGTGGTATTCAATGGCAAAACGATGAGCCTCGTCCTGGATTCTGGTGATCAGGCGGAATCCCTCGCTGGATGTGTCAATAGGAATTTCCACATTGTCGTAATACAAGCCTCTTGTCCTGTGATGATCGTCTTTTACCATGCCACATACAGGAATGCTGATTCCCAGATTTCCCAGAACTTTAAGGGCTATATTTACCTGGCCTCTTCCACCATCCATCAGGATCAGGTCAGGGAGCCTTGCAAAGCTGTCAAATTCTCCGTTGTTTTCATGGGTAAATCTTCGGGTCAGAACCTCCTCCATACTTGCGTAATCGTTGGGTCCCTGTACCCACCTGATCTTGAATTTACGGTAGTCGCTGCGTTTCGGGCGTCCTTTCTCATAGACGACCATGGAGCCTACAGACTCAAAACCACTGATATTGGAGATATCATAGGCTTCCATGCGGACTACTCCTTTAAGTCCCAGCCAGTCTTCTACCTCGTGGACTGCACCGATGGTACGGCCTTCTTCTCTCCTGATCCGCTCTCTGTCTTTGGAAAGAACCATGCGGGCATTTTCCAGGGCAAGTTCTACCAGTTTCTCCTTGGTACCTTTCTTCGGGACACGGATGTGCACTTTCTGCTTTCTTCTGGCAGTAAGCCACTCCTCGATAATATCCGCATCCTCAATCTCACTCTGGAGCATGATCTCAGACGGGATAAATGGCGTTCCTGCATAAAACTGCTTCAGGAAACTGGAAAGCACCTGGCTTTGTATCGCCCTTTGCTACCCGGAGATAGAAGTGATCTCTGCCGATCAGCTTGCCATCCCTGATAAAAAACACCTGCACAACAGCATCCTGATCCCTGAGATCTTCGCTCTCATCCATGGCTACTGCGATAATGTCGCGGTCTTCCTGTCCATATCCTGTGATCTTCTGGCGTTCTCCGATCTTTCGGATGCTGCGGATCAGGTCGCGGTATTCCATAGCCTCTTCGTAGCGCATCTCTTCGGAAGCTTTCTTCATTTTTTCTGTAAGTTCATCAATGGTTGCCTGAAAATCACCGTTCAGGAACCGGATCACTTTGCTGATATTTTTACGGTATTCTTCCTGGCTGATGTAGCCCTGACAAGGGGCATCACACTGCTTCATGTGATAATAAAGACAGGGTCTGTCCTTGCCTGTATCTCTTGGCAGGGTACGGTTACAGGAACGCACCTGATAAAGCTTCCGTACCAGTTCGATCACATCTTTTACTGCACCACCGCTTGTGTAGGGGCCGAAGTATCTGGCCTTGTCTTTTTTCATCCTTCTGGCAAAAGCACTCTTGGATATGCTCATTAACTGTTACCTTGATGAAAGGATAACTCTTGTCATCCTTCAGCATGGTATTATATTTGGGACGGTGCTCCTTGATCAGGTTGCATTCCAGAACAAGTGCTTCCAGTTCAGAGTCCGTAATAATGTACTCAAATCTGGTAATATGCGTTACCATCTGCTCAATCTTTGCACCTTTGTTGCGGCTGGTCTGGAAATACTGGCGCACCCGGTTCTTAAGGCTGATGGCTTTTCCCACGTAGATGATCTCGTCTTTCTCACCATGCATGATGTAGACTCCCGGTTTCCCCGGAAGTTTCTTTAATTCTTCCTCTATTATAAACATAGTTTTTTCTCCTGACACAATTAGTATATAAAGATTTCACTATATATAAAGGAAAACCGGGATCTCTCCCGGTTTTCCTGATCTGTTTTATGCCTGTGATCCCGGCTTTTCTTCTGTTTCTGTTTTCTCCTGAGCATCAGAACTCTGCATCTCAGAATTTTCCGCTGCCTGGAGCTCATGAGCTACTGCAGTTGTGTCAGACTCTGATTTTTCCTCTGTTTCCACACTGTCCTGTTTATTGAACACTTCTTTTTTATCCTCGGAAAGCACCAGATCTTCCAGATTTTCCGGAATATCCAGTCCCTGCTGTACTGCACGCAGGATCTTCATGAATTCTTTTCCTGTGATGGTTTCCTTTCGGATCAGATATTCTGCGATTTTATCCAGCTCCGCTCTGTGACTGCCAAGTATCCTCCTGGCTTCCTCATAAGAGTAATGGAGAAGTTTCATCACTTCATGGTCAATCTCTGTTGCTGTATCATCACCGCAGTTTAAAACCGCTCTTCCGCTTAAGTACTGATTCTCCTGTGTAGCCAGTCCCATCAGTCCGAATTTCTCAGACATGCCGTACTGCGTGATCATGGCTCTTGCCACCTTGGTTGCCTGCTCAATATCATTGGCTGCACCAGTTGTCACCGTGTCAAAAACGATCTCCTCTGCTGCACGTCCGCCAAGATATCCCACCAGCATAGCTTCCAGTTCTTTCTTGGTGTTGAGATATTTTTCCTCCTCAGGTACCTGCATAACGTAGCCGAGAGCTCCCATGGTACGTGGGACTATGGTGATCTTCTGTACCGGCTCGGCATCTTTCTGAAGAGCATTTACCAGTGCGTGTCCTACCTCATGATAAGAAACGATCCTGCGTTCCTGCTTGCTTAAGATACGGTCTTTCTTCTCTTTACCAACAAGAACTACCTCTACGGATTCCTCAAGATCTTTCTGTGATACAGCCTTGCGTCCTTTCTTAACTGCAAGGATGGCTGCCTCATTGATCATGTTGGCAAGGTCAGATCCTACTGCTCCTGATGTTGCCAGTGCAATAGCCTCAAAGTCAACCGTATCATCCAGAAGCACATTCTTGGCATGTACTTTCAGGATGTCCACACGACCCTTAAGATCCGGTCTGTCTACGATCACACGTCTGTCAAAACGTCCCGGACGGAGAAGTGCAGGGTCAAGAACCTCTGGTCTGTTGGTTGCTGCCAGGATCAGAAGACCCTTGGAAGTATCAAATCCGTCCATCTCTGCAAGAAGCTGGTTCAGGGTCTGCTCACGCTCATCGTTGCCACCGCCGTAGTGGGAATCACGGCTCTTACCAATAGCATCGATCTCATCAATGAACACGATACACGGAGCATTCTTCTTGGCTTCCTCAAAAAGATCACGGACACGGGATGCACCTACACCTACAAACATCTCCACAAATTCCGAACCGGAAAGTGAGAAGAACGGTACCTGCGCCTCACCTGCAACTGCCTTGGCGAGAAGTGTCTTACCTGTTCCAGGAGGTCCTACAAGAAGTGCACCTTTCGGAAGTTTAGCTCCGATGGCTGTGTACTTGCCTGGATTATGAAGGAAATCCACCACTTCCTGAAGTGATTCCTTGGCTTCATCCTGTCCGGCCACATCCTTGAATGTAACACCTGTTTCCTTCTGAACATAAGCCTTGGCCTTGCTCTTGCCTACGCCCATTCCCATGATACCGCCGCTTTTGTTCATACGGCGCATGGAGAACATCAGTAAGCCGAAAAGAAGGAGGGTCGGCAGTACCACGCTTAATATCATGGCAATAAATTCGCCAAACGCATCCGGCGGGTCAGTCTCAAACTTAATGCCCTTGCCTTCCAGTCTCTTGGTCAGGGCTGTGCTGTCCTCAGTCTTCGTAGTATAGTAACTCATATCCTCGTACTTGGAATTCTGTTTCTTCGGTACGATCGTCAGTGTGTTTGACTGGATCGTTACTTCCTTAACCTGGTCCTTATCCACCATGTCGATGAATTTATCATAGGAGATCTCACTGCTGTTATCCTTCAGCATATTGGTAAACAATGCAAAGCAGACCAGTGTGACCAGAAGGCATATCAGAAAAGCCAGAATTGACTGATGATTCTTATTGGATCCCTGATTCTGAGGATCTTTACTATCAGCCGTTTCCCGCCCTGATCATTATTCAGTTGATTATTCATTTTTTTTTTCCTCCTCTTGTCATTTCTTTATTATAAAGATAAAACCTGCATAAATCAACTGCGATATTGCAAAAATAAAAGGTAAAAAACCACTTTCTGGATATTGCCAGTAAATGTGAAGTTGTAGTATACTGTTCCCAGTGATTTGGAAAATTTAAAGAGGAGAGGAAATCAGACAAATGAAATAGGTTTGAATAATGACAAATATCTGAAAATGCA
>ENA-OQCN01000916-OQCN01000916.1-human-gut-metagenome-genome-assembly--contig:-NODE-916-length-15492-cov-7.658575_pt1 | contig 15492 bp, 15 predicted proteins | sample MGYA00242497_ERZ504576 | MGnify/ENA primary metagenome ERZ504576 (study PRJEB26092, sample SAMD00036296) | human gut metagenome | host: Homo sapiens | study: EMG produced TPA metagenomics assembly of... | reverse complement strand
TGTTCGCCCATTAAAGCGGTACGCGAGCTGGGTTCAGAACGTCGTGAGACAGTTCGGTCCCTATCCGGCGTGGGCGTAGGATATTTGAGAGGAGCTGTCCTTAGTACGAGAGGACCGGGATGGACTGACCTCTGGTGTACCGGTTGAACCGCCAGGTTCACGGCCGGGTAGCCAAGTCGGGAAGGGATAAACGCTGAAGGCATCTAAGCGTGAAGCCCCCCTCAAGATGAGATATCCCATTCGAAAGAAGTAAGACCCCTTGAAGACGACGAGGTAGATAGGGCAGAGGTGGAAGTGCCGTAAGGCATGGAGCTGACTGTTACTAATCGGTCGAGGGCTTGACCTGAAATGCAAAACAAAAGTTTTGCAGAAAATGGTTGTGTTCGGAAAGAAAGTATGGTATGATGTATAGATGTTAAGTGTATGCGGTTTTGAAGGTATATCTAGCGTAGGGGATTGGTCAAATGGTATGATAGGGGTCTCCAAAACCTTTGGTGGGAGTTCGATTCTCTCATCCCCTGTATTAGAAAAGAGTGAAGATACAAAATCTTCACTCTTTTTTCGTATTATTTAAAAGAAAAGTCTAACAGAACAGGATTTACAGAATTTTAAGATATTTTTGTAAAGCAGGACTGTTTTTTATGGTGTAAATAAGGTACAATAGAGCCACAGAACATATTCAAAAATAATGAAAAATGAAACATGAGAAGGGAGTGGGTGTAACGTGAGCAGAGAAAAAAATGGAAGCCGCGGCACGGTAAAAGCTGTCATTTATCTTCTGATCGTAGTAATCCTTGCTGGAATGGTTGTTTATCTGACGCAGTCGTTGCGGCGGGACCGGGAGCCGGAGATTACGGGGACGTTTATTGACAGCAAGCTGGAGGCGGCGGGGGAGCTGACGTCGGCGAAGATGATTTATAACGGGCTGATTCATTACTCGGACGGGTCGATTCCGTTTCTGACGCAGAAGGCGTTTAATATGACATACCGTGCAGAGGTACGTGCGGGCGTGGATCTCTCGAAGGCGAATACGGAGGTGACGGATTCAGAAGTAACAGTTACACTTCCGGCAGTGGAGATTTTTGATATTTCCATCGACAATGATTCCATCCAGTATTACGATGAGAAGGCAGCGCTTCTGAACTGGGAGCGGAAGGAAGATGCGATGGATGCAATCGCGAGTGCGAAGGAGGATGTAGAGCAGCAGACGAAAGAAATGGATGACCTGGAAACGATGGCACAGGAACAGGCGAAAACACTGATTACCGGAATGCTGTCCGAGACGGTCGGGGACAAGACATTGGTTGTAAAATTTGAAGAATAGTACATAGACGGGATGTCGGCACTTCTTTTTGGGGGATAAAAAAAGGAGGGCCGGTATTTCTTCTGGCAGAAACACCGGCATTATGAAAAAGAAAAATCTATATAAATTGGAAAGAATATTAGGTTGGGACAACGGTTGAAAGATAGAGGAAGATGATTTGTTGTCCCTTTGTTTTGATACGTTTAGTATAGTTGTCATATGTGAGGAAAGTGTGAATGGAGTTTGAAGAAACTTTGAAAAGATTTGTGAATGGCGCGGGTGAACATCGGAACATCCCAACGCCGGATATCGCCGAATTTGCATAGAATTAACTTGAAAGTGAACACTGCTTCATGGTACAATCGTTTGGCATGTGTGAAATATGAGTTACATTTGAGAGGACAAAAACTATGGACTATAAACTGCTGCTGGACACCGCGGTCATGGCGGGAGAAATCCTGCTGGAAAGCGGGGCGGAGACGTGGCGGGTGGAGGATACCATGCTGCGGATGCTGCGCATGTCCGGCCTGAAAACTGCGGATGTACTGGCGCTGACGACCGGCTTTGTGGTAACGCTCGACGACCCGGCGATGGATTCCATGACTGTTATGCGCAGCGTAGAGAGCCGTGCAACGGATCTGAACCGGATCCATGCGGTCAATCAGCTTTCCCGCGATTTCTGCGAAGGAAATATCGACCTGGATGCGCTGTTCCACCGGGTGCGGGATATCTATCGTGCCAAGTCGGAAATTAAAAAAAATCTGCTCGCGATGATGGCGACGACCGCAGGCTTTGCAATCATGTTCGGAGCCGGGTTCTACGAAGTGCTGGCATCTGCACTTGCAGGTTTTATATCAGGAATCGGTGTTTACGGAGGAAAAAAAGCCGGGATGCAGTCGTTTCTTGTGAACTGTATCGGGTCATTTTTGCTGGCGGTCACATCTATTCTCTGTGTTCATTACCTGCCGGGGACCATGGATCTGAACGTCATTATCATTGCATCGATCATGCCCCTCGTACCGGGTGTGGCGATCACGAATGCGGTGTATGATACCCTGCACGGCGACTACATTTCCGGTGCGGCACGGATGCTTGAGGCGTTTGTAACCGCTGCGGCCATCGCAATCGGCGTGGGACTTGGCATGCTGCTGCTCCGTCCACTGGTGCGGTAGAGAAAACCGATACAGAAAAAAGATGAGGTTAAAGCAAAAATATGAGAATAGCAGGTGAAATCATCCTGAAATCCCTTGGAGCCTGGGTTGCAATCTGGGGATTTTCAAGACTGTTGAACGCACCAAAAAAGCTGGAATGCTACACGGCCGGTGTCGGTATGATCGGCTGGGCGGTCTATCTGATCGTGGAAGTATTCAACGACGGCATTCTGATGAAGAACTTCTTGCCGCCGTTGCCGTCGCCCTGGTTTCCCAGGCAATGGCGCGTCATTTCAAAGCGCCGGTGATCCTTTTCGTGATCCCGGGCATTCTTCCGATGGTGCCGGGAGCCGGTATGTACCGCATCGTCTACTCGATCGTTATGGGGCCGGAAAACATGGTTGGAACGTATCTTTTAGAGACAGCGACCGCGGCAGGCGCAATTGCCCTTGGAATTTTCCTCGGAGAAGCGCTGCAGAAGGTATTTTTTTACGAATTCCATAGGTGATTTACGAAAAAAGTGAGAAATTTGCCAAAACCAAATTTTTTGCTTTTTTTTGTCGAATTTTATGATATACTTAACAGTGTATGTGCCCTTGGACAAAAGAAGAAATCTATAGGGGCATTTTTAACATCAGTAGACAAGAAGTCCCCCGCTTCTAAAGCGGTGGGATGAATTGTTAAAAGAAACATAACGGTAGTGGCGGGCGGAGAGAAATCGGTATCCTCCACTGACATGAGGTAAGTCACAGTCGAACTATTTTCGACATGTCAGACTCCGTGAAAATACCGACTGTGAGTTGAAACAAGGAAAAAAGAAGAGAAGTAAGTAAAGTGCAGACACAGAACTATGAGGAGCAAAAAATATGAAGTTTGAAGATGATGATTTAAAGGACGGTAAACTTTGGGCTGCCCTGCAAAAAGAGATTGACCGTGACCTGGCGGAAAAGGAGAGCGGTGAAACATTCCAGGAAGAACTGGCAGACATCGAAGACTCCATTGAATTTGAAAGCAAAGAAACAAAAAGCGAAGATCACATCCCGGATGAGACTGCAAATTTAAGTAATCTGCGAAGTGTCCTTGAGGCAACTGAGCGTGCAAAAGACGAAGAAGCGAAGCAGAAAATGAAGCAGACCAAAGTGGAGCCTGTGACGCAGGACATCGAGATTCCGGAATTTACAGAAGAGGAAGAAGAAATCGAAGAGACGCCGGCGGAGACAAAAACAGAATCGGAACCGGAAGAAGTGATGGTGGATGATGATCTGATCATCAACGATCCATTCGCAGATGAGGATGATCTGCTGGGAGAAGAGAAGACAGAGACCAAGGGTTCGGAGAAAGAAGTGCTTGGTGATCAGGTGGAAGCCGCAATGGAGCGCCTCGTCAGCGACACGGTAGGCCATATCCCAATGCCGGAAATAGACGATGAGGATGATGACTACGACGATTATGAGGATGACGACGAAGAGTACATTCCGCATGGCGCAAAACCGCAGAAGAAAAAGGGAAAAGGCGGTGCGGTTATCGCCGTTGCAGCCGTTGCTGTTATTGCTGTGGGAGGCTTTTTCTATGGAAGCAAAATGTTCCATTACCAGAATTATTTTTTCAACGGAACAACCATCAACGGAGTAGACTGCTCGGATATGACGGCCAAAGAGGCAGAAACGAAAATCAAAGAGCAGGCTGCAAACTATACCTTAAATGTAAAATTCAAAGACAATGATACGAAGAGTGTCAGCGGAAAAGACATCGACTACACCTACGCCGGAGACGGCAGCGTGGAGAGCGTGTTAAAGAAACAGAACAGTTTCCTCTGGTTCCTGGGAAATGGCGGAAAAGAGAAAGATTCCCAGGTCACCATGCAGTACAGTCAGGAAAAACTGGATGCGGTGATTGATGGATTTGACGAATTCCAGTCCGCAGACGGTGAGAATGCACCGGCCAGCGCCTACATCACCTTCCAGAACAATGAGTTTGAGATTGTGGATGCTGTTATGGGTGAGGGAATGGATCTTACCCTTGCAAAACAGTGCATCGAAAACGCGCTGATCAATGCGGATACCGAAGTGGATCTTGAAAAAGCAGGCGTTTACGACGGAACCTTGGTAACAGCAGATGACGAAACACTGAATGCACAGAAGGATCAGTTAAATGAACTGGTACGCGCAAGCATCACATACAGTATGCCGGATGGAACAACACAGATTCTTGACGGAAATACCATGAAAGACTGGCTGGCAGTCGATGCGGATGGAAATTATTCCAAAGATGAAAACCAGTGGAATGAAAGAGTAAAAGAATATGTGGCAAATCTTGCGGCAGCGATTGATACCGATGGCAAGGATCACACCTTCCCGGCAACCGGTATCGAAGGCGGCGTGACCATCAGCAGGAAGGCTACGGATGGAAAGTGGATCAGGAGCAGGAGATAGCAAAGATCGCAGAAGAAGTAGATGCTCACGCAGCAGACGCAAGAGAGCCGCAGTATGCGCAGAGAGAGTTTGCTGCTTCCACAGAGAACAACGGATTCGGCAAGACGTATGTTGAGGTTGATGCCAGCCGTCAGCATATCTGGCTCTACAAAGATGGAAATCTGGTTGTCGACGGTGACTGTGTAACCGGTCTGATGGAGCAGAGCAGCTACACGAAGCCGGGTATCTACACAACCGCAGCAAAAGAAAGCCAGAAAAAACTGCACGGAGAGCTTCAGGCAGACGGCAGCTATTCCTGGGAAAGAGATGTGGATTCCTGGATTCCGTTCAACGGAGAGATTGGTTTCTACGATGCTTCCTGGAGAAGTAGTTTCGGCGGAAACCTGTATCTGACTGCAGGATCGACGACAGGATCTGTTGCACTTCCGACTGCAGTGGCACAGGCATTATATGACAATGTCGATGACGGAACACCGGTTATCATTTATTATTCCGAAGCTTATGAGGTAAGTGAAGACACGCTTACTGTGACACAGGCACCGGAAGCAGATGACGAAAATGTCGATGATACGACGAATACCACGACAGTAACGCCGACGAGAACGCCATCCTACACGTACGATGATTACACGCCGTCAACTCCGTCAACCCCATCAACTCCATCAACCCCATCAACTCCATCGACCCCGTCTACGCCGGAACCGACCACAGCACCGACCGAGATCCCGTCTACGCCGGAGCCGACCGTAGCACCGACGGAGACCCCGTCCACACCGGAACCGACCCAGGAGCCGAGCGCACCGGATCAGGGAGACCATACGGGTGACGATGATTACCCAGGTAAGGGCGAGAGCTGAGAAAAGAAGAAATAGAACATAAAAATACGCATTCCGTTATCAAAACAGGAATGCGTATTTTTTATGAGAAAGAAACTGTTAAAAATTAATTTTCCGGTACGAACAGTGTGACAAGATCCATCGGGGAAGTGATGGTGTAGTCCGGGTTTTCGGTCTGACCAAAACCGTATGCGGCATGGACAAACGGGATTCCGGCCTCGCGTGTCGCCTTGTAGTCGCCGTCGGTATCGCCGACATAGACCGCGTGCTGCAGATGGTTCTGTTCGATGATTGTACGGATGTTGTCTGCCTTTGCCTTTCCGGTATCGCCAGGACAGAGATGGCCTTTGAAATAGTGACCGAGGCCTGTGGCTTCCAGAAAAACTTCGATATAGCCCGCCTGGCAGTTGCTTACGATATAAAGCGGGTAATGTCTGGAAAGAATAGAAAGTGCATCGACAAGTCCCGGATAAACAGGAGCCGGTGTCGCAAGAAGTGCCTCATGCTCTTTGGCACAGCATGCCTCGATCAGTTCTAACTGGCGCTCCTTTGGATATTCGTGGAAAATGACGGCGGCGATATCCGGGAGCAGGCGGCCGAACAGGCCTTTTAACACGGTTCCGGTGAGGTTTGGTGTCATATCAGTTTCTTTTTCCATAATCTGATTCCATGCGTCGGCAACAACGTCTGTGGAGTCCCACAGGGTGCCGTCCACATCAAAAATAATACTGTCGATCAAGAGTTTTTCCTCCATATCTTAAGGGTTTTGGTTATTCTTTTAAAGTATTTATTAATTTTAATCAAAAACACGTGAGAGCGCAATGTTTATTTTGCATTTTGGAGGAAAATGTGGCAAAATAAGAATGATATATTAACAGGAGATTACTATGCAGGACACAATCACAAAGCATTATTGAAATGGTATGGCGAAAATAAAAGAGTGCTGCCGTGGAGAGAAAAAAAGAACCCGTATGAAATCTGGGTTTCCGAGATTATGCTCCAGCAGACGAGGGTGGAGGCGGTCAAGCCGTTTTATGAGCGGTTTATGCGTGAACTGCCCAATGTCGCAGCACTTGCGGTCTGTCCCGAGGAAAAGCTTTTGAAGCTCTGGGAAGGCCTTGGTTACTATAACCGTGTGCGGAATATGCAGAAGGCCGCACAGAAAATTATGGAAGTGTATGACGGTGTATTTCCGGCAGATTACGAAGCCTTAAAAGGACTTCCGGGAATTGGAAATTACACAGCGGGAGCCGTTGCATCGATCGCGTTTTGCATTCCGGTGCCGGCGGTGGACGGAAATGTGCTTCGTGTGATGGCACGCCTCCGGGAGGACGGTGAGGACATTTTAAAGCAGTCCGTGAAAAACCGCGTGGAAGCGGAATTGACCGAAATCATGCCGGCAGAAGATCCGGGAGCCTTCAACCAGGCGATGATGGATCTCGGCGCAATGGTCTGTCTGCCGAACGGCGCACCAAAATGTGAAGTCTGTCCGCTTTTTGACCAGTGTCTGGCGGGACAGCATCAGACCTGGACGGAATATCCGTTTAAAAAGAGCGCAAAGCCGCGCAGAATCGAAGACAGAACCGTTCTGTTATTTCTGGACGGTACGCACACAGCAGTGCGGAAACGGCCGAAAAAAGGACTTCTGGCGGGACTTTACGAGTTCCCGAACTTCGATGGCGTGCTCTCCGAACAGGAAGCACTTGAAGAGGCAGAAAAATTCGGCGTGACGCCGCTTCATATTCAGGCATTGCCGCCGTACAAGCACATTTTTTCCCATGTCGAGTGGCATATCACAGGATACGCTATTAAAATTGCAGGAAACGATGTGGAGCAGGAAGGGGAAGAAAAAGCCGGATTGATTTTTGCGGATGCGAAAACCGCGGCTGAAAGATATGCCATTCCGTCTGCGTTTGCGGAATACGCAAAATATACAGATCTGGAACGTGCCTGAAACGGCAGAAGAGCAAAAAAGAGCAGGGAGAAAAAAGATGAAGATTTTATCAATTGCAGTACCATGCTATAATTCAGAAGCATATATGGAGAAATGTATCGATTCGCTGCTGGTCGGCGGAGAAGAAGTAGAAATTCTGATCGTGGACGATGGTTCCAAGGACGGAACCACAGAGATTGCAGACCGCTATCAGGAAAAATATCCGACGATTGTAAAAGCGATTCATCAGGAAAACAAGGGCCACGGCGGAGCAGTCAACACGGGTGTGGAAAATGCGACGGGTCTGTACTTTAAGGTTGTGGACAGTGATGACTGGGTAAACCCAGAGGCATACCAGAAGATTTTAAATGTTCTGGCAGAAGTCGTACGCGGACCGAAAACACTCGACCTTCTGATCAGTAACTATGTGTATGAAAAAGAGGGCGCCAAGAGAAAACGTGTGATGCGCTATGCGAAATCGCTGCCGGAAGGCCGCTTTTTCGGATGGGATGAGGCGAAAGCTCTCGGCAAAACACATTATCTGCTGATGCATTCGCTGATTTACCGGACTTCTCTTTTAAGAGAGTGCGGCATGAAGCTACCGGAGCACACCTTCTATGTGGATAATCTGGTTGCGTTTATTCCGCTTCCGTACGTCAAAACGATGTATTATCTCGATGTCAATTTCTACCGCTACTTTATTGGAAGAGCCGACCAGTCGGTTAACGAGAAAGTCATGATCGGCAGAATTGACCAGCAGATCCGTGTCAACAAGCTGATGATCGATTACCTTGGTGAACAGAAAGGGCTGTCGAAGTACCTGCGGAAATATATGATCAGCTATCTGACCATTATTATGACGGTTTCTTCCGTGATGATGATGCGCTCCGGAACGGAAGAAAATCTCGAGAAAAAGAACGATCTGTGGAGATACCTGAAGCAGGAGGATGCAGCCGATTACTTCCGCATCCGCCACGGCATTTTCGGAACTGTTATGAGCAGCAAATCAAAACCGGGACAGAAAATTGCAGTCTATGCTTACAAGGTAGCGCAGAAGCTGTATGGATTTAACTAGAAAGTAACGAAGCGGAGGAACGAACAATGCGAGTAGGAATGGGTTACGATGTGCATAAACTGGTGGAAAACCGGAAACTGATTCTGGGCGGTGTGGAAATCCCGTATGAATATGGCCTTCTGGGACATTCCGATGCGGATGTGCTGGTTCATGCCATTATGGATGCGCTTCTCGGCGCTGCAGCACTGCGGGACATCGGACGCCATTTTCCGGACAATGATCCGGCGTATGAGGGCGCAGACAGCATCGAACTGCTGAAAAAAGTGGGTGAGATGCTCGAGGAGCGGATGTATCTGATTGAAAATATCGATGCAACCGTTATTGCACAGAAGCCGAAGCTCCTGCCATACATCGACACGATGGTGAAAAATGTGGCGGAGGCGCTTCATCTCGAAGAGGATCAGGTCAATATCAAGGCAACGACCGAGGAAGGACTTGGCTTTACCGGAAAGAAAGAGGGAATTTCCGCACAGGCGATCTGCTGCATTTCCAAGGCACTCGACCTGATGCCGGACGACCGGATCGCAGGCGGATGCAGCGGCTGCCCAGGATGCGCAAAGAACGCAGAAGAATAAAAGAGAAATGCGATTGCACAAGGCCGGAAGATGTGGTAGACTGGAAGAAGAATAAGGGAGTAGTCGGCGGCATACGTGACGCTATAAGGCCAACAACCGAAGAAAAAGCATTTCTTCTGGCTTTGTATGAAATGACAAGACTTATCTGTATCAACAAATATGGTGCGGATAGGTCTTTTTCTATATAGAAAGAGACCGGTGTACCAGTGGGAACTTATCATAGGAACGCAAAAAAGCGTTTTCAGAAGAAAGGACGGATGGAAATGAAAGAGTATCTGGAAAAAAGTTCGAAGATTCTTGATGAGTTACAGACAACGGAGCAGGGACTTTCCGAGGCGGAAGCTGCGCGGCGGCTTTCCGAACACGGACCGAACCGGCTGGCGGCGGGAAAAAAGAAGAGCAATCTGCAGCGGTTTTTCGAAGAGCTGAAAGACCCGATGATCCTGATCCTGCTCGCCGCAGCGCTGATTTCCGGCATCACATCGGCGTATGAAGGCGAATCGTACGCTGATGTGGTCATTATTCTCACCGTTGTCATCATTAATGCGGTGCTCGGTGTTCTGCAGGAGAGCAAGGCAGAGAAAGCGATTGAAGCTCTGCAGGAGATCGCGGCAGCCACGTCGAAGGTGATGCGCGGCGGGAAAATGGAAGTGAAAAAGAGCGAGGAGCTCGTACCCGGTGATATTGTAATTCTCGAAGCGGGCGATGCTGTTCCGGCGGATGGCCGTATTTTAGAGAGCGCCAGCATGAAAATCGAGGAAGCAGCGCTGACCGGAGAATCTGTCCCGGTCAATAAAACAGCGGATGTTCTGAACGCCGGCGCAGCCAGCGAGGTTCCGCTCGGGGACCGGAAAAACATGGTCTATATGGGAAGCACCGTTGTCTATGGCCGCGGCCGCGCTGTTATCACCGGAACGGGTATGAAAACCGAGATGGGAAAAATCGCCCATGTTCTGACGCAGTCGGCGGATGAGAGCACACCGTTGCAGAAGCGGCTGAACCAGCTCAGCAAAATCTTAAGCGTGATGGTGCTCGCCATCTGTGCCGTGATTTTCATTGTCGGTATTTTAAAAGAGGGCGTGACGCCGCAGAACATCTTAAATACCTTTATGGTAGCCGTCAGCCTTGCCGTAGCGGCAATTCCGGAAGGACTTGCAGCAGTTGTCACAATCGTGCTTTCCATCGGTGTGACCAAAATGTCAAAGCGGAATGCGGTGATCCGGAAACTGACGGCTGTCGAGACGCTCGGCTGTACGCAGGTGATCTGCTCGGATAAGACAGGAACGCTGACCCAGAATAAGATGACCGTGGTAAAACATGAGGGAAGCGATATAAAACGTCTCGTATCCGTTATGGCACTCTGCTCCGATGCGGAGCCGGACGAAAACGGCGAGGCAGTCGGAGAACCGACGGAATGTGCGTTGGTCAACGATGCGCAGAAAGAGGGATGCCCGAAGAAGAGCCTGTCCGTCCAGTATCCGCGTGTCGGGGAAGCGCCGTTTGATTCGATGCGGAAACGCATGACAACGATCCACCGCGCAAACGACGGAACGTATTTTTCCTGCACAAAAGGCGCACCGGATGAGATTCTGAAGCGGTGTACCTCCGTTTGGCGTGACGGCAGAAAACAGCCGATGACAGAAGCATTCCGGCAGGAAATCCTGTCGCAGAACAAGGCGATGGCAGACCAGGCACTCCGCGTGCTGGCGGCAGCAGGAAGAGCGTGGAACCAGATGCCGTCCTCCCAGGAGCCGGACTTTCTGGAGCAGGATCTCTGCTTTTTAGGACTTTGCGGTATGATTGATCCGGTGCGGCCGGAAGTAGTCGATGCGATCCGGGAATGCCGCGGGGCAGGCATCCGTCCGGTGATGATTACGGGTGACCACAAAGACACAGCGGTTGCTATTGCAAAAGAGCTGGGTATTCTGGAGGCGGGCTGGAAAGCGGTAACGGGAGCCGAGATTGACCAGTTAAGCGATGAGGAGCTTGACCGGAGAATCGAGGAATATGCTGTTTACGCACGCGTCCAGCCGGAGCATAAAGTGCGGATCGTCGATGCGTGGAAGCGGAAAGGCAGAATCACCGCGATGACAGGAGACGGAGTCAACGATGCGCCGTCGATCAAGCGTGCGGATATCGGCATCGGAATGGGCATCACGGGAACGGATGTGACGAAAAACGTGGCAGATATGGTGCTCGCGGACGACAACTTTGCGACGATCATCGTAGCGGTTGAGGAAGGAAGACGAATCTACGATAATATCCGCAAGGCAATTCAGTTCCTTCTGGCATCGAACCTTGCGAGGTGCTGTCGATTTTCTGCGCGACGCTGATGGGCTTTACGATTTTAAATCCGGTGCATCTGCTCTGGATCAACCTGATTACGGACTGCTTCCCGGCGCTGGCGCTCGGTATGGAGGACGGTGAGGCAGACATCATGAAACGCCCGCCGAGAAATGCGGATGACGGTATTTTTGCGGACGGCCTCGGCTTTGATGTTGCGTTTCAGGGCATCGTGATTACGGTGCTGACGCTGGCGTCCTACTTCATCGGCCACTATCTGGAAGCCGGCCGCTGGGAAATCGTCAACAGCCCGGACGGCATGTCGATGGCGTTTCTGACACTCTCTATGGTGGAAATTTTCCATTCCTTCAATATGAGATCACGGAAAGGTTCTATTTTCCACATGAAGCATCAGAACAAGTATCTGTGGGGCGCGATGGCACTCTCATTTGTCCTCACATCCGCCGTGATTTACATCCCGGCACTGTCGAGTGCGTTCGGTTTTGAGCGGATCAGCGCGTTGGAATATGATGTGGCGATCGGCCTTGGACTGCTTGTCATTCCGGCGGTCGAAATCAGCAAGTGGATCCGGCGGAAATTTGCTTGACAAACGAGAAAAATTTGCATAAACTAGAACAAACGGAAACAGAAAAAGGCTTGGAACGGAAAAAGTAGAAAATCAGAATTGTTTCACAGAGAATGGCAGACAAATGGGGCTGGAAGCTGCCTGAAACGAGGGTTTTTGAAGTGCGTCCGGAAGCTGGCCGGGTGAAGCGGAAAAAGTGGGTAGTCCGGCACGGGTCCTGCACGTTATGCAGAAGAAAAGAAGAGGGCAGGTGTGCCCTTAAAGTAAAGTGGAACCACGGAGCTATTTCGTCTTTATCGGAGATGAAACAGCTCCGTTTTTGAATATTGCCCTTCGGCAAAAAAGGTGGTAAGAAATAAAAATCTGAAAAAGTCCTGGCAGGAGGCAAGGAGAGGAAAGATGAGTTTTTTCGCGTATTTTAAAGAGGAATTTCAGGTGATTCAGGAGCGGGATCCGGCGATACATTCTCCCATGGAAGTCTTGCTGTATCCTTCATTTCGTGTTATGCTGAAGTACAGACGGGCGCACAAGCTATATCTGAAAGGCCATTACTTTCTGGCCAGGTGGATTTCACAGCGGGCAGCGAGAAAAACCGGTATCGAAATCCATCCGGGTGCGACGATCGGAAAGGGATTGTTTATTGATCATGGTTCTGGTGTGATTATCGGAGAAACAGCCATTATCGGAGACAACGTGACGCTGTATCAGGGCGTGACGCTTGGCGGTAATGGTAAGGAGACCGGGAAACGTCATCCGACGCTGAAGGACAATGTTATGGTCAGCGCCGGTGCGAAGATCATCGGATCGTTTACGATCGGGGAAAACTCCAAAATCGGAGCCGGATCGGTTGTGATCGAGGAGGTTCCGCCGAACTGTACCGTCGTCGGCGTGCCGGGGCACATTGTGAAGCAGAATGATGTGCGGATTCCGAGAAAAAGCATGGATCACATTCATCTGCCGGACCCGATTTTCGAGGATATCAAAGTACTGCAGCAGGAGAATACGGAGCTTACGAACCGTGTGCTCGAGCTGGAGGGCGAGCTGCGTCAGATGAGGAAAAAAGAAAGGACAGAACAGAAGTGACGGAAGTGGGCAAAGAGACAGAAAACGAGGAGCTTTTTCCAGAGGCGGTTTTCGGGGAGAAGGATTATCTTTCGGAGGTATTCGGACTGGAACAGCATGACATCCGCATGTATTCGCCGCTTACGCTGGCCTACATCGGGGATGCTGCGTATGAGATCGTCATCCGCACGATTCTGGTGCGGAAAGCAAATATGCAGGTCAACAAGCTGCACCGCCATGCGGCAGGGCTTGTAAAGGCGGAGAAACAGTCGGCGATGATTGAAATTCTGGAGCCGCTGTTTACCGAAGAGGAAAAACAGATTTATAAAAGAGGCAGAAATGCGAAATCCTATACCAAGGCAAAAAATGCGTCCACGATCGACTACCGCCGGGCAACCGGGTTTGAGGCCGTGATGGGGTATCTGTACCTGAAAGGGGATTACAAGCGGATGATCGACCTGATCCGGGCAGGACTTGGCGAAGTGTGAGAGCAGATAAGATTCAGAAAATAAAAAAGAAGCGGCAGGGCAGTGGGGCTTTTGAAAAAGCAAAAGTTCCCACTGCTTTTGGGACCGCGGAACAGGAATGATATGAGAGAAAACAACAGAAACGACAAGAGAAACTTTGAGAGAAGAGACGGAAAAAAACGTGACTTTAAGGGGAAACGAGATTACCGTGACAGAGACAGAAAACAGGAAGTACAGCAGGCGGATGAGGAGTTTACAGGCGGCATGGTAGAGGGAAGAAACGCTGTCATCGAGGCGTTCCGCTCCGGCAAGACCGTGGACAAGCTGTTCGTCCTTGCAAGCAGCCAGGACGGCCCGATCCGCACGATCATCCGTGAGGCGAAAAAACACGATACCATCATCAATTATGTAGAAAAAGAACGTCTTGACGAGCTGTCCACCACCGGAAAGCATCAGGGTGTCATTGCACAGGTGGCTTCCTACAGTTATGCAACCGTTGAGGACATCCTCGCGCGCGCAGAGGAGAAAGGAGAGCCGCCATTTATCCTTCTGCTGGACGGCATTGAGGATCCGCATAACCTCGGTGCGATCATCCGTACCGCAAACCTGGCAGGCGCACATGGTGTCATCGTGCCGAAGCACCGCGCAGTCGGCCTGACAGCAACCGTTGCCAAAACGTCGGCAGGTGCATTAAATTACACACCGGTGGCAAAGGTGACGAATCTGGTGCAGACCATGGAAATGCTGAAGGAAAAGGGCATCTGGTTTGTCTGCGCGGACATGAACGGACAGAGAATGTATGATCTCGACCTCAAGGGACCGATCGGCCTTGTAATCGGAAATGAGGGAGAGGGTGTCAGCCGTCTGGTGAGAGAAAACTGCGACTTCACAGCCACAATTCCGATGAAAGGCGATATCGACTCTCTGAACGCTTCCGTGGCAGCCGGCGTGCTCGCTTATGAGATTGTAAGACAGAGAAGCTGCTAGAAATTGCGGAAAATCACATTACGCTCCGGCGGAAGAAAGATGAAGGATACAAGAGATATGATGGTGAAAGATTACGATACCTGTACGGATGAGGAGCTGATTGCGCGTCTGCGGGCAGGAGAACGCGAGATTACCGATTATCTGATCGACAAATACAAATCGCTGGTGCGGACCAGGGCGAGGGCGCTGTACCTGGTGGGCGGAGATCACGAGGATCTGATCCAGGAGGGCATGCTCGGACTTTTTAAGGCAGTGCGTGACTACAAACCGGGGAAGGAGGCATCGTTTGCCACCTTCGCCGGCCTGTGCATCGACCGTCAGATGTATTCGGCAGTGGCATCGTCCCAGCGCCAGAAGCATCAGCCGCTGAACAGCTTCGTCTCGTTAAGTGAACCGGTTTCCGAGCAGGAGCTGCGCCTGGTGGACGAGGAGACACCGGAGGAGATCATGATCAGCCGGGAAAACGTAATCGGCATGCATGAGCGGATCAAAGAACGGCTCAGCAAATTTGAGTACCAGGTGCTGGAATTGTATCTGAAAGGGTACGATTATAGCAGATTGCGGAAAACTTGGAAAGCAGCCGAAGGCAATCGACAATGCACTGCAGAGAATCCGCAGTAAAGTGCGGGAGGTCTGTTCGTGAGATGGGAAAACGACCGAAAAAATTACGGCGAATTGTCAAAAGCGCAGGAAAATCTGTGAACAAATAAAAATTTTCAAATTTGTAGAAAAAACTGTTGACAATTCACTATAGTTTTGATAGAATACCAAATGTAGCAAGGAGCTAACAAAAAAACAAAAC
>ENA-OQCN01000915-OQCN01000915.1-human-gut-metagenome-genome-assembly--contig:-NODE-915-length-15493-cov-8.547182_pt1 | contig 15493 bp, 14 predicted proteins | sample MGYA00242497_ERZ504576 | MGnify/ENA primary metagenome ERZ504576 (study PRJEB26092, sample SAMD00036296) | human gut metagenome | host: Homo sapiens | study: EMG produced TPA metagenomics assembly of... | reverse complement strand
TAGATGAAAACTTTAAAACAAACACAGGAAAAAGGATAGCTTATAATCGCTTTATTTTAGATTAGTAGTAGATTATTACAGTTATGTATTTTATATCGCAAAGAAAAAAATAGTAGTTAAGTTTAAACCCTAGGGTTAAATGATGAATATGTTGAGGGCATTTTTGTTTCTGGTGAAATGCAATCGCAGGGTCTAGGTAAAATTCTGCTGAATTATGCAAAGGATAAAAGGAATAAGTTGTACTTGAACGTATACCAAAAGAACGCACGGGCAATATCTTTTTATAAGAGAGAAGAATTTGAGATTCAGCATAGTGGCTTAGATGAGGCTACCGGAGAAAAAGATTATGTAATGACATGGCAACACAAATAGAAATTCAAGTTTGCCAACTTTCCCTTTGAGAGAGGAGAAATCCTTTTCTCAAAGGGCTTTTTGATTTTCGGATATTCGTAAACTACAAGACAAAGCTAAAACTTCATATGCTCTAAGCACAAGGAGGCCTCGGTTTGACTATGAATTAGATCTTTCCCAAGTCTTTACCGGAAAAAACGGCAATCTTTTACCGCCCTTTTTATGGATGGTAATCTGCCTCGTCCTCTAAGTTCTCGCCAATTATATCTTTGCCGTGATCTCACACCTGCGCGCTTCATTTCCGGCAGTTCTTCTGCTCTCCGTGCGCCTGATGGCTGGTCACATCAAAGAAACTTTCATCTTATTATTTACAATGGCCGGCGCCTGCCTCATCGTCTTCCTGGTTCCCGGACTTTTCGTCCTTTTTCCCAGAATCCTCTGCGGCATCGCCAGCCATCTGATTGAGCCTGGTTTAAAAAAGGCTCTTGCTATTGATTAATCCAGTTCTTTATAGTCAAAACTGCGGAATTCTGCTGTCTGATCGTATCCGGAGTAGTCCACGCATGCCATGCCGACAAATGCTCCGGTGAAGAATCCACCGTATGACTGGAGTACGTAATCATCGGACAATACAGCAGCATCCAGTGTGCCCGGAATCTCTGTATAGTTCTTTCCGTCAAAGGAATACTCGTAGCTGTAAGACTGCTTTCTTACTTTTGTGCGAAGCCATACAAATTCAACATCATCCGGTACCGGAATCGCATCGTCGCGAAGGAACGAACGATATCCGCCACGATTGCACTCTGCCACTTCGATCACGCGGCCATTTTTCTCATTCCACGTAACGAAAGCGAATGACCAGTGCTTATCATTGTAAAAATTTGTCAATCCAGCCATCTGCTGATAGTTGAACGGATCAAATTTCACTTTCACTTCGGCATCAAAGTTAAATGCCTGCCAGCGTTTTGCCACCAACGAAAGCTCATGCTTATTGCAGAGGGATCCTTTTCCGACCAATGTCAGCCTGCCATCCCCTGTCGTACCCATTTCCTCGGTAAATGGTACGCGGAGGGTATTCCACTCATCATGAAGTTTTGGTGTGTCAAATTCATCATGCATCGAATGATCTGCCGGTGCTTCTGTCAAGATTGCATCTTTCGGCGCATCCACAAGCACTTTTCCGCCATGTCCGCCCTCGATACGAGGCCAGCCTTCTTCATCCCAGTATACTTTCTGAATTGCCGTCTCACGGCCAAGCGGACACCAGCCGCGTGGGTCGATCGAACTTTCATTTTCGTGGTGCCACGGTCTTCCACACAAACTTGCATAATACCACTCACCGCCGGGAGTCTCTACGAGAGCACCATGTCCCTGCTTCTGGATCTCAAGTTCCGGCGTATCAAAGTTTGTAATAAACGGATCGCCAGGCTCTGTCTCCAAACTCAACGCATCTACGTCTTTGAACGAGCTACTACTTCCTGATGTGTCCAAACGGTTCCACCCTGTGCAGCAAACAGATAATAATATCCGTTGATCTTATACAAATGTGGTCCCTCAACCAGTTTAACGTCCGTTCCGGCGTAGATCGTACGTGCTGTCTCCGGTTTTAATTTCATTGTCTCTGTGTCAAATTCTGTCACTGTAATACCGTCAAAAGCATGGTGGTATTCGCGATGATCCCATGTCTGCTGAACAAGGTATTTGCGTCCGTCATCATCATGGAACAACGATGCGTCAAATCCCACACCATTGACACGGATCGGATCCGACCATGGTCCGCGGATATCTTCTGCCGTCGTCAGATAATTGATCATATCTTTGAACGGTCCTTCGGTTACTTTTACATCCGTATAAATCAGCCAGAATTTTCCATCTGCATAGGAAAGATCCGGCGCCCAGATACCTCCCGATGACGGATTTCCTTTCATATCAAGCAATGTCGTCGTGGACAATGCGGATGGAAGAAGATTCCAATGTACTAAATCTTTTGACTCATGCAGACGAACTCCCGGAAACCACTCAAACGTAGAGTTCGCAATGTAATATGTATCATCCACACGGATAATGGATGGATCTGCATTAAATCCCGGCAAAACCGGATTTTTAATCTGCAACATAACTGTATGCCTCCTTATTGTTAATATATCTCTATCATACAGGAAAATGTGGGATTTGCAATGGGAAAAAGAAGAAAAAGAAGATTTTATTCATCCTCTGCCTGAGCAAGCATGGAAGTAGCTGCCTGCTGCTCTCTTTCGAGAATCTTGTCATCTCATCTGCCATATCAGTATCACGGATACGGGATTCAGCGGACTGCAGGTTCTCAGATGTGTTGTTATCAACTTTGACAGTGTACTCAAGACGGTTCTGAATCAATGTCACTTACAGGTCATTTTTATACATGTTCTGATAAAATTTTATGCGGTCTTGGAAGAATGTATGCCGGTGGAGAAGAACTTACAGAAAATATTGATGATGTTGGAGGAGAAAAAGTCACTTTGGAGAAGGCTTATGGAATGGGCCTTCCCGAACTTTAAAATTAATAAGAAAGAATATACTGTTGATTCATCCCGATATGTCCGGTATCAAGACGTCACAGAACCGGAAAAGATTCTGCAACCGGATGATTTCGATTAATCTTCTCAAACTCCCTTCCTCCCAGGGTATTGTGGGTGAGAAGTCTTTTGTTGCTTCCCGCTGATGCATTTTTCCGGTATTGTCCAGGGGTACAGCCGTTATGCTGACGGAACTGTCTGCAGAAATGCTCTACATTATTATAACCACATTGCTCGGAAATGTCGCGGATGGAGTATTCGCTGTACTCTAATAAATCCTTTGCACGGCGCAGACGTCCTTCGATGACATTGTCCATGCAGGAGGAGCCAAATTTGCGGTGATAGAGAGTCTGAAGATGACTGGGACTTAAGTGAAGCTTCGCAGCCATCATGTTTATATTCCATGGAAGCTGAGGATTATTGTAGATCATCTTATGCAATGCAACCAACTCATGCTCGTGAATACCCGGGGACTCATTCTGGATTCCTTCTCTTAATTTGGAGAACAGAACCCGAAGCAGGTGAGTAATGTTTGATTCGCTTTCAGAGGAGAAAAAGGCGGACTCCCAGGTTAGTAATTTAAAAAGCTGATGACAGTATTCCGGATCTGTTACGGGAAATGGGGTGTTTGTTAACGGAAACAGCTTCACGAAGGAGTGATCGGAACGAAAACGAATCCAGTCATTCCGGTATTCTTCACCGGCAGCACGGTAATAAATCCTGCTTCCTGGTGTATACAGAATAGCAGAATTGGCGGCTGTCCGCATTAGTCTTCCGTCTATGAGCAGCTCCGAGGGAGAGTCGAAAAGAAGCAGAAGATAGCCTGTAAAGCCATTCGGAACATCATATATAAAATCTGAGGGGTGAACGGCACTGTAGCCGACAAATTCAATTTCAGTCATCTGGAATCTCCGTTCTGATACATCAGAGGATATATCAATTTTCTTATAGTATAAATCATTGAAAACTTTAAATCAATGCGATAGTATCATATTAATATGGCAATCGTCATCAGAGAGCTGCGGATCGTGCAGCGGTCAGACATCTGATGCGTGACTGCATAGGAACATGATTTAGAAGAAGGAGATACATGCATGGTAAATTTTGGTGGGGCAACAGAGCATGACAGAAAAAAGATCGTGATTACAAAGGATTCAAAGGCCTTTTTTCACAATAATGTAGATTATTGTGTGGGAACCGGAAGAATGGGGCTTGCATTGACAGAAGAATATCAGGAGGAGCTGCGCTTGGTTCAAAAGGAAATCGGATTTAAGCATATCCGGGGACATGGATTATTCTGTGATGATATGGCAATCTTTCAGACCTATGAGGAGGATGGTAAGGTAAGGTCGAGTACAACTATACTTATCTGGATAGAGTAATGGATGCCTATAAGAAGGTGGGGCTGAGACCTTTTCTTGAACTGGGTTTTATGCCTAAAAAGTTGGCAAATGGAAGCCAGACTATCTTTTACTGGCAGGGAAATACCACTCCTCCAAAAGATTATGATATATGGTGTAATATGGTGCGTTCATTGCTGCGGCATCTGATGGGACGCTATGGAGAAGAGGAAGTTATTCAATGGCCCATTGAAGTATGGAACGAGCCCAATCTTTGCGGCTTCTGGGAAAATGCGGATATGCAGGAATATTTTAAGCTGTTCCATAGAACCTTTGATGCCATAAAGGAAGTGAATCCGGGATTCCGTGTAGGAGGCCCTGCTGTTTGTGGAGGAACGGATGAGAAATGGATTCAGGCATTTATGGAATATTGCCATGAGAATCACATACCTGTGGATTTCGTAACCAGACATCATTACACCGTTGATCCGCCGGAATATATTGGACATTATGCATATTCTGAACTGATGAATGCAGAGGACGGCTTTGCCAATTTAAAAACAACCAGAGATATTATTGACAGTTTCCCGGAATATAAGGTCTGCAGATTCATATCACGGAGTTCAACAGCTCCTATACTCCTCAGGGCGTCATTCATGACACAAACCTGAATGCGGCCTTTATAGCACAGCAGCTTTCCAGATTGGGAGATGTGAATGAATCCTATTCCTACTGGACATTTGGTGATGTGTTTGAAGAGCTGGGAGTTCCTTTTACACCATTCCACGGCGGCTTTGGACTGGTTGCCAATGGCTGTATTACCAAGCCGACCTTCTGGACATTTGCTTTTTACAAAAAGCTTGAGGAAAGTGAAGCCAATTGTGTATATAAGGATGACAATATTGTCGTTTTGAAACGTGCAAACGGTGATTATCTAGGTGTAGCCTGGAATATTGCCCGTAAAAGTACAGAACAGGGTAAAGAAAAAATGCTGTTGGAGTTTACATTTCCGGCTGAACAGGAGGAGTACTGCTTCCTGACTAAGACGGTAGATGAGGAAACATGTAATCCCTTGAAGGTATGGCATGATATGGGAGAACCTGCCAATCTGAGTGAGGAACAGACGAAGCTGATTCGGGAATCATCCAGACCTTTTGTAAAAACAGAGCGTAAAAAGCAGGAGGACGGAAATATCTGCGTAGAGCTTCCTGTAAACGAAAACGGTGTGGTTTATTTCGAACTGAATGCCGGAAAGGTGAATCCAGATCGAGGATATGACTATGATCGTGTGGTCAGCTTGAAGGCTTAAACTAGCACCCAGTAATTTGCTTTATGAAACAATGTACATGAATTAGGCTTGCAAAGGAGAATATCAAAGTGAAAAAACAAGCGTTTAACCCATATTTACCGTCCTGGGAGTATATTCCGGACGGAGAACCTTATGTTTTTGGCGATCGCGTATATGTTTACGGATCCCATGATTACTTTAACGGATATGTTTTCTGCATGGGAGACTATGTGTGCTGGTCAGCTCCGGTCGATGACCTGGGCAACTGGAGATATGAGGGTGTGATTTATCCGAAGACAGCCGATCCGCTGAACCCGGAAGGCAAAATGTGTCTGTATGCCCCGGATGTTACGGTGGGACCAGACGGAAGGTACTATCTTTATTACGTGTTGGACAAGGTTTCGGTAGTTTCAGTTGCTGTATGTGATACTCCGGCAGGAAAGTATGAATTTTATGGCTATGTTCATTATGAAGATGGCACACGTCTGGGCGAAAAGGAAGGTGATGAGCCCCAGTTTGACCCGGGGGTTCTGACGGAAGGAGATATGACATATATTTATACCGGAGCTTGCGGAAAAGGTGATAAATCCCGTACCGGAGCTATGGCTACGGTGTTGGGAGCAGATATGTTGACGATCAGGGAAGCTCCGGTGTTTGTGGTCCCCGGCTGTGAATATGGTGCCGGTACCGGATTTGAGGGACATGAGTTTTTTGAGGCATCTTCCATCCGTAAAGTAGGTGACACCTATTATTTTGTCTATTCATCCATATTAATGCACGAATTATGTTATGCCACCAGCAAGAATCCTACTAGGGACTTTGTCTATGGCGGAGTTATTGTCAGCAATTGTGATCTGCACATCGATACCTACAAGCCGGCAGATATGCCAACAGCTTACGGTGCCAATAATCACGGAAGTATTGTGCAGATCGGAGAGGACTGGTACATTTTTTATCACAGGCATACCAATAATACCTGGTACAGTAGACAGGGATGTGCTGAAAAGCTTCAGATTATGCCGGACGGCAGTATTCCACAGGTAAAAATTACCTCCTGCGGTTTAAATGGAGGTCCGCTTGAGGGTAAAGGCGAATACCCCGCTTATCTTGCATGTAATCTGTTTACCGATACCCCATCAGTTTATGTGGGCGAAGGGAATTTTCCACGAGTAATGCAGGACGGCAGGGATGGAGACGAAGAAGTTGGATATATTGCCAATATTACAGATTCAACTACTATCGGCTTCAAATATTTTGACTGCATGATATTCGTGAAATCAGTATTTGGATCCGGGGCTATGCAGATGGCACTTTTGAAGTAAAGACAGCATGGGATGGAGAGGTACTGGCGACATTAGAGGTTCAATATACCAATGTCTGGGAAAAGTATACCGCACCGGTTACGATTCCGGATGGAATACAGGCGCTTTACCTGACCTATCGCGGTAACGGAAATGCTGCATTAAGATCATTTGAGTTATCATAATCTATGTTATTGCATGTGCTGTAGTAACTTATAAGTCATTGAGAGAGGTTGCCATGCCTCGCAAACATGCATAAATACTGAGTATGTGGAGTTTTGCTCATGGCTAATAGTAAAATTAGCGGAGGTAGGAATTATGCTGAGAACAGTACGGACAGAAAATGGATGGGTGAAAGGTATTGAAGCCGCAGACCCTAGGATAACTGCATTTAAGGGAATCCCTTTTGCGGCTCCTCCGGTAGGAGAAAACAGATGGAGAGCACCCCAGCCCTGTGAAGACTGGGATGGAGTTCGTGAATGCTATCGCTTTGCTCCGATTTCCATGCAGAGCGTCCCGGGAATCGGTGATAACGTGTATATCCGTGAGTGGCATGTGGATCCGGAAATTGCCATGGATGAGGACTGTCTGTATTTGAACGTATGGACAGGTGCTAAAGAAGTAACAGAAAAACAGCCGGTTTTGGTATGGTTTTTCGGAGGAGGACTCCAGTGTGGATATCCTGCCGAAATGGAATTTGACGGAGAGAGAATTGCACGTCGCGGTGTGGTAGTTGTAACGGTAAACTACCGAGTTAATGTTTTTGGATTTTTGGCACATCCTCAGCTGACAGAGGAGCAGCCTGACGCACCGACTAATTTTGGAAGTCTAGATCAGCAGGCAGCACTTCGATGGGTACAGAGAAATATTGCTTTCTTTGGTGGAGATCCGGGTAATGTGACCATTGCAGGACAGTCAGCCGGAGGCGGAAGTGTTATGAGCCAGATGGCATGTATGAATAATAAAGGCTTATTTCATCGTGCAGTAGTGATGAGTGCAATGATTCGCTCTCCTTATCAGGTTGGAGGAATCGGAGTGCCGGAGGAATTGTGGCATGCTGAGGAAAACGGACAGCATTTTCTTTCTTTCCTGGGTTGCTCAACTATTGAGCAGGCTCGTAAGCTGGATGCGGCTACGATTCGTGACAAGTATGAGGAATATACCAAAATATTTCCGGCTATGTTTACCGTATTGGATCACAAGTTCTGTGTAGGTGACCCAATGGTTCTTTTCATGGAAGGCAAGCATGTAAATGTTCCCGTTATGTCTGGAAATACTTCAGATGAATTTCCCAGTTATATAGAAGCTTCCTCAAAAGAAGATTTGAAAAAGAAGGCAGAAGAGATTTTCGGAAAGAATGCTGAGACCTTTTTGCGCTTTCCCGAGGCAATGCGGGAGGATTCTGATGGAAAGTATGCGAAGGTAAACGGAATTGAATGTACGATCAAGTGTCTTTTTTCAGATAAAAAAAGTGCAGGTGAAAAAAAGCCCTACTATTATTACAGGTTTGATCCAGATATTCCAGGATGGGATAATGCCGGAACCTTCCATTCTGTAGATTTATGGTTTTTCTTTGAAACACTGGCGAAATGCTGGAGACCCTTTGTTGGGCAGCATTACGATCTTTCCAGAATGATGTGCAATTACTGGGTGAATTTCATAAAAACAGGTGATCCAAACGGCAATGATGCGGACGGAAAACCAATGCCCTACTGGTATCCATATGAAAAAGAAAAGCCCTGTGAGATGATCTTCATGTCAGATAGACCGGTAGTGAACTGCGGATGGGTGACACCCTTTAAGGAATTTTTACAAGAACAGATCAAGAAAACCCTTTCGATAGGAAAGATTTTCCATAAAGAATGGCTGGAGCCGATATGGGAAGGTGAGTATTGCTTCCGGGAAACCTTTGCAGCAGTTGCTGATGAGAATGGATGCAGGGCTTCTTTCCTGTGGACTCCAAAAGAAGTTTTGTCCGTAGAAAGCTATGACCGGGAAACAGTATATGAAAAGGGGATCGATTACCTTGTAGAGGGAGATGAGCTGGTAATTCCTGAAGGGAGTCACATACCAGTAACCGGATGGGATACCTTCCTTTATCCGGACTTTGATACGGCAAAGAAGGCAGGAGAAACAAGCGAATTTGCAAAAGATTTCGGTCCGCTAGTGACTACCAACGGAAAATTCTTAAACCTATGTGCCATAGGCAATCCGAAGCTTGTTACAGAGAAACAGATCGCCGTTACCTATAAGGCAACGAAGAAGGAGTTACTTTCCGCTCCGGAAAGTCAACTGGACAAACTGCCGAAGCTCTCTGCAAAGCTGGAAGTAGGAGAACCCGTTAAGATCGTTTTGTATGGGGACAGCGTGTGCTGTGGCTGTGACTGCAGCGGTATGTATGGACAGAAGCCGGGACAGCCTACCTGGCAGAACTGCTGTTCCATCAGATGGAGGAAAAATGGCAGAGTCCAGTATGCTTCCACAACACATCGGTAGGAGGAGTGGATTCCGAATGGGCAATCGAAAATTCATCACAGCGTGCAGCCAACTTCCATCCGGATCTGGTTATTCTTGGTTTTGGAATGAATGACCGTTGCGGTATGGAAGAATACAGAAATAAAACAGGCAGACTCATAGAGGCAATCCGGAAGGTTAGTCCGAAAACGGAATTTTTATTGATTGCGTCTACGCTTCCCAATGAACTGGCTGCTACGGAGCCACACCATTTCTGGGCACATCAGGATGAATACAGTGAAAGTCTGAAGGGCTTAGAAGGTATGGGAGTTGCTATAGCAGATATACAGGCAGTTCAAAAAGAAATCGGAAAGAGAAAACGATACATTGATATAACCGGAAACTGGTTAAATCACCCCAATGATTATCTTGCCAGAATTCTGGCACAGGTAGTGATCAAAACTCTTGGAATGTAAAAAAAGAGCCTACAATTGAACCGACCTCCAATAGTTAGATTTTTGGGTCTAACTTCTGGGGGGCGGTTCATCTATATGCTCTTTTTCTTTACTTGATCTCAGGAAAGATTTTTGCAACCTGATACAATTTTCTGTTCTACAATCTCCGTCATAATAAAAATGTTCTTCAAAACGTCAATAGTGATATTGTTGCAATCATCATTTACTGCTGCATAGCCAGTAGTAGACAAAGAAAGGAGTAAGGATAGTGCAAAGGACTAAAGAAAACATTTTTTCATAAGAAACCTCCTTGGACAAAAGCATCACTTATACTTCTCCAAAAAGATAGTGCCCCTTTGAAATCTCCTCCGTGTTTCAGCTTAACTATAATAACGATATAGCAGGCTGATTGAGCGAAAAGATAATGGAATGATAAAGGTGATTACCGGCATTCGTAGATGTGGCAAATCCTTTTTGCTGTTTACTATCTTTAAGAGATACTTACTGGAGAATGATGTTGATACTGATCATATTATTGAGATTGCATTGGATGGTATTGAAAATGAGGAACTAAGAGATCCTAAGGTGTGTTTCAAGTACATCAAAGATGCCATGAAAGACGATGATAAATATTATCTACTTCTAGATGAAGTGCAGTTTATGCCACGATTTGAGGAAGTGCTGAACAGCCTGCTCCGCATGAGCAATATTGATGTGTATGTCACCGGAAGCAACTCTAAGTTCTTATCCAGCGATATTGTAACCGAGTTCCGTGGCAGAGGTGATGAAATCAGAATCTATCCCCTCTCCTTTGCAGAGTTTTTTTCTGCTTATGACGGCGATTATGATGATGCTGGGATGACTACATGATCTACGGAGGATTGCCACAGATCGTAAGTTTTCAGAGCGAACGACAGAAAGCGGACTATCTGAAGAACATCTTTGCAAATGTCTATCTGAAGGATGTTATCGAAAGAAATAAGATTCAGAACGTGGATGAGATTGGGATTCTGGTTGATGTGCTTGCATCTGCAATCGGCGCACCGACCAACCCTTCAAAGATTGCCAATACCTTTGCCAGTGAGCGCCAGATGACTTATGCTAATAAAACCATCTCCAAGCATATCGACCATTTGACAGATGCCTTTTTGATTTCCAAGGCAAGCCGATACGATATTAAGGGCAGAAAGTATATCGGTGCAAATCTGAAATACTACTTTACTGATCTTGGACTGAGAAATGCCCGTCTGAATTTCAGACAGCAGGAGCCTACTCATATCATGGAGAACATTGTTTATAACGAGCTGCTGATCCGTGACTACAATGTTGATGTGGGTGTCGTGGACATCTTCGATAAGGATAAAGAGGGCAAGCGTGTTCGTAAGCAGCTGGAGGTTGACTTTGTGGTGAACCAAGGCAACCAGAGGTATTACATTCAGGTTGCTTATGACATGACTTCGGAAGAAAAGCAGACTCAGGAGTTTAATTCTCTGCGTAATATCCCAGACTCTTTTAAGAAGATTGTCATTGTAAATGGCAGTAAGAAGCCTTGGAGAAATGATGAAGGTTTTGTCATCATGGGAATAAAGTATTTCTTGTTGAATGCGAATAGCTTGGCATTTTAAGTCGCTTTGAGTTGTTTGTGCCTGGAAACAGTCAATTCTCGGATTCTGAGAGTGATTCTGAGTCTATTGGGTGGTATTCTCACTACTAAAATCTTAGAATAAAGACGTAGAAAGCAAACCACCTATCCAAAAGGAGGACTCAATATGGAAAAGAAAACCATCGGCGGTTTTATTGCCGCTTTACGAAAAGTCAATGGAATGACTCAAAAGGATTTGGCTGAACGACTGAATGTTTCTGATAAAACAGTCAGCAGCTTCATTTAACACTGCCAATTCAATATCCGTTAGTTTTAATGTGATGATGTTACTTCTCTTGAGATTCTTTTCTTTCTTCTTAGGTGCCATAGTCCTCCTTCCTTTTAGATAAGACATCTTGGATGTGCGATTACACTTTTTAACCGGCTGTCCCTTCCGGTTATATAAAGTGCTGCGATTATCTTTGATAGAGAGCCTACAGATATCTTTGATGTCTGTACAAGGAGGGTATGGGGAATCGGAATCCCCATCAAGAGACTTACCCGGAGGTATGCCGTACCATAAAATGGCGATACGGTAATACATGGGTAGATCTTGCTCTGTATATGTACCCCTCCATATAACGAAACGCTCAGAGCCTGTTTTGCAGTGGGGGAAAAGAAAAAATATCAAAAAAATAATGATTAATGGTGAGCTTGTGATAGAATGAAAAAAAGAGAAAAGCATAAAGGATGTAGTTGGGGAGAATATTGGTTATGATTAGAAAGTTGCTGAACGGAGATATTGATAGAGTTGCTGACATATGGTTAAAGACAAATCTGAAAGCACATTATTTTATTTCCAATCAATACTGGAAAAGTAATTATGAACTAGTAAAAGAAATGATGTTACAATCCGAAATCTATGTGTTTGAAGCGGATAAAAAGATACAAGGATTTGTAGGACTAAATGATGAATATATCGAAGGTATTTTTGTCTCTGATGAAATGCAGTCATGTGGCATAGGTAAACTTTTATTGGATTATATTAAGGATAAAAAAGTTAGCTTACGATTAAATGTATACCAGAAGAATGCCAGAGCAATTTCTTTTTACCAAAGAGAAGGATTCATTATTCAATGTGAAGGTTTGGATGAAGCTACTGGTGAAAAAGAGTACACCATGCTATGGAAACAAAAATAGAAATCGGAATTTGAAGGTGCGATTGATGAAAATTATCGAAGTTAAAGAGAATAAAAAACAATATCTTGATTTGCTCCTATTAGCAGATGAGCAGGAAGATATGGTTGACCGTTATCTTGATAGCGGCAAGATGTATGTACTTGATGATAATGGGGTCAAGTGTGAGTGTGTCATAACCGATAAAGAAAATGACATACTTGAAATCAAGAACATTGCGACAGTTCCAGAATATCAAGGGAAAGGTTATGCAAGAGCCTTAATTGAGTTTATTGTTAATAATTACAGAGAGCAATATGCCATTCTGCAAGTGGGAACAGGCGATAGCCACTGACAATACCATTTTATGAAAAGTGTGGTTTTGTCCGTTCGCATATCATATCAAATTTCTTTATAGATAATTATGACCACCCAATCTATGAGAGTGGAATACAGTTGGTAGATATGGTGTATTTGCAAAGACCGTTATAATTTAAATTCCGATTTATCGAGCAAAGCAGAAAAACAAGAATTAATCTCACAGTAGTAACCACCCCCAATTCCTACTACGTTTTTACTACGATTGACGGCATCAATTTGCCGTATTTTTCCCCGTTTCGGATTTTGGTGACAGAGTCAGTGGCAAAACAACCTCTCTGATACGCTCGGCAAATCGGGGTAAAACTTAGCATTTTAGGAGGCACTTGAAAAATGATAAAGATACTATTTGTCTGCCACGGCAATATATGCAGGTCGCCGATGGCGGAGTTTGTGATGAAAGATTTAGTTAAAAAGGCAGGGCTTAGTGATGAGTTTTACATAGCGTCTGCGGCAACGAGTACAGAGGAAATCGGGAACGGTGTACATTATGGTACGCGCAAAAAGCTTGCGGAATTCGGTATTTCCGTTGACGGAAAATATGCGGTTCAATTAAAAAAATCCGACTATGCCAAATATGACTACATTATCGGTATGGACAATTACAATTTACGAAATATGAAACGTATGTTACCGAATGATACCGAAAACAAAATACACCTTTTACTTGATTGGTCCGACAATCCGAGAGATATTGCGGATCCATGGTACACAGGTGATTTTGATAAAACATATAATGATGTACTTGAAGGTTGCACTGCTTTACTCAAGGAAATCAAAAAAGAGCTTTAAAGCTCTTTTTATACCAAACACCTCAAAAATATTATACATTAAAATATAAAAAAATACAATTTATTTGTTACTAAAACCGAAATCGGTGGTATAAATAAAATAGAAAGGAAGTGCGTTAGTATGAAAGTCACATTTTTAGGTGCGGCACACGAAGTTACGGGCAGTTGTACGTTAATAGAAACGAACGGAAAAAATATTCTTGTTGACTGCGGAATGGAACAAGGTGCTGATATATTTGAAAATCAAGAAATCCCCGTAAATCCAAATGATATTGAATGTGTATTGCTTACTCATGCACATATTGACCATTCGGGTAATTTGCCGTTACTGTACAAAAACGGTTTTCGCGGTAAAATTTACGCGACGAATGAAACATCTGATTTATGCGAAATAATGTTGCCGGACAGTGCGCATATTCAAGAAACAGAGGCAAAATGGCGAAACAGAAAAGCAAAGCGTGCAGGAAGAGAAGAATACGTTCCGATTTATGATATGGACGATACTATCGGTGTGCTTCAGCAATTCCGTCCGTGTAATTATGATGAGAAAATAAGAATTTTGGAAAATGTCGAAATAAGATTTCACGATATAGGTCACTTGCTCGGCTCGTCTTGTATAGAAATTTGGATAACAGAAAGCGGTATTACAAAGAAAACAGTTTTCAGCGGTGACGTGGGAAATACAAATCAACCGATTATAAAAGACCCGACTCCGATTTATGATACGGACGATACCGATTATCTTGTTATAGAGTCCACCTACGGAAACAGATTTCATACGGAAGTACCTGATTATATAACATTGCTTGCGGGGGAATTTCAGAGAACATTTGACAGGGGCGGAAATGTTGTTATACCGTCATTTGCTGTAGGCAGAACGCAAGAACTTTTATACTATATACGTCAGATTAAAGAACAAAATCTTGTAAAAGGTTACGGTGATTTTTCTGTGTACGTGGACAGTCCTTTGGCGAATGAGGCTACCGCAATATTTTTACAGTGTGACGTAAAATGTCTGGACGAAGAAGCAAGAGCGTTGGTGGACAGCGGTATAAATCCGCTTACATTCAGCGGATTAAAACTTGCCGTTTCAACGGATGAGTCTGTTGCAATTAATTTGACGAAAAGCCGAAAGTTATAATATCGTCAAGCGGTATGTGTGAGGCGGGAAGAATACGGCATCACTTAAAACACAATTTGTGGCGAAGAGAATGTTTGATTTTGTTTGTCGGCTATCAGGCAGAGGGAACGCTCGGCAGAATGTTGTGTGACGGTATTAAGAATGTAAAATTGTTTGGTGAGGATATAGAAGTAAATGCCGAAATTAAAATGCTTGACGGAATAAGCGGACATGCAGATAAGAACGGTCTTATAAAGTGGCTTAAAACATTTAAGAAAAAGCCTGAAATTGTTTTTGTTAATCATGGCGAGGAAAAGTCTTGCGATGAATTTACCGATTGTATCAGAAATGAATACGGCTATAATTCTGTTGCACCGTACAGCGGTACTTGTTACGATTTGCTGACAGGTGAAGTTGTTGTACAGACGTACGGTATACGCGTGCAGAAAAAGAAAACTACAAAACGTGCTGCGACTGTATTCGGCAGACTTATTGCCGCGGCGGAAAGATTGCTTGCAGTTGCAAGAAGTTGTGAGGGAATGGCCAATAAAGATTTGGCAAAGTTCGCAGACCAGATTGATATGTTGTCAGAAAAGTGGAAAAGATAGATAACCACCCCACATTCTACTGTGTCAACAACTCCCCTTAAGGAAAGCCATACAAAAAGCCTCTCCTTGAGGAGAGGTGTCACGAAGTGACGGA
>ENA-OQCN01000914-OQCN01000914.1-human-gut-metagenome-genome-assembly--contig:-NODE-914-length-15494-cov-2.039240_pt1 | contig 15494 bp, 15 predicted proteins | sample MGYA00242497_ERZ504576 | MGnify/ENA primary metagenome ERZ504576 (study PRJEB26092, sample SAMD00036296) | human gut metagenome | host: Homo sapiens | study: EMG produced TPA metagenomics assembly of... | reverse complement strand
TAATGTTCTTTTTAACACCTCTTATAAACGGATTTTTTAAATCTGTTTATACTGTTGCTCACAATGAAATACCGAGCTTTTGGGAAATATTCAGCTTTTTTAAATCACCTAAATTGTATTTTAAGACTATCTTGCTTAATCTTATTTTTGTTGTAATTCTGTCCTTGGCGTTTTTCGCATTTGACTTTGGTTACCTTGTAACTATGATTACAGATTCGCTTAAAACAAGCAATACCGCTCTTACTACGCTTATAACTGCCGTATTAAATATTGTATTCGGCGCTGTATCGGTACTTTTGATTTCATTTGTTTATTTGTTCTTCGTAAATTATGCTATGTTTTTATTTATTGACGATTCAAATTCAAATGTATTTTGTTGCTTTGGCAAAGGCGTAAAAATGTTTGTTAAAAACTTTGGCAACACAATGAAATTGTATTTCGGTTTTGCCGGCTGGATTGCACTTTGCTTTTTTGTGGTTCCGGCATTTTATGTATTACCTTATATTTCAACTTCCTTTGCTACCTCTGCAAAGTGGCTTATATCAATTGAAAAAGGCAGGAATTAACTATGATAGTTTCTCTGTGTATGATAGCCTACAACGAGGCGGACGCTCTTAGCGGACTTTTTAAGGATATTTCTTTACAGGACTATCCTCACAACAAAATAGAGGTTGTATTTGTTGACAGTATGTCCACCGACAAAACCTATGAAATGATGGAAAAATTCAAAGAAACCGGTTACGGATTCCGCAATATTTCCATTGTACAGTGTATGAAAAAAAATCAGGCGAGTTCATGGAATGCCGCTTTGATGACTGCCCGTGGCGATGTAATAATAAGAGTTGACGCCCATGCCCGTATTCCAAAAGATTTTGTATCACGAAATATTATGAATCTTGAAGACGGTGAGAATGTAGTCGGCGGCGGCAGACCAAACATTACATCCGACATCTCTTCATGGAAACTCACTTTACTTGCTGCCGAAGACTCGCTTTTCGGCAGTTCGGTAGCCTCATATCGCAGACCGTCTGCACAAAAAAGAATACCTCGACAGCCTTTTTCACGCTGCTTACAGACGAGAAGTAATCGCAAAAGTCGGCGGTTTTAACGAAAATCTCGGAAGAACAGAGGATAATGAGTTTCACTACCGCATAAGAAAAGCAGGCTATAAGATGTGCTGTTGCCCTGACATTGTGTCATATCAGCACGCAAGAAACAACCTTAAATATATGGTTCATCAAAAATATTCAAACGGCAGGTGGATAGGACTTACCCTATCGGAATGTCCGGGTTGTCTTTCCTATTTTCATTTTGCTCCGTTTCTTTTCGTAATGGCATTGCTGTTCTGTTCTATCCTCGCATATATCGGACTTCCGCTGTTTTTATATGTTTTGCTTGCAATTTATGGAATGTTTGACATTGTAAATACAGTCGGTTGCTGTACAATGAAAAATGTTCAGCGCAGTTTGTACTTTTGCCGTTCATCTTCCCTATGCTCCATATTGCATACGGAATTGGCACAATAGTCGGCTTAATTCAGATTCCGTCATGGCAGAAAAGCATAAAAAACAGTAATGCAAAAGAAAAGATTGAAAAGGTAAGACGCAAGGTAATTCAGAATACCCTGAAACCGGAGGAACGCTGATGTTTACACTCGACAGTTGGTCAGCGGATGACTACGATAATCTTACCGAGTACCTTAAAAGCAATGCAGATTTAAAATACAGAGATTTTCATTCTTCGCTTGTTCCCGATACCGAAAGCAACAGCATTATTGGAATTCGTATGCCGATAATGCGCAAAATTGCAAAAGAAATTTCAAAAGGCAATGCACGGGAATTTCTTGATATTTCTCAAACAGAATATTATGAGCAGCGTATTATCTCCGCCCTTGTTATGGGACTGATAAAAACCGAAAGTTTTGACGATTTTGTTTCTCTTCTAAATGCTTTTGTCCCCAAAATAAATAATTGGGCAGTTTGTGACTGCTTTTGTGCGGGACTTAAGGAGGTCAATAAATATAAAAAGGAATTTTTTGACTTCCTTTCAAATTACTTAGAAAGCAAAAATGAGTGGTACATTCGCTTTGCATTTGTAATTATGCTTAATTATTACCTTGAGAGTGAATTTATAGACGATGTGCTTGCTCGTTGTGACAGCGTAAACAGTGATAAATATTATATTTTAATGGCGCAAGCATGGATGCTTGCAACAGCATATGCAAAGCAAAAAGAAAAAACTCATAAATATTTTCTGAACAATAACCTTAATGACGCTACTTTTAATAAAGCTATTCAAAAGTGCATTGAAAGCAGACGGGTTACAGATGATGATAAAAAGTTTTTAAGAACTCTTAAAAGGCATAAATAATTAATAACAAAAGCCAATTAATCGCATATTGATTAATTGGCTTTAATATTACCTGTATAAATCTATTAAATTGTTTATAGTATCGTAATCGCTTTCGGATATTTTGTACTTGTGCTCCGAATCAAAACTAAAACTGATATTTTTATAACCGCATATCGTAATACTGTATTTTTGGTTATCATCAGTATATGCCTTAAGCTATAACCCGCCGTCCATTTCTTCGTTATCCGATGACAACTCGGCTTTAGAGAGAATATCAAGTATTTTCTCTGAATCTTCTTTATTAAAATTGACTTCATTTTCATCAGGTTTTAGCCAAGAAATACTTGCAATTTTATCAAAATATACATCATTATTAACCTTGTTACTCTGACAGCCGACAAGTATAATAAGAGTTGAAATTAAAAAATCAGAAATTTTTTCATACACTCACCTCACGATATGTTAATTTTATTTTAAGGTATAAATAATTCATTGTCAATATAAATTAATATAATAAATGTTTGTTTCAAAAATTGTGCATTACATAAACAAATCTTATTTCATATTGACAAATCAAACATAAGGATTATAATATAATTAACAGTTGTCTTCGGGGCGGAGTGAAATTCTCCACCGGTGGTAAAAGTCCACGAACAAGCAATTTGCTTGCCGAGTCTGTGAAATTCAGACACCGACGGTATAGTCCGGATGAAAGAAGAAACGCAAACAATCAACATTGCCTTTGGCTTTGTTGAACCTTTTGTGCAGAAAATTTCCCCGTTACGGCAGTAGCGGGGATTTTTATTTTCTCGGGACATCTGAATTTATTTCTAAGGAGTGTGTTCTATGAGAACAGCACAAAACAGTCAAAAAATTATGACAACCAAAATCACCGTAACGGCACTTTTAACTGCCGTTGCCATTGCACTTCAGTACATTGAAGTTCCTATTCCGCTTGTACCGTCATTCTTAAAACTTGATTTTCGGATCTGCCCGAACTCATCGGCGCATTTGTGTTGGGCCCGCAGTACGGCATAATTATTTGTCTGCTTAAAAATCTTATTCATCTGCCTGTATCAAGTTCAATGTTTGTCGGTGAATTTTCAAACTTTATACTCGGTGCTATTTTTGTGTTTGTTGCAGGCATTATTTATCAGTATAACAAAACTAAAAAAGGCGCTTTAATCGGTTGCGTAGCAGGTGCATTTGCAATGGCTGTATTAAGCGTAGTTACAAACTACTTTATAAGTTTATCCTGTTTATGCCGAGTTATGGGCAGGCGGTGATATGAATGTAATTGTAAATATGTACAAATTACTTCTTCCGTCTTCAGACACATTGCTCAAATCTTTAATCATCTTTAATGTGCCTTTTACCTTATTTAAAGGTATAGTTGATGCAGTTATAGCTATGATTATTTACAAGCCGCTTTCAAATATGATTGTTCGTATGAATACGGCTTTTACAAAAAAGCGTAATTCAAAAGCTGAAAAGGCTTGACTTTTTTCGACATAGTGATATAATGTAATTCGTAAGCATTTTTGCTTAACAGAGTAGAAATTTGTGCGTAAAGTGTTTTGTGGACGGGGAGTTGCCACAAGAACGAAAGGGTATCCTGCGGTACAAGTTTCGCATCCCGCTGTTACTTTGGGACTGATAGCGGGCAGAATTTCTGTCCGCTTTTATTTTTCTCCTAAAGCAACACCGAAAAAATCTTTAGGAGGAATATATGTCAATTTCTAAAAAGTTCTATAATTCTTTTACAGAACTAAAGTCAGTTAAGTCACTTGCCATGATTGCAATGTTGCTTGCTCTTAGAATCATCCTCGGATTCACCGGCAACAGCACCTTGCCTTTCTTTGGCAACAATGTAAAATTAAGCGGTGCATTTTTGCCGATAGCAATTACAGGCTCGATGTTTGGCCCTGTACCTGCTATGATTGTCGGTATGCTTGGTGATGTTCTTTCATTCATTATGAATCCGACAGGCGGTGCTTACTTCCCTGGTTTTACAATCAACGGTATTTTAACAGGCCTTATTTACGGTTTATTTCTCTATAAGAACGAAGTAACTGTTCCAAAGGTAGTTATTGCTTGGGTTATCAACTGCATTGCTGTTGAAATCTTCCTTTCCGCATATTGGCTCTTCTTCTTGTATGGCACTTCTTCGGGCAAGTCATATTTCATTTACCTTTCAGCAAGACTTATCAGTCAGGCTGTTAAATGTATTCCTGAAATTTTACTTATTCTTGCCTGCGGTAAGATAATGTCACGAGTAAAACTCCCACAAAAAGCTAACTGATAACAAAATCGGCTGTTGCAAAATTTGCAGCAGCGTTATTTTTGCTTTGATTTTAAATGTCTTTTTAGTTAAAAAGTTTTTTGAAATTATTGTTTAGCAGAATACTTCGCAAAGCAACTATAAAAGTTTACTGTTTTTCAAAATTCATTCCAAACCAACACTTTACAAAATATCAAACACCTCAAGGTCATTTGGAATATACAGGTTTCCGCTGAAATATTTTTTGCCCTCATCATAATACAGTGATTTTCGGTTGCTCAAATTTTTATCCTCCGTATGATACAAAACAAGGTTTTAATTTTCAATTCTTCCGCAAGTTTACAGGCGTCTGCGACTGTAGAATGATTTTTCTCATACGGCTGAAAATATCCGCCTGCGAATACAGACAAAAAGCCTCGTGCAAAAGCCATTCACTGCCATAGACATATTCTTTTTCGCAGTCGTGAAACGGCTCGTCACCACAGCAGGTGAGTTTTTTGCCATTGCCATACTGCATGGTAAAACCAAACTGCTTTGTCTTTACCGACTCAACATCAAAGAACTGCACCCTATGCCCTATTATTTCAAGCTCTTCTCCGTCCTCAACGGTTACAAGATGAAGTTTATCTCCTATTAAATCAAGCTCACGCTTAAGTAAAAGCAGATTTGCAATTTCTCCGATGATTTTTATTACTTCGTCATGACCGTAAATATACGCCTCTCCCTCATATGTATTGCGGTTTATATGTTGGCAAATCATTCGTACAAACCACATTATACCAAATAAATGGTCCATATGCTTGTGTGTAATAAAAATATGTCTTATGCTTTTCCAGTTGATTCCCGCTGACTTTAGCTGTTTAAAAATCGTATTTCCGCCACCGCCGTCAACCATAAAATTCTGCCCGTTATCCGAAAGCACAAAGCAAGTATTGTAACAATCGGTTACGCTTGCACACCCTGTGCCGAGTATTGTCAGTTTCAAAATATCACCCTGTAAAATAATACCATATTTCCCGTTAATTGTCTATTTAGCAGTCGACCGCAATATAATCGTTAAGGTGAATTGAATAAATTATACATTCTTTTACCTTATAGTCGGTAAACTCCTCTACCGCAAGTTTGTAAAGATTTAACTGCTTAGCATAAAGCTCTTTCAATCTGCTTATATCACGAACACGGTCAGTTTTATAATCAACCACAAACAAGTTCGTTATCCTCTTTAAAAATAAGGTCAACAGCACCCTGCATTACCACTCTTGTGTCGGCAGAATCGCCTCAAGCGTGCTGTCAAGCATACCTGCTTTGATATTTACGGTAAAGCGTTCTTCTCGCATAATTAACGGCGAAGCTGTAATTCGCTTTGCAAGACTGCCGTCAAGGAATTTTTGAACTTCCTCTTTATTAATGGCGTCAAACTGCTCTTGCGTCAAAATATTTTCTGATAAAAGTCGGTCAAGTTCTGCCTGCAAATTATTTTTAGCATCTTTAAAATTGCAAAACTGCAAAAATTTATGATGAGCCGTACCTTTTTCAACAGCCGATGTATTCCCCTTAGACATAAATGCAGGTTTAAGAAAAATTTTATCAAAGCTGTCGCCCTCATTATGGGCAAGTTCAGAGGCACTGACTTTTTGAGGAATTTTTAGAACAGCTTGATTTCTGTATACAAAACCTGTTCTCTCTTTTAATAAATCTATTACGGAATTATCGTATATTTCGTTATCGGAATTATTTTTTACATCATTACTTCGTTCATCTGTTTCACTTACAAAATCAGACGGACTTATAAAATTAATCTGCCACGCAATTCTTCCGATGCCGTGCCCATTAAATCCGATTCACCTATTTGCAATTTCATTCTCAATTCGTTATGCAGCGGATGAGCAAGCGCACACATACTCACCCAGTCGCTTATTGACCTTGCTTTCATAACCGCATACGGGTCAATTACACCGCCTGCAAGTTTTGAATTTAATTTTACAAGATAATCTTTCGGGTCTTTTTTGCGATGATATTACAATCAGCTTTTCTTTTGCACGGGTTAGAGCAACATAAAGAACACGCATTTCCTCGGCAATTTCGTTTTCCGATATTTCCACTCCAACCGCCATTCTCGGCAATGTATTGTATCTGCAAAATCCGTCAACTCTCCTTATGCCAAGACCTGCCTTACTGTCAATAAGCACATCTGCGCTCAAATCGGTTTTATTAAACTTTTTTGATGAACAGGCAATAAAGCAGACAGGATACTCAAGACCTTTGGATTTATGAATACTGATTACTTTTACTGTGTTTTCGGTTTCACCGTTTGCACCCGATGACGATTCAAGGTCGGCACCGTTTTCAATCAGCTTATCCATATATGTTATAAATGCCGACAATCCCCTGTAACCGCCCGACTCAAAGCCACGGCATATTCCCTTAAAAGATTAAGATTTTTTATGCCTTTTGAACCGTCAATTGCGGAAATGACTGCAGAAAAAGAAGTAAGCTCATAAATTCTGCCCAACAGTTCATCAACGGAACAGGTGCAGGAATATGTTTTGAGCAAATTAAGTTCCCTTAAAAATTCGGCTGTGCGACCGTCATTTTTAGCGTAAGCGGCAACTGCCGAATACAAATTAGTATGCCTGTTGTTGCCTTTGATTTTTGCGAGTTCGTCAACGGTAAAGCTGTAAACAGGACTGCACATTACAGAAAGCAAAGGAATATCAAGCGACGGATTGTCTATGCAGCGCAAAAAGTTAAGCATAACCTTTATTTCGTTCGCATCAAAAAAGCTCTCTTTTATCTCTGAACTTGCAGGCACACCAAGGCTGTTTAAAATATTTACAAAGGCAGTCGCCGTATTCTTTGTACTTCTCAAAAGAATTGCACAATCACCGTATTCAAGAGGCTTTTTATCTTTGCCTACGGTAAATCCCTCTGCCCTCATTTTAAGAATTTTGTTTGCTATAAATACAGCCTCGTTCTCTACGCTTTCGTCCGAACTTTCATATTGAATATAGTCAACTTCAAAATTACAGCCGTCACTCGGCGGATATGCCGCACCGACATTCAGATATTCGTCAGTACCGTAATCCATTTTTGCCGAAGTTTTCGTCATAAGATTTTTAAAGATAAAATTGACTGCCGAACAAACCTCTTTGCGGCTTCTGAAATTCATATCAAGAATTATAGCCGCAGGGAAAATCTCGTTTTCTCGGTCATATTTATTGTATTTATCCTTGCGGTCAATAAAAATTTCGGGCTTTGCCTGTCTGAATCCGTAAATGCTCTGTTTTACATCGCCGACAACAAACATATTGTTTTCGTCCGTACTTACACATTTAAAGATAAGTCCTGAACATCGTTTACATCCTGAAATTCATCGACCATAATCTGGTCAAAACGCTTTGAAATTTCCTTTGCCTGCTCGGTTTTTGTATATCCGTCACCGCAAGGCTCGGCAAGTAATTTTACGGTCAAAAGCTCTACATCCGAAAAGGAAAGAATATTCTTTGCATACTTCATTTCAGAAAATTTGCTTAAATACGCTTTCACTACCTCAAAAAGCTCGGCAACCGTTTTGCTTAAATAACCAATCTCGTTTTTTATTTCTTCACTGCTCCACATAAAGATATTGCAAATACTTTCAACCGATTTCTTGACATCATCACGGGAATTTGCTATCGAAATTTTTATCGGGTCATCCTTATATCCTTTAGGAGTTTTAAGTCTGCCTTTCACAAAAGTTTCGGCAAATCTTTTTATTTCATCCCACGAACCGTCCTCAAAACGCTCCGACAATTTTTCAAAATATGCTTTATCGTCAAGCAGCAGCGGCAAATTTGCATCTCGGAGTTTTTCGTCCCCATCAAGCAATTTAATTGAATTAATCGTAATCAAAAGCGAGTGGTCAACCATAGACCTTGCATATTTAATTAATATTTTGCCAAAAAGCGATTGTTCAACCGGAATTTCGGGACTGTACTTTAACAACATATCATCAAGCCACTTGTCGCCGAACGGTTGGGTTGCAAGAAAACCAGAAATTTTCAGCACCGCCGCCCTTAAATTATCGTCACCGTTTTTATTTGCAAAAGCGTCAACAAGCGCCGTAAAATCGGGGGTATTTTCTCTGTAAAAATCTTCGAGTACGCTTTCAAGCGCCTCACTGCCGATTACTTTTATTTCGTTTTCATCGGCAAGGCGAAAATCCTTTTGCACGCCGAGAATATGAAAATACTCTCTTACCACAGAACCGCAAAAGCTGTCTATTGTACATATGCTTGTATTGTACATAAGCTGTCGCTGGCGCAAAAGCAAAGAATTGTATGGGGCATTTTCAAGGAGCGAATTGATGGCTTTGGCAAGTCTTTCTTTCATCTCGCTTGCCGCTGCTCTCGTAAAAGTTACAATAAGCAATCGGTCAACATCTATGGGATTTTCTCTGCGTGTTATCATTCTTATAATTCTTTCGATAAGTACGGTAGTTTTGCCCGAACCCGCAGCCGCAGATACAAGCACACTGCCGCCTTGAGCATTTATCGCATCGGTCTGCGCATCAGTAAAAGCAGCCATTACTCCTCACCCCCGTTTTTCTGTTCTTCTTCAAGTATTCTGCATACCTCGTCGTTTTTAAGTGAAAAACTGTTTCTGCAGTCGCTCATATGATATGCACAAATACTGTCATACGGACAATATTCGCAGGAATCTTTACCGCCTTTAAGCGAGAAGCCTCTACATTGCCCGAATAAAGCGTTGTACCCATTTTGGCAACCGTCATATCAAGTTTTTTGAAAATCATACCCAATTCTTCAAGGCTCGCAAGACTTCCGCCCGCTGTAAGCTTCCATTTTTGGTATTGAATGAAATATAAGCGGCATCCGAATTATCAATAACATCAAGAGAATTTAACAGCATACCGTTCATTTTAAGTCCCTTGGAAACCTGCTCGTTTATCTGCTCGTCACTTATGGTATTATCGGCAGAAATCGGCTTTACGGTGGCAGGCATATAGAGTATTCCCGCAGGAGTAACCTTACCGTAACGCTCTTCACCGCCAAGCGTAATGGCGTAAAGATAGATAAGCATTTGCAAATTAAGTCCGTACAAAATATCAGACAGTTTAAATTCCTTTGAACCTGTTTTATAGTCAATAATTCTGATATAATTTTCCTCACCTTTTTTCAGAATATCTACCCTGTCAACACTGCCTCTTAACAATATTTTCTGCCCCGTAGGCAAAACGACTTCGTACCCCGGAATATCTCCGTCTATTTTAAGTTCACAATCCACAGGTTCAAAACCGCTGTTCTTAAGTTCTTCTATGATATGCAAAACAAGAAAATGTACATTTTCTCTTATCTTATTGAACCTGTACATAAAGCGGGGAGTATTTTTTTGTGAACCTCCGAAATGTTTATTGACATAATCATCAAGAATACTGTCACATTCCTTGTTTATCTCATCTTCACTCATATTTGAGAATTCGTTTTTAGAGTATTTGCTGAAAAATACTTCCATAATATAATGAATAAAAGTACCGTATTCAAGGGGATTTATCTCCGCTTTTCTGCGTTCACGAACATTCAGACCGTAATTGCAAAAATATGAAAATCTGCATAAACTGAATTTTTCAACCTGCGAGGCGGATATGTTTAAATCATTGCCAAACAAAAGACCTACATTGCTTTTATCAATCAAATTACAAAAGGCTTTGCTTTGCTTGCGTTTGCAACGGCACTGTACTTATCTTTAAATATTTCGTTTTCGGAAAAATATTTTTTAACGCTCTTTCTTCATTGCTGTCACTGTTAAAATTTCTTGCACACTCCTCAAACGCAGGCAATATAGCCCATGTGCTGTCCGCAACCGAGCAATACTCTTCTTCTCTGTGCAATAAAATATTCGGAAAAACAGCGATTATTTCATTTATAATTGAAGATTGCATATATGTGCCGCCCGTAAGGTCGGTTTTATAGAATGAAACAAAAAGTTTTTGCGACGGCGCTGTTGCGGATTTGTAAGCCATATAATTTTCAAAATCCGCAAGCTCGGCAGGTTCATCTCCGAAAGGAAGATTATTGGCAATAAGCGTTTTTAATTCGTATGCAGAAAAAAGTCCCGATGCGGAAGGTACTGCCGGAAATACTCCGTCAATACAACCTATAAGGAAAACGGCTTTTTCATTATTAAGTCTTACACGGGTTGCCGTACCCACCGATACACTGTCAACCGTACGGGGAATATCTGCGATTTGCAGTGCCGACAATCTTAGCGACAACAACTCAAAATACCTTTTCAAAGATATTTTTAAATCACCTGCAACCGCAACGGTTTGGTCAAGAGTGCCCATAAGCAAATTCCACAGTCTGATTTGCTCTTTTGCCTGTGCAATTTCACCGTCGGCTTTCAGCTTGTCAAACATTTGAGAAACAGCGTTTGTCACCTCAAGTTGTTCAAGCAAATTATATAACTTTTCGGTAATTTCTCTACCTGTTTTATCCTTGATGTCCTCTCTGAATTTTACAAGCGGTTCAACAAGATTTTTTCTTACTTTTTCAGCCATTTCAAGCTGTTCTGTTTGAGTTTTTCTCATTTTTTCGGAAAAACCGTCGGGATTATTTTCAAACGGCTTTTTAAAAGCCGCTCCGTTAATATTCCACACATAAACATAGTTTTCAAAAGCTGATATTTCTTCATCGGAATTATTGCTGAGTCCTGTTTTTAAAATTGCGAGTAAATCTTCTTTTTGCCAACCATTCAAAACAGCATTGAAAATCGAGCATACATATCGAATAACGGGCTTAATATAAATATCGTAGCTCATATCCATAAAATACGGAATTTCGTATTTGTCAAACACAGTATTCAAAACACCCGCATACGGTGCAATATCTCTGCAAATTACGGCGATGTCGGAATACAAATACCCTTGCTCGATAATGAGTTTTTTAATCTGTTTTGCAACAAACTCACATTCTCCGTACACGGTATCGGCAGAAAAAGCAGTTATTGCATTTGTTTTTAACTCATATTTATTATTTTTGTTTTGATAAAAATTTCTTTTCAAGAATTTTTAGTTCTTCACTCTCATTTCTGAAATTTTCTTCAAGTTTTATCGGCGATTTTATATCAATATTTTCTGCCTTTGCAATAGCTTTCAGACATTTATATGTATCATTTGTGGTGCTGAAAAGGCTTTGTTGTTCATCTTCAAAAGGATTTAATGTAAGTGCAACAAAAGCGCTTTCACACTGCATAAATAACAGTCTTAACACCTCAAGCTGTTGTTTTGAAAATCCGCTGAAAGAATCTACAGCAAGTGTAAAACCGTCAAAAATATTTTTCTCTTTTAAAATTTCCGCTGCCCTTGTAAGATTATCAAGTGGGTCTATATAACTTTGTTCAACAATAGCGTCAAAAGTGTCTATTATTAGCGCAGTTTCCCTTAGTTTGGTTTTCAGTGTTTTATCATCAATCAAAGCCGATACATTTCTTAACATCTCGGTAGAAATCTTCGCCTTTTTACATTCCTTAAGTGCAGAAAGCATTGCCTCAATCACACTCTTTTTACCGCTGCTGTTTGCAAACATTTCAAGGCTTGTGTCAAGCTGTTCGAGTGCAAGGCTCATAATTACCGCTCTTGTGCTGTCATCTATAACATTTTTCTGTTCAAAATTAATTGTATCAAAAACATATCTGCAAAAGCGTGAAAAACCGAATACTTTTACATTCTGACACTTTTTTGCGCCGAGCCTGTCAAGAAATACTTTTTCTGTTTCAAAAGAACTCTGATCGGGAATAAGCATAATTATGCGATTTTCTCCCGATTCCGCAAGTTTTGTAAGCGTATTATACAGGTATTCCGTTTTGCCTGTACCGCTTTTTCCGAGTACAAATCTAAGCAAATCTATCCCCCGTTTCAGGTGTAGTAAATAAATTATACTACTATGATACCATAACAGGTGTGTCATTTAAAGGATATTACTCAAAAAAAGAAACTATTTTTTCAAATATCTCCACAACCTTAAACTTATATTGATAATCATTTCCTTTAACGATTTCCTGCTGATTTTCCGAAAAAGTTTTTTCCACCTTTTCATCTGTATCGACCGCAGATGATATACAAATTGACGGATACATTACACACCACCAATTATGCCCTTTACCGTCACCCACAGTAATTCTCAATGCATCATATATACCCGCAGGCATTGTATAATTATCATAATATCTTGTATTAAAATACATTTTTACAACTTGAGCGTTTACCTTATAATCATATCCGTTTTCATAAACAACATTTTGTGCAACGGTTTGCAAAGTTTTTAAATTTTCCCTTGCAATGTTCTCTGCCTCATCACTGTCTGCGGCTTTATCAAAAAGCATATCGGTATATTCAAGCAAAGCGTCACGCACTTTCAGCTTTAATGCCTGATCCTCCGCACTGTCGGAATTTGCAAGAATATGCAGTCTGAACACTTCTTCGGAAATCTGTTCGCACTCTGCCTGAAACGGTATTACAGAGTAAATGACGGTAAGTACAAATGCAATACAAAATGATTTTATAAGTAATTTCATAAAAATAACCTGCCCTCTCTTTTTAAGGAGTATGGACAGGTTACTTTTAAAATATTCATCTGAATTATAAATTATTTTCTTCTCTGATTTCTTTTGTTGCTTTTACAAGATTTTTCAGACTTTGTACAGTTTCTTCATTACCTCTTGTTTTTAAACCGCAATCGGGGTTAATCCACAATTTATTATAAGATACCTTGGAAAGCATTTTATTTATCACCGATTTAATCTCCTCAACTGTAGGGATTCTCGGCGAATGTATGTCATATACACCGGGCCAACCTCTGTACGGAATTTCTTTGCTTTGAGTACATCAAGAAGTGTAAGGTCAGAACGGCTTGCCTCGAAAGTAATAACATCGGCATCCATATTGTCAATATCCTCAATAATATCGGCAAATTCGCTGTAACACATATGAGTATGAATTGAGTTTCAGATTTTACGCCGCTGTGTACAAGACGGAATGCTTTTATAGCCCAGTCAAGATATTCCTTGTTCCAATCGCATTTACGCAACGGTAATTTTTCTCTTAAAGCAGCTTCGTCAATCTGAATAATCTTAATTCCGCTTGCCTCAAGATCCAAAACTTCCTCACGAATTGCAAGAGCTATCTGGTATGCACTTTCTTTTAAAGAAATATCCTCTCTCGGGAAAGACCAGTTTAATATTGTAACAGGGCCTGTAAGCATACCCTTAACAGGCTTTTCTGTAAGACTTTGAGCATAAGTTGACCATTTAACAGTCATTGGTTTTGCTCTTGAAATATCACCCCATACAACAGGAGGTTTAACACATCTTGTACCGTATGACTGTACCCAGGCTTTCTCGGTAAAGATATATCCGTCAAGGCATTCACCGAAATACTCTACCATATCATTTCTTTCAAATTCACCGTGAACAAGTACATCAAGACCAATGTTTTCCTGAAACTCAATACACTCCGCAATTTTTGACTTCATAAACTTTTCATAATCGGTTTCGGAAATATTTGCTTTTTTGTATGACGCTCTTGTCTGACGAACATCGGAAGTCTGTGGGAAAGAACCTATGGTTGTTGTAGGTAAAAGCGGTAATTTAAACTCTTCTTTCTGTATTTTTTCACGCTCCGAAAATACAGGCAATCTTGTAAAATCTTTTTCAGATAAAGCGTTTACCTTTTCTTTTACATTTGTATTGCAGCCGCTTCTTTCTTTGGAAAACAATTTGATGTTTGCTGTATATTCAGGTAAATTGCAATAATCCTCGGTTTCGATAATTTTTTTGATTTCATTTAATTCAACCAGCTTTTTCGCTTGCATATGAAAAATGGTTTTTATATGTATCCGAAAGCTTAACTTCATTTTTAAGGGTATACGGAATATGAAGTAACGAACACGAAGTACTGATTACAGTATTAATTGATTTATTCTGTAAATTCTTTAATAACTCCACTGTCTTTTCATAGTTATTTCTCCAAATGTTTTTACCGTTTACCACACCTGCAAAAAGCACTTTGTCACACGGAAAACCGTTTTTCTCAATAAGTTCAAGTGTTTTTTTACCCTCAATAAAATCAAGACCTATTCCGTCAAAATCAAGAGCGCATATTTCTTTGTAGCAATCTCTTACATCGCCAAAATAAGTTTGCAAGCGGATTTTAAGACCGTTTTTATTCTCAAGAATCTTGGTGTACAATGAATTAAAGAACTCTATGTCCTCTCTGCTCATATCTTTTACAAGACAAGGTTCGTCAAGCTGCAACCATTCTGCGCCGAGAGTTACAAACTTACCGATAATCTGAATGTATGCATCTGTAATGTTGCCGAAAAAGTTTTCTTTGGTCTTTGTGCCGATATATCTTGCAAGCTCAAGGAAAGTATACGGACCGATTATTACAGGAGTGGTTTTTACTCCGTTATCCAATGCCTCGGTAAAAAGTTCAAAAGGTTTGTTATCGGATAATTTCAAAACCGTATTATCGTCAATTTCAGGTACCATATAATGATAGTTTGTATTAAACCATTTCTTCATTGCAAGAGCTTTAACATCTCCCTTTTCTCCCTGATAACCTCTTGCAGCCGCAAAATATTCGTCAAGCGGAGATAAACCGAGGTTTTTGTATCTGTCTGGAACAACATTCAAAAGAAAAGCCGTGTCGAGCATTCCGTCATAAAAAGAAAAATCGTTTGAGGGAATAAAATCAAGCCCGCTGTTCTTTTGTTCTGTAAGGTTTTCTGTTCTTAACTTTTTTGCTGTATCGAAAAGCTCTGACTGTGCAATTTCATTTCTAAAATATTTTTCACTCGCAAATTTA
>ENA-OQCN01000913-OQCN01000913.1-human-gut-metagenome-genome-assembly--contig:-NODE-913-length-15514-cov-4.579645_pt1 | contig 15514 bp, 20 predicted proteins | sample MGYA00242497_ERZ504576 | MGnify/ENA primary metagenome ERZ504576 (study PRJEB26092, sample SAMD00036296) | human gut metagenome | host: Homo sapiens | study: EMG produced TPA metagenomics assembly of... | reverse complement strand
CCTTCTGGGCAGGCGGGCTACCGGGTGGCGGTGCTCTACCACACCACGCCGAGGCGGCGGCGGCGCTGGAAAAGGCGCTGCCGGGCCTGCTGGCGGTCCAGTGCGACGTGGCTCCCGCGCCAGCTGTGAGGTGGCGTTCCACACCGTGGAGCAGGCCGTGGGCCATGTGGATGTGCTGGTGAGCAACGCGGGCATTGCCCAGCAGAAGCTGTTCACCGATATCACCCCGGAGGAGTGGCAGCACATGCTGGACGTGAACCTGAGCGGCGCGTTCCACCTGTGCCAGCTGGCCCTGCCGGGCATGATCCGCCGCAAGGCGGGCCGCATCCTGACCGTGAGCAGCATGTGGGGCCAGACCGGCGGCAGCTGCGAGGTGCATTACTCCGCTGCCAAGCGGGCCTGATCGGCCTGACCAAGGCCCTTGCCAAAGAGGAGGGGCCCAGCGGCATCACCGTGAACTGCGTGGCTCCGGGTGTCATCGACACCGATATGATGGCTGCCTTTACGGCAGAGGATAAGGCTGCGCTGGCCGAGGAGACCCCCGTGGGCCGCCTGGGCAGCGCGGACGAGGTGGCGCAGCTGCTGGTGTTCCTGGCAGGCGAAAGCGCCGGTTACATCACCGGGCAGGTGTACGGTGTGAACGGCGGCCTGGTGATTTGAACCATCCCGCAGCGGCAAAACTTATGATACGATATCACTTACGGCGCAGCCAGCGCCGCGGTGAAAAGGAGAGAGCGAAATGGGCATGACTTTGAAGGAACTGTTGACGAAGGGCGAAGGCACCCTGACGGCGGGCGAGGCCAAGACACTGGCTTCCCAGTGCCGGATGGATGTGGAAACGCTTTACACGCTTCTGGAGGAGCGCGGCATCAAAATTCTGGATGACGAGGCCGACGGTGACACCAGCCTGGATGTGGAAGGCATCATGGCAGAGGTGGAAAGTGCCGAGGCAAACAGCGATGAGCTGGGCCTGGGCGATGAAAATGAGGACGACCCGGCAGAGGAGAACCCCGCAGACCTGAAGGCTGCCATGGATGAGCTGCTGGATGATCCTGTGAAGAACTACCTCAAGCAGATCGGCCAGATCCCGCTGCTGAGCGCGGAGCAGGAAGTGGACCTGAGCAAGCGCATCCACGCCGGTGCCGAGGCTGCCCACATCCTTCAGGCCGACCGCCAGAAGTACGGCGCGCCTGAGTACATCAAAAAGAACAGCGCCCGCTTCTCGTTCGAGGAGGATGAGAACAGCCGGAGCTATACCGAGGATCTGGACGAGGACGGCAACACCAAGTCCAGCGAGGACGACGAGGAAAAGGCTGCCGAAGAGGAAGCCATGGAGGCCGTTGAGAACGGCCCCCTGACGGAGGAGCGCCGCCAGGAGCTGCTCAAGATCCGCCGCGACGGCCTGAACGCCCGCCGCAGCCTGAGCGAGGCCAACCTGCGTCTGGTGGTCTCCATCGCCAAGAAGCATGTCGGCCACAACCTGGCGTTCCTGGACCTGATCCAGGAGGGCAACATCGGCCTGATCAAGGCCGCCGAGAAGTTTGACTGCGACCGCGGTTTCCGCTTCTCCACCTACGCCACCTGGTGGATCCGTCAGGCCATCACCCGCGCCATTGCGGATCAGGCCCGCACCATCCGCATCCCGGTGCACATGGTCGAGACCATCAACCGGATGCGTCAGGCCACCAACCAGCTGGTCTACCAGAACGGCCACGAGCCCACCCCCGAGGAACTGGCAAAGGCCATGGATATGAGCGTGGAGCGCGTGCGTGAGATCCAGCGCATGGCGCAGGAGCCCGCCAGCCTGGAAAGCCCCGTGGGCGAGGAAGAAGATTCCTCCCTGGGCGATTTCGTGGCCGACGAGAACGCCGAGGCCCCCGGCAAGGCAGCGGACCGCGCCATGGTGGCCCAGCAGATCAATCAGGCCCTCAAGAGCCTGACCCCCCGTGAGGAAAAGGTCATCCGCCTGCGCTTTGGTCTGGACGATGGCCGCCCCCGCACGCTGGAGGAGGTGGGCCGCGACTTCGGTGTTACCCGTGAGCGTGTCCGCCAGATCGAGCCAAGGCCATCCGCAAGCTGCACAGCCGCAAGTGCCTGGCCCTGCTGAACGGCCTGATCGAGTGATCCTGAACTTGCCGCTATGAGAAAGAGCCCCTGCCGGTCTATTTCCGGCGGGGGCTCTTTTGGTGCTGCAAAACATATTCTGCCTGCCCGCCCCATATATCTTTTCAGAACAAAACGGGTGGGAGGGAACGGTATGTTTGTGGTAACGCTGAACAAGACGAGCTTGAAAAAGGTGGGGCCGGTGCGCTCTGCTGTGCGCTGGTGATCTTCAGCGCCTTTCTGGGGCGGTACATCAGCACCCGCACGGTGGCGGCAGCGGCGGGGTGAACCGGATCGAGAGCGCACAGGACATCCAGACCTGGTTCACGGGCTATGGGCTGGATGTGGACGGCACGTCCATCACGGCGGATAAGGTCAAGATCCCCCGCAAGTGGGACGACAGCTTTTCGGCCTCAACGGGGTGGTGCAGCAAAGCGGAATGGATCTTACCCGCTACAAAGGGAAAACCGTGGAAAAGTGGACCGCCCTGATCCCGGCGGCCAGCAGCGGAGAGACCAGCCGCTACGGCGTGCTGCTGGTCTACCGCAAAAAGGCTGTGGGGGCCTACCTGCTGGAAAAGCCGTCGGGCACGGTGATCGGCCTGAAGGATGCCCAGACCGCAATGGCGCAGGCCGAGCAGCAGGATGCCCAGCAGGTGTCCGGTGAGGATTACAGCGGCGACTGGGGAGAGCGCCATGATGAGGAGCTGGGCGCGGCCAGGCAGAGCCAGCAGACCAGCGGGGAGCCGGACTCCGTGGTGCCCGAGGAGGCGCAGTACACCGACCTGCCCCTGGATGCCGAGGGGTACCCTGTTGAATGAATCCGGTGGAAAAATGGGGGCAAAACTTCTGTTCAATAGCACCAAAATTTCTGGCTAAAAATCAGCAATATGGGATGATGAAAAAATAACGAAGCGGGTTTATAATAATAGTAGCATCCCGCAGCAAAATCGGCTGCGTCCGGAGTGGCAGGACCGTCCGGATCTGAAACGGGATGAAGTAAGGAGAAAATGATCATGAAGGAATTCCAGTATACTGTTAAGGATGCATGCGGCATCCACGCTCGTCCGGCCGGTCTGCTCGTGAAGGTGGCCAAGGGCTTTGCCAGCACCGCTACCCTGGAAAAGGACGGCAAGAGCTGCGACCTGCGCAAACTGATGGCTCTGATGGGCATGGGTGTCAAGCAGGGCGACACCGTGACCGTGAAGGTGGAGGGCGACGATGAGGCCGCCGCTGCCGAGGCCATTCAGAAGTTCCTGACTGAGAACGTCTGATCTTTGAATCTGCGGACAAAAGTCCTTGCGGGAGACCCTGCGGGGGCTTTTTCGCACTAAATTCTCAACAAAGGAGAGAGAACGATGCAGGTAGGAACCGGTAAAAGCATCCTGAACGGCATTGCCATCGGCAAACTGAAGATCTACAAGAAAAAAGATACCGTGATCTCCACCGCTCAGGTCGCGGACACGGCGGCAGAGGAAGCCCGCTTTGAAGAGGCCCGGGCCAAAGCCATTGACCAGCAGACTGCCCTGTATGAAAAGGCACTGGCCGAGGCAGGCGAGGACATTGCCGAAGTGTTCAACATCCATGCCATGATGCTGGATGACGATGACTTTGTGGATGCCATCAAGGAGATCATCAACGGCCAGCACATGTGTGCGGAGTATGCCGTCAAGAAAGCGGGCGACAACCAGGCCGCCGTGTTTGCCGCCATGGACGACCCCTATTTACAGGCCCGCAGCGCCGATGTCATCGACATTGCACAGGCCATGCTGGACATCCTGCAGGGCGTGGACAATGCCACCCTGCAGGGCACGGAGCCCAGCATTCTGGTGGCAGAGGATCTGGCACCCTCGGAGACGGTGCGGATGGACAAGAGCCTGCTGCTGGGCTTCATCACCCGGGAGGCAGCTCCAACAGCCACACCGCCATCCTGGCCCGCAGCATGAACATCCCCGCCCTGATCCAGTGCAAGGAGATCCAGGAAGATTGGGACGGCAAGATGGCTGTGGTGGACGGCTACAACGCCTGCGTGTATGTGGATCCCACCCCCGATCTGCTGGAGAGCCTGAAAAAGCGCCAGCAGGAGGACCAGAAGAAGCTGGCCCTGCTGGCCGAGCTCAAGGGCAAACCCAACACCACGCTGGATGGCAAGACCGTGCAGGTCTTTGCAACATCGGCGGCATGAGCGATGTGGGCGCGGTCCAGCAGAACGACGCGGGCGGCGTGGGCCTGTTCCGCACCGAATTCGTCTACTTGAACTGCACGGATTACCCCACCGAGGAATACCAGTTCGAGGCCTACAAGCAGGTGCTGGAGAGCCTGGCCCCCAAAAAGGTGGTCGTGCGCACCTGTGATATCGGCGCGGACAAGACCGTGGACTACATGAAGCTGGACCACGAGGCAAACCCCGCGCTGGGCTACCGCGCCATCCGCATCTGCCTGACCCGCAGGGATTTCTTCAAGACCCAGCTGCGGGCCCTGCTGCGCGCTTCTGCCTACGGCAACATGAGCATTATGTTCCCCATGATCACCAGCCTGCGGGAGCTGCAGGATGCCAAGGCCGTGCTGGAAGAGTGCAAGGCAGAGCTGACCGCCGAGGGCAAGAAGTTCAGCGACAAGATCGAGGTGGGCACCATGATCGAGACCCCCGCCGCGGTTCTGGTGGCGGACGATCTGGCCCAGGAGTGCGATTTCTTCTCCATCGGCACCAACGACCTGACCCAGTACACCTGCGCGCTGGACCGCCAGAACGCCAAGCTGGAGCCCTTCTTTGATCCCCACCACCCCGCTGTGCTGAAGGCCATCCGGATGACCATTGAGGCGGGCCACCGCCACGGCATCTGGGTGGGCATCTGCGGTGAGCTGGGCGCGGATACCGCCCTCACCGAGACCTTCCTGCGGATGGGTGTGGACGAGCTGTCCATGAACGCCAAGAGCATCCTGCCCGTGCGCAAGATCATCCGCGGCGTGGATCTGAGCAAGCCCTCTGCCAAGAATGTCTGAGTTCCCCTGACGGAACCGTAAAAGGGGCTGCTGCGGCGCTCTCTGCCAACCAAAGTGTTGGCAAAGGGGCGCGCGGCAGCTCTTTTTTGGTTACAACAAGAAGCAAATTCACAAAACTGCCGCCTGACAAGCCGCAGTTTCATGGGTGAACGCTTCACAACGGTAAAGCTGGGTGCTATACTATACCTAAGTCGTATTTTTTGAACGCACTTCTGGAGATGAAAGATAGATATGACGCAATTCCTGATCCGCCGGTTCATCCGGCATCCCAATGATCCCCAGGACCCTGCCACCCGCACGGCCTACGGCAACCTTGCCAGCGGTGTGGGCATGGCCTGCAACCTGCTGCTCTGCCTGGGCAAGCTGCTGGCAGGCACCTGTTCGGCTCCATCGCCATCATGGCGGATGCTTTGAACAACCTCTCGGACGCTTCGTCCAACGTGGTCAGCCTCATCGGCTTCCGGCTGGCCGCCAAGGCCCCGGATGCCGAGCATCCCTACGGCCACGCCCGCTATGAATATCTGGCCGGTCTGGTGGTCAGCGTGACCATCCTGGGCATCGGCTTTTCCCTGCTCAAGGAGTCGGTGGTCAAGGCGTTCCACCCCACCCCCGTGGTGTTCAGCTGGCTGAGCGTGGGTGTGCTGGCCGCATCCATCCTCGTCAAGCTCTGGATGAGCGGCTTCAACCGCACCATCGGCCGCACCATCGGCTCCGAGACCTGATGGCCACTGCCGCCGACAGCCGCAATGACGTGCTGACCACCGGCGCGGTGCTGATCTCCACCGTGGTCTGCAGCCTGACGGGCTGGGCGCGGCTGGACGGCATCATGGGCGTGGCCGTGGCAGCCTTCATCCTCTGGTCGGGCTGGGGGCTGGTCATGGACACCCTGAGCCCCCTGCTGGGCGAGAGCCCCAGCCCGGAGCTGGTGGAGCACATTGAGCAGACGGTCATGGGCTACCCCGGCGTGCTGGGGATGCACGACCTCATGGTGCACGATTACGGCCCGGGGCATCAGTTCGCATCCCTCCACATCGAGTTCCCGGCAGAGACCGACCCGCTCAAGGCCCACGATGTCATCGACAACATCGAGAACGATTTTATAAAGCGGGACGGCCTGCAGGTGACCATCCACTATGACCCCATCGTCACCACCGATGCGGCGGTGGGCGTGCTGCGCACCCGCCTGATGGAAAAGGCCCGCCAGCTCGACCCCTGCCTTTCGATCCACGACCTGCGCATTGTGCCGGGTGATACCCATACGAACGTCCTGTTCGATCTGGAGTTCCCGGCGGGCTATACCGGGAACAAGGACGAGATGCTGGCCGCCATGTGCCAGTTCGTCCATGAGCAGGACCCGAAATACAGCTGTGTGGTGAAAGTAGAGCAGAGCTATGCGTCTGCTGCCCACGAAAAATAAATTTGTGTTTTAGAGGGGAAGGAACTTATGCTGAACGAAACTTACTGCGGGATGCTGGCCCACAAGAGCGTCATCCGCGAGACCTTTATGTACGGCAAGCAGCGCGCGGCCCAGATCGGTTACGAGAACGTGTTTGATTACTCGCTGGGCAACCCCAGCGTGCCCTGCCCGGAGCAGTTCACCGCCGCCATGCAGGAGCTGCTGACACAGGAGGACCCGGTGGCCCTGCATGGCTACTGCCCCAGCCAGGGCGACCCGGAGTTCCGCACCGCCGTGGCGGCCCACCTGAACAGGACCTTCGGCCTGCCCTATGCGCAGAAGGATATCTTTCCCACCACGGCGCGGCGGGTGCCATTGCCCACGCCCTGCGCGCCGTGACCCGGCCCGGGGATGAGGTGCTGACCTTTGCCCCTACTTCCCGGAGTACGGCCCCTATGTGGAGGGCACCGGTGCCCATCTCAGGGTGGTGCCGCCCCAGGCCCCGGCTTTCCAGCCCAATCTGGAGGCCTTTGAGCAGATGCTGACCGAGAAGGTTACCTGCGTCCTCATCAACACCCCCAATAACCCCACCGGTGTGGTCTACTCTGCCGACACCCTGACCCGGCTGGCGGAGATCCTGACCGAGAAGAGCAGGGCCTACGGCCACAACATCTTCCTTGTCAGCGATGAGCCTACCGGGATATCGCCTTTGACGGCAGGGCTGTGCCCTACCCGGCGGCGTTCTACCCCCACACCCTGACCTGCTTCTCCTTCTCCAAGAGCCTGAGCCTGCCCGGCGAGCGCCTGGCTACGTGGCCGTGCGCCCCGGCTGTGAGGGCGAGGAGGTGCTGGTGGATATGATGGCCCAGATCTCCCGCTTTACCGGCCACAACTGCCCGCCCAGCATCATCCAGCGCGCCGTGAGCCGCTGCCTGGATGTGACCAGCGACCTGAGCGTCTACGAGACCAATATGGATCTGCTTTACAACAAGCTGAAAGCGCTGGGCTTTGAGGTCGAGCGGCCCGGCGGCACCTTCTATCTTTTTCCCAAGGCACTGGAGGAAGATGCCAACGCCTTCTGCCGCAGGGCCAGGGAATTTGACCTGCTGCTGGTGCCAGCGATACCTTTGGCGTAACGGGCTATGTCCGCCTTGCCTACTGCATCGACACCGAAAAGGTAAAGCGCAGCCTGCCCGCGCTGGAAAAGCTGGCGGCCGCGTATCAATAAAGCCGAACCTCCCGGCAGAGCATCTGGCAGTGCCGCCGGGGGTCACAGTATTTTTTGAAACAGAGGAAAAGGAAACTGTTATGGAAAAGATCAAGATGACCACGCCGCTGGTGGAGATGGATGGCGACGAGATGACCCGTGTGCTCTGGAAGATCATCAAGGAGGAGCTCATCCTGCCCTTTGTGGATCTGAAGACCGAGTACTACGATCTGGGCCTGCCCAACCGGGATGCCACCCAGGATCAGGTGACCATGGATGCCGCCCTTGCCAACAAGAAGTATGGCGTGGCAGTCAAGTGCGCCACCATCACCCCCAACGCCCAGCGCGTGGAGGAATACCACCTGCACCAGATGTGGAAAAGCCCCAACGGCACCATCCGCGCCGTGCTGGACGGCACCGTGTTCCGTGCGCCGATCATGATCGACAGCATCAAACCGGTGGTCAGGAACTGGACAAAGCCCATCACCATTGCCCGCCACGCCTACGGCGACGTGTACAAGTGCACCGAGTTCCGTATCCCCGGCCCCGGCAGGGCAGAGCTGATCTACACCGGCGACGACGGCTCCCGGCAGGCCGCCACGGTCTACAACTTCGAGTGTGCCGGTGTCCTGCAGGGCCAGTACAACAAGGACACCTCCATCTACAGCTTTGCCCGCAGCTGCTTCAACTACGCGCTGGAAAGCAAACAGGATCTCTGGTTCGGTGCCAAGGACACCATTTCTAAGAAGTATGACCACACCTTCAAGGACATCTTCCAGGAGGTGTACGATGCCGAGTACCGGGAAAAGTTCGAGGCCGCAGGCATCACCTATTTCTACAGCCTGATCGATGACATCGTGGCCCGTGTCATCCGCAGCGAGGGCGGCTTTGTCTGGGCCTGCAAGAACTACGACGGCGACGTGATGAGTGATATGGTCTCCACCGCCTTTGGCTCGCTGGCCATGATGACCAGCGTTCTGGTCAGCCCGGACGGCAACTATGAGTACGAGGCCGCCCACGGCACCGTGACCCGCCACTACTACAAGTACCTCAAGGGCGAGGCCACCTCCACCAACCCCATGGCCACCATTTTTGCCTGGAGCGGTGCCCTGAAAAAGCGCGGCGAGCTGGACAACCTGCCCGCGCTGGTCCGGTTTGGAGAGGCGCTGGAGGCTGCCAGCTTGCAGACCCTCAACGACGGCATTATGACCAAAGACCTCTGCGGCCTGGCAGAGGGGATCACCCCCACCCAGGTGAACAGCGAGGAATTCATCCAGGCCATCCGCACCCGGCTGGAAGCAAAACTGGCATAAGCACTGCATCACGGCCCCTGCCCCGGAACCCCGGCGGCGGGGGCTTTTTGCGCCTATACAAGGCGGTTGGCCTGTGCTACAATGGGAGCAGAAAAGGCGGTGACAGTATGCAGCATCATCCTCTGCCCGAATATCCCCGCCCGGCCCTGCGGCGGGACAGCTACGAGAACCTGAACGGCCTGTGGCAGTACGCCATCACCGGCTCTGCGGGGCTGCCCGCAAAGTGGGACGGCGACATTCTGGTGCCCTACTCCCCGGAGACGAAAGCCTCGGGTGTGGGGCACACCCTGCAGCCCGGGGCGTGGCTCCACTACCACCGGAGCTTTGTGCCCCCGGCAGGCACCGGCGGGCGGGTGCTGCTCCACTTCGGGGCCGTGGACTATGCCTGCGCCGTGCAGGTCAACGGCCATCTGGTGGGGGGCCACCGGGGCGGCTACTGGCCCTTTGCGCTGGATATCACCGATGCGCTGAACCCTGCCGGCCATGACCGGCTCTGGGTGGCCGTGCAGGACCCCACCGGCACCGGCGTGCAGGCCCGGGGCAAGCAGACCCTCCGGCCCGGCGGGATGTTCTACCCGGCCCAGAGCGGCATCTGGCAGACCGTCTGGCTGGAGCGTGTGCCGGAAAACTACATCACGGAGCTGACCGTCACCCCGGACTATGATGCCCGCACCGTGACCGTGAAAGCCCATACTTCCCTGCCCGGCGGGGCGGCAAACCTGTGGGCCGTGGTGCGGGCCGGGGGCGTGACCATTGCCGAGGACTGGGGCAGCGACGAGGCCGACCGGGACGGCGCGGTGACCCTGCACATCCCGGAGGAGCATTTCTTCCCGTGGAGCCCGGACAGCCCGTTTTTGTACGACCTGACCGTGGGCACCACGCAGGGAGAAGAGGAGCAGCGCGACACCGTGCACAGCTACTTTGCCCTGCGCAAGTGGAGCTGTGCGCCGGATGCCCACGGGATCATGCGCTTCTGCCTGAACGGCAAACCCATCCTGCTCAACGGCCTGCTGGATCAGGGCTACTGGCCCGAGGGCCTGTACACCCCGCCCAGTGATGGGGCTGTGGTGCGGGAACTGCAGACCATAAAAGAGCTGGGCTTCAACCTTCTGCGCAAGCACGCCAAGATCGAGCCGCAGCGCTGGTATTACCACTGCGATAAGCTGGGCCTCATCGTCTGGCAGGACATGGTGAACGGCGGCGGGCCCTACAAACTCTGGTTCGTGACCTACCTGACCAACGTGTTCCAGCCGCTGCTCCGCCGCCTGCCCGACGCAAGGCCCCTTTGGGGCCTGCTGGGCCGCGAAACGGAAGCGGGCAGGGAAGAATATGCCCGGGAGCTGGAAGCCACGGTAAAGGCCCTGCAGTGCCACCCCTGCGTGGGCTGCTGGGTGCCTTCAATGAGGGGTGGGGGCAGTTCGATGCCGCCGGGGCCGTGGAGGCCGTCCGCAGGCTGGATGATACCCGCCTTGTGGACGAGGCCAGCGGCTGGTACGATCAGGGCGGGGGAGATGTGGATTCCCTGCACAACTATTTCTACCCACTCCGGGTCAGGCCCCGGAGCCGGGTGGTGGCCCTGAGCGAATACGGCGGCATTGCCTGGCCCATGCCCGGCCATGAGCCGCCCCGCAGGGCGTACGGCTACGGCACGGCAAAGAACCGGGCCGAGCTGACCGCCCGCTGGAAAAAGCTGCAATTGGAAACGGTGCTCCCCCAGCTGAAAAAGGGGCTTTCGGCCCTGGTGTACACCCAGGTGAGCGATGTGGAAGACGAGGTGAACGGCCTGTTTACCTACGACCGCGCCGCCATCAAGCCCGACCCCGCCGCTGTGCGTGCCGTGAACCAGGCGCTGGAAGCGGCGTTTGAGAAGATCGTAGAATAAAAAAAGAAGGCTGTTACCCTGTAACTCCCTCAGTCACGGCTTCGCCGTGCCAGCTCCCTCTCGGAGGGAGCCTTGGCGTAACGGTGAACTGTGAAAGCCTCCCTCTCAGAGGGAGGTGGCATCGCGTCAGCGATGACGGAAGGAGTTTAGGCAACAGCCTTTTTGCATAGAAATAAAAACTTAGTTGGTGCTGCTGTTCACGATCTTGGAAGCGGGCATCCTGTTCATGGCGGAGCTGTTCAGGTCGTGCTCCAGAGAAGCGCCGTAGGCGGTCAGCGCCTCGGAGAGCTCCTCCCCCTTCATATCGTTGAGCACCTGTCCGCGCAGGTCGTCCAGCGCCTTCAGGCTCAGCGGGTCGAGCCGCAGGGCGGCCATCAGGGCGTAGCTGTTGTACTTCACAGCCGCTGCCTGCCCGATGGACAGGCCCCGGATGGTGTCGGCGGCACCCTCTGCGGTAAAGGCAGAGGTCACGGTGCTGTCCCCGATGAGCTCCAGAGAAGGTGCAGTGGAATCGGAGGAATAGGTGGAGCCCAGCACGGCGTAGACCTCCGGCAGGGCGGAGGTGACCACGCTGGAGAAGTAGCCCAGCAGAGTGCTGCTGTCGGCGGCAGCGGCGGCGTTGGTCTGGTCCACAGCAGCCTGGGTCAGGGCCAGCATCTGGGTGATCTGGTCGTCATCGGCAGAGGCATAGGTGCTGGTGTTGTAGAGCGGGATGGTGTAATAGGCCAGCTCGTACATGTTGTTCTCCAGATGGCTGGTCAGGTCGGCATCCGACACCGGAGTCTCGCCGTCCACGCCGTAGACCAGCTCCAGCAGGTCGCTGCTCTTGATGAGGATGCGCTCAAACCGCTGGACGGTGTTCAGGCCGATGCCGTTGGCCTTGTAGGTGTCGCCGTACTGCTCCATCAGCTGGGAGGCATAGCTGTCGGCCTGTGCTTCCTCTTCTGCGGTCAGCTGGCCGCCCAGCTCCTCAAAGCGGGTCTCGATGGCGGCGTAGGTCTCAAGGTTCTCCATGGTTTTCTGGCTCACATAGTCGCTGACGGCGGCGGTCTCGCCGCTGTCGGCATCCACGGTGATGGTCTGCTTCAGGAAGGCCTTCACATCGGTGGCATCCTGCTCCGAGGTGGCCAGATCGGCGGCCTTCTGGTAAGCGTCGTACTGGGCCAGCAGATACAGGCCCGAGGTGATGTCCACCGTGCCGATGGTGCCCACCGAATCCGGGGTGGAGCCGCAGGCGGCAAGGGAAAATACCATTGCCACGGCGGCAAGAAGTGCGATCAGTTTCTTTTTCATTGTTATGCTCCTGTCGTTCGGATCGCCCGCCCTCTCCGTCAGCGCAAGCGCGCTGCCACCTCTCCCAAGGGGAGAGGCTTTGGCAATTCCCCGCAAGGTCTTGGGGAGCCGCCAGAGGCTCCCCCTTTGGGGGAGCTGGCAAAGCCTATTGGCTTTGACTGAGAGGGTGAGACCGTTAATCTTTCAAAATATCCTGCATCGCCCGGAGGATGCTCTGCAGCAGCTCCAGCGGCTTTTCCTCTTTTTGCAGGGTGACGGAGAGGTAGGGTTTTGCGCCGGCCCCGGTGACAACGCGGCCGTTGAAGGCCACCAGCAGGCCCTGGATCATCCGGAGGTCCAGCTGCTCTACCTGCAGCACCAGAGTGTCCTTCTTCTGGGTCACCTCGTACACGCCCACAGCGGTGGCCTGCACCCGCGCCAGCGAGACATTGACCAGATCGCTGACCGAGGGCGGCGGGTCGCCGTAGCGGTCGATGAGCTCGTCCAGCACATCGGCGGCATCCTCGGGGGTCTGGATGGCGGCGATCCGCTTGTAGGCTTCAATGCGGCCCGGCCCGTCGGCAATGTATTTTTCGGGGATGTAGGCATCCACCCGCAGGTCGATCAGGCACTCGCTCTTGTCGCGCTGCACAGGCTCGCCTTTGGCCCGGGCGATGGCCTGCCCCAGCATCTTCACATAGAGGTCGTAGCCCACGGCCTCCATGTGGCCGTGCTGGCTGTGGCCCAGCAGACTGCCTGCGCCGCGGATCTGGAGATCGCGCATGGCGATGCGGAAGCCGGAGCCGAAGGCCGTGAACTCCCGGATGGCGGAAAGCCGCTTCTGGCGATGTCGGTCAGGGTCTTGTCCCGCCGGAAGGTGAAGTAGGCGTAGGCTTTGCGGCCGGAGCGGCCCACCCGGCCCCGGATCTGGTACAGCTGGGCAAGGCCCATCCGGTCGGCATCCTCAATGATAAGGGTGTTGCAGTTGCGCACATCGATGCCCGTTTCGATCAGGGTGGTGCAGACCAGAATGTCGATCTCGCCGTTGAGCAGATGCTGCCAGACCGGGTTCAGCTCCTCCTCGGTCATCTTGCCGTGGGCAATGCCCACCCGGGCACCGGGAACCAGCTGGCTGACATGGGCGGCGGTGGACTCGATGTTGTCCACCCGGTTGTGCAGGTAGTACACCTGACCGCCCCGGGCCAGCTCCTTCTTCATGGCTTCGGCAAGGATGACATCGTTGTACTCCAGCACAAAGGTCTCCACGGGCTGGCGCTCAATGGGCGGCTGCTCGATGGTGGACAGGTCGCGGATGCCGCTCATGGCCATGTTCAGGGTGCGGGGGATGGGTGTGGCCGAGAGGGTCAGCATATCCACGCCGATGAAGTTTTCCTTCAGCTTCTCCTTGTGCTTCACGCCGAACCGCTGCTCCTCATCAATGATGACAAGGCCCAGGTCGTGGAAACGCACATCCTTGGAGAGAAGCCGGTGGGTGCCCACTACGATGTCCACGCTGCCGGACTGCAGGCCCCGCAGGGTCTCCTTTTGCTGTTTCGCGGTACGGAAGCGGGAGAGCATCCCGATCTTCACCGGGAAAGCCTCCATCCGGGAGAGCAGGGTGTTGTAGTGCTGCCAGGCCAGCAGAGTGTGGGGGCCAGAAGAGCGCACTGCTTGCCGCCCATCACGCACTTGAAGGCCGCGCGCAGGCAACCTCGGTCTTGCCCACGCCCACGTCGCCGCAGAGCAGGCGGTCCATCGGGTAGGGCTTTTCCATATCCTGCTTGATCTCGGCGGTGGCGTGGAGCTGGTCGTCGGTCTCATCGTACTCAAAGCGGGTCTCAAAATCGTTCTGCCAGTCGCCGTCGGGCGGGAAGGCGTATCCCTGGGCCTGCCTGCGCCGGGCGTACAGCTCAATGAGCTCCTGGGCCATCTCCTCGGTGGCCTTTTTCACCTTGGCGCGGGTGCGCTGCCATTCGGTGCCGCCCAGCTTGGCCAGCTTCACCTTTTCCTCATCGCCGGGGGCGGTGTAGCGGCTGAGCAGGTCCAGCTGGGTCACCGGCACATAGAGCACGTCGGAGCCGGAATACTGGATCTTCAGGTAATCCTTGATGGCACCCTGCACTTCCAGCCGCTGGATGCCTGCGTACATACCGATGCCGTGGCTCTGGTGCACCACATAGTCCCCGGGCTTGATGTCCGAAAGGCTGGACAGGGCGTTTTTGTTCTTTTTGCGCTTTTTGTTCTCGGCGGCGGTTTCCTCGTCCAGCCCGTGCCGCCGGGAGGAGATGACCGCCGTGTGGGCAAGGGGAAGGTGCAGCCTGCGGTCAGGTGGCCGGGCAGCACCTGCACGATGCCCTTGGCCGGGCGCACGTCCCGGCTCATGCTCACGGAGTAGCCCTTGTCCGTCAGGTCCCGGGTCAGGGCGGCGGCACCCTTGGGGGTGCCGGAGAAGAGGGTAACGGCATAGCCCTGGGCGATCAGCGGGTCAAGATCCTCCCGCAGAGAGGCCAGGTCGCCGCCCCAGTTGGGGGCCGCAAAGGCCTCCACGTTGATGAGGTCTTTCAGCTTGAATTCGTTCATCCCCCGCAGGAAGTTCTCACACAGCAGGGTGCTCTGTTTCTGGGCTGCAATGGCAAGGTCGTCCATGGTCTGGTAGAGCACGTCCAGCCCGGGGCAGAGCACGCCCTCCTCCAGCAGGCCGGTCAGCTCCTCGCCCCGGCGGTACTCGGTGGCCTTCTGGGCATCCCGGATGCCGCCCACCTCGTCCAGCACGAAGATAGGGCTGTCCAGATGGTCCAGCAGGGTGGCGGGCTGCGGGTAGCGGATGCCGTAATACTTGTCCATGGCTTCGGGCATCAGGCCGGAATCCAGCTGGGCAAGGTCGGCCTCTGTGGCCTTTTCCATGGCAGTGCGGCGCTTGCCCCGCGCCTTTTTGATGGCTCCGCGCAGAGCCTCGGCCGTCTCGGCGGTGCTGCCGAACAGCACCTCGCGGGCGGGGGAAAGGTAGATCTTTTCCAGACTGCCGTCCCGGCGCTGGGTCAGCAGGTCGAAGGAGGCCAGCGAATCGATCTCATCGTCCCAGTATTCCACACGGGCGGGCTGGTGCATGTCCGGCGCGTAGATGTCCACGATATCGCCGCGTACACTGAACTGGCCCGGGCCGTCCACCTGACTGCGCCGGATGTACCCGGCGGCAAAGAGCCGCGCCACCAGCGCTTCCCGGTTGTAGACCATGCCGGGCTTGAGGGTGAGGGTGTTCCGCAGGAACTCATCCCGGGGCACCGTGTATTGCAGCAGCGCCTCGGCGGGCACGCAGACGGCGTTCAGCCGCCCGCCCGC